>WNFG01000963.1_pt1 | contig 39312 bp, 31 predicted proteins | sample 5400431 | NCBI WGS metagenome assembly WNFG01 (sample SAMN13153346, study PRJNA577476) | soil metagenome | isolation source: 120 cm saprolite under Douglas fir tree site 2 hole 3 replicate 2 | place: USA:California | collected 2015-04-18
CGGTGCGCGGGTCGCGCCGCGGATCGTAGGGATTGAAGCCGTAGCCGTTGAGGGCGTTGTAATTCGTCGGCATCGGCGGATTGCCGGCCACCCAGTTGGCGAGCTCGGTGAGCTGCGTCTTGGCCATGATGATGGCTCCGCCGTCGCGCAGATTCTTCGTCAGTGTTGCGTCGTACGGCGGGAGGAGGCTGGCGAACGCCAGCGCGCCACCGGTGGTCAGCATGTCCGTGGTCTGGATGTTGTCCTTGAGCGCGATCGGAATGCCGTGCAGTGGCCCGCGGATCTTGCCTGCGGCGCGTTCGCGATCGCGCTCATCGGCTTCCTTCAGCGCGTTCGGATTGACGGTGACAGCCGCATGCAGCTTGTCCTCGTAGGTGGCGATGCGCAGTAGGTATTGCTGCACCAGCTCGTGCGAGGTGACCCGGCCGTCTTTCAACGCCGCCTGCATGTCGGAGATGCTGGCCTCGACGACGTTGAACGGTTTGGGAGCGGGTTTCATCGCCGTCTTCGTTGCGGCGGTTGCGGTAATGGTGATGGCGAGAGTGAGGAGGGCGGACGTTACGGCGCTCTTCATGTTTTCAAATTCTATCCTGCGGCGAAGCGCGCAGGATCTCCGGTTCGATCGCGCGGGGCGTCACGACTTGCGCGGTCTGTAAGATCGCCGGTGAAAACACACATCGGGGCGGGCTGACCGGAGATCCTGCGCGCTCCGCCGCAGGATGGACTCTTGGGCCGAGCAACCTACTTCGAGATCACCCCGCGCAGCCCCCCCGAAATCAGCGCCGCAAGATTCGTCAGAATCCGCGGCAACGCAAGGCCGCCCGGGCTCGCCAGATACATCGGCTCCCAGGCCGGGTCGAATTTCTCCTTGTACTGGCGAAGCCCCTGAAAGTTGTAGAAGTTCTCGCCGAATCTGTAGGTCAGCGCACCGACGCGGCTCCACAGCGTGCCGAGAGCGCGGTTCTCCAGTCCCGACAGGGGGGCCATACCGAGGTTGAACCAGCGGTAGCCCTTCTGTTGCGACCAGAGAATGAGGTTGATGAACATGTAGTCCATCACGCTGGCCGGCGCGTCAGGGAGGTGGCGCATCAGATCGCCGGACAGCTCTACGTCCGCTCCTTCCCACAGGTTGGCGAAGGCCACGATGCGATCGCCGCGCCGCACGACCGCGACCTTGCAGCGGCGGACGTACTGCTCGGAGAAGAAGCCGAGGGAAAAGCCTTTCTCGCGCGTTCGCTTCTCGGCGAGCCATGAGTCGGAGATGGCGCGGAGCTCTTCGATGACTGGGCCGGGATCGATGATCTCGAACCGGCAGCCTTCCGCCTCGACGCGTCGCAGCGTATAGCGCATCCACTTGCGTTTGCTCCCCTCCAGCGAAAAGTTCTCCAGCGCTACCCGTCCTTGCTCACCGATTTTCAACAGCGTCAGCCCGAGCTCGAGATAGAGGTGCATGTTCTGGCGCTGCACTTCGTAGAATACCGGCCAGCCCACGTGAAGGTCGCACAGTTCGCGGAATTGCCAGATCAGTTCCTGTTTTTCGTCCTCGGCGCCAACCGGGTCACCCATCGCAATCCAGCTCCGGCCTTCCACGCCGTACATCAGGAAGGCACGTCCACTCGGGCTGAATAGCAGCGGTTTGTCGCCGAGAAGGGCCAGGTTGGTCTGGCTGTTTTTTTCGTTCTTGATGATTGCGGCGGCGCGCTCGAGCTCTTCGGTGCGCGGCGGATCGGGCTCCTGAGGTGCGGGGCGGAGCAGACGCTGGATTGAATAAAGCAGTAACACGCCGATGGCACCGACCGAGGCCCGCAGGAAACGCGGGGCGTCGGCGCGGAATGAGAAGTGCCACCAGAGATCTCTCGAATACTCGACGTGTTTGTAGCTGAAGAAACCAAGCCAGGCCGACGTGATGACGACCAGGATGATGGCGGTGATCCATCCCGGTCCGAAGCCTTCGTTGAGGAGAGCGGCCTTGCGGTAGAAGTGGCGCCGCGCCGCCACGAGCGCGAAGAGCATCACCGCCAGGATGATGGCCTCTTCGAAGTCGCCGCCTTTGAAGAGCTGAAACAGGATGCCCGCCCCGAGCACGCCCACGGTGATCTGGTAGGCGGCATCGAGGCGCCGTTGCAAACCACGAGCGAGCAGCAACAACGCCGCGCCGGCGATCGAACCGAAAAAGTGTGACAGTTCGACGACCGGCAACGGCACATTGCGGCGCAGAAAACCGAGGCGTCCGGGGAGTGTCGGCGTGGCGCCGGAAAAGAGCAGTACCGCTCCCCCGACGAACGTCGTGAAGGCGAGAAGCTGCGGGGCCAGGCCGGGCGCCCAGCGGCCGAAGATCCTCCACGCCCTGGCCACCCCTTCGCGCTTCTCGACGATCTCGTGGATCGCCAGCAGCAGAATGGCCGCCAGGAGTGGCAGAAGGTAGTAAATGGCGCGGAAGACGACCAGCGTGCCGAGGATCGCTGAGGCCGAAGAGAAGGGCGCCAGGAAGACGATGATAATGGCCTCGAAGATGCCCAGGCCGCCCGGCACATTGGAGGCGACACCGGCGATCTGCGCCAGAAGGAAGACGCAGAAGAACCGGCCGAACGTCAACGGCAGCGACGCGGGCAACAGAACGTAGAGAACGCCGGCGGCGAGGATCCAGTCGAGGCACGACGTCGTCACCTGAGCCAGAAACAGCCGGGCCGACGGCAACTCGAACTCCCACTGTTTGATGCGGATCGGCTCGCGGCGGATGGCGATCCAGAGCATGTAGGCGATCGCCGGCAGGAGCAGCACGATGCCGAGAAGCCGGATCGACACGAATGGCAGATGAATCGAAGGTGGAATCTCCGGCGGCGTAGCCAGAAAGAAAAACCCGCCGAGCAGCACGAAACCGAGCCAGAAGCTGATCGTGCAGAAGGTGATGACTTTCGCGATCTCGACGGCGGTAAGACGCCATGCGTTGTAGAGCCGGAAGCGCAGCGAGCCGCCTACGAGTCCCGAGAGGCCGACGCTGTTGTTGAATGCGTAGCCGATGAACGAGGCCAGGGCGATCTTGAAGTACGGAAGCGGATGCCGGATGTATCGGAAGGCCAGCGTGTCGTAGCCGGTCATCACCAGGTAGCTGAGGAGCGTGAGGACGACAGCGAGAACGAGTTGGTGGCGCGGGAGAGTGTTGATGTAGGCGATGACCTCGTGATAACGGTACTGCGCCAGCGTGTCGTACAGTACCCGCAGCGCGACCGCAAACAGCGCCAGGATCACCAGCGGTTTGAGGAACGGGGCCAGTCGTTTGAGGCGGTCCATTCGTAGTATGAAGTCTATCCTGACGACTCGCGCAGCGAGGCCGTCAGGATCTCCGGTGATACCGCGCGATCTGCGCCTGGTGAGCGCCGGTGCGGTGCCACCGGAGATCCTGATTGCTCAGGATGAACTGCTGTCGATCCACAACCCTACCCCATGCGCCGCGGCCTGCTTCGCGGTCAGGAAGAGTTGTACATAGGTCTGGATATCGAGATCGGTATCGAAAAGGTCATCGTCTTCAAGGTACTTCGCCGCCAGTTGCATCAACTCGACGACGTCGGTCGGCAGCGAGGCGTTCGCGGCAAAGAGGCGCAATTCGTCGAGCAGGGCATCGAGACTGCCGGCCTCGAATGGATCGGCGACGGTGGGGATGACGATGTGCTCGACGTGCTCGAACCGCAGAGGGAGGTAGACCGACTGATAGGCATCCAGTCCGGAAAGGTGCGGCGCGGCGTCGATCGTCCGCATCACGCGCGTCTGCAGTTGCGGCCAGCCGATGCCTTCGACCGGGTCGGAGCGATACGGCTCGCCCTGGACGGCCCCCAGCGCCGGAAAACGATTCCGCAGTCCGGCGTCGATCGCCTTCGCGAGATCGGGAGCAAAGACGTCGGCGGCGTTGCCGGCGACGAAGACGAGCGCCACGGGCGAATCTTAATGCGTTATGACGGTGGCCCCGCGGGCGGATCCGCCGTTGGGCGAACCAGACTGGCATCCGCGTTCACCGTCCTCGCGGGCGGTGGGGTTGACGCATCTGCCTTGAGAATCTCCAGTCTGTCGTCACCAGCGGGCGGCGGCACCTCATTGAAGTGCCGCAGGTCATACAGGAACTTCACGCTGTCGTCGTGACGGCAAGCGCCGGCCATCAGGTAGAGCGCCGATTCCGACATGCCGAGCTTCTGCGCCAGCACGGTCATCAGCTCTTTGGCCTGATCGGCTCTGCCGGCGTGAATGCCCGCTGCCTGTTCGTAGACGGCGATGAACTCGGTCATCCCACGCACGCCAACCTCGCGGGCCGCGACGATCTTGTCGCGGAAGTAGAGCGTGAGCAGCGCCTGATCGATCCAGTCGATGACACGCTTGATTGGATAGAGCGAGCGCATCGACAGCTCCACGGGGCTCTGCATCGCCAAGTGCTGCGCCGTCGAGATCCCGAGCTCATCGAGCAGATCGGCCGCCGCGTCGTCCACCCCTTCGATCATGGCCAGCGGCAGCTCCGGCGCGGTGCCGGGACTCTGATTCACCTGAAACAGCTCCACGGCTTTCTTGCGGATGTAGCCGAGGGCCCAGTCGTGGAAGAAGCCGATCATGAAGAGGAGCATCTGCGCTGACATCGCGGACTCGGCCTTGCCGAAGAAGCCGACCGACATCGCGGCGATGAAGCCGATGAGGATTCCGATGGCGGCCTTCAGCGTGCTGTTGAGCAGGAAACGCGGCGACAGCGCATGCGCGTTCAGGCGTCCGAGCATGAACCAGAGCGTGCTGACGTACGTGCCGTAGCCCGCGAAGACGATACCCATCTCCGCCGGTCTCTGCGAGCTCGCGTGCGGCGCGAGAACGGCGACGATGAGAAAGACTCCCGTCAGCAGAAGCGCGCCGTTCAGCCAGGCCACGAACGACGGCTCGAACTTGCTGGCATCGGCGAAACTCGTGTCGGTAGCCGGCGTCAGGCTCTGCATCTGCGCGAGCTCATCCTTCTGCAGCTCATAGCGGCCCTTCTGGCTCGAAACGTACGTGATCAGGCCGATGAGGCCGGGCAGCGGCGCCAGCCCGAAGAAGATGAGCTGCGCGGGTGTGTGCGTGATGTTGCTCTTGAAGAAGAAGATTCGGGCGATCACCGGGGCCGCGGCGAATAAGGCGGAGATGATGACCAGGAGCGTCTTCTGCGAGTTGGCGATCGCCCCCACTGTCCACGAATCGACGTTCTTCTCGGACGAAGTCTCGATCATATTGGTCTCCCGAGTTGTGGATTGAATGCGGATTGTACAACCGTCGGTCTACGTGTGCTCAGGCCGATCGATTCCCAAATCGCGACAGATTTTGCGAACCAGCTCGTCGTTGACCTCGGAGTGTCGAGGGACTGCCGAGCGCCGATTCATGCCCGCGTTGATGTACCAGGAGTGACGCGCACCTTCTCGCAGAAGGGTGCACCCGTGATCCGTCAGCCATCGCTCAAGGGCGCGGCGTTTCATACAGCAATTCGAATTTCCTCGAAGTTCTCGGTCGCAGCGGAACGCGCGTCCGCGCGGTTGAGCTCGAGAGCTTCTGCCAGCGTGATGCGGAGCGTCGCCAGCAATTCTTCGCGCGACTCCTCCTGGCAGTTAACGCCGGGGACCTCTTCGATCCAACCGATCCAATCGTCGCCGGACCGCTTCACGATCGCTGTGTATTCCGTCATAAATCCATCTTAGCAGGGTGCGTCGCGAGAAAAGCAACCTGGCCGCGGCACTCCAATTACAATCCCCGTTCATGCGCCGCACGACGATCGTCCTCGCCGTCTTTCTCGCCACCACCCTCCTCGCCCAATCGCCCGCTTCCGATCCGCCGATGCTCGGCTTCAGCGCCGCCGATGCCGCAAAGGAACGCGCGCTCGAAACGCAGTTCGATTCGTCGCTGAAACGCGATGACCTTCGCGACTGGATGAAGCGCCTCTCCGCGCGACCCCATCATCTCGGCTCGGCCTACGACCACGACAACGCGCTGTTCATCGCCTCGCTCTTCAAATCGTGGGGCTACGACACGAACATCGAAGAGTTCAGCGTCCTCTTCCCGACGCCCAAGAGACGCGTTCTCGAGTTGGTCGCGCCGGAGCACTTCACGGCCAAGCTCGTCGAGCCGCCGGTGCCGGGCGATGCGACCTCGGGGCAGCAGAGCGAGCAGCTTCCGGTTTACAACGCCTACTCCATCGACGGCGACGTCACCGGCGATCTCGTCTACGCGAACTACGGCATCCCCGCCGACTACGACGTCCTGGAACGGAACGGTGTCGATGTGAAAGGGAAGATCGTCATCACCCGCTACGGCGGCTCGTGGCGCGGGATCAAACCGAAGGTGGCGGCGGAGCACGGTGCCATCGGCTGCATCATCTATTCCGATCCGCGCGACGACGGTTACGCGCAGGGCGACGTCTATCCGAAGGGCGCCTACCGAAACGAGAACGGCGCACAGCGCGGTTCGGTGATGGATATGCCGGTGCATCCCGGCGATCCGCTCACGCCCGGCATCGGCGCGACCGCCGATGCCAAGCGGATTGACCGCAAGGACGCCGAGGTCATCACGAAGATCCCGGTGTTACCGATCTCGTACTCCGACGCGCTGCCCCTTCTCCGGGCACTCGGCGGTCCGGTCGTTCCCTCCGAGTGGCGCGGCGCGCTGCCGATCACCTATCACATGGGTCCCGGCCCCTCGCGTGTCCATCTGGCGCTGGAGTTCAACTGGAACATGGTGCCGGCCTATGACGTGATCGCGCGTATGACCGGTTCGCAGTATCCCGACGAGTGGATCATGCGCGGCAATCATCACGATGCGTGGGTAAACGGCGCGAGCGATCCGCTCAGCGGTCAGGTCGCCCAATTGGAAGAGGCGAAGGCGATCGGCGAGTTGGCGAAAACGGGATGGCGGCCCAGGCGGACGATCCAGTTCGCGGCGTGGGATGGCGAAGAAGAAGGGCTCATCGGCTCGACGGAGTGGGCGGAGACGCATGCCGACGAGCTGCGAAGCAAAGGCGTTGTCTACATCAATTCCGACACGAACTCGCGCGGCTTCCTCGACGCGGCCGGATCACACACATTGGAGAAGCTCGTAACGCAGGTGGCGCGCGACGTCCCCGATCCGGAGCGGAACGTCTCAGTTCTGGCGCGCATGCGTGCGCATGAAGCGACGCGTGAGTCGACCCGCGACGGAAATGCCGAGATGCGCAGAGAGCCGCACGATGGCGATCTGATCCGTCTCGACGCCCTCGGATCGGGCTCCGATTACACGCCGTTCCTCCAGCACACCGGCGTGGCCGCGCTGAACATCGGCTACGGCGGGGAGGGGGGCGGCGGGTCGTATCACTCGGTCTACGACTCGTTCGATCACTACGTGCGCTTCGGCGATCCGACGTTCGACTACGGCATCGCGCAGGCGAAGACGACCGGACGCCTGGTGCTCCGCTTGGCGAACGCGGACGTGCTGCCGTTCGAGCTGAAGACCTTTGCCGACACGATGTCTCGCTATCTCGACGAATTGACGAAACTCGCCGAAACGACACGCCATGAGATCGACGAGCGGAACCGCCTCGTGCGCGAGCATGCCTACGAGAATGCCGCCGATCCGACGAAACCGTTCGTGGCGCCGAAGGCCGAGCCGGCCGCGCCGTATCTCAATTTCGCCCCGCTGCAGAATGCGGTCGTGCATCTGAAGAAGAGTGCACAGGAGTTCGATCGCGCCGCGGCCGCCGCGCCTGCTGATCGCCAGGCAGGTTTCGACCGTGCTTTGATGCATATCGAGCAGTCGCTTCTTCTTCCCAACGGATTGCCGCGCCGGCCGTGGTTCCGCCATCAGATCTACGCCCCCGGTTTCTACACCGGCTACGGCGTCAAGACCGTCCCTGGCGTGCGCGAAGCCATCGAGCAGAAACAGTGGAGCGATGCCAACGCGCAGATCGAGAGCGTGTCGAAGGTGATCGAGGGGTACGCATCTGAGGTGGAGAAGGCTATCCGGTAACGGCGCGCTACGCGCGTTGTCGGTTGTCGGTTGTCCGCGAATACACTCCAGGAGTCCGTGAATACACTCCAGGAGTCTGTGAATACACTCCAGGAGTCTGTGAATACACTCCAGGAAGTCCGCGAATACACTCCAGGAAGTCCGTGAATACACTCCCGGAGGTCCATGAATACACTCCCGGAGTCCATGAATACACTCCCGGAGTCCATGAATACACTCCAGGAGTCCGTGAATACACTCCAGGAGTCCGTGAATACACTCCCGGAGTCCGGTTGAAATTTAAGGGAGCGCCGGCTGACGTCAGCGTTGACGCGAGCGAAGGCCACGCGCCCGCAGGCGCTGACAACCGACAACCGACAACGCGCGCGAAGCGCGCCGTCATCGAGGCAGCAGGTAAATCACTTCGCCCCTCTTCGACATCCCCAGATCCTGACGGGCGATCCGTTCGACGGCGTAGGTCGAATTCCGCACGCTGTCGATCTCTGCGCGCAGGCGGGCGTTCTCCTGCTGGAGCTGCTGAATTTCCGCGTGGAGCGATTCGACGCGTTTGCGCGATTGCTGCAGTTCCGAGGTGGCCCGGCCGGTGACGAAGAGCGACGCGATGCCGCCGAGGATCAGCAAGGCCACGAGAATCACGGCGATTCTCCGGATTGCCTGCGTGGCGCGGCGTGGCGCCCGGGTGGAGACGGCGGGGTGCATATGTAAAGGTAGTGTCGCGGGTCGGTGCGGCTGTGTCAACGCCGTATAATCCGGATCGGTGACGCGCGACACCGCACAGAACCCTCTCAACGACCGTTACGCCTCGAAGGAGATGTCGTACCTCTTCTCCGCCGACTACAAATTCCGGACGTGGCGGAAGCTCTGGATTGCGCTCGCCGAGGCGGAGAAAGAGCTTGGATTACCCATCAGCGCCGAGCAGATCGCGGATCTGAAAACCCACGCTGAAGACATCAACTACGCCGACGCAGAGCGCCGCGAGCGCGAGATCCGGCACGACGTGATGTCGCACATCTATGCCTACGGTCTGCAGGCGCCGTCCGCGAGAGGGATCATCCACCTCGGCGCCACCTCGGCCTTCGTCACCGACAACACCGACATCCTGCAGATGAACGAGGCCCTCGTCATCATTCGCGTGCGCATCGTTAATCTGATGGCCAAGCTCCGCGATTTCGCCTGGAAATGGCGCGCTACTCCGGCGCTCGCCTTCACGCATTTCCAGCCCGCGCAACTGACCACCGTAGGCAAGCGCGCCACGCTGTGGCTGCACGATCTGCTGCTCGACTATCGCGAGATCGAGTTCCGTCTCAGCCAACTGGCCCTCCTCGGCGTGAAGGGGGCGACCGGTACGCAGGCATCATTCTTGAGCCTCTTCGAGGGTGATGAAGGCAAGGTCAACCGGCTCGAACAGCTCGTCGCGGAGAAGGTGGGAATGCGGCGCAGCTATCCGGTCTCCGGCCAGACGTATTCGCGCAAAGTCGATTCGCAGGCCGTGAACGTGCTGTCTGGCTTTGCGCAGTCGGCATCGAAGTTCGCCTACGACATGCGGCTCCTGCAGCATCTGCGTGAGATCGAAGAGCCGTTCGAAGAGGAGCAGGTCGGCTCGTCGGCGATGGCCTACAAACGCAATCCGATGCGTGCCGAGCGGATCGATGCGCTGGCGCGGCACCTGATCGTCAACGCGCTCAATCCTGCGTTCACCGCGGCCACGCAGTGGTTCGAGCGGACGCTCGACGATTCGGCGAACCGGCGTATCTCCATTCCGGAGGCGTTCCTCGCCGCCGATGCGATCGCCCTGATCTATGACAACATCGCGGCCGGACTGGTGGTGCACGAGGAAGTGATCGCGGCCAACGTCCGGCGGGAGCTTCCGTTCATGATGACTGAGAACCTGATGATGGAAGGGGTGCGGCGCGGCGGCGACCGGCAGGTGCTGCACGAGCGCGTGCGCATCCATTCGCAGGCTGCCGCGGATGCGCTCAAGTCGGGTGCGAGCGAGAATGATCTCTTCGATCGCATCGCCGCCGATTCGCTCTTCGGCATCGATCGCGCATCGATCGCGGCCATGGCCCACCCGGAGAATTACACCGGCCTGGCGAAGCAGCAGACGGAGCGCTTCATCTCCGAAGAGATTGATCCGATCATCGCAGCCGAAGTGGACACAGTCATACGCGGAGAAGTCGGCGAGGTACGGGTATGAAACGAGCTTTCCTGGCTGTAGCAGCGCTGTACCTTGCATCATGCGGTCACAGTTTCGTGTCGCAGTCGACGGCGTCGTCACCATCGTCACCGCAGTCACAGCAACAGATGTCGGCGCACGGCGCGGCAGGCTGGGTGGGGCAGGAATTCGCCGGCCGGACCACGGCCAACGGCGAGATCTTCGATCCGATGCTGATGACGGCAGCGCATCGCACGCTTCCGTTCGGTACGCTCGTCGACGTCAAGAATCCGAAGACCGGGCAGTCGGTGCGCGTCCGCGTCAACGATCGCGGACCGTATGTCGGCGACCGCCTCATCGACCTCTCCTATGCCGCGGCCCAGCAGATCGGAATCGCCGAGAGCGGCGGCGGCGAGATCGACATGACCGTGGTGAAGATGGGCCGCGGCGATCGCGAGCCGCCGGCGCCATTCGCCGTCAACATGCCTGATACCGCGGTTGCGGCGGTGCCGGCAACACCAACGCAATCGCCCGCGCCGGCGCCTGTACCCGTTCCAGCTCCCGTTCAGCCGCAGGCACAGCCTGCGCCTGCGACCGTCGATCGAATCGAAGTAACCGAGCAGCACGCCGGCGCACCGGAGACCCGCCGCCAGGTCGCGGCCAACGGAACATCGCTCGAAGACGTCCCGGTGAAGACCGAGCCCCTTCCGCCTTCATCATCGAAGCCGGTTCCGGCGCCCGTTCCCGCGACGCCTCAGCCGCGCCCCGCGACCGCGCATGGCGGACGTTACGTCGTGCAGGTCGGCGCGTTCTCGCAGGAAGCGAATGCGAAGGCGCTGCAGAAGAAGCTGAAGACGATCGGCCAGGAATCGACCATCGATCACACCTCGCTCTACCTCGTTCGCGTTGGCCCGTTCGAAACCCGCGAGCAGGCGGCCAGCGTTCGCTCGAAGCTGGAAGCGTCGGGGATCTCGGCGATTATTACTTTGAAGTAGTTGTCGGTTGTCGGTTATCGGTTGCCAGAGCCAGGAATCGGAGCGGAGAGTCGCCCTTTTTCTCTGACAACCGACAACTGACAACTGACAACCGACAACCCCGACAGCCAACCGCCTCAACTCTCCTCCGGCTATAATCCGCCGCCCAATTCCGCGCAGAAGGACAAACAACACCCATGTCGAATCGCACGTTTACGATCATCAAGCCGGACTCGGTCCGCAAAGGGAACTTCGGAAAAATCATCAGCCGGCTCGAGGCGGAGGGTTTCCGGATTCTGAGCCTCAAGAAAGTCAATCTTTCGACGAAACAGGCCGAAGCGTTTTACGGCGTTCATTGCGAACGGCCGTTCTTTCCGGACCTCGTCCGCTACATGACCTCCGGCACCGTCTATGTCGCGGCGCTGGAGAAGGAGAACGCCGTCCTGGCACTGCGCACATTGATGGGCGCAACTGATCCGTCCAAGGCTGATGCCGGCACGATCCGGAAGGAGTTCGGCGAGTCGATCGAGCAGAACGCCATCCATGGATCCGATTCGGACGACAACGCCAAAATCGAGATCGGCTTCTTTTTCGCCGAATCAGAGTTGATGTAGAGATCGATCGGGAGTCGGGGGTCGGGGGTCGGGGGTCGCAGAAACGCCAACTCCGACCCCCGGCTCCCGGCTCCCGACTCCCTCGATCGGCAGTGTGGCCGCGTCGTAATCTACCGGCAGATAGAGCGAGAAACACGAGCCTTCGCCGGCCTCTGACCGCACGTCGATCCGGCCGTGATGCAGCTCGACGAAATTGCGTGTGAGTGACAGCCCCAGCCCGGTGCCGCCGCGCTGGGCCCGCCGTCCTTCTTCGGTCTGGTAGAACTCGTCGAAGATGCTCTGCAACTCGTCGGGGGCGATCCCGATCCCCCGGTCGGCGACGTCGATACGCACGGTGTCGACGCCGAGCGGTGACGTGGTACGCGGAAGCGACGTCACCCCGATCGTGACCGGTCCTCCATCCGGCGAGAACTTCACGGCATTCGAGAGCAGATTGAAGAGGATCTGCTTGAGGCGTCCCTCGTCGAGCCGCACGCGGGGCACAGAAGGGTCGATCGATGCCGTGATGCTCACCTTCGCTTCCGCGGCGAAGCCTTTCATCACCCGCTCAACCGAGGCGATGGTTTCGCGCAGGTCGAACTCGTCGGTGCGAAGCTCCATCTTGCCGGCTTCGATCTTCGACAGATCGAGGATGTCGTTGATCAGCTCCAGTAGATGATTGCCGGCCACGTGGATGTTCTCCAGGAACTTGTAGAGCCGCTGCGGTACGGCCACGCGCGTGTTCTCGAGCAGCACGCTGGAGAAGCCGATGATCGAGTTCAGCGGCGTGCGCAACTCGTGTGACATGTTGGCCAGGAACTGGTTCTTCGAGCGGTCGGCGGCCAGCAGCCTCAGGTTGGTCTCGCGCAGCTCATTCGTCCGTTCCATGACCCGCTGTTCCAGCGCGTAGGTCAGCCCTTCCAGATCTTTGTACAGATGCGCGTTCTCGATGGCGACGGCGGCCTGGTTGGCGATCGCGGTCAGCAGGAGCATGTCGTCATTCGTGAAGGCGTTCTTCTTGAAGCTCTCTACGGAGATGACGCCGATCACGCGGTCTCGGGCGATCATCGGAACGCCGAGCCACGACTCGGTCGGCTTCGTGTCGGCGACGGCCCGCACGCCGATCCGCTTCTCATCAGCTACGCTGCCGATCAGAAGCGGCTCGCTGTGGTGGATGACCCAGGAGTTCAGCCCTTCACCGAGGCGCATCCGCTCCTTCGGCAGGCGAATGTCTTCACGGACGTCGAGCTCGAACGACAGCTCGTTGGCCGACTCGTCGAGGAGGGCGATGGTGAAGAGCGTACAGTCGACCGTCCGCTTGCACTCGTTGTAGATCACCGCCAGCAACTCGTCGGTGGTGTACCGGAGCGAGATCGTCTTCCCGATGTTGGTGAGTGAGGCGATGCGTTGCAGTTGCAGCACGCTCTTCATTCGCGTCTTGGCCAGGCTGCGGGCCACGATGATCGCCTCGCTGCCTGTGAACGCCAGGGCCACCAGTGCGCCCCACCCGAGCGCGGCGAACGCCAGGACCGTCATCACCGCATACGGAACGGTGAGCAGATAGATGCCCAGATCGACGAGGTCGATGTGCACGATCTTCCGCAGCGAGTAGCCATATGACTGCGCCACGCGAAACATCAGGAGGATGTTGGTGACGCTGAGGACGATGCCGCAGAGTGCGATTTTCAGCGCCACGATCACCGTGACGTGCGCCAGAGGCAGCTCGCCCTGGAGCCGCTCGTACAACGTCGCCGCGGCCACCACGGGAATCCCATACGTTCCGAACAGGCCGAAGGTCTTGACGTGATCGACGAAATGGTCCGTCGACTCGATCTTGGCGGGCCCGATCTGTTTCAGCGCGAGGATGCGCGCGACACCCGCCACGATCACGGCCAGCCATGACGACATCACCACGCCGAGGATCGGAATCATGACGGTGTACGCGGTGAGAACCAGGGAGACGTAGATCAGCTCGGTCAGCTCGAATTTCAGCAGACCGAGGGTCATGGCGAAGGCGACGAGGATGATGATGATGCCGGCTGCATTCGGCTGAAGCCGGTGAAGGATGGCCACGGTCTGGTCGAAACGCAGCCATGTCACCCAGAGCATCACCAGCAGGCCGGCGAGTCCCTGCGTGAGAAAGACGGTGATCGTGCGCCGTCGCGCGGAGTCGGAACCTTGTGGCATTGGATTGTCTGGTGAGCGGCTATCGTACACCTCGGGAATGAGCATTGACCCCCGCCCTTCGCGCGCGTAGCCTTCGCGCGGGCAAGGTCATGCAGAGAGAAGAGAAGTCGGAGCGCAGCCGGCGGCAGGTGCTCGACGCCGCCCTGCAGTTGTTCTCGCATCAGGGCTATCGCGCCACCACGGTGCGCGAGATCGCCGTGGCCGCCCGTGTATCGACCGGCAACGTCTATCACCACTTCCCCGACAAGGAGACGATCTTCCGTTCCCTGCTCGACGAGTTCTGGCGCATCACCGATACCCGCCGCTATCCGTTCACCCGCGCGCTTTCCGTTGGCCAGTTCCCCGACAATATCGAGCAGCTCGCACTGGCAGCGCGCGATTCCATCCGCGAGTTCAAGCCGTACTTCACATTGATCTTCGTCGACGTCATCGAGTTCGAAGGAACGCACATCCGCAAGTTCTACAGCGAGCTCGGCCAGCGCTATGGCGCCTTCGTCGGCGAGGAAGCGCTCGGCGAGATGAAGCGACGCCTCCGCCCCTCCATCTCCCCGATCTCCGCTCTCCTCATCACCGCGCGGGTCTTCTTCAACTACTTCACCATCGAGATCCTCTTCAACGCCCCCGAACCGTTCGGCAAAGAGGCGGCACAAGTGATCAAAGAGCTGTCGGACATGGTCAGGAATGGGATATTGATGTGAGGGTTGCGGTAGGACTTTGTTGTCGGTTGTCGGTTATCAGTTGTAACGAACTAACTGACAACCGATAACCGATAACCGCCCGGCGTTTTATGGACCGAAATCTTTCCCCACAAAGGAGCCTCCTTGAAACGTTTCGCTTTCCTGATCCTCCTCGCCACCACGGCCCTCGCCCAACAACAGAACGACGCTGACTACACGCGGCAGATCAAGCAGTTCACGACCGGGCCTCAGTTCATCACTGAGATGGTCGATCACCTGCCCGCGTCCGCGAAGGTACCGACGCCGCTGAAGTTTCTCGGCTACATCGCCGGGGCCGACGGACATCTGACGTATTCGGAGGACGTCAACCGCTACATGCGGGCGCTGGAGGCGGCATCACCGCGCGTGAAGGTCTTCTCCATCGGAAAGAGTGAGGAAGGGCGCGAGATGATCGCGGTGGCCGTGTCCGGCAACGAGACCATCGCCAATCTCGACCACTACCGCGACATTACCAAACGGCTGGCCGATCCGCGCAAGCTCACTGACGATGATGCCGCCCGCCTCATCGCCAGCGGCAAGCCGATCTACTACATCACCGGCTCCATTCACTCGCCCGAGACCGGCAGTCCGGAGATGCTGATGGAGCTGGCCTATCGGCTGGCCATCGAGGACTCACCGCTCGTCCGCAAGATCCGCGACAACGTCATCGTTCTCATCACGCCCGTGGTCGAGACCGACGGGCGCGACCGGCAGCTCGATCTGGCGCGCTGGCGCGAGGCCAATCCCAAGCGTCCCGTTCCGCCGCTGGTCTACTGGGGTCACTACGTTGCCCACGACAACAATCGCGACAACCTCGGCCTTGCGCTCGCGCTGAGCCGCAATGTGCTTCATGCCTTCTTCGACTTTCATCCGCAGGTCACCCACGACCTGCACGAGTCGGTGCCGTTCATGTACATCTCCACCGGCACCGGTCCCTACAACCCGTCGATCGATCCGCTCGTCGTCGATGAGTGGCAGCGGATGGCCTGGCACGAAGTGCAGGAGCTGACCAAACGCGGTCTGTCCGGCGTCTGGACGTATGGCTTCTACGACGGTTGGGCGCCGAACTACATGATGTGGGCCGGCCAGGGGCACAACGCCGTCGGCCGTTTTTACGAGACGTTCGGCAACCGCTTCCCGATCACGGCCGACCGCGTCGTGCGAGGGCAGAGCGACCGGGCCTGGTTCCGCCCCAACCCGCCGCTGCCGACGGTCAAATGGTCGTTGCGCAACAACGTCAACTACCAGCAGAGCGGCCTTCTGCTGGCGCTCTCCGATTTCGCCGACCGCCGCCAGCACTTCCTCGAACAGTTCTATCTGTTAGGAAAGCGTTCCATTGCCAAGGCGGCGAATGAAGGCCCGGCCGCCTGGGTCTTCGAGAGCGCGCAGAAGAGGCAGGGGCAACTCATCGATCTCATGAACCTTCTCCGCACACAAGGGGTGGAGGTGCAAGTCGCCGACGCGCCGTTCAGTCTCAATCCGGAGTGGCCGCCCGCTCCGCCGGCGGACGACAAAACGAAATCGGACGACAAGGCGAAGCCGGACGATAAGGCGAAAGACGATAAGCCGAAGAAGGACCCCACCATCAACTTCGGCAAAGGCACCTTCATCGTTCGGATGGACCAGCCCTACTCGCGCATCGCCGACGCCATGCTCGACGTCCAATACGTTCGCGGCGACGAGAAGGTGTACGACGACACCGGCTGGACGCTCGGCTACCTCAAGAACGTCGACTTCAAGCGCGTCGCCAACCCGGCGGTGCTGAAGGTGGCGATGCGCGAGTGGACCGGCGCACCGGCTGCCGCGGCATCGCCGATCGTCGAGAACAACGCCGACACGAGCGTTGCCCGCGCCGTCTGGGCAGACCGCGGCGCGCATTGGGTCGTCGCCGACGAACCGTTCACCATCGGCGCAAAAAAATATGGCGCCGGTACGATCGTTGCGGCATCGGCGGCCCCGGCGTCGAGAACCCATGAGATGCACCTCCCGCGCATCGCCATCCTTCACACGTGGCTGCGCACGCAGGACGAGGGGTGGTTCCGGCTCGGCCTCGAGTCGCTCGGCATCCCCTACAGCTATCTCTCGACGCAGGACGTGGCGCGGATGCCGAACCTCCGTGAGAAATTCGACGTCATCCTCTTCGCGCCGACCGGCGGTTCCAATTCCTCCGCGGAGATCGTGAACGGCCTTCCCCCCGGTCCGCCGCTGCCGTGGCACAAGACCGAGCTGACTCCCAATTTAGGCGGGATCGATGAGACAGACGACATGCGTCCCGGCCTCGGCCTGATCGGCGTCGACAATCTGGCCCGCTTCGTCGAAGGCGGCGGCCTGCTGATCACCGCGCGCGACACCTCGGTCTGGGCCGTGCAGTACGGTCTGGCGCGCTGGGTGCGCGTCATCGAGACGGTGAAACTGCGCGCGCCGGGCACGATTCTCCTCGCCAGCATCACCGACAAGAAGAGTCCCATCGCTGCCGGCTACGACGACACGCTCCCAATCTATTACGCCAGTTCGCCGGTCTTTCAGGTCGGCCTGACCCCGCCGCCCGCCCCCGAGTCACGCCCCAGCGGCCGCGGTGGGAAGAATGATCCCGACGTACCGCAGGGCCGGACCTTCGTTCCGCTGCCGGAGAGGCCGAAGCCAGCTCCGGGAGAGGAAGGATTTCAGCCCGCTGAGGATGCGCCGTGGAACTCGGACTACGCGGTGCCGCTCGCCGAAGACCGTCCGCGGGTGATCGTCTCTTTCGCCAAACAGGCTGACCAGCTCCTGATGTCCGGCATGCTCGAAGGCGGCGATGAGATCGCCGGCAAGCCGGTTGTGATCGACTCCCCGCGCGGAAAAGGTCACATCCTTCTCTTCGCCAACAACCCGATGTGGCGCCAGAACACGCAGGGCAGCTACGCGCTGGTGACGAACGCGATCATGAATTGGGATCACTTGCGGTGAGCTGGGACCCTATCCAATACGAGCGATTCAAAGACGAGCGCGCGCAGCCGTTCCGCGATCTCGCGTCGCTGATCGAGCGCCGTCCGCGCATGCGCATCGCCGACCTCGGGTGTGGAACGGGAGAGCTGACGCGCGAGCTCCACGGCCAACTGGCTGCGCAGGAGACCATCGGCATCGACAACTCCGAGACGATGCTGCTCAAGTCGCGGTCATTCTGCTCGGAGGCGCTCCGCTTCGAGAAGGGCGACGTCGAAGCCTTCGTCACCGACCGCCCGTTCGACCTGATCTTCTCCAACGCCGCCCTGCACTGGATCCCCGATCACGACCACCTCCTCGCGAAGCTCGTCGCCCTCCTCTCGCCGCACGGCCAGCTCGCTGTACAGATGCCGGCGAACCACGACCATCCCTCACACCGTATCGCCTCCGAGACCGCTGTCTCTTTCGGCATCCCACCCCGTACGGTCAACGTCCTTCCACCGGAACATTACGCCGTGCTTCTCCACCACCTCGGCTTCGCCCGCCAACACGTCCGGTTTCAGGTCTACGGCCACATCCTGCCGTCGACCGCGGATGTCGTCGAATGGACGAAGGGGACCACGCTGACGCCGTACCGCGAGGCGCTGTCCGAGAAGCGCTACGGCGACTTCCTCACCGAGTACACCGAACGCGTCGTAGCGGCCCTCGGCGACGAGCGTCCGTACTTCTACACGTTCAAACGTGTGTTGATGTGGGCAACGTTCTGACGACTCAGTAATCGATGATACGCATCGAAGGATCGATGATGCGCATCAAAGGTTTGTTGATGTGCACAGTTTTGTTACGTTTTCACTCCTCCGCCAGGATCGTATGCATCGCCACCCCAACGGTAGCGGATGCCAGGATCACAACCGCGAATAGGACGCCCAGCGACAGCGACCGCGTCGCTTCCGCGCCGGTGGCGCCGAGGACCATGTGGCCGGGGGAGAAGTGATCGATCCAGATCTGGAGGGCGCTCGATTTCCAGGTCAGCAGCGCGGCCCAGCAGCCGGCGATGATCAGGTAGGCGGCAATCTGTAGACGCGTGATCGGCAGCGAGGCCCGATCCACCACCGCTTTCGATTGCAGCAGCTTTGCCTTCAGCCAGAGCACCGCCGGGTCGGGGAGGACGTGCTCCCGTTCGTCCAGTCCTGAAAATCTGGTCATCCACGAGCCCACCTCGGCGGCGGCGGCGCAATCGTCGCACGACGCAACATGCACGCGGAGAGACTCGGTCCAGGCATCGTTCGTGACGGCGTGGAGGACGTTCGGTTCGAAGGGGCATTCGGTCGTCATCGCGTCACCTCGGGAGCCAGTCCCTTCTTCGTCAGCATTTCGCCGAGCCGTTTGCGGGCGCGGAAGAGCATCACTTTCACGCTCTTCGCCTTCACGCCGATGGCCTCGGCGATCTCCTCGTGCGAGTTTCCTTCCACGTGCGCCAGCCACAGCAGCGCGCGCTCCTGCGGCTTGAGGTCGGCGAACACGCGGGCCATGTCGTGGCGAAGATCGCCGCGGTCTGGCCGCGCTTCCGTCGGCATCCATTCAAAGGCGCGCGTCCGATCGCGCTTCGTTTCGCGGAAATGATCGAAGACGAGATTCGTGGCGGTCTTGTAGACGTAGCGCCGCAAGTGATCGTCATCCGCGATCGCCGGATTGCTGCGCAGAAAGCGGAAGAACGTCTTCTGCAGCAGGTCGTCGGCCATCGCGGCGTCGCCGGTCATCCGGTAGATGTACGACCAGATACCTCCGGCCGTCTTCCGGTAGAACGCTTCGAATGACGCTTCGTCCATCGGTCTTTCGGGCCGCCGTGGGGCCACCGTTTTCACGGCGGCGCCGAACGGCGACGCGATCAGGGTACCTTCCAGTTGCACGTTCGCCTCACGCCTGTGTTTCCGTCGGCTCGCGTCTGCCGTTTGCATGGCCCACCTCGCGCGGGGTCGGCGAATCGTCGCCGATCAGGCCGAACTTCTGCGACAGCTTGAGAGAGACGAGTGTAGAGAGGAAGAAAGCAATCCCGAGTCCGAGGAGGATAAAGCCGGGAAACATGAAGCCGATGTTGCTGTCGGCGATCCAGATTGCGATGAAGGCCAGGCCGAGCAGAGTGAGGATGAGGCCGCGGGAGACCCCTCCCACGATCCGGTCGCGAGCCATGAGCTTCGGCATTTTGTCGATGCCGCTCAGGAACTGCTTGCCGGTGTCCGAGTTGAGAAAATCGACGAATTCCGGAGCGTTGCTGAACTTGTCGATGAGGCGCGTCTGCACCTCAGCCAGCAAAGTCGCCTTGCGGTTCTTGGCATGGACACTCGCCCAGACGACGAAGATGACCGTGCTGAAGAACATGATCGTACCGATGATAGGAATGAGAACTAATACACCATCCATTTGAAAGCCTCCTGAAGTACGAGCTATTACGGTGGGAGGGAGGTCTTGGTTAACGGAGCGGTCTCGCGGTCTCGGGGTTGCTGGGTTGCATGGTTGCTGAGTTACTGGTTGCCAGGTTGCCCAGGCCGAGTCAGTCTCTCTGCAACCCAGCAACCCAGCAACCCAGCAACCCAGCAACCCAGCAACCCAGCAACCGCGAGACCGCGCAACCGCATAAAATCCCCCCATGAAAGCCACCGTCATCGTCGAGTTGAAGCCGTCCGTTCTCGACCCGCAGGGGAAGGCCATTCAGCATTCGCTGAGTACGCTTGGGTTTGAAGGGGTGGAAGATGTGCGCGCCGGCAAGCTGTTTCGCATCACGCTTGCGGATCGTGGCCAGCCTCGCCAAGAGATCGAGCGTCAGCTCCGGCAGATGTGCGAGCGGCTCCTCGCCAACACGGTCATCGAAACGTTTTCGTACTCGATCGACGATTAGCCTGCTCCTCCTGGCCGCGATTCCGGCGGTCACTTCGTCGGTCATCGCCCAGCCGCTCACGCCTGTTCCCACCCGCGATCAGAAGATCGTCAAACGCTGGCAGCTTCCCGGCGATCCTCACGGCGTCGCGGTCGGCGGCGACGGGACCATCTACGTAGGACTGGCGCAGCCGCAGGCGGTCGTGGCCATCGATCCGAAGAGTGGCGCGATCAAACAACGCGTCGTCCTCGATTCCGCCGAGATCGCGTCGACGAAAGAGCTGGTGACGATGCGTACCAACCGCGCCGGGACGCGGCTCTACATCGCCAACGGCAGCGACGAGAGTGCCTCGATTCTTTCGCTCCCCGATCTCGCCGTCCGCCGCGAGATCACGCTGGAAGGGGAGCCGATCCGCGATGTCCTCCCCGATCCGCAGGGACGCCATCTCTACCTCCTCGGCCGCCACGTGCACGTCTACGACGCGGACGGTGAGAAGGAGCTGCGGACGATCAACATCGACGACCCGATGGCCATCGCCGTGAGCGCGAACGGTGCGCTGCTGGCGGTTATCGCCCCCGAGGACTTCGGTAACACCAAGGCCACCTCGGTGGCGCTCTTCGATACCACGAACTTCGCCGAGCTGGCCCGCGAGCCGCTGCAGACCGACAAGTCGATCGAAGCGGCGCTGTTCGCCGCCGGCGATCAGGCGCTGATCGCACTCAGCCGCAACTCCCTCTTCGAAAAGCCGCTGTCGATGACGAAGCCGCCGAAGCAGATGACCGCCGGCACGAACGGCCAGATGCGGATGGCCATCAATTTCGGGGACCTGACCAACAGCGACGCCATCTGCCTCCCCGAGGGCAGCGGCGCCCAGATCGCCGCATTGGCGTCGCCCGAGCTGCTCCTTTTTGCCGAGCAGCGCTGCAACGCCAGCGTCGCCTTTTCCGGCTCAAACCGCCGCGTGACTCCCGCATCGCTCTACGGTGTCGCCGCCTACGCCATGGCGTATGACCACGCCAGCAACACCGTCATCGTTACCGATCGCGCGGGCTTTCTGACGATCTACAAAGTGCCGCGATCGGCGTTGGCGAAGTAATCGCTGAAGCACTGTCAGCTTTAGGTGACACTCCTGATCTTGAACTTCTGGATCCCGATCTTGAACTTCTGGGTGAAGTGATTCAAAGTTTGTGGCTCTTGCCGGCTTTGTGGTCTGCGATCGCTTCCGCAAACAGCTCATCGAGTTTTCCCGACTCGCTATCGCGTTCGATCTGGTCATCCCATTCTTCCCAGTCCCGCTCCGACATCCAGTCGCGAAGCTGGGCCATCTCTCGCGGAGACAGTTTCTTGATCTCTTCTTCGAGGGCTTCCACTTTTGTCATAACGCCATGATTTTACATTCCCCCCGCGCTAAACTTCCTGGTCATGAAGTTCGGCATCGTTGTCCTCCCCGGCTCGAATTGCGATCACGATGCGTTGCACGTGACGCGCGACGTTCTCGGCGCAGAGGTCGATGTTCTCTGGCACAAGGAGACCGACCTTCGCGGTGTCGATTGCGTGATCATTCCGGGGGGCTTCGCGTATGGCGACTATCTCCGCGCCGGGGCGCTGGCGAAGTTCGCTCCGGTCATGGAGCCGATCCGTCGCCATGCCGCCGCCGGGGGATTGATGTTCGGCATCTGCAACGGATTTCAGGTGCTCACGGAAGTGGGTCTCCTGCCCGGCGCACTGATGCGGAACCAGCACCTCCGCTTCCTCGGCCGCGATGTGTTTGTTCGCGTCGAAGAGACAGACACGCCGTTTACGTGCGAGCTGGAGCGCGGTACGGTATTGCGCGTGCCGATCGCGCATGGCGAAGGAAACTATTTCGCTGATGACGACACCCTCGATGAGCTCGAGCGCAACCGACAGGTCATCTTTCGATACTGTGATGCCGATGGGCGCGTCACGCGCGAGTCGAACCCGAACGGATCGGCGCGCAATATCGCCGGCGTCTGCAACGCCGGACGGAACGTGCTCGGCATGATGCCGCATCCAGAGCGATGCTCCGAAGCGCTGCTCGGCAATACGGACGGCCTCGGCGTGTTCCGCTCGATCGCCGCGGCGATGGCGAAAGTTTGAGCGCCATGCGCAGATTGTTCGTGCCGGCGATGGTCGTATTGGCGATCCTCGCCCCTGCCGCGCGCGCGCAGGATCTGCCGGAGGTGGCGCGCAGCCTGATGGAAGAGGCGGATCGCGCGCGCGAGTCGAATCGCGTCGACGACGCCATCGCGAAATACCGCCGCGTGATCGACGTCGCGCCAACGCTGGCCTCGGCGTACGTAAACCTCGGCGCGCTTTACTTCAAGCAGGGGAAGGTGGCCGAGGCCTATGACACCTTCGTGCGCGGCGTGGCCAGCGCTCCGTCCGATCGAACCCTTCTCTCGAATGCCGCCGCGGCGGCGCAGCAACTCGGCAAGTCGGCGGATGCATTGAAGTACGTCGATGATGCCATTGCGAAAATGCCGCGCGACGCCGCGCTGCACTCGCTGCGGTCGACGATCCTTCACTCGCTCAATCGAAACGATGACGCGCTCGCCGCGATCACGCAGGCAACGCAGCTCGCGCCTGACGATGCGAAGTATCAGTTCAGCCTCGGAAACATCGAGGCGTCGCTGGACCGAAAAGACCAGGCAATCGCGGCGTATCGGAAGGCGGTCGATCTCGACCGGACGTTTCTTCGCGCGTACTTCAACCTCGGCGCCATGCTTTTCGAGACCGGCCGCTACGACGAGGCGCGCGATGCTTATCGCATGGCCCTGGCACCAATCGATCAGGCCATCGCGAACCACCAGCCGGTCGAGTCGATCAACGCGCGCGCCTATTCGAACCTCGGCGCGATCTACCTGAAAGAGCAGAAGTGGCCCGAGGCCATCGACGCGTATCAGAAGGCGGCGAATCTCGACGACGACACCGCCGCGCATTACAACCTCGGCTTCCTCTACTTCACCACAGGCAGGATGGATCGCGCGCAGGACGAGTACCGAAAGGTGCTGGCCCGAGAGGCCTCGCTGCCACTGGCCTACCTGCACCTCGGAGCCATTGCTTTTAAAACAGCCAAGTACGACGAGGCCATCAAGCTTCTCCGCGACGGGATGCCGCATTTCGATGTCGAATCGAAGCGTCCGGCGCTGCGCATGCTCGGACGCGCCCAGCTCATCCGCGGCGAACGTGCCGGCGCGCGGAGATCACTCGAAGAGGCGTTGACGCTTGATTCCAATGATGCGGAGTCGCTGCGGCTCCTCGGCAGGATGGCACGTCATGAGAAGCGTCTCGATGATGCGAAGTCTCTGCTCGATCGTGCGCAGGCCGCCTCTCCGCGGAACACGATCGTCACGCTCGAGCGCGCGCTCGTGGCGCGCGAGGCGAACGATCTCGCCGGCGAGCGAGCAGCGCTGGAGGCGCTTCCTGATCGTCCGGCGCTGCGGGCAGAGCTGGCCATCGTGAATGCTCGCCAGAATCCGAACTCGGCCAATCTTCGCGCGCTGCACGTCACCGCGCCCGAGGTTACCGCGGTGCTCGACGCGCTCGATGGAAAGCGCGATGCGGCGGCAAGGACGCTGGCCCAGAGCTCTTCGCCGATCGCCCGCGGCGATGCCGGACTGCTGTTCTGGCAGCTCGGACTGTGGGCAGACGCAAAGCCGCATCTTGCAACGGCGCACAAGGCCTTCGCCGATTGGAGCGAGGTGGCGCTGGCGGCCGGCGAGGTGGCGCTCGGCGAGAAACGATATGACGATGCGGCGGAGTTGCTGTCATCGGTCCGATGCGGCTCTGAAGTGTGGGGTCACCCGAAAGCAGACATCTGCGGCCGGGCGAAAGAGTCACTCGCGAATGCGCTCCTGCTTCACGCCGCCGACGAGCTCGATCGCGCCGTCAAACAGCAGGACGAGGGGTCAGCAAAGCGCGCGCGCCAGCTTGCGGACCGCGCCGCCTCGCTCGACAAACGCAAACAGTCGCTCGCGCTCTTTCTCCGCGGTACCGCGGATCTCGCCGCCGGCGCCGATGCTTCCGCCCGCGAGATGCTGGCGCGGGCGCTCAGCGGCGATCTGCCGCCCGCGATCGAGACGATGGCGAGAAAGAATCTCGAATCGGCGCAGCCGGCGAAGGAAGCGCCCGCCGAGGAAGTTACGTCTTTGCAGCCGAGACATACGGTGGTCGTGTTCCTGCCGGACACGCCGGCTGAGACGGAGAAGAAACTGGCTGAGGCCGCGACGACGATTGTCGGAAATCTCGCCGCCACCTCGTCGTTGCCGCTGAAAACGGAGCTCTTCCGCCGCGCGGACGACGCGCGGGCGTTCATCGCCGCGAATCGGGATTCCGTCGGAGTGGTGATCGCCAATCGTGAGCTCATCCCCCGGGAGCTCGTGCCGCGCTACACGTTCAGTCGCGACGGCCGCACCACGTACGAGCGCAAAGTGGTCGTGCCTATCCGCAGTGCTGCGAAATCGCTGGCCGATCTTCGCGGCAAGACCATCAGCGGCGTCGACGCCCTGGGCGATGACGGCGTCGGCGTGACGACGCGCGTCTCCGACGACCTCACGGCACTGGCAAACGCGCTCTACGGCCGCACCGACGCGGCTCTTGTCTCCGAATCGAATCCCCTGCTCGCCGAGCACGCGCGCGAGCTTCGCGTCGTCCACACCGCCGCCCCTCGGCCGCAACCTGTCATCGCCTTTGCACCTATGCCCGCCGCCGACCGCGCCGCCCTCGACGACGCGCTCCGTGCGCTCCCCCACACCGCACTCGCACCCCTTCAATTCACCGGTATCGTGCGCATCAACGCCGAGCCGCGCGTCGCCGGGAAGCGCGACATCCAGGAGGTGCCTGCGTCAGCGCTGGGACTGAAACTCGATGCGCCGATTACGGTGCCGCTTCGCGTGTCGGTGGAGTTGCCGCGCGTGGAGATCCCCGAGGATCTGTTCGGCCCGCCGTAGCGCTGGCCTGTCATCCTGAGGCTGCCGGAGCCCCTGAGCGAGCGTAGCGAGCGAAATGCGGCGAAGGACGGCGAAGGATCTCTAGCGGCAGCGCCTGTGGCAGGTGCAGCGAATTTTGAGATCCTTCGGCCGCGCTCCGCCGGCCTCAGGATGACAGGGTAGTAATCATCCGCACTGCATCGATCACATCGCTCCTGCCCAGCGGTTTGATCATCACATCGGAAACGCCGGCTTTCTGGAACGCGAGGTCGAGTTGCAGGAGGGTGTCGTCGGTCATCAGAACGATCGGGACGGGGCGGAGGCGCTCGTCGCGCTGGACGATGCGGACGAAGCCGAGGCCGTCGGCGGCGATCTCCTCGCCATCGGCTTCGGGGGGAAGATCGAAGCCGCCGCGGATCCGGGCGTCGAGGAAGATCATGGCAGGCGATTGTTCGAAGGCCAGGTTGACGCCCTCGCGGGCGTTGCTGGTGGCGAGGACGCGATAGCCCTCGCCCTGAAGCACGTCCGTCAGAAACGCCAGCGCCTCGGGATCGTGCTCGATCACCAGCACGTTGATCCGCTTCGATGCGCTTCGGGTCATGCTGGCGGCCTTGAGCAGGTCATCGATGCGATCGAGGAGCTCGCGCGCGTTGAGCGGACGGTCCGTTACCTTCTTTTGCAGCATCGACGCGATCAGCTCGCGCGTTGCCGTCGAGATGTTGAGCGATTCGTCGATCGGCTCGGGAAGGGCGTTGAGATGCGCGTCCAGGACCTCGGTGATCGATTTCGCGCGATACGGGAGAGTTCCTGTGAGCATCCGATAGAGCACGACGCCGCACGAATAGAGATCGGAGGCCGGGACCACCGCCTCGCAGCGGAGTTGCTCGGGGGCCATGTAGTCGGGCGTGCCGGCCAGCTCGCGGCGGACGAGATCCTGCGACGTGGCGATGCCGAAGTCGGTGATGAAGGCCATCCGGTCCTTGTTCAGCAGGATGTTCTCCGGCTTGATGTCGCGGTGCACGATGCCGAGGTCGTGCGCGGCGCGGAGACCGCGCAACACCTGGCGCATGATCGAAAGCGCCGTGTGCTCATCGAACGTCGAGCGCCGCGTCAGGTGCTTCAGCAGATTGTCGGCATCGATGTACTCCATCGAAATGAAGGGATAGCCCTCGGCGAACCCGAGGTCGAAACTCTGCACGACATTGCGATGGCGGATGCGGCGCGCCAGCTTCAGCTCGTTCTTGAAACGCTCGAAGGCATCAGGATCCTCGTGAATCGGCAGCGAGAGCACCTTCAGCGCGACGACCTCGTCAATCGACTCGTCGACGGCCGAGCAGACGTAGCCCATCGCTCCCGAGCCGAGGAAGCGCTGGATGCGGTAGCGGCGCGCGAAGACCGAGCCGGGGGCGAGCATCGTCTGCACCGCCAGCGTGTTCTTGCGTGTCGTCTTGCCCGTGTCCGACTTGATGAGCGTGGGGCTCGCGGCCTCGCGATCCGGCACTTCCGTGTCATGACCGACGACGGTCGACGACGTCAGCACAGGATCATCGCTTTGCGCTGCTACCTGATGCGCGGGATCGCGCCGTCCGCATTGACTGCAGAAACGGTCGATCGGCCGCACGGCGGCGCCGCAGCCGTAGCACGCCAGGTCGTACCCCGTCCGCTCCACGACGTCAGCCATCGATCTCCACCGAGGCGACCATATTCGGAGCGAGCTTGGCCAGCGTCGGGATCGAGGCACGCTGCCAAGTGACGTTGTGGTCATACTGCAGCACGATGTGATAGCCGTTGCCGCCATGCGATTTGCAGCGCGTGATCCAGCGAACGAGCGTCAGGATGCCGGAGCTGTTCATGAAGTTGAGATCGCGCACGTCGAGCTCGACGCTCTTCAGGTTGCGACGCAGAGCCTCTTCATCGACGAGCGTCCAATAGGGATTGAGCACCTCGCCCGGATCGCGCATCTCCACCGCGCCCGACATGGCCACCCGAAGCGTGTCGCCATCGAGCAGTGGCAGGATGGTCAGTGTGTCTACCTTGAGCGGCGGGACGAAACCGCGTTCGCTGCTCATGCCGCCTCCAGTTTGAAGATGGCGTGGATGGAGACCTCGCCGTCGTTGACGTCGAGACGCAGCCGGGCGCCGGCCTCGAAGAGGATGCGGATCAGTCCCAGCCGGCTTTGTCCTTCGGTCATGGCCGCCTCTTCCATCTTCTTCAGATACACCGCCTCGGGTTTCCCCGACTGGATCAGCGCCAGCTCGCGGCGCAGCGTGTTGATGTGATGCGGCTCGGCTTTGTTCTTCACGCAGACGTCGACCTCGTTGTCGGCCTTGGCGATGGAGATCTTGAGGTAACCCTCCTCCTCCGAGGCGTATTTGACGGCGTTCTCCAGCAACTCGGAGGCAGCCATCGAGATCTGCTCGGCGCGCTCCTTGTCGGAGAGGCCGATCATGAAAAAGCTGGCCACGAACCTTCGCACGCAACTGATGTACGTCCACCGCGGTCCGAACCGCATCTCGACGTAGTCGGAAGTAAGCCGCTCCGTGATCATCTCAGCTCCTTTTGACCGCCATCAGGCTGACGTCATCTTTCGGCGTCCCCGCCCATTTCCAAGCCGCCGCGGCGATCGTGGTGACGATCGTCGCCGCTGGTTTGTCGTGAAGTCTCTGCAGCTCAGCCGTCAGGCGGTCGATGTCGTAGCACTCACCTACAGAATTGCGCGCCTCGGTGACGCCGTCGGTGTGCAGCAGTGCCACATCGCCCGTTTTCAAGGTGATGGTCCGGTCGACCGTCAGATGTGCGACGTCATCGGCGATTCCGAGCCAGAGACCGTCGGTCGGCAGACGGTCGACCGTGCCGTTCGCGGCGCGGTAGATCAACAGGTCGGTGTGGGCGCCGGCGTAGACGAGCTTGCCGTCGTCCTCGAGGCGCGCCACGACCATAGTCATGAACCGCTCCTGGCCGAGCCGCGACTTGAGGTTGTAGAACATGGCCCGGTTCAGCAGCGAGACGAACTTCGCCGGCGATTGGTGGCTGTTCTGCTCGCAGAGCATGGTGAACATCGACTGCGCCATCATCATGATGAGGCCCGAGGTCACCCCGTGGCCGGTGACATCGCCGACGCCGATCCATGCGCCGCCGCCCCTGCTGTCGGCGCTGCGGCGGAATTCGTAGAAATCGCCGCCGACCTCCTCCGCCGGCATCATGATCGCGGAGATGTCGTAGCCGGGCAGCTCGAAGCTTCGCGGCAGCACAGAAGTCTGGATCGACCGGGCCAGCGCCATCTCCTGATCGTGTCTGGCAAGGATCTCGGCGTCGCGCGAACGTATTTCCGACAACATCTCGTTGAAGCCGTCGATCAGCAGCCCAATTTCGTCGTTCGCTTCCTTCTCCACGCGCAGCGTGTAGTCCTTCTCGCGCGAGACGCGCTTCTCGGCGCGGAGCAGGCGATGAATCGGCCGCGTGATGGCGCGCTGGAACAGCGACGCCAGCAGAAGCGCCAGGAACGCCGCGCCGACGTAGATGCCTCCGGCAATCTGCAACGTCCGCTTGCGGCGGACGGCCAGCTCGCTCAGGTCCGAGCGGACGGTGACGGTGCCAACGCGTGCGCCGATGAAGAAGACCGGCCGGGTCACGCCGATATGCTGGGCATCGATCCAGTTGCCGTCGCGCGGCACCGGACCTGGCGTATCGCCCCTGGCAGCGCGCATATAGGTGGCGAAGAGCACTCCCTTGCTGTCGTAGATCGCCGCGCCCGTGATCTGCGTCTGCGCGCGCAACGCCGCCAGCGTGGCTTGCGCCGTCTGTCGATCGTTCAAGGCCACCGATGACGATGCATTCTCACCGATGATCCCGGCCAATGTATCGACGTCGCGCAGCACTTCGCCGCGAAAGGCCATGCGGTCATAGGCCGCCAGCGCGGCCAGCGTCAGCAGCAGCGCCGCCAGGCTCGTCAGCATGAACCCGGTCATGAGCTTGGTGCGGATCGAGAGATCGCGGAAGGCGGCCATGTAGTGTGTGAGGTTAGTGTATCGGTAACGGGCTTACGTGGTCTCGCGGTTGCGGGGTCGCGCAGTGGGGTAGGACAAGCCGGGCCCGATGCGGCACAGACACTCTTGTCTGTGCCGGCTCTCGCCACAACTCCGATCGCAACGACCATGATTTACACGCACGTCCTCGGGTTGGGCGTCGTCGGTGGTAAGAGGCCCCTCGATGCGCCCGGCTGACCGGAGGACGATTCGCCGTCACACCCCAACGGATAACCTCGCCATGCCGCAACCGGAAAGGGCCAACCCGTTCGAGACGCGAGTGTTACGATAGGGTCTGTCACGAGCCGATCGTCCCGATATCCGTCATGGCGCCGTTCTCGCCGTGAGGAAGTGCAGGGCTCAATAACAAGTTGGGCCGGCATGATCTCGTGAAATCAGAACGGAACCCTCGGCGTTTCGCTCCTCATGGCATCAGCGGCCGTGGAGCAAAAGGTCTTCAACGCGTTCGTTGCCCTTCTCCCGAACTTCGCGGGTCGCACTGTGCGATGTGCGCGTGGAGCGAATCCCCCAGACTTCATCTGCGTAGACTCCTCAGGCTCGCAGATCGGCGTCGAGCTCTCTGAATGGCTACACGAAGCTCAAATCGCACGCGAGCGGCCACGCTACCAGCTCGAACATGAGTATCGCCAAGCAATTGACAGTCGGAGCGTGTCGCCGCCTGCGAACATCGGAGGCATCTGGCTATTCGCACTGCAGCGTCTCGGCCGGTCCGATGAAAGAGGCTTTTGCAACCAACTTTACTCGCTCGTGAGCCAACTTGATTCCAACTGGGCGCAGGTGCCAGACCACGCTAATCCGCAGGGAGCGATCGTTCGCGACTTCTCCGGGTATCCACTTGTAGCAAAGTACTTAAGCTCTCTTATGTGCTGGTCGCGCATTCATCGACCGGCCTTACCGGGTCACGAATGGATCACATTCATGCCGCATGGAGGACCTTACGGTACTCAGTCTGCACTCGATGCCCTGGAAATCAGCCTGCAACGGAAGACGGCCAAGTACGCAACTCTGAAGGCGAATGCCGGACTCGCAGAGTTGCATCTTGTCCTCTACTACGATCAAGCTTGGGCTTTCAACACTCCGTTCGATGCACCCGGTTTTGGCTTTCCTGAGATTGTCTCCCATCTCAAGCAAGTCGCCGTCGCGGACCACGGCGCATTCGATCGTATCTTTCTGTTTATTCCGGCTAAGCAGCAGCTTGAGGCCATCTACTGAAGAGCGGCCCAGCAAGCGGTTCAGCGGCTTCGTGCCGTCATCTGCTACTCTTGGCCCACGCTTTGCGCGCGGCACCAAGACTCTGAACCGCGCTGCGTTAGCCGACGAAGGAGCGCGTCCATGCGAACGAGGGCCCTGTCCGTGATCACGCTGTGCGTTCTTGTGATGGCCTGCGCAAGTTCGCCCGGTATCGTCCAGCTCTCGCCCGACACGTACATGATCGCCAAAGAGGATCACGGAGGCATCTTTGGAAGTCTCGCAAAACTCAAGGCCGACACCATCCGTGAGGCTAACGAATTCGCAGCACGGCAGGGGAAAGTCGCCATCCCGATCGCCACGAAGGAAAAGCCCATGGGCATATGCTGTGGGCAATGGGCAGCCTTTGAGTATCAATTCCGTATCGTCGCCAAGAATGATCCCGAGGTCCGCAGAGCGTCCCTCGGCACACCGACAGCGGCTACACAAACGGCCGAGGTCGATATCGAGAGTTCCGTCCCGAATGCTGAGGTCTACGTGGATGGTGCTTTCGTTGGAAGCGCGCCGCTACACGCGTTTCATTTGACCGCTGGCGTCCACGCCGTTGAAGTTCGTGCGCCTGGATATCAGACGTGGAAGAGAGATCTCGCGGTCGCACCGAATGCAGTGTCGCGAGTAGTGGCGCAATTGGACAAAGGACAGTAACCGTCGGCTAACTCGCGGTTGCACCCGGCACGAGCCGCTGCGTTGCCGCATCGCGGAGCTATACTTCAGCGCGTCGCGGTTCGTGCGGGTGAACCGCAGATCCGTTGGGCCGACGGAACCGCATACTATGCACGTAGCACGGCTGAACGGAGCCGCAGCCTGGCCGCGCGATCACGGATGGAGTAGCCCATGCCACTTATGCCGGTAAAGTATGACAAGGAATGGGGCCTGGTCGCGATACTGGACGCGCTAGGTGCTGCGAGCTACACGGAGGATGAGATCACGCGTTTTCTCGGCTCTCGCAAGTTGGCTCTCGCGCTGCTGGACGAGAAGGCCGACGCAGTCCTGGGCACGATCCGAAAAGACCACCTCACGACCTTTACGTTCAATGACACCGTGGTGATCATCTATCGGACGGAACGGCAAAGCACTCTCGCTGACGTCAAAAGTTTTTTCACGCTTTTGCGCAAGTTTGTGGTGGACTCATTGGCGAATCGCATCCTATTTCGCGGGTCAATCGCGATCGGGCTGTTCTACGTTGATGATGACAGCAATACCATTTTGGGGCCGGCCGTGACTGACGCCGCGAGCTGGTACGACCGTGCAGATTGGATCGGCGTCCACGCCACACCTCACGCTTCGATGTATATCGAATCCCTAGTCGACGGCAATGCGAAGATATCAAACATCCTTTGCGTCGACTATTCCGTGCCCCTCACCGATGGCACCGCTGTGGCCGTGAAAGCTGTTAACTGGCCGAAGGCGTTCTATGTCCCGAGCCTTACCCCATGCATCGGCGCGGAACATCCCCGCGCCAAATGCCTTCAGCTCCTTGCGAAGCACGGAATGCCGAGGGGTACGGAGCGCAAGTATCAAAACTCGATGGCCTTTTTCGACCATGTCGCGAAGGTGCAGAAGTTAAAAGCGAAGCAGTAGAGCTCGCCCCACCGGGACAGGAGAGCCAGTGGGGCCGGGCCTTCGTTTTTCGTTTTCAACGCGGTCGCTCCACAGTTGGTAGCGCCATCTTCCATTCCTAGGTCGTAGGTCGATTTTCTCTACCCGGCGCGGATGCCTCGGTGATGGCGTTCAGTCCGAGGGATCCTCGATCGCGTGCTGTGCGGCGGCTCCGAATTAATCCAGCGCCGCGTGCGCGAACGACCCGATCACGGCCGGCTTGATCTTCCAGATATCCCGCGCGTACTCGGTGATGGTCCGATCCGACGAGAACTTCCCCATCCTGGCGATGTTCAGGAGAGACTTGCGATTCCACTGGCCGCGATCGAGCCACGCTTCGTCGACGCGCTGCTGTGTTTCGAGGTACGGCGCGAGATCGGCGAGGTGGACGTACTCGTCGCTGGCGCTGAGGAGCTTGGAGACGATGGGGCGGAAGATGTCTTTGTCGCCTCGGGAGAAATGGCCCGCGGCGATCGTGTCGACGACCCGGCGAACGTTTCGGCTCGCTCCCATGTAGTGCTCGGGGTGATAGCCGGTCTGGATCAGTGAGGACACTTCCTCGGCGCGCAGGCCGAAGATGAAAATGTTCTCCTCGCCCACCTCGTCACGGATCTCGATGTTCGCTCCGTCGAGCGTTCCGATCGTCAGCGCGCCGTTGAGCGCCAGTTTCATGTTGCCGGTCCCCGACGCTTCCTTCCCGGCGGTGGAGATCTGCTCGCTCAATTCCGCCGCCGGGATGATGGCCTCGGCCAGCGTGACGCGGTAGTCGGGGAGGAAGACCACGCGGATCCAGTCGCGCGTGCGGGGGTCGGCATTCACCACTTCGCCGACCGAGTGAATCAGCTTGATGATCAGTTTGGCCATGAAGTAGCCGGGAGCGGCTTTGCCGGCGAAGTAGAAGGTGCGCGGCACCAGCGGCTCCTTCTGATCCTCGGCGAGCTGCCAGTAGCGGTCGACGACGTGCAGGATGTTGAGCAACTGCCGCTTGTACTCATGCATCCGTTTCACCTGCACGTCGAACATCGAATTCGGATCGACGATGACGCCGGTCAGCTCCTTCGTCAGATGCGCGAGCGCCAGTTTGTTACGGCTCTTCACGGCATGGAGCCGGTCCAGCAGTCCGGCATCGTCGGCAAACAGCTCCAGGCGCCGCAGCTCGTCGAGGTTGCGGATCCAACCGTCTCCGATGGCCCGTGTGATGAGCGAGGCCAGTGGACGGTTGGCGTGCAGCAGCCAGCGGCGCGGCGTCACGCCGTTGGTCTTGTTATTGAAACGCTCGGGGTAGAGCTTGTAAAACTCCGGCGCCAGCGTCGTCTTCACCAGCTCCGAATGCAGCGCGGCCACCCCGTTGATCGAGTGGCTGCCGGCCATGGCCAGGTTTCCCATCCGCACATTGCGCCGGTCGCTATCGTCGATGAGCGAGACCCGCTTCTGCATCGCCGCATCGCCTGGAAAGCGCCGTTCGACCTCGGCGACCAGCCGCCGGTTGATCTCCTGCATGATCTGCAGGTGACGCGGCAGCAGCCGCTCGAGCAGATCGAACGGCCATTTCTCGAGAGCCTCCGGCAGCAGCGTGTGGTTGGTGTAGCCGCACGTGGCTACCGTGATGGCCCAGGCCTGCTCCCACGGAAGGGCGTAGTCATCGATGAACATCCGCATCAACTCCACCACGGTGAGCGCAGGATGTGTGTCGTTCATCTGGATGGCGACCTTCGACGGGAACTCATCGAACGAATCATGCGTCTCGCGATAGCGCTTGACGATGTCGCGTACCGAGCACGCCACCAGGAAGTACTCCTGCAGCAGACGCAGCTCCCGTCCCCGGTCGACCAGGTCGGAGGGGTAGAGGATCTTCGAGATAGCCTCGGTGTTGATCTTGTGCTGCACGGCGGCGATGTAGTCGCCCGAGTTGAAGATGCCGATATCGAACTCGTCGGACGAGCGCGCGGTGTAGAGCCGCAGCACATTCACCGTCTGGCCGCCGTAGCCGACGATCGGCATGTCATGCGGTACGCCGACGATGATCTTGTAGTCGACCCACGACGGCTTGTAGACCCCATCGACGGTGGTGTGGGCGATGGCGCCGTAGACCGGGACGGCGATGGCGTCGTCGGCACGGTCGACGAGCCAGGGAGATCCCTCTTCGTCGAGCCAGTGATCGGGCTTTTCATGCTGATAGCCGTTGACGAAGGTCTGGCTAAAGAGGCCAAACTCATAGTTGATGCCATAGCCGAAGCCGGGGAGGTTCTGGGAGGCAAGCGAATCGAGGAAGCAGGCCGCGAGGCGGCCGAGGCCGCCGTTGCCGAGGGCGGCATCGTGCTCGAGAGAGCGGAGCTCCTCGAGATCGGCGCCGAGCTCGGCGATGATCGACTTGGCCTCGTCGTACAGCTCGAGGTTGGTTAAATTATTGCCGAGGGCGCGGCCCATGAGGAACTCCATCGAAAGGTAATAGAGCCGCTTGGAATCCTGATCGCGATAACGCCGCTCCGTCTCCCGCATGGCATCGAGCATCGGCCGGCGTACGGCGACGGAAAGCGCGTGCAGCCGCTCCCGCATCGACGCCTCCTGCCAAACCTTCCCCCGCGCAAAGCGGAGAAAGGCCTCGATTCCTTCGCGAAGGTGCACGAAACCACGGGAGATATTGCTTTCGGATGGGGAAGCTACCGGGCGCATTGGCTAATTATGCAGTGCTACGCCTGCGTTGTCGGTTATCGGTTGTCGGACGACGCACAGCCATGTCGCGCATTCACCGACAACTGATAACCGATAACCGATAACGCGCAAAGCGCAGTTACAGCCCCTCGAACAACTTGTAAATCCTCTTGTACTCATCCGCCCAGCTCGTCGGTTCGACGAAGCCGTGGTTCTCGACGGGATAAGGCGCCAGCTCCCAGTTTGTCTTGCGCAGCTCGATCAGACGCTGGGCCAGGCGGACGCTGTCCTGGAAATGCACATTCGTGTCGACCATGCCGTGACAGATCAGCAGGCGGCCTTTCAATCCCTGCGCGAAGTAGATCGGGGACGATTTCCGGTAAGCCTCGGCGTCGTTTTGCGGGAGGTTGAGGATGTTCGATGTGTAACCGTTGTTGTAGGCGGCCCAGTCGGTCACCGGACGTAGCGCGGCTCCGGCGGCGAAGACGTCGGGCGTCGTGAACATCGCCATCAGCGTGATGAAGCCGCCATAGCTGCCACCGTAGATGCCGATCCGTTTCGGATCGACGCCATGCTGTTTTACCAGCCAGTGCCCGGCATCGACGTGATCGTCGAGGTCCTTCCCGCCCATGTGGCGGTAGATGGCCGTGCGCCAATCGCGTCCATAGCCGCGCGAGCCGCGGTAGTCGATGTCGAGCACGAGGTAGCCCTTCGACATCAGCAGTTGATGAAACATGTACTCGCGCGCGTAACTCGACCAGAAGCGGTTGACGTTCTGCAGATAGCCGGCGCCGTGGACGAAGATGACCGCCCGCCCGCCGTGCTTCCAGTTGGCGGGCTTGTAGATGCGTGCAGGAACCTCGACGCCGTCGCGCGCGGGGACGTTCACGATCGGGACGTCGAGCCAGGCGTAGCGTGCGAAATCGGGAGCAGGCGATGTCGTGACGCGCGTGCCGCTGACGTAAAGCTCCGGAGGCTTGTTCGTGTACGAGTAGACGCTTGCGATGGCATTGCCGTCGGGCGAGACCACCGCCGCGTTTTCGCCCGGCATCGACGTCAGTTTCGTCGACGCACCGCCGGCGACCGGTATGCGGTAGAGGTGGCGAACGAACGGGCTCTCTTCACTGGTGGTGAGGTAGAACGATTTCCTGTCGTCGGACAGAGTCACGGCGTCGACTTCCCACTTGCCGCTGGTGAGCTGTTTCGGGGTGCCGCCGGCGTGACCGACCGTGTAGAGATGCATCCAGCCGGTCGCTTCCGAGAGGTAGTAGATGGTCTCGTTGTTCGCCCAGCCGAACGACTGCGCATCGGCGAAGCGCAGCCAGTCGTCGTCGTGCATCGTGACGATCGTCCGCCCCTTCGCCGTGGCCGGATCGAAGTCCATGATCCAGGCGTCTTTGTTATCCGAGGAGCGGACGACGACGAAGGCGTGCTTGCCGTCCTCCGACCAGATCGGCGCGCGCAGGCTGACTTCGCGCTCCTTCGGCTCGCTCTTTTCGGTTTTCTGTTCGGTTCCTTTACCCTGCTCCTCGGGAGGCGCCACGGTGACGCTCTTCTGCGTCTCCGCGGGCGGAGCGATCGGTTTGAGGCCGTGGTCGAACCACTTCACCTCGCCGTTCGTGGCGTTGACGACCGCGATGCGCGACGGCGGCTGGGCATCGCCCACTTTCTCCCGGCCGGGAATCGTGTCGGTGTAGACAGCCTCGGTGATGTAGTTCGGAACGATGGTCTTCTTCGCTTTTTCGGATTCGTTGTTGATGACCAGAACCAGGTACTTGCCGTCAGGGGTGAGGTGGGCGTTCACGACGGTCTGCTTTTTCTCGAGCTTGAACGGCTTGATGGGATGCTCGCGCTTCTTTTTGGCCTCCTCCTCCTCGCGCTTCTTGGCGCGGCGGTCGACGATGTCGAGCAGCTTGCGCTCTTCGCCCTTGATGTACTCCTGGCTGGGCGTCCCCTTCTTTGCGTCGTCGTCCCACAGCGTGACGTTGGGACCTTTGTCGTCCGGCGCGACGATATTCGTGAGCTGGGTCAGCGAGCCGGCGACGAGATCGATGGCGAGGACGTTGTTGGCGCGGACGAACGTCACGCGGGTCTCGTCGAATGTGAACTGCGGCGCCGATTCGACGTCGGTGGTCTGCGTCAAAGCGCGGCGCTTGCCGGTGGCGGCATCCCACAGAAAGACGTCGCCCTCGTCGAGATAGACGGCGCGGTGTTTGTCGCGCGTCCACTGCGCGTTGAACGGCGGCGCATCCTTCTTCTCAGCGTCGCTCAGTTTATGCAGGCCGCTGCCGTCGCGACTCGCGACGTAGGTGTCGCGTTCCTTTTCGAGCGTGTCGCTGTACAGCTTCCACGAAAAGTAGACATGCTGTCCGTCCGGCGCCCATCGCACCTCCTCGGGCGCCCATCCGTAGAGGCCTGGGCCGCGCATGATGTTGTCGATGGAGAGGTCGAACTGCTGTGCCGCCGCGGCAAGCGCGACAGCGAGGAAAAGGAGAGCGACGGCGATACGTTTCATGGCGCGTATGGTATCGAAAGGCGGAACACCGGCGTCACGCGCTTTAGCTACCAACTCAACCGTTCTACCCCTGCTACCTCATCAAAATGTGTGTCGCGACTGACGATCGGAAGACCATACTGAGTCGAAAGAGCGGCCACCCATATATCATTCTCGGGAATCGGGCGTCCGCTCCGGCGAAGATCTTCCCGTAGGTTCGCATAGTGGACAGTTGTCTCCACATCGACCGGAAGGACGATTGATTCGTGGATCAAAAGGTCGAGAAGCCTTCCGAGGCGACCGCGATGGCGCGATCTCACCAGTCCGTACCGGTATTCGCCAATGACGATCACGGGAAGATGATGCTGTTCTTCGTCCGCGAGAATCTCAGCAATCGAAGGATCGCCTTCAAAAAGGGCTGAAACGGCGTTTGTATCAAGGATCAACGCCACTCCGAGGAATCCACCTGCTCGAGCTCCGCGTCAAGCACCGAGTCGACGCGCTCGACCGTCCTCGGATCGGCGAGTCCGAAAACGCTGCGCCATCCGGATCGATGAGACGCCTTGGTTTTCCTGAACAACTCGTCTGGAATTTCGATCGTTGTTTTCACTGGCCCATATTACCGTATTTACGGGTCTGGTCGGATTAGAACCCTTCGTATCGCGCGCAGCCTCTCCACCGCATGCTCCATATCCGCGTGAACGCAGATCGTGTCGAACGGGATGCTGATTTGCGTCCCATCGCGCGCGATGACGATTCCTTTGTTCGCCAGCAAGAAAGCCTGCGTGGCCGCTTCCTCCACGCCGAGGAGCGAGCCGGCTTCGCTGCGGGCGACGAGGGAGCCGTCGGGGTTGTAGCGGCGGTCGGCGAAGGCTTCGCGGATGACGGGTGTGCCGGCGGCGCGGGCGGCGGCGGCCATCGCGGACTTGTCGCTGCAGACGATCGGCAGCGCGGGATCGACGGCGCGGATGGCGTCGATGACGATCTCCGCCAGGTCACGGTTTTTGTGCGCGTCGTTGTAGAGGGCGCCGTGCGGCTTGACGTGATGGAGCGGTCCAGCGATGTCGCGCAGGGTTGTGATCTGCTCGATGAGCGTTGCGCGCAAGGCGTCCGGCGGCATCGTCATTGACGTACGGCCGAAGTTGGCGCGATCGGGATACGACGGATGCGCGCCGATGCGCGTGCCGAGCTCGCGCGCGCGGCGGGCCGCGTGCGTCATCGAATCGGCGTCGCCGTAGTGCCCGCCGCAGGCGACGTTCGCCGACGTGATCAGCGGCCAGATCTCCGGCTCGTCCGGAGCGCCTTCGCCGAGGTCGGCGCTCAGATCGATCACGGCGTCGCTTCCAACGGGGCGCCCTTCGTCTCCGGCAGCAGCCACACCAGGATTGCGCCGAGCGCGAAGAAGAGCGCCGCACCGGTGATCACGACCGCGAAGCTGTGCGTGATCGAGAACTTGCCGATGGCATAGGTCCCAATCGCCGAGGCCATGCGGCCGCCGTTGTAGCAGAAACCTTGCGCGCCGGCGCGGATACGCGTCGGGAAGAGCTCCGCCAGCATGGCCCCGAAGAGCGAGAAGTAGCCGTGGGCGAAGAATCCGAGCAGCGGACCGAGCGTCAGGAGCAGCAGCGGCGTCCGCGCGTAAAAAGCGAAGAGAGGGACCAGGATCGTCGAGGCGATCATGAAGAAGGTGAAGGCGGGGCGGCGTCCGATGCGGTCGGCGATCCAGCCGAAGCTGATGTAACCGAAGAAGGCGCCCCCTTGCAGCGCGATCAGCCAGCTTGCAGAGCTGGCCACGGTGAGCCCGGCCCCTCCTTTCGCCAGCGGCGTGGCCAGGAAGGTGGGCAGCCACGACGTCACACCCCAGAAGGCCACCAGAACGCTGCTGGAGAGCAGCGTGGCGATGACCGTGC
>WNFG01000346.1_pt1 | contig 39104 bp, 38 predicted proteins | sample 5400431 | NCBI WGS metagenome assembly WNFG01 (sample SAMN13153346, study PRJNA577476) | soil metagenome | isolation source: 120 cm saprolite under Douglas fir tree site 2 hole 3 replicate 2 | place: USA:California | collected 2015-04-18
GAAAATCTGTGGCTAAGAATTCAAATTTCTATCCCGTGATTCTGGCTGGTGGGCGCGGCACGCGCTTCTGGCCGCTGAGCCGCAAAAAGCGCGCCAAGCAATTGCTTGCGCTCGACGGCAAGCAAACGATGATTCAGCAAACGGTGGCGCGTCTTCTTCCGCTTGCTCCAGCGAGCCGTATCTGGATCATCACCAACGACGACCTTCGCCTGGCTATCTCGAAGCAACTCCCGGCGTTGCCCAAGGCACAAGTGCTCGCCGAGCCAGCGGGACGAAATACCGCCCCCGCCATCGGACTTGCCGCATTCCTGTTGCTGCGCGAGGATCCGGATGCAGTCATCGGAATGTTCCCCTCCGATCACGTGATCGCCGACGAAAAGCGCTATCGCGAAACTCTGCAACGAGGCATTGAGATCGCGGCCGCCGGGGAGAACATCGTCGTGCTCGGCATCCGGCCGAATCGCCCCGAAACCGGCTACGGTTATATCGAAGCGGGAAGCACATTTCTGGGCGAAGCTCTTCGCGTCCGCCGCTTCACCGAAAAACCAGATGCGCAGAAGGCCGCGGAATTCGTCCAAGCGGGAAATTACTTTTGGAACAGCGGAATGTTTCTGTGGAGCGCCCGCACTCTCGCCAACGCGCTACGGGAACATCTTCCGAAGACCGCCCTCTTGCTCGAGGAGATCGCCGCCGCCGCCGGCACGCGAAAGTTTGCGGCCACGTTTCGCAGGCAGTATCCAAAATGCGAGAACATCAGCGTTGATTACGCCGTGCTCGAACCGCGCTCGGCCAAAGGCGAGCGGGAGGGAAATATTTTCTGCCTGCCCGCCGATTTCGGCTGGAACGATTTAGGCTCGTGGACAGCGCTGCACGAGCATCACACCGCGAAAAGTAGCCCGCCCCAAGGCAACATAGTAACGGCTGGCGGCGTCTTTGTTCTGAATGCGCAAGGCAACTACGTGCACGCACCGGGCAAGTTTGTCGCAGTCATAGGAGTGAGCGATCTGGTAGTGGTTGAGGCTCCCGATGCTTTGCTCATCACAACCAGACAGCACGCGCAGGATGTCGGTAAAGTCGTAAAGCATCTGGACGAGAAGAAGTTGCACAAACTGACTTGAGTCGTTGGCTGCTAGTACTTTGTTGTGGGCGAACGACGAACGACCAGGGACCAACGACGATCTTTCATGGCTCAAGAAATCAAATTCGGTACGGACGGCTGGCGCGGCATAATCGCCGACGATTTCACCTTCGACAATGTGCGCTGCGTGGCCGGTGCGATCGCTTCCTACGTCTTGAAGCATGAAGACGCACAGCGCGGCGTCTTTATCGGGTATGACACCCGCTTCGCATCGCCCCGGGCCGCCCAGATTGTCGCTGAAGTCATCGCAGCTGCCGGCATTCCAGTAAAGCTCGCGAGCGACTACACTCCTACGCCTGCGGTCTCCTACGCGGTGAAGCATCAGGCCGCCGCCGGTGGAGTGATGGTTACCTCCAGTCACAATCCATGGAATTGGAACGGAGTAAAGTTCAAAGGCAAGTTCGGCGGATCGGCTACTCCCGCCATCATGAAAAAGGTGGAAGACGAACTTCGCGCCGGCGTTATGCCGAAAGGAAACGCTGCTGCCATCGAAGAAGTTGATCTAAAGCAGCCTTACATTGCCGCTGCCTGCCGCTTCGCTGACATCGACCTGATCGCCAAGTCAAAATTCAAATTCGCTATCGACGCCATGTACGGTTCGGGGCGGGAAGTTCTGGCCGGAGTTTTCCATGAGCGCGGCGTCCAGCATGTCGCCATTCGCCAGGAATTGAATCCGCTGTTTCCCGGCATCAATCCTGAGCCGATCGAACCGCATATCGCGCTCCTGCAGCAGACGGTAGTTCGCGAGCAATGCGACGCTGGCCTGGCTACCGATGGCGACGCCGACCGCATCGGAGCAGTCGCCGAAGACGGTAGCTTCGTGGATTCGCATAAGATTTTCTGTGTCCTGCTGCGTTGGTTGCTGGAGCGCAAGAAATGGCCCGGCGACGTTGTGCGCGCCTTCAACACCACCCGCATGCTTGATCGCATCGCCGCCAAGTACGGCCGCAAGCTGCACGAGTGTCCCATCGGCTTCAAATATATTGCCGACCTGATGATGGAACGCGAAATTCTCATCGGCGGCGAGGAGTCCGGGGGGATTGGCTACTCTCGCTTTTTGCCCGAGCGCGACGGAGTTTTAAACTGCCTGCTGCTGGCGAATGTGATGGCTGAGGAGGGCAAGCCCCTGGGCCAGCTGGTCGCAGACCTGCAACGCGAGTTCGGCCCTCACTACTACGGGCGCCGCGATCTGCACATTCCAGACAACGTGAAGCAGTCGGCAATTCAACGTGCCCGTGCGGAAGGCGCGCAGGCGCTTGACCGTTTTCGCGTCGTTAAGAAGGAACACCTCGACGGAGTGAAGTTCTTTCTGGACGCGCCAACGAACGGCAACGGCGCCGAGGCATGGTTGTTGTTCCGCGCTTCGGGAACAGAACCGCTTTTGCGACTGTATGCGGAGGCGGCCTCGCCGGAATTGGTAAACGACATCCTCGCCAACGGGGAAAAGTTTGTGAGCAGTTCCGGCTAGTGAAAGTTTATCCCGCGGAGTAATCGGCACCTCTTGCGATCAAGAGGTCATGCGGTCGCCATTGCCTCACCTCTTAGACTTACATTAGTGCGATACTTCTATCAGGCATGACCCTGGCGGAAAATCTAACCTCGGCCCCGGTGGATTCCCCGGAAGCTCGCCGCTACAACCGTATCCGGCGCTGGTTGGAGATCTCCGAATTCGTCGTCGGTTTCGCTTTTATGGTCATCCTGCTCATCACTGGTTGGTCCGGGACATTGCGCGACTTTGCCAAGAGCCTAGGATTTCAGAACTACGCAGTCTCCATCTTCCTCTATGTTTTACTGCTGCTCGCAATCAGCAAAGTGTTGGGGATTGGACTCGACTATTACGGCTTCCGCCTTGAGCGCCGGTTCAAGCTCTCGAACCAAAACCTGCGGGCTTGGATTTGGGACGAGGTCAAGGGCTTCCTGGTGGCGCTGGTGCTTGCCACGATTGTGGTCGAGCTGCTGTACTTCACCATCCGCCAATGGCCTCAGCACTGGTGGATGCTTGCCTGGGCGATGTTTATGGTGCTATTCGTCGTCCTCGCACAACTTGCGCCCGTTGTGCTCTTACCCATTTTTTATAAGTTCGAGCCACTGGACAATGAAGACTTACGCCGTCGCCTCGTCGTCTTGAGCGAGCGCGCCGGCACGCGCGTGCGCGGCGTCTACCGCTGGAAACTTTCCGAGAAAAGCAAGAAGGCTAACGCGGCCCTGACAGGTTTGGGCAGCACCCGCCGCATCATCCTGGCTGACACACTGCTCGACAACTACGCCCCTGAGGAAATCGAAGCGGTCCTGGCTCATGAACTCGGACACCACGTCCACCGCCACATTTTGAAGAGCATCCTGGTGCAGGCAGCAATCACATTGTTCGGTTTCTGGGCCGCGAACTGGACGTTGCACTATGCCGTTGATCAACACATGTTCGAGGAGCTTTCTGACTTCGCCAATCTGCCCTTGTTGGTGCTGGTGTCAACGATGCTTTCTTTCGTATTGATGCCGGCGCTCAACGCTTACTCTCGCTTCAACGAACGGCAGGCGGATAAGTACGCCTTCGAATCGATTGCCGGGGTTGAGCCGTTTATTTCGTCGATGAACAAGCTGGCGGAGCAAAATCTCGCCGAGCGCACTCCTTCGAAGTGGGTGGAATGGTTTTTCCATTCGCATCCCAGCATCTCCCGCCGCGTGGCGGCCGCCGAAGCCTGGGGACGAACTCAGGATGCACATCCGCCGCAGCTGTAGGCGTCTCCCGTGTTCGCTGCAACATTTCTCAGGGCAGTTTCTCAGGTTTTCCAGCTGCGTTCTTTGCGATTCAAGATTTCGCTGACTCGCTGCAAGTCCTCCTCGGTGTCTACTCCTACAGTGTCATAGGGCGTTTCCCCGACAAAGATCGGAATTCCGTTTTCCAGAAAGCGCAATTGTTCCAGCCGCTCACTTTTTTCGAGCGAAGACTCCGGCAGCGCCACAAATCGGTCGAGCGCTTCTTTGCGGTAGGCGTACAGACCCAGATGCTTGAAGTACTGCGGCCGCAAGCCATCACGGTCGAAGGGAATTGTGGCTCTGGAAAAGTACAGCGCGCGCCCACCCGAATCGGTCACAACCTTCACCGCGTTGGGATTAGAAATATCCGCTTCGGGGGCAGGTGTCATCACTGTTCCCACCAGCACCGAGCCGTTTTCCATCACCTTCAGCAGGGTAGAGATGTGTTCCGGGCGCGTGAGAGGTTCGTCCCCTTGAACGTTGACGTAAACATCGGCATGGACAGAACTGGAAAGCTCATGCACGCGCTCCGTGCCGCTGCGATGAGCAGCAGACGTCATCCGCGACTTCCATCCATGTCGTGCGCAAGCTCCCAGAATTTCCTCGGAATCGGTGGCAACGATGACGTCCGCCAGCAGTGCCGATGATCGAACTGCTTCGTAGACGACTCCAATCAGAGGCTTCCCCCCGATCTCGCGCAACATTTTGCGGGGCAGGCGCGTGGAGGCCAAACGAGCCGGAATTATTGCAATGGCTTTCATGAAGGCACCGATTGTGACTGTCTAGTTTCCAGTTTCGGAGCCTAACCTGGCAAGTGGTGATTCTTCCCGTGAGTTTCTTCCGTCTTTTGGACTGCAATGGACGATTCCGGCGTTGCAGTCCAATAAGACGCGAGCTCATGTTCTGAGGTGTTGACCGAACGTTATTTGCCGTCGCCGTCGACGTCGCCAGCACTCTTCAGAGTGACTGTGTCGTGCGAGAGCGTGCCGCTCTTCTGAACCGGAGCCTGAGGTTGAGTTAGCCGTGCAGGTTGCGAGGCTTGCTGAACGGTGTTGGCGTGAGTATTAGTTACGGGGCTAATCATATGTAGATAGCATCGGCAGCGCCCGCAGAGCCTTGAGCGGAGAAGATCGAAAGTAGCAATCCTTGGTAAGGTTACCGCAGTCATGCGTCCCGCATCCTCACGAGCATCAAGGCTGCAGAATTTGTCAAGTGCTCCTCATGCGTATCATGGGCGCGCGTCACGCTCCGGTGACGAAGAAATTGCGTTCCGCTTTGCCCTCTGCTTTATTGGCAGCCGCATTGCCGGCAACATCCTGCACGAAGTCGCGGCGCCGTTCGGGGCCCTTACGCTCCAGCACGCGTACCCGGCGCGCGGGAATATTACTGGGTTCGAGACTGATGATGCGACCGTCGCGCACTTGTATGTGCGAGCGGAACCAGTCGGTGCGGAACATCCGGCCCGAAGCATAGAATGTCATGGAAGTCGCGATGGGACCTTCGAACTCTTCTCCGGTGCAAGCCAGAAGGCGCTTCCCAATCTCCTGCGTCCAAGTCATGCCGCCCACTAGTGGATCGTTCAGACGGCAGCGCTCGAAAGGCACGGCGTGAGAAAGCTTTCGCAGTTGCACCAGTTGGAGCAGGACCGAAATCTTTGCCAGATTCGTGACGACAACGCGTGCCTCGGTGGCCGAGATCCGTTCCAGCTTGATGTGCAGCTCCGGAGACCATTCGCGCTCGAACTCCTCACGGGCCAGTGCCAGGCCCTTATCGGTGGCCTCAACGTAGCGGAGAGTCGCACGCGCCAGAACCACGCTGAAAAAGCAGGTCACCAGGGTCGCAATGATCGGGACGTAACTGATGAACGTGGTAAAAGGGATTCGGTACGAGTTGATCCACTGCATGTGCATAGAACCGTTCGGCTCCTTACCTGGGTGCAGCAGCGCTGGTTAATCAAAAGGCAGGAACTGGAGGATGCGTTCGAATGATTCCCGCCAAAGGCTCGTGTCAGGAAAAAAGTCTAGCGTGAGGGATGTTGCTGCTCCAGATGCGGATAGTGCAGAGCCGGGCCCACGCCAAGTCCAGGGACTTTGGTAACTGCGTGCGCGATTGGTGGCGCGGCACAGACTACTCGAGCACGCTGTCATCGAGTTTTTTTCTGCTCCAGTCGGCGGCGGCCTGCACAAAGGCAAGCACTACCGGATGGGGCTTCTTTTCTGTGGACGATAACTGCGGCTGGAAGAGTGTGGCCAGAAAGAAACGGTGAGTGGGAGACTCTATGGCGCGGATTTCCCCCTGCTCTCCGCGAGCGACTACGGGGAATCCGGCTTCCATGGTGCACCATTCGTAGTCGGGATTGACCTCGAAGTTGCAGAAGAACTCCTCCGTGGCAGTTTCTTCGTTCTTGCCATAGAACGACTGCAGGTAGGAGCCGGGGCGGAGCCGGATCTCCGGGATCGCGCCGGAAAGCTTGGGAGCGTTGCCCTTACGGTCGGGCACGGCACAGGCTACTGGATAGATGACAATGTTTTTCGATCCGGAATTGTTTTCGGCGCTGTCGGCGTCTTTGATATTGAGGACGTTGCGCGCGAACTCGATGAGAGTGTACTGGAATCCGCCACAGGTTCCAAGAAAGGGCCAGTCGCGTCGCCGGGCGAACTCGATGCCCTTGAGCATGCCGTCAAAACTCTTGTAGGGGCTGCCCGGCGAGGCCCACAGACCGTCGAACTTTTCCAGAACCTTTTCGGCGCCGGGGGCGACAAGCGAAGGTGTAGGCAGCCACTCGGACTCGACTTTCAGATTGATCTTATGGGCGGCGTGCTGCAGGGAGTCGGTAGTAGCGTGGTGCGAGCGAAATTCGGTATTAAAGTCTCCCAGGATTCCGATGCGGACCGCGTCGCTCACGCGAGCATTGTACTAGACGAAGATGGGCACCTCATCGGCTGTGGCAGCGGTCAGGTTAGAAGCGTGGTACGCGTCTTGCCACAGAAAGAAGCCGCTCATCGCAACCCAGCAGGGTGCGAAGAAGATCGGGACTCGTATCAGACATGGCTTGAGCGATGCCGTAAATGTCACAGAGGCGATGCTGGTTTTAGCCGCCTCGCAGCATCCGTCGGTATATAGTGATTGGGCCAGGAGGTGCTCTATGAACGGAGCGCCCGGTTTGTTGTTTCCCCTCGTATTTGCACTTGCGCCGGTCGCGGCGTGGCCTCAGGACTTTCCATCCCATCCGAAACCGGGCAGCAAGGTATGTGTCGCAACAGTCTCCAACATGAGTGGGCGCTCTGCGCTTGTCGACCGCTTAACCGAGCGCCTATCGAAGGCTCTGAGAGACGACAAAATCAATGCCATGAGCATGGATTCCCCTACAACCACGGACCACAAACTTCATCCTACCCCTGAAAATGGCGAAGAATCGAAAAGCAAGGAGTGCGATTACATATTGCTTACCCAAATCGTAGATCCGAAGACACGTCCGTTCGATCCGCAGAGTCCCCAGATTTCCATCGGAGGAAGAGTTCCCAGCGTGGATGCGAGCGATCCTCTTGGCGGCTCCTCGGGTCCGGTTTACAGGGATAACCTGAAAATCAGCTTTGCGCTATTTACCATGGACCGTGTCAAACCCCTGGTGGACACCGTGATATTGGCGCAGCCATCCGGCAGCGCATCCGACAACCTCTTGTCCGCGATGGATCGTGAATCCAACCGCATTGGGTACGAATTGAAGAAGAGATAAACCGGAAGTTGTTCGTGCTGCCGCTAGAACAGATGTTCGAGATTTAGCACCACGTAGAGGCTGAAAAGCGCCAGCGTCGGGCCGCCCCAGATCATTAGAGCGCACTTCCATCCGAGGGAGCGTGCGACGTCCTGTTGGCTTCGCCAAGAGATCATGAACGTCTTGTTACTCGCGCCCTTCATAAGAACTACCGGTGGGTGGGGATCGAAGCCATTCGGTTCCAGGGCACCTGAGCCTGAGCCGGCTCCGCCGAAACCGTTCACCTCATCCTGGGAGTGCTCCGTCAAGACCGATGCTTCTTCCCTCACCCGTATCGCTGGACTTCCCACTCCTGCTGCAGACCACGCCGCAGGGTTTGAAATGCCAGCCTTCAGCAGCGCTGCCGCGATCTTCTCCTGCTGAGTCATATTCGTCGAGCCGACCGGAGCCGGCTCAGGGGAAAGCCGGACGAGCCGCGTATTCTTAACTTCTGGCGCGGTCGCGGGCGACTGGAAGAGTGGTCCCGCACTAATCTGGTCAGCCATGCGGCTTGCAGACGAAAACAAGCCACCTAGCCTGAGCGAGAATCCCTCGGCTGCAATCAGGTCGAGGGCTTCCACGTCACGAATCGGCTGAAGTACGAGTTCAAGGCCCGGATTTTCAGCGAGGGTGCCCAGAATGAAGAGGGCATTCTTGGGCTTGATGCAGAACTCTTCGACCTTTATTTTGTTCTTGGTAACGATTCCGTTGCGCGCGAGGAAGCTGCGCACGTTGTCGGGAACAGGATCTTTAGTGGTAAAAAATGAATCGCAGAATTCCTCCTGGAAGTCGCGGTGGATGTCGAGATCGGCGCCACGTGGGTCGACCAGAACACGTCCGGTATTGTCATCGAGGAAAAAGGGAACGTGCATGCACTCGCCGGCGACCTTCACCCACTCATCGCTCTTGCCGTGTCGCTTCCACTCCCAAACCAGCGTGCGGTAGTAGTAGCAAGCGCGTGCGGTGACCGGAGCGAGCATTGTGTAAGGCCCGACGGCAAGACCACTGAGCTCAACCATCCCCATCGACGCACTGCGAATCTTGGAAAATGGTGTGTCGAGGATCAATCGGCGGCGGTGCAGCAGACGGAATCCTTGAACGAAGAGATAAATTCCAGCGCCAAGTCCGAGCAGGCAGCAGACCAGCAACCCACCGCCATCGTTTGAAGCACGCAGCAATGAGGCATTGAGAATCAAATGGCGGATCCACGGGACTGAACTAGACACAAAACGTCCCGTGGTCAGCCTAGCGAACCGGGAAGGGGCGCAGCAGCAGAAAACTGCGGTCTGCTCTTACGTTGGTAATCCGACACATGAGTAACATCCCTCGGCTTCTGGCAGAACCCGCCGGTCCTTTTGAGGCAGAAATCTTTTACCAGACCTCGCAGCGCTTGCTCTCGGGCCGCACCATAGCTGCGCCCGCTTTGCAACTCCATGCCTTCTGAAACTCCGGCAGATTCGAAAGGGGTCCGATTACTCTGTATTTCGCGACCGGGTGAGGATCGGTTTGCATCATCAGGAGTTGCGCCTCGATGCGAATCTCGTCGCCACGGAACTGTCCCCAGGCGATAAAGAACTGTTGTTCGGGAGTGAATCCGTCGATGTCGGCGGGACGCGATTTGCCTTCGAGCGACTTCTGATAGGCGAGATAGGCGATCTTCGCCCCGCCCAGGTCACCGATGCTCTCGCCCAAGACGAGCTTGCCATTGTGGTGCACACCATCCTCGATGAAGTAGTGATCGAACTGGTCGGCAACACATGCTCCTCGTCCTCGAAAATCTTTCAAGTCCGTATCAGCCCACCAGTTGCGCAGCCTGCCCTGATAATCGAACTGTGCACCTTCGTCGTCGAAGCCGTGGGAAATCTCATGTCCGATGACCACTCCGATGGCCCCGTAGTTCACCGCATCCACTGCCATCATGTCAAAAGCCGGAGGCTGCAGAATGCCCGCGGGAAAAACAATTTCGTTCAGCAGAGGGTTGTAGTACGCATCTGATGTCGGCGGCGTCATGCCCCACCTGTCGCGGTCCACGGTCTTGCCGATGGTTGCCCGGTCGTCCTCCTCGACGAATTTCCTTCCGGCAATCATGTCTTCGAAGAACGCGTCGCGGCGAATTTCGACGTGGCTATAATCCTTCCACTTGTCGGGATAGCCAATCTTGGGGTTGAAGGTGGCGATCTTGGCCATCGCTTTTTCCTTGGTGTCGTCGCTCATCCAGGGACGGCTGAGAATGTCGTCGCGCATGGCAGCGAGCAGATTGCGCACCATCTCCTGCATTCGAGCTTTAGCCTCAGGCGGGAAATATTTCTCAACATATTTTTTCCCCAGTGCCTCGCCCAGCAGGTTGTCGGTCGATTCGACGCAGCGTTTCCAGCGCGGCTTCATCTCCTTAGTGCCGCTCAGATATTTGCCGTTGAAAGCGAAGTCTTCCTCGACGAAGGGCGCCGAAAGCGAATTGGCTGTCGAGTTCAGCAGATGCCACTCCAGGTAGACCTTCCAATCGGCAAGCGGAGTCTGTTGCATCTGGCGGTCGAGTTCCTGCATGAACTTCGGTTGGTCGACGTTCATGTCCACATCTGTGGGCAGTTGCTTGTGTTTGAAGTACTCTGCCCAGTTGATATGCGCCGCCATCGCCTGCAACTGTGCGAAGGTGGTGTTGTGGTCGGTGGCTGTCGGATCGCGTAGAGCAACGTTGTCGAGCGAAGCTTCGGCCAGCTTGGTTTCCATTGCCATGATGGTCTGGGCAGCGGCTGGCGATTGTTTCTGATCCCATCCTGCCAGCTTGAACATGGCGCTGATGTGCTCAACATATTTATCGCGGGCTTCCTTAAAGCGAGTCTCCGGCTTCAGATAGTAGTCGCGATCCGGCAATCCGAGTCCGCTGGCGCCGATGTCTGCCAGCACCCAGGACGGTTTATGCGGGTCCTGTTGCCCACCGAATGCAAACGGGTCAGGCACCAGAATGTCGTTCAGTTCGGCCATCACGCCCTGCAGCGAAGCGATGTCATTGGCACTGTCGATTTTTGCAATCCAGGGCTTCAGCGGTTCCATCCCCCGGGCGTTGACCCGAGACTCGTCCATACAAGCGCCGTAGTAGTCGCCAATGATCTGCTCGGGAGTACCGTTGGGAGCGCTCTTGTCTGCACTTGCAGCCTCCAGGATCTCGCGCAGCTTGTCTTTCGACGACTCCCCAGCCTGCCAGCGCTTGCTCCATCGCGTCATAGAGGCCGGAATCGGATTGCTCGCCCGCCAGTCCCCGTTAGCGAAACTGTAGAAGTCGTTACATGGATCCGCCTTGCGGTCAAGGTCGCTGACGTCGATTCCGTGCAGGGATTGAGAAAATGCCGGCAAAGAGAAGAGTGCGAGGATGATTAACGCGAGGAACGAACGATGGAGTGTGCGCATGAGGTTGTCTCCGAAACTTGAACAGGCATTTTAGGCCAGCTGGACGGTTTTCCGCTCATTAGACCGAAGAGGATCTGTTTGGAAAGCTCATATCCTTAAAAAAGTATGCGAGAGCTACGGTTGAGATAGCACGTGATGTGTCGCTTTTCGGGCAGCGAAGGTAGGAGAACATGCGAAGCATGTTCACTTACATTTGACGCTGTGCATATAGTTTCTAAGCGGTCCATAATGGTTGACTCAGTCAACTTATTGCCTTACTCTGAATGGCATGATTCCGCACGCGATAACCGTTAAGCACCGCGTTGTAGCCATGCGGCGATTCAATCGCTTCTACACCCGCCAGATCGGACTTCTCGATGAAGGTCTTCTGAACAGTCCATTCTCTTTGACCCAGGTCCGAACGCTTTACGAACTGGCTAACCGTGAGCAATCGACGGCAGCGGAATTGTGCGAAGCGCTGGGGCTGGATGCCGGATATTTGAGCCGCATCCTGGCCAGCTTTGAACACAAGGGGTTTATCGCGAAGAAGGAGTCATCTGACGATGCCCGTCAGAGCTGGCTAAGCCTGACGAGGAAAGGCCGGAAAGTGTTCGAGCCGCTGAATGCCCAGTCGGATGAACAGGTGGGAGCAATCCTCGGCAAGATGTCTCCGGCAAAGCAGGAAAATCTTCTGCAAGCCATGTGGATGATCGAGTCGATCTTGGCTCCAGGCGAAGAACGACAAAATTCCCTCGTCCTCCGGCAACACAGGTCGGGAGACATGGGATGGGTCACATCCCGGCATGGATTGGTGTACTCCCAGGAATATGGGTACGACGAGCGCTTCGAAGCGCTGGTTGCCGGGATTGTGGCCGAGTTTATCGAGAATCTGGACGCGGCCCGCGAACGGTGCTGGATCGCCGAAAGAGACGGTGAGAACGTCGGGTCAGTATTTCTGGTCCGGAAATCACAGACCGTAGCCAAGCTGCGGCTGTTGCTGGTTGAACCTTCGGCGCGAGGTCTGGGCATTGGCAGACGCCTGGTCTCTGAATGCATCCGGTTTGCTCGCGACGTGGGCTACAAGAGGATTATGCTCTGGACCCAAAGCGAACTACGGGCAGCCCGCAGCATCTATCAGAACGCGGGTTTTAAGCGGGTTGGCGAGGAACCCCACCAGAGTTGGAGCCGTAATGATCTGGTCGCGGAAACGTGGGAACTGAAACTCTAGGGTTGCATGGTGCCGCCACTTCTTTCTCGTGGTGAGAGCATTACCTCCGTATAGTTATCTTTGACAAAGCTTTGCGAAAAATTTCCACAATTTTCTTGCATCGACGGAAAATTCCCGTAATCTCTACACTGCGAACTAACTCCAGCGTGATTTCCGGAATCTAAGAAAACCGGAAAGCTCGAGCTGAACCAGCCGCTGCGGAGTAGCTGAGAGTGAGTCGCTTGAGGAGGAAGACATCGAAATTGGCAATAGCTAGCGTCCCGCGCCAACAAAAAGAGAATCCCCAACCTCTCGCCGTCGTTCCCAACCGGACCCCGATCTCCAAAAAACGCTTCGTTCGGCTCACCTTGTGGCCTCTGGTCGCCGCCACCTTCTTTATGGTGTCTGGCGGAACCTATGGCACGGAAGAGATCGTGCACGGTGCCGGATACGGACGCGCGATTCTGATTCTGCTGCTCACACCGCTGCTCTGGAGTCTCCCTACGGCGTTCATGATCGGAGAGCTTTCAAGCGCCCTGCCTTACGAAGGCGGCTACTACGCATGGGTGCGGCGCGCCATGGGCAATTTCTGGGGATTTCAGGAGGCTTGGCTTTCGCTGGTTGCGTCCATTTTCGACATGGCGATTTATCCCACGCTTTTCGTGGCCTACCTGACGCGAATGTTCCCCTGGTTCTCGGCTGGAAATCGCGGATGGTGGGTTGCCCTGGCCGTGGTAATTGCGTGCGCGGGGCTGAATATCGCCGGCGTGAAAGTGGTTTCGCTGACGTCGTTGTGGTTGTTCTTCGCCCTGTCAGCACCCTTCGTTGCGATTGTAGTGCTGGCGCCATTTAAGCTTGGGATGCTGGCCAATGCTGTAACCCGGCCAACCACGTCAACCGTCGATATTCTGGGTGGGCTGCTGATCTGCATGTGGAACTACATGGGCTGGGACAATGCCTCGACCATCGCAACCGAGGTCGAGCGCCCGCAACGGACCTATCCCCGGGCCATGCTTGTGGCGGTAGTGATTGTGGCGTTGAGTTACGTGCTCCCCTTTGCCGCCATGTGGATGACCAGGCTCGCTCCTACCGCGTGGGAGACGGGTTCATGGGCGGATATCGCCGGACTGCTCGGCGGGCCGCTTCTGCGGGTGGGTGTGGTTCTCGGTGGCATCGTCAGCGCTTTCGGCATGTTTAACGCTCTGGTGATGAGCTATTCGCGTCTGCCCTTGGCGATGGCGCAGGACGGGATGCTGCCTGGCATTTTTGGCAAGTTGCACCCGAAGTCGCGGGCTCCATGGGTTGCCATTATCGCGCTGGCGATTGGATGGGCGCTGTGTCTGGGCCTCGGCTTTGCCCGGCTGGTGACACTCGATATTCTTCTCTACGGGTTTAGCCTCACGCTCGAGTTTATGGCGCTGGCGGTACTGCGCTTCCGCGAGCCGGATTTACCCCGGCCTTTCCGCGTCCCTGGTGGATTGTTTGGGGCGATTGCCGTGGGCATTCCGCCGATGCTGCTGCTAGGTTTTTCCATCGTGCGCAGCGAGCACGAACAAGTGTGGAACATGAGTTCGTTCGCCTTCGGCATGATCCTGATCGCGGCGGGATGCGTGGCGTACTTGCTCAACTATGCCCTCAAGCCACAGGGATGGGCGATACCCCAAGAAAAACCGCAGCCAACTGCTTAGAGCGTTCCTCTGAAAGACAGATCCACGGAAAAGTAGAAGAGGGCGGAGAGAGCTCCGCCCTGGTTTGTTTTGCGTCTTGATCCCCGTACTACGCAGCCGCCGCCTCTGCGGTGTCGCGCAGATTCTTCACTTTGTCATGGGCTTGCTGGACGCTTGCGGCCTGACGGCGAATAATCTCCATCAAGCTCGCCGGCAAGGAGCCGCTCAGCGTCTTTTGGTAAGCATCCTTGGCCCTGTCCTCGCCATGCTCAAGCCATTCGAGCACCGTCTTGTCGCCGCCGCCCAACCCAACTTTCGTGTCGATCCAGGCGCGGTGAAGAGTTCCGAGGATCGATCCGGACAGTTTTTTATCTCCTTTTCCTACCCGATTCAGCTCCGCTTCGAGCTCCGCGGCGAAACGGCCGCGCTCCTGGGCCTGCTCGTTAAAAAACGTTTTCAGGTCAGTCCGTTTCAACTTCGTGGCCGCTTCCTGATAACCCTTTTGACCGTCCTTGCAGGTCTGAATAAGTTCTTCAAGAACACTGACAGCGTTATTCACGTCCATGATTTCCTCCTGAATTTTGGATGCCCGCAATGCGCGAGGGTTTGGCGCAATTCTGCCGCGTGAAATAGCCACTAGATTGGCCAGAAAAGACGTCCTGCACTAAAATCGACAGGGATATCGAGATCTATGACCAAACGGAAATCGAAGGGCGCTTACATGATTTCCGCCGTCGCCGAGATGTATGGCATCCATCCGCAGACGTTGCGGCTGTATGAGCGCGAAGGGCTGCTGAAACCGTCGCGCACCGAGGGGAATACACGTCTCTATACTGACGAAGATCTGCAGCGCCTGGAATTTATCCTGTCGCTGGCGCGCGATCTGGGCGTGAATATCAGCGGCATGGCCATTATCCTGCAAATGCGGGAGCGCATGGAAGAGATGCAGCGCCAGATTCAGGAGTTCGTGCAGTACATCCAGGAGGAAGTGCTCACACGCGCCAACGCGGCGGCCGACCCGTCGAAGGGTGCGATCGTGCCGGTGCGGCGACCGATGGTGGCACCGACAGTGAACCCCGCCAAGAAGCGATAGTCCGTTTCTCGTGCGCCTTTTTTATGGCTGTTATCCAGAGCGAAGGTGTCGCGCGCGAAGCGAGCGACAATGCAGTCGAAAGACCCCTTCTCTACAACAATCGAGGTGAACCCAGACAGGTGTTCTCTCGGCGACAGTCTTTCTAGGAGCCGGCCAATCGTGGTAAGAACTCCCTGCGACGCCAATACTGCGATTGAGAGACATGGGGTGCTTCGACTGCGTGAGATGGTTCGCTCTGCGAACGATCTCACTTCGCTCAGCATGACAGGAGCACTGGGTAGCATGAACTTCAGCAAACCCGCAGTATCATGGAAGCGTCCCATGCTCCCCTTCAAGCTCGTCTATAGCAACGGCTACTACCTGCCTATCGGAGCTCATGTCTTCCCTGCCGAGAAGTACAGGCTCGTTCACGACCATCTGCTCGCCGATGGCATTGCCGAGGAGTCCGACTTTCTGGAACCACAATCTGCGACCGACCAGGACATTCTTCTGGTGCACACGCCGGAGTACGTCCACAAACTAAAAACCGGGACGCTCAGCCCGCGCGAAGAGATGGAGCTTGAAATCCCTTATACGCCCGAGTTGGTCACGGCTTTCTGGTTGGCGGCCGGGGGGGCGATTCTGGCCGCACGCCAAGCTTTGACTGACCGTATTTCTATCAACATTGGTGGAGGCTTTCACCATGCGTTTCCCGACCATGGCGAGGGATTCTGCATGATCCACGATGTGGCTGTGGCCATTCGTCGCATGCAGAGAGATGGCAAGATCCGCACTGCGATGACTGTCGATTGCGACGTGCATCATGGCAACGGCACGGCAGCGATTTTCGCGGGCACACGCACCCGTAGTGATCTGTTGCCCTCGGTGGGGCCAGGAACACAAAGTGTAGGACCAACAGGAAAGATGAGCGGGTCGCATGCGGGCGACGTCTTCACGATTTCTCTCCATCAGCACAACAACTATCCGGCCGTAAAGCCACCGTCGTCGATCGATGTTGACTTGCCCGATGGTGTGGGAGACGATGACTACCTTTCCTGGCTCGACAACGCGCTGAGTTCCGGCCTGCGGCAGTTCGCGCCCGATCTGTTGTGCTACATCGCGGGCGCCGATCCTTATCGTGAAGATCAACTCGGCGGGCTATCTCTCACGATGGAAGGATTGAAGAAGCGCGACGAACTGGTCTTTCGCGTGGCGCGCGCGCGGGATATTCCTGTGATGGTGACCTTCGCTGGCGGCTACGCGCGGAACGTAGAGGATACTGTGGCGATTCATTGCAACACTGTGATGGCGGCGAAGGAAGCGTTTCTAAGAAGTTTGTCATCCTAAGCGGAGCGGCTGCTTCGCAATCGCGAAGCAGCTGTGCAGGTCGAAGGACCCCGTACCCGTCTGCAGTGACACAATGCTGAAAGGAGTCTCCACCGGTGCTCCCAACTGCGCGCGAGAACTCCCTGAGACGAAATCGGTAGTTTTAGGTGATTAGGGTCCTTCGACTGCACGGTCACTCGCTTCGCGACTGACCGCTCCGCTCAGGATGACACAGAGGAAGGCATCATGTAGTCTCACGACTGATAAAATAATTGATTAACTCTTATGTTCGAAAACCTTCAGGAAAAACTGCAGCGCGCGTTCAAGAGCCTTCGCGGCCAGGCCAAGCTCACCGAGGAGAACATTGACGAGGCACTGCGCGAAATCCGGCTGGCGCTGCTCGAGGCCGACGTCAATTTCAAAGTGGTCAAGGAACTTATCGACCGCATACGGGCCAAGGCGGTTGGCCAGGAAGTTTTGACCGCGCTTTCTCCTGGCGAGCAGGTCATCAAGATCGTGCGCGACGAACTGGTCGAGACGCTCGGTCACGACACTGCGCGGATGAAGTTTGCCTCGCAGCCTCCAACGGTCATTCTGATGGCCGGATTGCAAGGATCCGGCAAGACCACCACCTCGGGCAAGTTAGCGAACTGGCTGAAGAATGGCGGGCATCGTCCGCTGCTGGTATCGGTGGACGTGTACCGTCCCGCAGCGCGCGAGCAGTTGAAGGTGGTGGCGCAGGCGATCAAGGCTCAGATTTACGAAGGCGAAGTCGGCGAGGCAGACACGGCTGCGGTTGAGCGGCTCGTAAAAGAAGCGCGGCGTGAGGCCATTGTTTCCGGCTGTGATGTGCTGATCGTCGATACTGCCGGACGGCTTCACATTGACGATCAGCTCATGGACGAAATGCAGTCGCTTAAGAAGCTGTTGAATCCGTCTGAGATTTTATTCATCGCCGATGCCATGACCGGGCAGGATGCAGTGCGCTCCGCTGACGAGTTCCACAAGAAGCTCTCGCTGACGGGCGTCATTCTCACCAAGATGGACGGCGATGCCCGCGGTGGCGCTGCGCTTTCCATCCGGCAGGTTACGGGCCAGCCCATCAAGTTTATCGGCGTGGGCGAAAAATATGACGCGCTGGAGCCGTTTCATCCTGATCGCATCGTGTCGCGCATTCTGGGAATGGGGGACATCCTCTCGCTGATCGAGCGCGCCGAATCGCAGATCGACAAGAAGAAGGCGCAGGAGATGGCCACTAAGGCCCTGACCGGGGATGGCTTCTCGCTCGAAGATTTTCGGGACCAGTTGCGCCAGGTAAAGAAGATGGGATCGATGAAGAGCCTGATGGGTATGCTGCCCTCGATCGGGCCGTTCTCCGGCTTGCAGAAGGCCGCCGACAATGTGGACGAGAAGCAGATCAACCGCGTCGAGGCCATCATCAACTCGATGACGACGTACGAACGCAATCATCACGAAGTAATCAACGGGAACCGCCGTAAGCGAATTGCCCGCGGCTCCGGCACCAGCGTGCAGGAAGTGAATAATCTGCTTCGCCAGTACGCGCAGATGAAAAAAATGTTCAAGCAAATGGGCAAGCCCAGCTTCGCGCGGCGGCTTGCAGGAATGAAGCTGCCGGGAATGTAGAAGCAGTGGTGTGATCGTGCCCAGCGCTCGCGCCGAGCCGCGTTCCGCCATCGCGATGGGCCCACGGGTTTCACATGGACACTCTATTAGAGCACCTGCTTAAGGCTATCGCGTATGCATTCAACGCTACCATGCACTGTGTGAGAGTTGGTAGCAGCCTCCAATGGCCTCTTGCGATTGCGACTGTAACCGCACCACCCACCAGTTCGTCCGGGTTCGGGTGCACAAGTGTTGAGATCGTCTATTCATATCGACTTGAGGGCGAATTGTACACGGGTATCCACGAAGAGCCGCTTTTGATGGCCAGTTCGGTGGCGGAATATCTCGAACGATTCGGAGAAGGACGAAATATTGTGGTACGCGTCAAACCAGGTAACCCCAAAGTGTCGATCGTGTGCGAAGGTGATCAAGGCGCACTTATCCAGTCTCAGCGCGAGCAACTAACGTCATGAAGTGGCGCTCTCTTGAAGAAGCCAGCGCCTTAATAGACTCGCGTTCTCTGCGCGACATTTTTGCTGAGCGCAAGGGGCTGATTGCGAAATACGTTCCGGCGGAAACACAGGCGATCCACACCCGAGCCGTCGCTGAGCTCAAAGAACGGAATCTCGGGCAAAACATTCTTCCTGTGGGTGCGAAATCTCCGGAGTTCGAACTTCAAGATCATGATGGCAGGAATCTCTCCTCGTCCGACTTGCTAGCCAAAGGCCGCCTTGTTCTCTGCTTCATCCGCGGCCGCTGGTGCCCCTTCTGCGTCGGACAAATGGAGGCCATGAATCTTGTGCTGCCGGAGATCGAGCGGGCGGGAGCGACGCTTGTAGCCATTTCCCCGCAAACGGTGAAGCAATCGTTCTTTATGCACGATCAGCATAAGCTGCGCTTTCCGTTACTTTCGGATTCCAGAAACGAAGTCGCGCGGCAGTTCGGCCTGACCTATCGTGTGAACGAGGAACAGCAAGGCGTCTATCGGCGCGCCTTTGTCAACCTGCCTTTTGCTAATGGAGATGAAAGCTGGCAGCTTCCCATCCCGGCGACTTTCATTGTCGAGCGCGACGGGACGGTGCTGTACGCGTCGGCGAATGAGGATTACACCGAGCGGCCGGAGCCGGTTGACATTCTGCAAGCTCTAAATGCGACCCCCAGGGGCTGAAGCCCGCTCGTTCTCTGGAATTTTGCGGCACGACTGAAGTCGTGCCCTGATACGAATCAAAAGTTTCGTTGTGACCGATACGAACCTTGCCGCTTCCGAAACTCCTCTGCCCGCTGCGTCAGAGAGTCCAATCTTTCATTACTTTCGATACACTGAATATTCCATGAACTATATCTACGGCATCAACGCAGTCACGGAGTCGCTCAAAGCCAAGGGGCGGGCGTTCCAGTGGGTTGGGATGGCTAAGGAACGCCACGATATCCGCCTGCAGCGTCTGATTGAAGATTGCCGGCGACTTTCGGTGCCGGTGCGTTTCTTGCAGCGAACGGAGTTGGATCGCATGGCGGGCAACGCTGCCCACCAGGGCGTGGTGGCGGTTACATCGGCCAAGCAATACAGCGATCTCGATGACGTGGTCGGAGCCAAGCGGGGACAATATTCGTTGGTTTTGGTGCTCGACGGCGTGGAAGATCCACACAACCTCGGGGCAATCTTGCGCACGGCCGACGCCGCCGGAGCCGACGGAGTAGTTATTCCGGAGCGCCGCTCTGCGGCCGTTACGGGAACGGTGACCAAGACGTCAGCCGGTGCGAGCGAGTATCTACCGATCGCCAAGGTGACGAACATCGCGCGCACCGTGGAAGAGCTCAAGGGTCGCAACCTGTGGACGGTTGGCCTGGACGAGCACGGACCTCAGACCTACTACGCCCTCGACTACAACATGGATTGCGCGCTTGTTCTGGGAGCTGAGGGCAAAGGCCTGCACGACCTGGTGAAGAGGAAGTGCGACTTCCTGGTTTCGATTCCGATGCTGGGAAATGTTCCGTCGCTGAATGTTTCCGTTGCTGCCGCGGTCGTGCTGTATGAAATTGTGCGGCAAAGACACAGCGCGAAATCCTCTTCGGATAAGCAATGAAGTCCTGTTTCAGGCAGCTTGGTTTCATCTGCGTTCTCTGTGCCTCTGTTGCGAACGCGATTACTCTCGATCGCGAGGCTTTCACCTTCATCAGTTACGATTTGAATGTGCGGGTTGAGCCCGAGCAGCAGCGGCTTGGGGTTCGGGGAAAAATCGTTCTGCGCAACGACTCGCAAGCACCGCAGAAGATCGCGGTGTTACAAATCTCGTCGTCACTCGACTGGCGTTCCGTCAAGGCCGGCGATAAGCCGCTTCAGTTTGTCTCGCAGCCCTACACTTCCGATATCGACCATACCGGCGCTTTGTCTGAGGCGATCATAACCTTGCCGGAGGCGGTCGCGCCCAAGGGCACGATCGAACTGGAGGTCGCCTACGAAGGCGTCATCGTCCTTGATGCGACTAGGCTCACACGGATCGGCACGCCCGAGGCGGCGGCGAACAGTTCGGACTGGGACCAGATCAGCGCGAAATTTACCGCGGTACGGGGCGTCGGATATGTGGCCTGGTATCCGATGGGGACCGAAGTTGCGAATCTATCTGGAGGCAACAGCTTGTTTGACGTTTTGGGGAGATGGAAAGCGCGCGAAGCAGGCTCAAAAATGCACTTGCACATCATCATCTCTAGAGATGATGGGAGTCCGCCACAACTTCTGGTCAATGACGCGGCTTGCCGGATCATGTACGAAGCGATGGGACGGGCTCAGCAAACCGACGCGGAGTGCAACTACGAATCTATGGGCCATGCGGGATCAGCCTTTGTAATTGGCGAATACCAGTTCGTGTTGCGGCCAATAGTCGAGGTCCATTACTTGCCTGGCCACGAAGTGGCCGCTGCGAATTACGCGGATGCGGCAGAAAGCGTCTTACCACTTGTATCAGAATGGTTTGGATCGCCCCGCGACAAGGCGAAAACCGCGGACTTGAACAATTCCAATGCGGCTCCCTTTGAGAGCGGTCCCTTGCTGCTGACGCCCCTGACGAATACAGATTCCAAGCTGGCAGGGCTGGTCGCGGCGCATCAGCTTACACACGCTGCATTTTCCTCACCGCGTCCGTGGATCGACGAGGGACTGGCCCACTTCGCACAGGCTCTTTACCTGGAACAGCAGAAAGGACGACAGGCCGCGCTGGATTACATGGGGCTGCACCGCGCGGCATTTGCAGAAGCCGCGAAGCAACCCGCGGCTTCGCGATCCGAAGATGAGGTGAGGTGGGCCCTGGTCAACACCAATAGTGAAGAGCGGTACCGCAGCAAGGCGATGTGCGTGTGGTGGATGCTGCGGGACATGATTGGCGAGCCGGCCCTCAAGAAGGCTCTGACCTCGTATCGTCCGGAACAGGATAAAGAGCCATCCTACATGCCGCGTTTGATTGCGGCACAGACTCAGCGCGACCTTGAATGGTTTTTCGACGACTGGGTTTACCGCGACCGTGGGTTGCCCGACTTCCGCGTTGCGTCGGCTTTTCCGCGACAAATATTGACGGAAGGCTACATGATTACGATCACGGTTGAAAATCTCGGCGGCGCAGGCGCCGAAGTGCCAGTCACTGTGAGATTCAAGGGTGGAGAAGTTACGAAGCGGCTCGAGGTGCGCGCAAAGGGCAAGGGAGTGATTCGTGTGGAAGTGCCGAGACTCGCGGAAGAGGTCGTTGTCAACGACGGCAGCGTGCCGGAAAGCGACATGAGCAACAACACGTTCAAAATCGTCTCGGGCGATGCTTCGAAGTGATTGTCAATTTACAATTGCTGGTCTGAGGGAGACATGACGGAGAGCGAACTGAAAACGCATCTCGAAGCCGCAGAGAAGAGTCCGAAACAGATTGCGATCGCGGTATCTGGTCTACCGGATAGAGTCATACGCTACAAGCCGTCGCCGGACAAATGGTGCATTCTGGAAATTCTGGGACACCTGACCGATATTGAGATTGTGTACGCGTACCGCCTCCGACAGATGCTGGCCGACAGCAAGCCGGTGATCGCTGCCATGGACCAGGACCAGTGGGCGCGCAACCTTGGATACATGGACGTTTCCGCTCCTGAATTGATTGCGCTGTACGGATTGAACCGCCACCACAACTTGCGGTTGCTTCGGCGCATGAAACCGGTTGATCTGGCAAAGTCTGCTTATCATTCCGAGCTCAAGAGGGATGTCACGGTCGCGGAGATCGTGGAGCAAATGGCAGGCCATGGGCTCAATCATTTGGAGCAGATTGAGCGACTGAAGAAGCAGGCGGCGGAGGAATAAGCTCCTCGCATGCGAGGGCCGTCGGTGATTTGCGGCCTCACCCCCCTTCGAAAATTCAGGATTGCGGATCATCCGACGTCGGATACCTTGAGACAATGAGTCCGATCCGCAAGCCGCCTAGAAGTGATAGTACCTGAGCAGGAAACGCGTCGCATTGGACAGCCACATCGCGCTCTTCGATTGGAAAATCCAATTCCATTTCTTCCAATCCTGGAAAATCGCGGAGGCGCTGTAACTCTTGATCGTTGTCCGATAGAAATTGGATCGCATCGTCAATCTGACCTCTCAAATCCGAGAACTCGCAAGTGCTGACGCTGACATTCATCCCCGAGACCTCGTCGAGACGTCGACTTGAGTTGGGAAATCGAGGCTCCCCACAGTGATAGACAATCAGTGGCTTTAAAAGGGAATCTTTGAGAAAGAAATCCACGTCAAAATTTGCGCCATACGCTCGAAGGACACAAGACATGAGGATTCAGGCTCCTGCTTCATTTGTGAATCGCGCAAGTGCCTCTAGCTTTCGCGCCGCTGCACCGGAGTCGATTGACTGAATGGCCAACGGCAACGCCTCAGAAAGATGGTCGGCTTTCCCAGCCGCAACCAACGCTGCCGCCGAGTTCAGCAGAACTACGTCTCGACATGCGGATTTCTTACCGCTTAGGACCGCCCGAATGATCGCAGCATTTTCTATTGCGTCGCCGCCGGAGATGTCATTGAGAGTAGATCGGGTCATGCCGAACTCCTCCGGCGCTATCTCGTAGGTACGCACAGATCCTTCCCGCGCCTCAGCCACACGAGTGGGACCGGTGATAGTGATCTCGTCGAGGCCATCGAGGCCGTGTACTACGAGAGCACGATGTAGGCCAAGCATGCTTAACGCCTCCGCCAGCTTCTCGACCAAATCCAACGAATAAACTCCCACCACTTGTCCTGATGCTCGTGCAGGGTTCGTCAGAGGCCCTAGCAGATTGAACATCGTGCGCATTCTCAGTTCCCGCCGCACCGTCTGCACTTGCTTCATGGCAGAGTGCAAGTTGGGTGCGTACAGAAAGCAAATTCCGATTTCGCGCAGGCACTGGGCGGCGAGTTCGGGTGACAGCTGAACGTTCATACCCAAGGCTTCCATCACATCGGCGGAGCCGCATTTTGAACTGATGCTACGGTTGCCGTGCTTGGCCACGCGAACGCCCGCTCCGGCCGCAACGAATGCTGTAGCCGTCGAGATGTTAAATGTGCCGCTGGCGTCGCCGCCGGTTCCGCTGGTGTCAACTAGCGATGATTCGGCCAAGGCATCCCGACCGGTGCCGCTAACATCGAGCGCGTTCGCAGCTTCAACCGGCAGAGGCGATGCGGCGACACGGATGGCTTCGGCGAAACCCACGATCTCCTCGACCGTCTCGCCTTTCATGTGCAAGGCGACGAGCAACGCGGAGATCTGGGCGTCGGTGCATTTTGCCGAGAGCACTTCCGTCATTACGTCGCGCGCTTCCTGGCGGCCGAGCGACTGGCCGTGGTTGGCGATGCGATGGAGGGCGTCGAGGATCATTCGTCTGCGGCATTGTAAGGCATAGTGCACCGCTCATGACGGAGAGATTGACTCGCTCGCCTTCAAATGAGGGCCGAGTTTGCTCTAATCAGCTGCCCTCTATAAAATTGGTAGTTTGCTGCCGCAGTTCTAAGCCGCAAGCGCGTTCCTGCCGATCATAAAGCTGACGAGTTCAATTATGAAAATCCATGAGTACCAGGGAAAAGCAATTCTGAAGAAGTATGGTGTGACCGTGCCCCGGGGCGCGATGGCTGCGACGGACGAAGAGGCCGAAGCCGCCGCCAGAGAACTATTCAGCGCGGGTGCGACAGGAGTAGTCGTCAAGGCGCAGATCCATGCGGGTGGCCGCGGAAAGGGCGGTGGCGTAAAGATCGCGAAGTCGGTGGCTGAAGCCGGTGGACTCGCCGCCAAGATGCTGGGCATGAAACTGGTAACGCACCAGACCGGACCCGAAGGTCGCATTGTTCGCCGCTTGCTGATCGAGGAGACGTTGCCCATCGACAAAGAGCTGTACCTGGGAATTCTGGTGGACCGCGCCGAGGGTAAACCGGTATTTATGGCCTCGGCTGCGGGTGGCATGGAAATCGAGCAGGTTGCGGAGGAAAATCCTGACGCCATTCTGAAGGAGTACATCGATCCTGGCATGGGGCTCGAGGCGTTCCAGGCGAGGAAGATTGCGTTTAAACTCGGCCTGAAGCCACAACAAATCAATCCTGCCGTACAGTTCTTAACCAGCCTTTACAAAGCTTTCCTTGACACCGACGCCTCGTTGATTGAGATCAATCCATTTATCACGACTACAGATGGACGCTTATTCGCGCTTGACGCCAAGGTCACATTCGACGACAACGCCATGTTCCGCCACGCCGACTTGCGCGAACTGCGTGACATTACTGAGGAAGATCCGCTGGAAGTCGAAGCCTCGAAATACAGCCTCAACTACATCAAGCTCGACGGCAACGTCGGCTGCATGGTCAATGGCGCAGGGCTTGCGATGGCCACCATGGACATCATCAAGTACGCCGGAGGCATGCCCGCGAATTTTCTCGATGTGGGCGGCGGCGCAAGTTCGGAACAGGTTGCGCATGCGTTCGAAATTTTGCTCAGCGACAAGAATGTGAAAGCCGTCCTGATCAATATTTTCGGAGGCATCCTTCGTGTGGATACGCTGGCCACGGGCGTAGTCGAAGCCGCGAAGAAGACGAACATCAAGCTGCCGATCGTCTTGCGTCTTGAAGGAACGAACGTGGACGAAGGTAAGAAGATCCTGATGAATTCCGGGTTCAACTTCATTGTTACCGAAACCATGAAGGATGCAGCTGACAAGGTTGTAGCGGCGGCCCGAGGCATACACGCCACAACGGAATGGCGGTAGAAGCGGCGAGGGGAATTTTAACTTATGGCAATTCTGGTTGATAAAGAGACGCGCGTGATCGTGCAAGGCCTTACCGGCCGTGAAGGCACTTTCCACGCTAAGGCGAGCGCCGCTTATGGTACGCAGATCGTAGGCGGGGTTACTCCGGGCAAGGGCGGGACCACGCATGAGGGCTGGCCCATTTTCAATACTGTGCGCGAGGCTGCCGACAAGACCGGCGCCAACGCCACCGTGATCTTCGTGCCGCCGCCATTCGCGGCCGACGCCATCATGGAGGCGGCGGATGCAGAGCTCGACCTCATCGTGTGCATCACTGAGGGCATCCCAACGCTCGACATGGTCAAGGCGTGGGAGTTTCTGCAGGACCGTCGCTCGCGCCTGATCGGACCCAACTGTCCCGGGATCATTTCGCCCGGCAAATGCAAGATCGGCATCATGCCGGCATCGATTCACAAAGAAGGCTCGGTCGGCATCGTGTCGCGCTCCGGCACTCTGACGTACGAAGCCGTGCATCAACTCACGCAGCGCGGAATTGGACAATCGACGGCAATTGGTATTGGGGGCGATCCGATCATCGGTACAACTTTTGTGGACGCGTTGGACTTGTTCAATCGCGATCCGGAAACCGAGGCTGTAATCATGATCGGCGAGATCGGCGGGAACGCTGAGGAAACGGCTGCGGAGTTCGTAAAGAACCACATGAAGAAGCCGGTCGTGGGATTCATCGCCGGGCAGACGGCGCCTCCGGGACGGCGCATGGGACACGCCGGAGCCATCATTTCCGGTGGCAAAGGAACGGCTGCCGAAAAAATAAAGGCTCTCGAAGCAGCTGGCATCCGCGTCGCAAAATCGCCCGCTGCCATCGGCGAGACTCTGGCTGCCGCGCTCGGAACAGCAGTGAGGGCTTGATCTTTAGAGCCCATTTGCTGAAAGAGATGTGCAGCTAGCGCGCTAACGAGCAACGACCAAGGACGAACGACTGATCTTATGAAGACCCTGCAACGGACTTTTACCATCATCAAGCCGGACGCTGTGCGAAAAAACGCCATCGGCGACATCATTGAACAATTCGAGAAAAATGGCTTCAGCATCCTCTCCATGAAGATGCTCGAAATCTCGAAACACCAGGCTGAGCAGTTCTATGCCGTGCACGCCAGCAGGCCGTTTTTCGGCACGCTCACCGACTTTATGTCGAGTGGGCCCATCGTCGTTCTGGCGTTGGAAAAAGAAAATGCGATCGCCGATCTGCGGAAGCTGATGGGCGCCACTAACCCGGCGAATGCCGAGGAGGGAACCATTCGCAAGAAGTGGGCCACGAATATTGAGCATAATGCGATCCACGGCTCCGATGCGGAAGATACCGCGCGATTCGAACTGAGTTTCTTTTTCGCAGGGTACGAATTGGCGAAGTGACGGCTTTTTGGGGGCGTGAGCGGAGCGGGAGCCCGCAGCCGTCATCCTGAGCAAAGCGAAGGATCTCTAAATCTCAGAAGATTCCTGCGCCGCTCGATGAGAACTGAGAACAAACCTTATGCCGATGGTTCAAATCACAATGCTCGAGGGACGCACCGCCGATCAGAAACGCAAGATCGCGAAACGCGTTACGGATGCCCTTGTCGAGGAGGCCGGCGCTCGAAGAGAAGGCATCATTGTAGCTTTCCACGAAGTATCAAACGAGAGCTACGCGTCCGGTGGAGAACTGATGGTGGATAAGAGGAAGTAGCCCCTCGCTGGACCGAGTGAGTGGGGGCGGCGAGTCTCTTCGCTCGACGTGAATCTAGAGGGACGGATTTCGCGGGCAGGAGTACCCGCGCCACACTCTCCGCACTTTTAGCCAAGCGGCTCAAAGAGATGGCCTTCCACGCGGTCCGCGATCTTGGGAAGGTCTTTGCGCGCGAATTGCAGAAAATGTGGGGCCGTGCGGTGGGCCTCAAGCGCGGCATCATCGTTGTATTGCTCGTAGATGAAAAAGCGGCGGGAATCCGTTTTGTGCCGGTGAGCCTGGTACATCGTGCATCCCGGTTCCTTGCGTGATTCCTCAGTGAGCTTCTCAAAAATTGAGGCAACTGCGGCTTCGTGCCCGACCTTCGCCATCCAGGTAACTGCCAAAACCACCATCATTCGCTCCTTACGGTTCGCAGACAAATTTGCCAGCCGATTGGGAGAACATTCTAGGCCCTGGAGACCGTTGTCTTCAATTCCGAAACGAAGTCGTCCATGAAGATGGTGTGGTCACGATCCGGACCGGTTGAGACCATGCCGACTTTCGCATCGGTTTCCTTCTCCAGGAACGCGAGGTACTCGCGAGCCTGCTTGGGCAGCTTGTCGAACTTGGTGATGCCTTCGGTCGGAGTCTGCCATCCGGTCATCTTGTGATAGATGCCCTCAATTTTGTCGTAGCCGCTGGCTTGAGCTGGCGCGTCGATCGTTTTCTTGCCGTCAATCTTGTAGCCCACGCAAACCGGAATCTCTGCCAGTTCGTCCAGCACATCGAGCTTTGTGACGACCAGCCACGAGATGCCGTTAATCATGCCAGCGTAGCGCAGCAGGGGCAAATCCATCCAGCCAGTACGCCGCGGACGTCCAGTTACGGCGCCATACTCGTTACCTCGCGCGCGAAGTTGTTGTCCCGTGTCGCCCTTCTCTTCGCTGGGGAACGGGCCCTCGCCCACGCGAGTGCAGTAAGCTTTGGTAATCCCGATGACCGAGTCGATAGCATTCGGAGCAACGCCTGTGCCGATGGCCGCGCCTCCGGAAGTCGCGCTGGAAGAGGTCACAAACGGGTATGTTCCGTGATCGATGTCGAGCATCGTGCCTTGGGCGCCTTCAAACAGGATGGATTCGCCCGCCTTGAGCGCCTGGTTCAGCAACACGGCAGTATCGCAAACGAAGGGGGCGACTTTCTCCGCTGCCTGAGCGTATTCCGCGTACATCTTGTCCGCGTCCACGGGTTCGGAGTTGAAGAGCGCGTGGACGATCATGTTCTTCTCGCGCACGGCATTTTCTATATGCTTCTTGAGAAGTTGCAGGTCGAGCAAGTCCGCAACGCGCAGGCCGCGGCGACCCATCTTGTCCTCGTAAGCGGGACCGATGCCGCGCGACGTAGTACCGATCTTGACTCGCCCGGGCGCATTCTCCGCGGCCAGTTCGATCATGCGATGGTAAGGAAGGATTACGTGCGCACGATTCGAGACGAAAAGATTGCCGTCGACTTTAACCCCAGCCTCGCGCAGGCCGCCTACTTCTTTGAGAAAGGCGATGGGGTCGAGAACCACGCCATTGCCGATGACGCTGCGGCAATCTGCGCGGAGCACGCCGCAGGGAACGAGCTGAAGGATAAACTTTTTGCCGTTGATGATGACGGTGTGTCCGGCGTTGTGGCCGCCGGCATAGCGGGCCACGACCGAGAAGCTCTCCGACAGCACGTCGACGATCTTCCCTTTGCCCTCATCGCCCCACTGGGCGCCTACGATCACCGCAGTCTTGCCTTTTTTCAATTCCGACTCCGTCAATCAGAATTTCACGCGGACGCACAGCTACGCCGCACCCGGGGTCGCACACTCCTTACCCGCGGAGATTCATTAACAAAAATTACAGAGGGTATAACGGCGGAAAAGATGTGTACGCATCATCTTATCGCGCCGATACAGCGAATGGCAACGCACGTGGCTAAAGCGAATGCACCCGACGCTGGGGTACGATTGAAGGAACTTGGAAACTAAAATCGAGGCTGGCCGGAGATTCCGGACCGGTCCGTTCTTGGAATGCGTTCGAATTCTGCACGAGGATTTCCATGCCAAAGTTCGAGAAGCACATCTTCATTTGCGGCAATCAGCGTCCAGCGGGACATCCGCGGGTATGCTGTGATCCCCGCAGCGAGGCTAAACTGCAAAAACTCTTCAAACAAAAGCTGGCTGAGCGCGGCCTGAAGGGAAAGGTACGGGCCAACCAGTCAGGATGCCTCGATCAATGCGAGCATGGCCCGAATCTGGTTGTCTACCCAGACGTCGTTTGGTATGGACATGTCACCGAGGCTGATGTGGACGAAATCATCGAATCCCACATCGTGGGCGGCCATCCCGTCCAGCGGCTGGTATTAGCAGACTCCTGCCTCAATACGCAGATGTGCGAACACAGAACGAAAAGCTAAGGGCGTTCGCTTTTAGATTTGAGCGCTTGATGTTGGGCGTTAAGTTCTCTCAACTTCGCCATTGTGGAGGCTGTAGAATCCTTCCGGCGACCTGATTTTTGGCGGCGTTTGGTCTTAGTTACATAGTGATTTTGTGACATTCTTGCTTCTTTCTCCGACTCAGACGTCGGCGCGTCCGCATAATTCCGGTAATAACGTCCCGGATCACTCTTTGCATACTAAGTGGCTTGTTCCGAATGCGGGAATGCCCGCCTTTCAGTTCTGCGGTCGAATCTGTGTATTGGTAGGCGCGGCAGGATTCGAACCTGCAACCGTCGGATTAGAAATCCGATGCTCTATCCGTTTGAGCTACGCGCCCATGTTATGGCTAATATCATTGTTTACAAACACTTGAAAAGAATAAATCTTGCACGTTACACTTGGTTATCTTGGTCCGATATGGCGTGTCGGCTATGACCGAGAGCACGATCTTGGAGTTGCTTAAAGCCAATCGGCGGCGATTCCGTAAACAACAAGACACCATCGTGGGACGCTCCAATGCGTTCTGGGTTCGATTCTACCGTGATGGGGAAGACGGTGCCAGGGTAAAGGTCACGGAGAAGCTTTGCGACAAAACTAAAGAGTTCCACGCTGTGGACTGCCACGCCGTCACGGTCTTTCGTGACATTCACATGGCTCAGGTCAATCGGATCACCACAAGCAAATCTCTGCCCCTGCCCCGCTTCCCCAAGAACCACCCACCATCGACAACGCTGTCCTGACTGTTCTCGGAGTGTCGGCGATCCTACCTCCGTGTCGAAATGCGGACACGTCCGCGCAGGGATGGTCGTTGCTCCGGTGTCAACCACCTATTCCTGTCTCCGATTTCAACCGGCGCAATTTGGCAGGTCAAATGCTTCCTCAAAGCCAATCTTAGGGGTACCAATTGCAATCACAAGGCTCAAACAACTGGCGTGTCCCCGCTTCGCAGATTCTCGTTTTGGTCTGCTGTTCAGCAGCAGCTTTCGCGAATGCCGCCTCGCCCTTTAGCCCGACAAATATCTTCGCTCCCGCGTCGACCCCTGCCAAATCGATCTTTGGACTGTCCCTCTTTGTACTCGCGGTTGTGGGAGCCATTTTTATAGTCGTGTTCACTTTGCTGCTTTACTCCGTCGTGAAGTTTAGGAAGAGAAGGAATGACGATGGACGGGAACCTCCCCAGGTGTACGGCAGCAATCAGGTAGAACTGGCATGGACTGTCATTCCGATTCTTATCGTTGTCGCACTGTTCATGGCAACAGCGCGAGTGATTGCCAGCGTTCAGAAAGTATCGATGCCCGGCAACGCCATCGCGGTTACTGCGATCGGCCACCAGTTCTGGTGGGAATATCGTTATCCAGCTTTGGGCGTGGTCACCGCGAATGAACTGCATGTGCCCGTGAGTGACCCGGTCCATCCGACTCCGACTTTCATTAAGCTGCTATCCGCCGATACTGATCACAGCTTTTGGGTTCCGCGGCTGGCGGGTAAGACGGATCTGATTCCCAACCACCCGAACAGTATGTGGATCGATCCACAGGAGACGGGCCTTTACTTGGGTCAGTGTGCGCAATATTGCGGCACACAACACGCGAAGATGCTGCTACGGGTTTACGTTCAGTCACGCGATGACTTCGACCGGTGGATTCAAGCGCAACGCCAGCCGGTGTCCGTAAGTGCCACCGATTCACAGGGGCAACGCATATTCGAAACAACTGCCTGCATCAACTGCCACACCGTGGCCGGCACCTCGGCCAACGGGCGCTTCGGACCCGACCTCACCCACTTGATGAGCCGAGACACGATTGCTGCCGGCGCTGCCTCTAATACGGCAGAGAATCTCCGGCTTTGGCTTCTAAACCCCAATGCGATCAAGCCTGGCTCCTTAATGCCGGCGATGGAACTGAACGACCAGGAACTAGACGCGCTCACAGCTTATTTGGAGACGCTTCGTTGAACGCTTTGTTGAACATGCTTAGGAGAGCGCACGATGTCCACTGATGCCATTGCAATCCCGAGAAGGGAACTAGCATCGAGCCCTATTGTCGCCAGGCTCCACGAATGGGTTACGACCGTTGATCACAAGCGGCTGGGCATTCTGTACATCATTTATGCCCTGGTGTTTCTCCTGATTGGCGGCATCGAAGCGACCGTCATCCGAATTCAACTTATCCGCCCGCATAATGATTTTGTTTCGCCCCAGGTTTTCAACCGAATGTTCACGATGCATGGAACCACCATGATTTTCTTCGTGGTCATGCCGGTCTTGTTCGGATTTGCAAACTATCTGATTCCACTCATGATTGGTGCGCGGGACATGGCTTTTCCGCGTCTGAATGCTTTCAGTTTCTGGATGACTGCTTTTGGTGGCCTCCTTCTCTATTTCAGCCTGGTTGGAGCCAACGGGTTGTATGGAGCGGGAAACACGCCCGACGTGGGATGGTTCGCCTACGCACCACTCACTTCGCAGACTTTTTCGGTGGGCCACAGCACTGATTTCTGGACTCTAGCTCTGCTGGTCTCCGGCTTTGGAAGCATCGGTACGGCGATCAACATCATCGCTACCATTCTCTGCATGCGTTGCCCAGGGATGACGTTGGCCAAAATGCCTTTGTTCGCCTGGCTCAACCTCGTGATGGCTGGATTGGTGATACTTGCCGTTAGCCCGCTTACGGCAGCGCAGATTATGCTGCTGGTCGATCGCTACCTTGGCGGACACTTCTTTGACACTCAGGCTGGAGGTTCAGCGGTGATGTGGATGCATTTCTTCTGGATTTTCGGACATCCGGAAGTCTACGTCCTGATCCTTCCCGCCTTCGCCTTCGCCTCCGAGATCATCCCGGTCTTCTCGCGCAAGCCGATCTTCGGTTACTCGGTGATGGTGGGGGCCACGGTGGCAATCGGATTCATCAGCATGAGTGTGTGGGCTCATCACATGTTCACAGTCGGCATGGGCGCAAACGTGAATACCTTCTTTGTAATCTCGACCATGGCCATTGCCGTTCCGACCGGTATCAAGATCTTTAACTGGCTTGCGACGATGTGGGGAGGAAAGATTGAGTTCAAGACTCCGATGCTGTTTTGCATTGCCTTTCTCTTCCAATTCCTGGCGGCCGGCCTCACTGGAGTCATGTTGGGTGTCGCGCCCTTCAATTGGCAATTGGGAAATTCATATTTCGTGATCGCGCATTTTCACTACGTAATCGTCGGCGGCATCCTCTTCACGCTGTTTGGAGCCTTTTACTACTGGTTCCCGAAGATGTCGGGGAAGATGTACAGCGAGACACTCGGCAAATTGCATTTCTGGCTTTTCCTGATCGGATTCCACCTGACCTTCGACTTCATGCACATCCCAGGACTGCTGGGCATGCCGCGACGAATCTACACCTATGAGCCTGGCCGCGGTTGGGACACATGGAACCTCATTGTGACCATCGGAGTTTTCTTCCAGGCTGCCGGAATTTTGGTCTTCCTGGGAAACCTGCTCTGGTCCAATTTCCGCGGTGAAGCCGCTGGAAGCGATCCGTGGGATGCCTGGACACTCGAATGGTCTACAAATTCGCCGCCGCCTGCTTATAACTTCGCCTCGATCCCGGTAGTGAAGAGCCGACGTCCGCTCTGGGACCTTAAGCATCCGGACGATCCGGACTGGAAGTACGAATAGCGGAGAAACTGTGATGAATGCGACGTCAATAACTGCGACCGAACAGAGAATTGAGTGGGATCGTCCGGCTCGCGGACGCGTCGGAATGTTCGGTCTGATCGCCGCCGAGGCTGCGATATTCACGATCTTTGTAGTGGCGTACTTATTCTATGTCGGCAAAAGTCTGACGGGCCCACTACCGAAAGATGTTCTCAGTGTCCCGATCTTTTACACACTCTGTTTACTTTCGAGCAGTCTCACGATTCACCTGGCTGCAAACTCGCTTCGCCGGGGCAGCGTTCGAACTTTTGCAATCCTGTGGTCCGCAACCATCGCACTCGGCGCTACGTTCTTGTATGGGACCGCCACTGAATGGCACCGGCTGATTTACCAAGAGGGATTGACGATCAGCACGAACCTGTTCGGAACAACCTATTACTCGCTGGTGGGATTGCACGGCTTTCACGTAGTTGTAGGGCTTGTAGCGCTCTCCATGGTTATGGTGTTCACGTTTTTGGGAAATGTGAGACCAGAGCACACTGAACGTGTTGACGTCCTGTCGCTCTACTGGCACTTCGTGGACGCGGTATGGGTTGTGGTTTTCACGGTCGTGTACGTGATTGGACGATGAAGGAGGGACGGGGGAAATGGCACAAGAAACAGTTGAACTATCCGCCGGGGCTGCGCGTGCGGCGCGCACTATCGAACTTCCAGCGCCGACGGCATGGCCGATCATCCTGGCTTTCGGCCTTACATTGGTCTTCGCGGGACTGGTGACCAGTGCCTCAGTCAGCATTCTCGGTGCAATCTTTGCGGTCAGCGCTTGCGTCGGATGGTTCCTCGATGTGCTGCCGCACGAAAAACACGAATCGCTACCAGCAGTGGAGAGAGTGGGTGCTGTCGCCACCAGACACCCGCAAGTGGCTCGTGTCGAATGGATCACCCAGGAACTTCACCGCGCGCGACTACCGCTGGAGATCTATCCGATTTCGGCTGGCGTCAAAGGGGGCTTGGCAGGAAGTATAGCCATGGCCGTTCTGGCAGCGCTTTATGGAATAATCAGCGGCCACGGTATCTGGTATCCGATCAACCTTTTGTCGGCCGGATTCTTTCCGGCCAGAGTTACCGCGGAGCAAATTGCGGCCTTTCATTGGGACTCGTTGATCATTGCCACGATCCTCCACCTGCTTTGTTCTTTACTGGTTGGGCTCCTCTATGGCGCGGCACTTCCGATGTTTCCTCGGCGCCCGGTTCTGTTCGGAGGTGTAATCGCTCCCATTCTGTGGTCTGGTCTGATCCATAGCATGCTCGAAGCGCTCGACCCCACGCTCAAGCAGCGGATTGACTGGCTCTGGTTCGTCGTTTCCCAGATTGGATTCGGCATCCTCGCCGGCATCATAGTTTCCCGGCAACAACGCGTACGTACGTGGCAATACCTGCCGTTCGCGGTGCGCGCCGGGATTGAAGCGCCGGGAGCGATAGACGAAAGTAATGGAGACAGTAGTCGGCAATGAAGCACGGACCCATTCTCGTGACCGTCGCGATGGTTGCCGTCGTGTGTTGTGTCGCGTGCAGTAGTTTTCCACGCATTCATCAGGCGGACGCCGCGGTCGTGCCACCGAGCGAAATCGTCGACTTCAATCTGCTCTACGGACAGAACTGCGCAGGATGCCACGGAGTGAGCGGTAAGGGCGGAGCCGCCATTGCTCTGGCGAATCCGGTTTTTCTCGCAATTGCAGATGACACCGTGATTCGCCGCATCGCTTCAAACGGAGTGCCTGGCACGCCCATGCCCGCCTTTGCGCAGAGTGCGGGTGGAATGCTGACCGACAAGCAGATCGATGCACTGGTGCGAGGGATTCGATCCTGGGCGAAGCCCGATATTCTCGCTGCTCAGACTCCGCCGCCTTATGCAGCGCAGAGTCCTGGCAATCCGCAACGTGGCGCGGATATGTATCGGACGTATTGTTCTTCCTGTCATGGACCAAACGGCGGTGGGGGAAGCAAGGCCAGCTCGATTGTAGATTGCTCGTACCTGGCTCTGACAAGTGATCAACAACTTCGAACAATCGTAATTGCAGGCCGGCCTGAATTGGGAGCGCCGGACTGGCGCGGCGACGTAGAGGGCCGGCCGATGTCGTCGCAAGACATTTCTGACGTCGTGGCATGGCTTTCCAGTCAACGGCCAAAGTTCCCGGGCCAGCCGTACCCGATTTCTTCGATAAGCCCGGCGCATGGAGAACCTCGATGAGTGCAGAAAACAGCATTTCCAGACGCGCGATGCTCATGAAACTCGGCCTGTTTCTCAACGGTATCGTCGGGGTTTTCTTGGCTGTGCCGATCGTGCGTTATCTGCTTTCGCCCGTGGTGCGCGAAAAGAAGATCGGTTATGAGTCGTGGCTTTCGCTTGGCGGGCTGCAACAGTTTCCCGCTGGGCAGACTCGGCTCGCGACATACAAGAATCCCGTGGTCAATGCGTGGGACGGCGAAACCGGCGACATCGCGTGCTGGGTTCGGAATGTGGACAATCAAAAGTTCCAGGTCTTCGCCATCAACTGCGCGCACCTTGGATGCCCGGTTCGTTGGTTCGCCCAGTCGAACCTCTTCATGTGTCCGTGCCATGGTGGCGCTTACTACCAGGATGGTTCGCGGGCCTCTGGCCCTCCGGAGCGCGGATTATTCCAGTACAGCTACAAAATCGAGAATGGAAAACTTCTCATTAAGGCTGGCGAAATGCCAACTCCCGGTCAGCCCGTTGCGAATAAGGCGGGAGGGAAGAAGACGACATGCGCCTGATCCAAAAACTTGGTGAGTGGTTCGATCTGCGGCTGCAACTAGGCGCGCCGATTCGCGAAACGGTCGAGCACCCGGTTCCGCGCGAGACCGCAAGCTGGTTTTATGTTTTCGGAAGCGCCGCGCTCACATGTTTCATGCTCCAGATTGTCACCGGCATATTGCTCGCCCTGATCTATGTGCCGTCTGCAGGCGAGGCGTGGAACAGCCTGCAGACGCTTAATCACGGCATCTCCCTGGGCTGGTTCATACGAGCCCTGCACGGATGGGGTTCGAATTTCATGGTTGCGATTGTACTGATCCATATGGTGCAGGTCTTCCTCTTTGGAGCCTACAAGTTTCCACGAGAGCTCACCTGGATCGTCGGCGTCTTTCTCTTGCTCGTGACGCTCGGCATGGCATTTACGGGCCAGGTACTGCGATTTGATCAGGACGCCTACTGGGGGCTGGGTATCGGCGCATCGATCGCAAGTCGAGTCCCAGTGATCGGACCGTGGGCTGTGAACCTGATGCTCGGGGGTCCGATTATTGCCGGCGCGACACTTTCACGATTCTTCGCGCTGCACGTTTTTGTCGTACCAGGATTGCTGATTGCCTTCGTCGGCGTGCACCTGCTCATGGTGCTGAAACTGGGGATCAATGAATGGCCCATGCCAGGGCGGGTCGTCCGGCGTGCAACATATTTGCAGGAATATCAGGAGCTCACGCACAAGCAGGGCGTGCCGTTCGTGCCTGAGGCGGTCTGGAAGGATATTTTCTTCTCCGGTTTCATTCTTATTGCGATTGCCGTTTGCGCGGTTCATTTTGGCCCCTTTGGTCCAAGCGGCCAACCGGATCCGACCATTATTCAGACCGCCCCACGTCCCGACTTTTTCTTTTTATGGTTGTACGCTCTGCTCTCGTTCTTACCCCCATCTGCCGAGACACCCATCCTGTTAATTGGTCCTGCTATCGGAATTATTGTTTTGCTGGCCCTTCCATTTGTCGCAGGTGAGGGTGAAAAGAGCTGGAAGCGAAGGCCGATTGCGGTGCTCACGATCCTGCTGGTCGCTGTTAGCCTCGGCACTCTGACTCACTTAGCTGAGCACACGCCTTGGAGCCCGGTAATGGACGCCTGGAGCAGCCAGCCGATTCCGGCTGAATTCCTGCAACATCGGACGGCCTTGGAGCGCCATGGTGCGCTGGTCTTCCAAGCCAAGCAATGTCACAACTGTCATTCGCTGGATGAGAAAGGAGGTCAGCGCGGGCCGGCGCTCGACACTGTTGCTCTCCGCCTTACCGAAGATCAACTTATTCGCCAGGTGATTCAGGGTGGGGGAAATATGCCGGCCTATGGGAAAAACCTCAGTCCGGCGGAAACAACCGCACTGGTGGCATTCCTGGAAACACTCCATCCGGTAAATCAAAAACCCGCGCGCAATGCTTCTCAAGCGGTGGCGCTCAGTGAGAGCGAGGTCTCGCCACGCTAGACCTGGCCACATTTGAGCCCCATACCCACATGCAGTCGTGGTTAATCCCGCTCACTATCACATCCGCGTTGCTAGTCATGGCATTCATTTACCTGCGCGGATGGCTTTCTCTTCGAAACGCGTTCCCAAACCTAATTCCCGGCTGGCGGCTTGCCGCATTTATGAGTGGACTCTTTGCAGTGTGGGCTGTCGTCGCCTCTCCTCTTGCCACACTTGATCACCAGTCACTCACGATTCATATGATGAAGCACCTTCTGCTGATGACGGTTGCTGCTCCACTAGTTCTAGCAGGGGTACCAGTGTTTCCGCTGGTGTGCGGGTTACCGAAGCTTTTCATTAAGAGCCATCCTCCTCTCGCCAGTCTGCTGGCACGATGGCTGGAACGCTGTCTCAGTCATCCTGTATTGTGCTGGCTGGCGGGCACGGCTGCTGTAATTGGATGGCATCTTCCCGTTGCGTTTCAGTTGGGCATGCGCTCCCACTGGGTGCATAACCTGGAGGACGGGTGTTTTCTGGCAGCTGGCCTCTTGTTCTGGTGGCCCGTCGTGCAATCTTCGCCGAGTGCGACAAGGTCCCCTCGGTGGTCCATGGCTTTGTACCTCTTCCTTGCCACGCTGCCTTGTGACGTTCTTTCCGCATTCCTCGTGTTCTGTAACCGACTTGTGTATCCCATCTATCTGTCCAGACCTCAGCTGTTCAGCCTATCTCCCCTTGCGGACCAGGAATGTGCAGGCGCGCTGATGTGGGTCTGGGTGACGTTCGCATACCTGATTCCCGCCGTCGCTATCACCGTGAAGATACTCTCGCCCTCGAACCCTGCTGTCTTGCAGCAGGGCGTGGAAGTCCGAGTCCCGTCGCCCCGGGGTTGACTGACTCGCAGAGCATGCTTAAGCGAAGTGATCCCCACGGCGAAGGTCCTCATGTCGGAGAACGTCCCACAATCGCAAGATTCTTGGCGCTGAATCAAGTGCAAGCGACTTATCATCGTAAGACTTTGGCATCAGGCAGTCGTGCAGGGAGCTCCTCGTCAAGGCATTACGGAAGCCCTTTGACTCAGGATGTAGGCGAGTCGAGCCTTGACAGCAGCGTCTGCTTGCGGCGGCAGCTTCACCAGCGGAGCGCCTCCGTAATCCTCATAGGAATACGAAGGTCCGCTACTCGCTGTGGAATTGACCATGATGAACTCGACGGATTTTACCGGCGCCGGTATCTTCGCTCCGAACCAATGCTCATCTTCCTTTTGTGACCATGTCACCAAGGACAGAACCGATCCCGAAGGATAGCTGCACGATGAATTCGTTCGAGCACAATTCACGGCGGGCTCATTGCCAAATAGCGTCGACATGGTGGAATCCCGCTTGTTGATCGCAGAAGTAATCATCCCCCAGCGAAGGGGTTGAAAGGGCACGGTGCCAGTAAGCGATGCCTCTTTATTGATGAGGCCTGAGGGATTGGTGTGATGTCTCGAACATCCACACACGGCCAGGGTCAGGGAAAGGATCGTAAGGCCGATGCGGTTGAGGATTCTCACTGTTCGCCTCGAATCGGCGTGGTAAAAACGAAGTCGTTATCGCGCATGGGGGTGTGACAGCCAACGCACTCCGAGGTAAAGGCGGCGTTTTTTCCGTATGGTTGGAGATCCGTGCCTCGCCATCTCGCGAATCCCCAACCTAGGGTGGAAGCAAATTTCTTGCTGCCCTTGATCATGAACTCCACTTGAAAGAACTCGCCGGGACGAATTCCTCCCTGCTCATCGACCAATTCCTTCCACGCGACTTTGGCAAACTTTGTGCCGTCAGGCCAGGGGCTGATGTGATTCGTTGCAATCGCATTGATGGCCACATCGTTTCCCAGT
>WNFG01000895.1_pt1 | contig 38895 bp, 33 predicted proteins | sample 5400431 | NCBI WGS metagenome assembly WNFG01 (sample SAMN13153346, study PRJNA577476) | soil metagenome | isolation source: 120 cm saprolite under Douglas fir tree site 2 hole 3 replicate 2 | place: USA:California | collected 2015-04-18
AGAACGCGCTGGTCAGAGGTTTATTCATGTCTTTATTGACTCCATAAATAATGTGGGCCCGGCCTGCGGTCAAGCTTCGGCGCGCAGCAGCGACCAGCGAGAAGATCCGAACGGCCGTGTCACTCCCAGCGGCGCGTGCGTCCAGCAGTTCGCGCCGTGGCGGGTTTCGAGCACCTCGCGGATGTCGTCCAGGGTGCAGCCCCCCCCGGGCGCGGGCACGCCGGACGGAGGCCATGGATCGTCCGGCGAGAACTGGGAGTCTGACATGCCGCGGTCGACGGTGATGCGTTGGCGGCCAGATGCCGCATGGCTCTGAGCTTCTGTCGGCTGCGGCCAGGCTGGCCGCGATCGCGGCCATCTCGCCGAGCCAGCCTTGCTCCTGGGCCTCGCCGAGACGGCCGAGGATCCCCGGGCTTGACAAAATTAAGACGACCGGTCATATTGAACACATGCCACGGGTAAGTGTTCGGGAGGAGATCGTCGAGTCGGCGCTGGTGGAGTTTCACCGGCGCGGCTTCAGTGCCTGCTCAGTAGAGGACATCACCAGGGCCGCTGGTGTGCCGAAGGGATCCTTCTACAACCACTTCAAGAGCAAAGAGGACCTGGGGGCTGAGGTGGTGCGCCGCTACTCAGCCGCCTCGGGCTGGCGCGCTGAGCTGCCGGCCGGGCTCACGCCGCTGGAGGAGTTGCGCGCCCGCTTCAGCGTGATGCGCGATGTGCTCACTCAGCGCGAGTTCTCGCGCGGGTGCTTGGTCGGCAACATGGGGACCGAGCTAGCCGATCACAGTCAGGTGATCCGGGACGAGGTTGCCGCGAGTCTTGACGCGTGGTCGGCTCGCACCGTGGGCCTGCTGCGTGCCGCGCAGGCGGCCGGTCAGATCTCCGCCGGCCTGGATGCGGACCGGCTCGGGCGATTCCTCGTGAACGCATGGGAAGGCGCAGTCACCCGTACCAAGGTCATCAAGGGCCCCGAAGCGATGGACGACTTCTTCGCTGTCGTCTTCGACCAGCTTCTGCGCTGATCGCCAACCGAGGCCAACTGCCCGGCACTGATACAACTCAGCTACCGATACAACTCAGCTACCGATACAACTGAGCTACCGATACAACTCAGCTACCGATACCACCGGGCTACCGATACCACCCGGACACCGACATAGCACCCAGCTTTCGACAGGCACCCGGCCACCGATACTGCACCCAACTACCGATACAAACCGCCAGCTCCAACGGTCACATCCACTCAAGATGACCAGTCATATTAAGGAGAAGTGGTGCACGCCTACCGGACCTTCCGGGAATCCGGATCTCGGCCGTACGCGATTCAACTCAGGCTCTCGGCCAGGGTGTCGTTCTGGGTAATGATCGTTGCTTATCTGGGCTTGATGTTCGCGGCCAGTGCGCCCTCGCCGCTGTATGTCGTCTACCAGGCCCGGTGGCATTTCTCAGCCATCACGCTTACCTCGATCTTCGGCGTCTATGCGCTGGCCCTGCTACTCACGCTGCTGACGGTCGGTGGCCTGTCGGACTTCGTCGGGCGAAAGCCGGTCCTGCTCGCGGGATTCGTGTCGCTCGCGGCCAGCATGGTCGTTTTCGCGCGCGCCGACGGTGTCGGCTGGCTTTATGTAGCGCGAGCGCTGCAGGGCCTGGCGGCGGGTTCCTCGCTCGGGGCGCTTAGCGCGGGGATCGTCGACTTCGCCGGCCCGAAGCGCCAGCGTTTCGCTGGCGTGGTGAACAGCCTGGTGCCCAGCCTGGGACTGGCCCTCGGCGCGCTCGGCGCTGGCGGGCTCGTGCAGTTCGCTCCCGCACCGACGGTGCTCGTGTTCCTGGTGCTCGGGGCGCTCTTCGCGCTGGTGCTGCTGGCGGTGGCCGCCGGTCCGGAGACCGAGCAGAGCCGCGGCGGGGCCCTGCGCTCACTCACCCCGCGGATGCGGGTGGCCAGGCGACTGCGGCCCGAGTTCTTCCGTACCCTGCCGGCGCTGTTCGCGACCTGGGCCCAGGTCGGGTTTACCCTGTCACTGACAACGACGCTCGCGGCGGTCAGGTTCGGCCTCACCGACCGCTTCCTTGACGCCCTGGTCGTGGGCGCGGTCTGCGGATCAGCGTCGCTGGCCACCATCGTCATGCGCAACGCCCCGGCGCGACGCGGCACGGTGCTGGGATGCATAGCGCTGATCATTGGCAGCGGGGTTACCCTGGTCAGCCTGGCCGGTCCGTGGACCATTGCCTTCTACGCGGGGTCAGCGCTCACCGGACTCGGGCTCGGCTCGACGCTGGGGGCCGCCATGCGGACCCTTTCACTGCTGCCCGCGCACTCTGAGCGGGGCGAGTTCTTCGCCAGCGTCTATGTCGTCGGCTACCTCGCCTTCAGCGTTCCCGCCATCATCGCCGGGATATGTGTCGTCCACGCTGGGCTGGTCAAGACGACGGTCGGCTACGGGCTCGGCATCAGCTTGCTCGCCCTCGTCGCCGCGGCGAACGCGCTCAGGCCGGCCCGCCGGGGCGCCAGCGACCGCGCGCAGGGCCACGACAACCGGACGCTGGCCGGTGCCGACGGCGAACGGCTGCGCGGAGAACTGCTGGCCGAGAAGCTTCTGGACCCGGCCGCCTGACGTTACCTCTGCAGGGTGCCGGTGACGGCCGCGATCAGCAGCTTTCTCAGCCGACGGTGGCGGTGGCGGCCGGGATCAGCGGCTATTCATCAGCCGAGGGTGGGCGGTGGCGGCCGGGATCAGCGGCTATCTCAGCCGAGCGTGAACGGATCTCGGGTGCCGCCGCTGAGCTCGACCCAGACGGCTTTCGTCTGGGTGTACTCGTGGATTGCGTCGATGCCGTTCTCCCGGCCGAGCCCACTGAGGCCGAACCCCCCGAAGGGAACGTCGGGGCCGACCACCCGGTATGCGTTGATCCAAACGGTGCCGGCCCGCAGGGCATGGGCTACCCGGTGGCCGCGGTGGATGTCTTTGGTCCAGACAGCGCCCGCCAGGCCGTAACGGCTGTCATTGGCCAGGCTGACCGCCTCATCTTCGGTAGCGAACGGGATGACCGCCAGCACTGGGCCGAACACTTCTTCCCGCGCCACGCTCATGCTGGGTTTGACGTTGGTGAGCACGGTTGGCTGGACGAAGTAGCCGCCGAGGCGCTCCTCGGGACGGCCGCCGGCCGCAACGGTCGCGCCTTCGCTTACGGCGGAGTTGCAGAACGAAACGACCTTCCTGTACTGCGGCTCGTTGGCGAGCGGGCCCATCTCTGTCTCCGCTGCCCGCGGGTCGCCGAGGCGGATTGACGCGGCGCGATTGACGATCTTGTCAACAAGCGCGTCGTGCACACTGCGGTGCACCAGCAACCGCGATCCGGCCATGCAGGTCTGCCCGGTCGCGGCGAAAACGCCGGCCACGACCCCGTTGCACGCTGCGTCGAGATCGGCGTCGTCAAAGACGACGTGGGCGGATTTGCCGCCCAGTTCGAGCAGGACCCCGGTGATGTTGCCGGCTGCGGCCTTGGCGACCTCAGCGCCCACGCGGGTCGAGCCGGTGAAGGCGATCTTGTCGACCCCCGGGTGTGCGGCCAGGGCCTTGCCCACGGCTGGCCCGAACCCGGTCACCACGTTGAACACGCCGGGTGGAAACCCGGCCTCGGCCACGCGGGTGGCCAGCTCAACCGCCGAGGCCGGAGAATAGTCACTGGGCTTGGCCACCACCGTGCACCCGGCGGCCAGCGCTGGCGCAAGCTTCCAGCAGAGCAGCAGCAGCGGTGAGTTCCACGGAACGATAGCCGCGACGACGCCGGCTGGCTCGCGACGGGTGTAGACGAGGAAGTTCGGCTTGTCCGTGGGGATGGTCGAGCCCTGGAGCTTGTCCGCGAATCCCGCGAAGTAGTAGAACCACTCGGGGATGCTGGCCAGCTGGCCTCGCATCTCGCGGAGCAGCTTCCCGGTGTCGCGCGTCTCGATTTCGGCCAGCGTATCCGCGTCACGCGCGATGATGTCGCCGAGCCGCCGCATGAGCCTGGCGCGCCCGAACCCGGTGAGCTTTCCCCACGGTCCCGACAGCGCCTGGCGCGCCGCCGCCACAGCGAGGTCGACATCACCGGCGCCGCCATCCGCGGCGGTAGCCCAGGCGGCCCCCAGGAACGGGTCAACGGTGCCGTAACGGTGGCCGGATCCCGCCTCGATCCGACGGCCATCGATGACCAGTTGATAGTGCGGGGCACCCGGTTCGGTGCTGTCTGCGCGGGGTTCGGTCATGACTCCTACATTCTCTGAAGGAAAGCCTACGGTGCGCGGCTGCGTTCGCCGAGATGGCGGGCGTCCTGCGGGTACGCCCGGACATCGGAATGGTTGCGCAGCGCGATCAACTCGTGCCCCGGACACATCGTGGCTGGCTCCGTCCGAGCGGGTGACGATGGCCGTGATTGGTTGCTTTTATGCGCTTACTGAGCAGGTCAGCGTGCTGGTGTCGGGTGCCTTCCGGTGCATTTCAGAGCCCGCATTGGTGTAAGCAGTAGGTAAGCGTGGAATAGCTCTGCGTAGTTGATCAACACAGGGGGGATATCAATGCCTGTCCAAAGCAGGACCGGTACGACCGCTCGCCACGGCTCGGCGAATGCCGCAGTCGGCAGGGCGCTTCGCGGCAGTCCGTCCAGGAGTGCGGTCGGCAGTCGGACCAGGAGTGCCGCCAGCCGTCCGAAGGCCGGAGCCAGTAGCAGGCCCAGCAGCAAGAAGGCAATCAGCACAGCGACGCGCAGCGCCGCCAGGACCGCGCCGACCACGGCATCCGCGGCGAGGACTGTCTCGTCCGCGGCAGCCAAGGTCACCACGGCGGCGACCCGGCTGACTTCGGCGGCCACCAAGGCCACGGCGTCAGCAAGGACGTTGTCCACGGCCATGCAGGCGATCAACACCGCCACCAAGGCCATGACCAGTGCCGCGAAGGCACTGACAGCATCGGCCAAGACGATGGCAGCGGCCAGGCCCGCAGCCTCGGCGGCCAGGCCCGCAGCGTCGGCGGCGTCAACTGCGCAGCGGAAGGGCGCGACGGCCAGGACCTCGTCAGCCAGGAGGGCCTCGTCAGCGAGGACAGCAGCGGGCAGGCCGAAGGCCACGGCCAAGCCGAAGGCCACGGCTAAGCCCAAGGCCACGGCTAAGCCCAAGACTGCGGCTAAGCCGAAGACCGGGGCCAAGCCCAAGACCGTGGCCGGGCCGAAGGCAGCTGCCAAGCCGAAGGCCACGACCAAATCGAAGCCAGCAGTGCGCTCGAAGTCAGCCGTGACATCGAAGTCAGCCGTGACATCGAGGCCAGCCGTGACATCGAAGCCAGCCGTGACGTCTAGGCCAGCCGTGCGGCCGACGCCGGCTATGCGGCCGACGCCGGCCACAACCAGGCCGGCCGCGGCCAAGCTGCCGCCTCGGGTGACCAGCGGGGACGAATACGGGGGAGTGCTCGCTGGCCTGATCCGCTAAGCGTGCCCTCGCTCCTGGATAGCCGGGCGCCGCGGACGTCACCGGACTTCGCGGCACCGGGAAACGGTCGATGGCCACGGCTGGTCAGTGGGCTAGGCCAGATCTTCCAGCCAGAGCTGGCTGGCCAGGGCGACCCGGGTCGGAGCTGGGCACCCGCACCCCGGCCGCGGCCAGTCCCAGGGCAATATCGGCGCTGGCTTCACCGAACCCGAGAACGGCGACGGTGAGGCCGGCGGCCTGGCCTTTCATCCGGGCGTGTCGGCCGGCCGGAGGATGTCGCCTGGCCCGGGCGTGTCGGCCGGGCCGGAGGATGTCGGCTGGCCCGGGCTTGTCGGCCGGACCGGCCGGACCGGGCGTGTCGGTCGGCGGAGTGCCATGAGCGTGGAAGCTGTCGATGGTCTTCAGGCCGCACGCCTGGCCCGTGGCGTGCTCGGCGAGCGACCACGGGGGATGGGCCAGTCCGGGCGAGGCCCAGCCTGGGGCACCCGCGTTGCACAGCTCGATGCGGTTGCCTCCTGGCTCCCACGCGCGGCCTGGTTCTTCGGCGCGGCGCGCTGCCCTTCGGGCGCGAGACGTACCACTCGGTGGCCCAGCAAATCCCGAGCGCGTCGTGCGCGCTGATAAGAGGCAGTCGCCGGGTGGCTGTTATGACGCCCCGCCCAGCTGATCGGGGCGCAGCGGATCCGCGCCTGCCAGCAGTCGGCTGTTGGATACGATCATGGTGGTGATCTCCTGATCCGTGAATCCCGCGGCGTGCAGGGCATCAGCCATCAGGGCCAGCCCGTCTTCCACCGGGGGATTGTGCGGCTGCCCGAGGTCAGTGGTCACGATCGTACGTTCAGCACCTGTGGCCCGGATGTTGTCAGCCATCCGGGCCCATTCGTACTTGCCGGTGTACGGCGTGGTGAAGCAGCGTTCCAGGAACGCTCCCTGCCGGACCAGGGCCAGCTGGTCACCTAGGCTCAGATCTTGCTGCGGGAATTCCGGGTGGGTCGCGATGACGGGGCGGACGCCGGCGCCGAACGCCGCGTCGGCTATCGCGCGCGTCTCGAACGCGCTCAGGTGTCCGGTGGCCACGACGAGTTGGTGCCGCGCGGCCAGCCGGAGCACTTCCCGGGTCGCCGGGAGCGGCCGCCCCACGTCGTCGAGCACCGGCACCGCGTCCACGGTGATGCCCTGGGCATCGAGATCCTGTCGCAGCGCCAGCCACGTGGGCGGCGTGGCGCCCTCGGGGAGCTCGCTGTGCTTGGCCCGGTGATTCAGCGCGTCCAGGGTCGGCATCCACAGGATCCGGGCGCCCTCGCGTGCCGCGATCTCCACCGCGAGCGGGTTCATGCCGCCGACGGCGGCGTTAAGGGTTAGCGCGCCGAGCACCCGGACCTCGCCACCAAGGACCTCGTTGACCACCGCGGCGCGTTCCGCGGTGGACACATAGTGCGACTTGAGCACAAAGCCGGCCAGGCCGACATCCCAGCAGCGACGGGCGAGTTGCAGGTCGGTGATGCGCCGCCGCATCACGTCCGGCGCCACGTGCACGTGCAGGTCGTAGGCGCCCCTGACTAACTGGCGCGCCCACTCGCTCGGTGTGGTGGCGGTCAGCATGAGACAACCACCCGCAGATCATCAGACATGGAGCACCTGACCAGTCCTTGTGGCTGCCAGCGCCCGTGCTGATCAGTGCCGGGCGCCGTCAGCTCGCCGGTGATCCGCCCCTGTGTAGAAGACTAGGCCGAAGTCTCGCGGAGCGACGCCAGCTCGTCCGCCTCGGCGGACCACTTCCTGGTCGCCGCGGCGGACACGGCCGAGCAGGTCCGCCAGCTGACCGGGAAGGTCGGCGCGGATTACGCATTCGACTGCGTCGGCTCGGCCCGCACCATCCGCGATGCGTGGTCGATGACCCGGCGCGGCGACTCGGTGTGCATTGTCGGCGTCGGGCCCAAGGATGACGTTGTGAGCTTCAATGCCCTGGAACTGTTCCATTTCGCCCGTAGCCTCACCGGCTGCGTGGCCGGGTCCCTGGGCGCGCGCCACGACCGGCCCAGGTTCTTCAGCCGGATCCGCGAAGGTCGGCTCGACCTACGCCAACTGGTGACCGGGCACAGCGGCCTCGCCGACATCGAGCCCGCGCTCGACTCGATCGCCGCAGGCCGTGGTATCCGCACCCTCGTGCGTCCAGGCCCAAGGGACTAATCCCGCACCGGGTCGCGTGCCGCGCCAGCACAGCCGACCTCGCTCGTCTGGCTCGTGACTCGTCCGGCTCGTGACTCGTCCGGCTCGTGGCTCGTCCGGCTCGTGGCTCGTCCGGCGGCAGGCGTGCCCGCGCTCGAGGCGCGCCCGCCGCCCGACCTCCTTGGCCGCGCGATTACTTCTTGGCCGGGCTGGCAGCGTCCGCGACTGGAACCTCTGGATCGCGAGCGCCAGCCTTGTCCAACTCGATGAGGGTGAAGCTCCTGGTAACACCGGACGGTCGACGAGCAATGATCTTCCGGATGGACAAGATATCCTCCTCGCACACTGAAGTAATTACCGTTACATCGGCAATTGCCCCTTTACCGGACTAGTCCATGTAATCTACCCGAAGTATGGGTGCCTGAATAGCCGCGCGGCGGTCCCGCCGGCTCGCGTGATCGGCCCTGAAATGGCCGCGCAGCCCGGGCGCAGGAAGGAAGGCGGAATGGTCGTCCACCCGAAGCGTGCCGGTCACGGCCAGGGCCAGCGGGAACGGCCTGGATGAGGGGCGGGCCGAGGGCCGGGGACGCGTTCGGCGAGATGCTGCTCGCGGAACTAGAGATCATGCAAGCCGGCGGTGGCCGCTCTGTCACCGAGATTGTCGAGCGAGACGACGGATTCATCCGCGCCGCATCGGCGGCGCGCTACTTTGCCCGCCCGGCCGAGTGGGCCCCCTTCGAGCGCAGGGCGCTTGACCTGGCCGCGGGCCGGGTCATCGACGTCGGCTGCGGCGCGGGCCGGTTCGCGCTCGCCCTTCAGGAACGTGGGATCGCGGTCACGGCGCTTGACATCTCGCCCGGTGCGGTGGAGGTCTCGCGCCGCAGAGGCGTGCGCGACGTCGTGCGCGCGAGCGCGCAGGAGGGCGCGGTCGGCGGTGAGGCATACGACACGTTGCTGCTGATGGGCGAGAATTTGGGCCTGATCGGGGGCCGCGGGCGAGCGGCCGCCTTCCTAGCCGGGCTTGCCGCGGCCGCCACTCCCACGGCGCGGATCATCGGTCACGGGGCCGACCCGCACCAAACCCGTGATCCTGTCCACGTCCGCTACCGGGAGCGCAACCACGGGGCTGACGCGATGGACGGGCAGATGACCATCCGCGTCCGGTACCGCGATCTGGCCACCGCGTGGTTTCCCTACCTGCTGTGCTCCCCATCTGAGCTGGCCGGACTCGTGGCCGGCACGGAGTGGGAACTGACGGACGTGGAGCACGTGGATCAGGTGAATTACCTGGCCGTCCTTACCCGCGGGCCATGAGCGGCCCCGCCCGGGTGCTGCCTTGGCCGCGGTCAGGCAGTCGTGCTCTGTACTGCTGCGGTGTCAGGCCGGGGCAGCATCCAGGCGAGTAGGACGACGGCGGCCAGCACGCCCGCTGCCGAGACCACGAACGTGGCCCGTGGCCCCAGTGCAGCAATGACCGGCGTGGCGACCGCGTAGGCGATGATCTGCCCCGCGTAGAGCGCCGCGTACACGGTGCCGAAGACCATGCCGAGCCGCTCGTCAGGCGCCGACTGCTGCAGCAGCGTGTCCATCCCGATGTTCTCCACGCCATTCCCCGCGCCCGCGGCAAACTGTGCGCTGACGCCGGCCGCCAGGCCCGGTGCCAGGCCCGTGGCTAACGTCCCCGCTCCGAACAACGCCTCGCCGCCGAGCAGCAGCGTCCGCGGGCGCGGGCGCCGCCGCAGGACCGATACCGCAAGCGGCGCGCCGACCATGCCGACGCTGTATCCAGTTACCACCCACGCATACGATCCAGCGCTCGCATGAAATCCCTGGCGCACCAGGAAGATGAGCGCCGCGTTGTCCAGCGATGCGAAGCCCACACCAGGCAGCAGCATGAGCGCGATGGAGCGGGCCACCGGGTTCTGCCAGACGTCGCTGAGGCCGAGCCGCGCCTGCCCGAGAAGTGTCACCGGCCCTCCAGTGCCCCTGGCGTCGGCGCGGCTCGCTCCCGCGCCGGGGCGCAGGCCCGGAATCCCCAGCGTGAGCGCCGCGGAAAACACGAACGTGCCCGCGTTGGCGATCAGCGCCAGCCACGGCCCGCCGACCGCGAGCAGGATTCCGCCCAGCGCCGGGCCAAGCGCAAGTGCCCCATTCGAGCCTGTCGCCAGCAGAGCGTTGGCCCTGGTCAGGTTCTCGCGGCCGGCGATCAGCGGGATGTTGCCTCGGCCGGCGGGCAGGTACGCCGTCGAGAACAGCGTGGCGATCAGGACGACGACGATCACGGCTGGCCACCACCGCACCCAGGCGAGCGCCGCGAACAGCACCGCCTGGGCCAGATCGCAGGACACCATCAGCCGCTTGTTGTCCGAGCGGTCCGCGATGGCGCCCGCGAGCGGCCCGAGAAGGCGTGGCAGGGTGAACGCGAGCAGCAGGATGCTGATTCCGGCCGGGCCACCGCCGAGCCGGTACACGAGCACGGTAAGTGCGACCCTGGCGATCTGGTTTCCGGCGATCGAGGTCGTGCGCGCGCCCCAATAGAGGCGGAAGCTGCGGTTCCGCGCGAGCAGGCTCTCGGACACGGCGGCTTCTCCCAGTCTGGCGTTGGATGCCGGTTCTGGTCGCCCGGTGCGGTTCCGGCGTGTACGGAATCGTAGAGGGTATGGCTATCCGCCGTGATTTGGTGACCGGCTAGCGTCATTCAGACGAGACGCCGGCACGGCACGTTCCGGTCGGCTTAGCCGGTCTGCTGGCTTGCGCGCTAGTGGGCGCCATCTCGGAGCACCGCCGCACGTGGGCGCCACCTGTGGGCGCCGGCCCTAGGGCACCGCCCCGGCGGCCCGCCTCGCCGTTCGCTACACTCGGCCTGTCAATCGATCGATAGGCAGACTTCGACGATGAAGGTTGGCCGGACTCCGATCTGGCGTGGCTCGGTGTCGGGGCAGATCGGCGCCGTTCGTGAACTCGGGTCGCCTTGAGCTGAGGACGGAGAGTCGTGCCCAGGCGGCTACCAGTTGCGAGCGTGGTGGGTCCGGCCGACTGGTCCGGCCTGTCGACCAAGCGGCGGATCGAGCAGGCTGCGCTGCAACTGTTCGCGGCCAAGGGATTCGAGGCCACCGGGATCAGGGACATCGCCGACCGGGCCGGCCTCTCGACCGCGGCGCTGTATCACTACATGGGCAGCAAAGACGAGTTGCTGCTCGATTTCATGCTGGTCAGCATGACCCAGCTCATCCGGGTGGCCCGGGAGGCGCTCGGGATCGCTGACGGGCCGGCCGCCGAACTCGCCACGTTGGTCCGGGCGCACGTGGGCTTCCACACCCTGGACCCGCAGCGATCGCTCGTTGCCGACGACGAACTGCGCGCCTTGTCCGAGGATTTCTTCGCCCGCGTGATGCAACTGCGCGACGGCTACGAACTGCTCTGGGCGGACACCCTGGAGCGCGGCCTGCGCAGCGGCGTTTTCCGCTTCTCGGACGGCAGGATCACCCGGCTGGCCCTGCTCGAGATGTGCAACGGCGTGGCCCGCTGGTACTCCGACCAGGGCCCGATGCAGCCAGGCCAGATCGCCGATGCGTTCACCGATCTCGCTCTCGCGATGGTCGGTGCCGCACGCAACCAGCGGCCGCTGCGCCTCGATGACCTGCGCTGCCTGCCAACCAGCGAGGTGTTGGACATCATCGAGCGGGAACTGCGAGATCCCGGCGACATGGTGGTCCGGCCAGCAGGCGTCGCCTAACCCGCATCGTCCGCGCATCCAGGCTCAGCCTGCTTCCTAACGACACCGATTCCGCACCGGGCTCGTCCCAACGACACCTATTCCGCACAGGGCTCGTTCCGGGCGGGCATGGAGCGGGCTCTCGGGCGGCTCGCGCCCCCGCCGAGGGCTGTCCGGCTCGCATGCCCGCGATGTCCGGTTCGCTGGGGCGGAAGCGTCAAGAGGGACAGATAGGCCATTGCGATCCGGTCGCGAAGGTCGTCACGGAGCATCCGGACCGGTTCTCCGGCTACGGGACGATATCGATGAATCCCGTGAAGATTCCCCGGGCGCTCGCCCAGGTGCAACGCGCGGCCGACCTGGGCCTGGCCGGGCTGAGCCTGCAGCCCTCGTTCTTCGGGATCCCGATCGATGACCGGGTGCTCTACCCCGTCTACGCCAAGGTTGGGCGAACTGGGCCTCCAGGTGGCGCTGCATACCGGCATCAACTACACGGTGACCTTCCCGATCCGCAACGACCAGCCGATCCAGGTTGATCAGGTGGCCTGCGACTTCCCCGACCTGGTGCTGGTCGCGTGCCACGCGGGATGGCCGTGGGTACCGGAGATGGTCGCGGTGCTCCGCAAGCACCCGAACGTCTACGCCGAGTTCGGCGGGCTGGCGCCCCGGTATGTGTGCGAGGCGAACACGGGCTGGGAAGTCATGTTCCGGTTCATGAATAGCCTGCCCGGCCGTCAGGTCCTGCACGGCACCGACTGGCCGGTCTTCCCGATGGACCGGGCGCTCGCCGAATGGCGCGCCGGAGGTCTGCGGCCGCACGTCCTCGAAGCGCTGACGGGCGGGAATGCGCAGCGCCTGCTGGGCAGGTAGTGATCTGGGGCGGCGTCAGGCGGGCAGCCCGGGCTGGCTCACGAGCAACACGGCCGCCAGGATGAGGATCAGTGAACCGAAGGTGATCAGCGCATACCGCACGGTGTACATCTTGAACGAGCTGCCGATGCCGACCAGGAACAGGACAGCGGCGAGGAAGATCGTGATCCGGATGTAGTCGTCACTTATCTGCCCGTCCTTGCCGCCCGTGTCGAAGGAGGCATTGGCGGCATTGTCCAGCATGATGGCCTTGGCCTGGTCCGGGAGCTTGTACTGGGGCATGTAGGTCGGCCCGGGCGGCGCGTGGGCGTTGTGCAGCGGGCCGGTCGCCAGCCAGGCGTTGAAGGCCACCCGGAGTCCCGGCCGGAAGCGGCGTTCGGCGATCACCTCCTTCTGCGGGCTGTTCAGGGTGAATGCGATGAACCAGGCGTTGAATGTCCCGGCGTCGAAGTTGCGGATCGCTTGCGCGCGGAGGTCGGCCCGGGTAGCGAAGTCTCGCAACGTCGAAGCGTGTGCGAGGTCGACCCGCGAGGCGGTGCCCCAGCGCGCGGCCGCATAGCCCGCCCAGGCGGCCGTGATGGTGACCAACGCCAGCAGCAGGGCCTCGCAGACCTGCACAATTCGCGAATGACGGTCATCGGCGTCGTCGTGGTCATTTCGTCCCGCCGTCTTCAGGCCCAGCTTCTGGCCGCGTTTGTGCAGCGTCTTGCCGACCTCGATCGGGTCGACTCCCTCCGCCATCAGCGTTCCCCCGCCCCCGCCGGATGAGCCGCGCCCCCGCGCTCCGGATAGCCCCGTGCATATTAGCGGAAACGCGTGACACGCGGTTATGTGGGCGCAGGCTCAATGAGCCGCCGGGCCGGAAGTACCTGCCGGGGCAGCGGCAGCCGGCCGGATGAGCCAGCCGCCAGTATGTCGAGGTAATGCCTTCGCGGTGTGAGTTCCGCGCCGAGCGACCGCAGGAAAGGACTGTCCCATTGCGCGTCGATCGCGGCACCGCCCGCCAGGGCACATCGCGCGGCCAGGTCGGCCGCCGCTACTCTTGCGGCATTGGGGCGCCGGTTGAACATCGAATCCCCGCTGAACGCGGTTCCTATGCCGATTCCGAATGCGCCGCCAACGAGGTCAAGGCCCTCCCATACCTCGATGCTGTGCGCCCACCCCATCTGGTGCAGCGCAAGTAAGCTTTCAAGCAGCGGGTCGGTCAGCCAGCGTGGCTCGCGGCCGCCGCGGCATTCCTCGGCCACGCGCTGAAACGAGTGATCGGCAGTGGTCGTCCACTCGGGGCCGCGCCGCAGTTGCTTCCTGACATTGCGTCCGACGTGGATGTTCTCTACCTTCATGACCAGCCGCGGGTCGGGCGACCACCAGGCCACGCTGAACGGATCATCCCGGTCGCTGCCGACCATGGCGATCACGCCCTCGGCGACCTTATCCTCGTACCGGAATTCGTTAATGTTCCTGGAAAACTCCTCGGGTGCCGGGAACGGGACTATTCCCCGCTTGTACGCGCCGAGCAGCCTGGCTGGGCTCAGGTCGCCGCAGAAGGCGACAGGGCTGTCACCCGGGGCTGACGACATGTCCAGCGACGCCCAGTCGCTGTAATAACTGACGGCCATGCGATGCCTCGCGGTTCGAGAGGGCCCGGGGGTGCGCCACCGCATGGTGCCCGTCGCGGGGATCCTTCAGGTAGCCGCCGGCCACCAGGCGCGCGATCTGCAGATCAAGGAGGCCGTCGTCAACGGGCGGGAAGACGATACCGCTGTCGCCGAGCGTTCGCTCCGTACCTTCCCGGCCGTAAGCCGGGAAGATGTGGTCGAGATACATTTCGGCGACAGTCATGTCGGAGCCTGGGGAGCGATCGACGAATAGCGGGACGAATGGGGTCATCGGATGGGAGGGATGTCCTGCGGCATAACGGAGCAGTGCGTCGACCCATTCCTGGTAGGGGATCTCTTGGATCTCGAATCCAAAGTAGCGCAATCGGTCCGTCAGCGATCCAATGAGCGCACGCTTGGGGCTGGCCAAATGGTACGTTTTCCCGGTGGCCTGGACATGCGTGGCGATGTAGCCGATTGCCGCCGCGCAAACATCGGCTGGGGCGAAGTCCAGCGGGAGATCGATGTCCGGGGCAATGCCGGTATCTGTGATGAACCGTATCATTGCGTATATTTCAGTGGACGTGTTCCAGACACCGCCGCGGTTGTCGCCAACAATGTCGAGAGGCCGGTAGATGGCTACAGGGAGCCCGCGCCGCGCAGCGTTGCGGAGCATTTCCTCAGCAACGAAGTTGCATTCGACGTAACCCACAGAGAGATACTCGGCATATGCGAGTGGCGTTTCCTCGGTGACTTCACGCACCCCCGCGCGGCCGAGACCGGCGAGCACCGCGGCGGTGGAGACGTAATGCAAGGGTATGCCCCGGTAAAGCCCGGCGAGGCGGATGAGCTCGCGCGTCCCGGTCACATTAGCTGCCCGCAGCTCGCTGTACGGGTAGATGAAGTTGACCAGCGCGCCGGCGTGGTGGATGACGTCGACGCGTTGCGCCAGGTCCTCAAATGTGTCATGCGGGAGACCCAGATCCGGCTGGGCCAGATCGCCTGCCAGCGGGACGACGCGATCGAGCGGGAGGGCGCCTAGCTCGTACCGCTCGGCGCCCCGCGCGATGCGCTCCAGCCCATGACCCGCGTCCCGCGCCCGGACCAGGCAGTGCACGCGTGCGCTGGTCGTGGCCAGAAGGTCGCGCAGCAGGTGCACACCGAGGAACCCGGTTGCCCCGGTGAGCAGGATGTCGGCCGGCTGCTGCCAGTCGGGAGGAGGCCCGGCGTCGAGCCGGATCACAGTATCCAGTCTGGCCTCGCGGGTGAAGTCGACCCTGGTGTCCGCGCCATCGGTGCTGAGCGTCCCCGCGCGGGCATCCTGCGTCGCGTTCGAGAAGCCGCGGAGCGTCGGGTCGCGCAGCAGGCAGCGGGTGAGCGGCCGGACCTGCTCGGCGTCGATTCCGAACATGACGCGGACGCGCGCCAGCATCTCCGCGGCGAGCAGCGAGTTGCCGCCGAGCCTGAAGAAATCGTCATCGAGGTTCACCGGCCCGACGTTCAGCACCTGAGCCCACAGATGACTCATCCCCGCCTGCAGGGGCGTCTCCAGCTGGCGTTCCGGGTGCGCGCTGACCGGGACCGCCAGTGGGGAGAGCGCATTCCGGTCGACGTCCCCCTGCGGCGTCAGCGGCATGTGGTCCAGCGCGACGAACACGGCCGGGATCATGAAGCTGGGAAGGCCTGCGGAAAGCAGTCCCCGTAGGCTCTCCGCCGATGGCAGGCTCCGGGACCCGGCGGCGTAACGGCTCGTATAGTACGCAACGATTTGCTTGTCGCCGGTGCCGAGGTCGTGCGCGGTGACCGCCACCTGGTCGATATCAGGATGGCTGGCCAGGGCGCTTTCGATCTCGGCGGGCTCGACGCGGAAGCCGCGGACCTTGATCTGACGGTCGGCGCGCCCGATGACCTCAAGATTGCCGTCCCGCCGCCACTGTCCGAGGTCGCCGGTGCGGTACATCCTCGCTCCGGGGGTGGCGCTGTAGGGATTCGGGATGAACAACTCGGCCGTGAGTCCTGGATTGCCCAGATAGCCGCGCGCGACGCCGGAGCCGCCGATGTAGATCTCGCCCACGACTCCGGGGGGCAGCGGGTTCAGATGCTCGTCGAGGACGAGCATCTGCGCGTGCGGGAGCGGCTTGCCGACCGGGACCGGCGCGCCGGGCGGCGGCAGAAGCTCTTCGGTCGCCTCGAAGAGGGCCGAGGTGATGGTGGTCTCGGTGAGGCCGTAGGCGTTGAGCAGCCTGGCTCCGCGCGCCTTTTGCAGTATCGCCCGGCAGTCGGCCGCGTTCGCACGATCGCCACCGGTGATCATGAGCCGGAGGGACCCCAACTGCCGGCCGCCTGTCGGCGTGGCGGCGAGCACCTGATGCCAGTACGCGGGGGTCAGGTCGGCGACGCTGACTCGCCCCTCGGCCAGATAGCGGATCAGGTCGGTGGAGGCGACCGTGCCGGCCTCGGGCAGCATCAGGGCCGCCCCGCTCAGCAATGTGGCGAGTATTTGCTCCAGCGACGTGTCGAAGCCAACCGATGCCAATTGCAAGACTCGGTCCTGGGAGGTAAGCCCATATGCGCGAATTGCTTCCTGGCCGAGGCGGCCAAGCGAGCCGTGGCTGACGGCTACCGATTTGGGGCGGCCGGTTGATCCCGATGTCCAGATGGCATAGGCGATATTCGCCGCCTGGAGGCTGGCGGGCGGGGTGGTCGACGGGCACGACGCTATTGCGGACGCCATCTCGTCAACCAGAAGTAGCGTCGTGTCGGTTCCCGTGAATGCTCGCGCATTCCTGCTGTCCGTGAGGACCAACCTGATACCTGCCTCCTCCCGCATCTGTGCGAGGCGGCTACTGGGAAGGGATGGATCCAGCGGCATGTAGGCCCCGCCCGCCTTGAGAATCGCCAGCAGGCAGCGAATCGTCTCGGCGCCGCGTTCCAGGCCGACCCCCACCAAGGTCTCCGGCGCCACGCCAAGGATCTGAAGATGGTGAGCGAGCCGATTCGCCGACCGGAAGAGCTGCAGATACGTCATCTCGCTCCCGGCTAGCACGACGGCGGCCGAGTCCGGCTGACGGGAGACCTGCTGGTCGAACAGTTCGTGCACGTATCGCAGCTCGGAGGCGTGCGCAGCTGGCGGGCTGCCTTCCCGCCCCGGCCCTGAGGCATCTGCCGGCGCACCGGCCCGGCTCGCATCGCGAACGCTCGCAGGCACGATGTCCGGCCAGGCGGCCGTGATGGCAGACAGGCATGCCTGTCTGCGCATGGCGTGCCCCTCCTGCCGCCAGCCGGCCGGAACGGTCAACGTGGCTGGCCAGAGCGAATGCTGCCCCTCCTCGTTGACGACCACGAGATAGTCTTCCGCGGAACGAGGATCCGGATCCTCCCGAGGGAGAATGGGGTAATCGTGCGCCGTATAATCCATGATTCCCAACCGTCGTGATCGTGTGCGAAATATCTCACTGCGGTTACCCGGCGTGATTTCCAGACATACGGTAAATTAATAGGCTAGTAAGCCTGACAGCTACGCTGTTGTTCACCAGCTGCCTTTGTGCGCGAGCTAAAGAAATTCGCCCGAGCGTCGAGCCTGGTGCAGCCGATGACTCCCCCCTGACCGGAATCGGGATCTGGCGTACGAAAAGTTGCAGTCCAGCGCCTCGGATGTCTGAGGCCATGGTGGCGTGCGATATCCTTTGCCTGAATTGATGCCAGATTCCAGGAAGGAAGGATATCATCTTCACAGCCAGACCAGAGCCATAAATCTGTACAGAAGCGACTTATCGGGCTTGCTATCTGGTTAGATTGGGTCACTACGTCCGGACTTGGACCGTTGCGGACGTGGCAGATCGGTCAGGCAGGCCATGACATCGCACTGGGACACATCTGCGGATCCGTCGTCGAGGTGGCGCCGGGCACTTCGGTGCCGACTGGTTTCTTCGCGCGGTCGGCCACGGTGGGGTGGGCGCGGCCGGGCAGAAACGGCGTGCCCAGGGGGGTGGTTGCGTTGACGTGGCGGCGAAAGGTGATGCCGGGCTATGCCATCTGGATGACATTGCTCATCATCACTTACTATGCGTTGCCCGGGGTCCGCCTCGTAACGTGGACCGCGCTCGGATTCAGTGGGGTGCTCGCCATCGTGGTGGGCGTCGTCATCAACCGCCCCGCTCGCATGAGGCCGTGGCTGCTGCTGGCCGCCGCGAACCTGAGTTTCGCGGTCGGCCAGCTGATCTTCCTCGTGTTCACGGACATCTTGAAGGAAAGCGTCCCGTTTCCGTCGATCGCGGATGTTTTCTACCTGGCGACATATCCGCTCTACGCGGCCGGGTTGCTGATCTTCATCCGGTGGCGCTCTTCCGGCCGTGACCGGCGGAGCCTCCTGGACGCGCTCACCCTGAGCTGCGGCGTTGCCTTGCTCTCCTGGGTCTACCTGATCGTGCCGTATGTGCACAATCCCGGGCTGACGTCGTTGCAGAAGGCGGTCTCGGTTGCCTACCCGCTCGGTGACCTGCTGGTCATCGCGATGCTGGTACGGCTTCTCGCGCCGGGTTCCGGCCGCACCCGGTCCGTGCAGTTGCTCACCCTCGGCACCGTCGGGCTGCTGGTGTCCGACGTCTCATTCGGCCTGATCCAACTCTACGGTGGACCGTTCCACACCGGAACAGCTGTCGACTTTGGCTGGGCGCTGTTCTACGCGGCCTGGGGGGCCGCGGCGCTGCATCCGTCCATGACTAAGCTGACCGACCCGGTTCCCCAGCAGCAGGCCGAGAGCACTCCGATGCGGCTGTCGCTGCTCATGCTCGCCTCGCTGATCGCCCCGACGGTGTTGTTTTTCGAGGCCCTCAGGGGTAGCCCGCCCGACGCGGGCGTGATCGCGGTCTTCTCTGCCCTCCTCTATCTGCTCGTGCTCTCGCGCCTGGCGGACGCCGTTGCCTCACAGCGGCGGGCGCTGGGCCGCGAGCGGGCATTGCGGGTCGCCGGCGCGTCCTTCGCATCGGCGGTCACCGTGGAAGAGGCTGCGATCGCGGTCCAGAAAGCCGTGGCCACGCTGATCGGCCCGCAGTCGCAACAGGAGGCGGTGCTGGCCGTGCGCGACAGCGGCACGCTCCGCGCCGTCGGCGCCGCGCCCGGCCATTCCGCCGTGCAGTTGAGCCGCCTGGACACGATGGCAGAAACCGGGCTTTCGCTGCTGGCGGGACCGCAGCCGCATCTCGTCCGGGCCGCGCAACTGGGCACGGGTGTCGCCGAGGATCTGGGCGTCACCGACAGCGTCCTGCTCTGCCCGCTCGCGCTCAAAGACCGGCCGTCCGGCGATCCGCTGATCGGGGTGCTGGCCGTCTTCGGTGACGAGAAGAGCCTGGCGGCGATGTCCGGGACCCTCGAGATCCTGGCCGGCCAGGTCGCGCTGGCGGTCGAACGGGTACTGCTGAATATCGAGGTGAACCGCCGCAACAGCGAGGACTACTTCCGGACTCTGGTGCACGACGCTTCTGACATCATCTTGATCATCGACGACGACGGGAAGATCCGTTACGCGACCCCCTCCGCCAAGACCATTTTCGGCGACGTCAGCGTGGAAGGAGCGCACCTGTGGGACCTCGTCCAGCGCCATGAGCGTGATGACGTCGTTGCGGCGTTCACCCGTATGCGGGACCACGAGGCACAGAACTCTGAGGACTGGCTAATCACGCGCCGTGATGGGATACCGATCGAACTCGAGGGCAGATACAGCGACCTGCGGGACGACAGCACGGTCGGCGGTCTGGTGCTCACGCTGCGGGACGTGACCGGGCAACGCCAGCTCGAGCGCGAGCTGAAGCACCGGGCCTTCCACGACGCACTGACGGGGCTTCCCAACCGGCTGCTGTTCCATGACCGGGCCGCGCATGCGCTGGCCCGGGCCCGGCGGAACGGCACGACCGTGGGCGTGATCTTCGTCGACCTGGACGACTTCAAGGTTGTGAACGACACCATGGGCCACAGCGTTGGTGACGAGCTCCTGATCGCCGCGGGGGTGCGGCTGGCCGCGGTGGTGCGGGAGTCCGACACGGTCGCGCGGCTGGGCGGCGACGAATTTGCGCTCCTCGTCGAGGATGCAGCCGACGGGGGGGTGGCGGAAGTATTCGCCGAGCATATTGTCCGGGCGTTCGGCGAGCCGTTCACGCTCACCGCCGGGTCGGTGATCACGACAGCCACCGTGGGCGTCGCGACGACGGAGGACAGCAGCGATGCGGGTGGCCTGGTCAGCCACGCGGACCTGGCCCTGTACGCGGCCAAGGCGGCGGGTAAGCGGCAGTGGCGCCGGTACCAGCCAGTCCTCAGCGCGGGGATGCTCAAGCGGCGTGAGCTGCAGTCGGCGATCGCCGACGCGGTCGTCAACTCGGCCTTCACGCTCGTGTACCAGCCCATCGTCGAACTCGCCGGCGGCGAGATCGTCGGGTTCGAGGCACTCGTGCGATGGCCGCATCCGCGGTGGGGCATGATTCAGCCGGATCAGTTCATCACCCTGGCCGAAGAGACCGGTCACATCGTGCCGCTCGGCTCCTGGGTGCTCGGGCAGGCAGCGGCCGATACCGTCCGGTGGCACCGCCGCGTGCCCCACGAGACGCTGCGGTATATCAGCGTGAACGTATCCGCCCGCCAGTTCCGGGACCCCGGTTTCGTGGACACGGTGCGGCGTGTACTCGCGACGTCGGGCCTGGCGCCGTCGGCGCTGCTGCTGGAGCTTACCGAGAGCGTCCTCCTTCGCCGTGACGGTGGCATCCAAGCCGACCTGGAGGAGCTCAAGCGAATCGGGGTCAGGCTCGCCATCGATGACTTCGGCACCGGATATTCATCGCTGAGCTACCTGCGGGAATTGCCGATCGATGTGCTCAAGATAGACAAATCCTTTGTGGAAGGCATCGCGGTTTCCGAGCAGCGGCTGGCGCTCGCGGAAGTCATCATTCGCATCGCTAAGACGCTCAAGCTGACGGTCATGGCTGAGGGAATCGAGAATGAGGTGCAGCGAGATCTGCTCGTCTCGATGGGCTGCCAGTACGGGCAGGGGTATTTGCTGGCGAAGCCGGTGGGAGCCGACCAGGCGGAGGCGCTGCTGCGTATCGGCCGCGGCCTGGTCCCCGAGCTTCCCCGTGCGGGCGGCTTAGTCCGGGCCCGTGATTGACTCGGCCCGTGATTACACGGGCCGACCTCGCGGCGGCCAGGGACCAGACGATCCCCGATGTCGTCGCGGTCGGCTTGCGGGTGCTGTTCTCTGGCATCAACCCGGGCCTGTACTCCGCCGCCACCGGGTACCACTTCGCCCGCCCGGGAAACCGCTTCTGGCCGGCGCTGCACCGGTCCGGGTTCACGCCGCGCCTGCTGCGTCCTGACGAGCAGGAACGGCTTCTTGACCTCGGGCTCGGCATCACCAACATCGTCGCCCGCGCCACGGCCCGTGCGGACGAACTGCGCCCGGAGGAGTTGCGCGAAGGCGGCCGCGCGCTGGGCGCGAAGGCCGCGCGGCTGCGTCCCCGGTGGCTGGCGGTCGTCGGTGTCACCGCCTACCGGACGGCGTTCGGCCGCCCCCGCGCCAGTGTGGGACCACAGGATGAGGCCCTCGGCGGCGTCCGGGTATGGGTGCTGCCTAATCCCAGCGGACTCAACGCGCACTGGACTATACCTAAGCTCATAGAGGCGTTCCGAGATTTGAGGCTGCACGTCGAGGGCTAAGCGAGGTCGAGAGGCGAGGCAGGCGTTGCTCAGCTGGCAAGTTCCGCTTCGATAATCTTCTGCTCTAGCGCGTCCAGGTCATGCGCGACGATGACATGAAGCGCTATCGGGTTCGGATGCTCGGTTGCGCCACGGCGATACCCCGCCCTTCCCTGGGCGTCTTCTTCGCCGCGGCGCGGGGATGCGAGTGAAAAGCCGGGTCCAGGCTAGCCAGGCTACCGGCGCAAGAGGCTGACGGCCGACCCGACCCGGCCCTCTTGATCGGATTACCTAGCTGGGCCGGTGAGCATAAGGCAGTGTCGGGGTCGGCGCATGCCCTCATCTGCTGCTAACGCCGTTGGCGGCTGCGGACTTCGAAGGCGATGACGATCTCGGAGATCCCGCGGAACAAGGCGAACAACCCGACCCAGACCAGCAGCAGCGCCCCTTGTACCGACAGGAACTGCTGGGAGGCCCAGAAGCCGAGCAGGATCTCCAGGATGCCGACCACCGTGCCCAGCCACCAGGCGCTGTTGATACCCCTGGCGTCGACGGAGGTGATGATGTCCAGCGTCCCCCGGAAGATGAGCAGCAGCCCCAGGATCGAGGCGAGCGTCCAGAATGCGTCGTAGGGCCGGGCGAACGACCACCCGGCGCCGAAGGCGAAGATGACGCCCATCACGACGTGCAGCCAGCGCCAGTTGGAGCGGACCGAGGCGATCAGGAATTCGTCGAGCATGCCGAACAAGAACAGCACGCCCAGCAGGACGCCCACGGTAGCGATCGAGGCGGGGGCGAACCGCAACGCAACCCATGCGATGATGAGCCACGCGATTCCGGTCAGCAGGAACAACCACCAGGGGCCGGCCAGCCGCCACAGCGCCGCGCGGGCGCCGCGTGTGCGTTCCTGCAGCGCATCAGGATTAACGCTCATACCCGGCTTCCTTCCGCAAGCGCTGTGAGGATCCTTCGGGCGGCCGGTGTCAGACCCCGCGGGTCTTCAAGTCCCGGCGGCTTAGCGATCTTTCCGAACGCATCCTCTCATTGCGCCGACCACCTGACAATGCCTGGCAGAAGCCGGTGAAGGTGATGCCATCGGCCGCGACCCGGGCGCGCGGCCCGCTCGGGGGGTGCTCGGCAACGCGGTCATTCTTGGCGGCATACCTTAATCGGGCATCGGCGGGCGGGTCATCGGCGCGGGCGGCATTCCAGCAGGCCAATGCGGATCACGACTTCACCGAGCAGGAGCTGGAACTCAGTTCATCGGCTCATAGGGCGGGCTTGCCCGTAGCTGACTTGGGGGACCGTCCGCCAGCGTCCACCGGAATCCGTGGATGAACTCAGCGATCGTCACCCAGTTGGTCACTCAACGTGCTTGGGGTCGTATGCGCGGTGGCGGGCGGCGTACTCTGCACTCGGTCATGGACAAGGATGCGGCCTGAGCCGATATGGAGGCACCAGGATGGCCCAACTTAAGCTGCCGATTAAACTCCCGCACAACCCAGTCGTCCTGGAGGAACAGGCGCGACGCGCCGCGAGCCTTCAGCTGCGGATCGCCGATTTGATCACCGGTTTCGCCGGGTCGATGAATTTCGTCTACCTGCATGTGGCGCTGTTCGCTCTCTGGATGCTGTTCATCGAGAAGAGTCCGTGGCCGACGCTGACGCTGATCGTGTCGCTGGAAGCGATCTTCCTGTCCACGTTCGTCATGATCGGCCAGAACCGGCAGGCGGCATTCCAGCAGGCCAAGGCGGACCACGACTTCACCGAGCAGGAGCTGGAGCTCAAAACCAACACGGCGCTGACCCGGGAGATCGACCAGCTCACGACCGAGCTGCACAGACGGATCATGGGCGACCCCACCCGGTAGCGGTCTTGATGATCGGCAGGTGAAATCGCCCCGTGCCTGACCTGTCCGGTGATGCGGCTGACCTGCCCGGTGATGCTGCTGGCCGGCCGGTGATGCGGCCCAGTAATAGCGCGCAGCCGTTGACCGTAAGGGATGGAATCTGATATATCAGACATCTGATAGCCCCGTCCAGGGAAGGGTGCGCCATGGCCGATGCGACGGACGAGCTGAAGGTCTTCGAAGGTGTGCGGCCCACCCGCACTGGTGACCTGGCGCTGGAGAGCCAGGGCATGGCCCCGATCCCGGCGGATGCCAGGTATGGCGGGGTGCACCGGATGTTCACGGTGTGGTTCACGCCCAACATGGAGCTGTCCGGCGTGTTTACCGGCACCCTGGCGGTGGTGCTGGGGCTCGGATTCGGGCTCGGGCTGGTGGCCATCATCGTGGGTACGATCATCGGGTCCCTGCCGGTGGCCATCCTGTGCACGTGGGGCCCGAAGACCGGCACGGCCCAGGTGCCGCTCGCGCGGATGCCGTTCGGGAAGACTATCGTCCTGCCGGGCACGGTGCAGTGGCTGTCGTCGATCGCCTGGGACGCCCTCGTGGGACTCTTCGGCGGCGAGGCGGCGCAACTGCTGTTCCACGTCCCGTTCTGGCTCGGTGTCGCCATCGTCCTGGTCCTTGAGGGGATCGTCAGCGTCTACGGGTACGAGTTCGTGCACCGGCTGCAGGCGATCGGCTCGGCCGTCCTCATCGTGCTGTTCCTCGTCCTTACCGTGCGGATCTTCCAGCACCACGTGGTGCTGTCGCATAACACCGTGCACGGCGGCGCGCTGATTGGCGCGTTCATCCTGATGGTGACCATCTCTCTCAGCGCGGGAATTTCCTGGGCCACCTACGCCTCCGACTACAGCCGCTACATGAAGCCCACGTCATCGAAGGCGGCTATCTTCTGGCTCACTATGGCCGGCCTGACCGCCTCCTACGTGTGGGTGGAGACCATCGGGCTGGCCGGCGCGAGCGTCCTGAGCAACCAGACCGCGGCGGGCGTGCGGACGCTGATGGGCGGCGGCCTGCTGGGCGTCCTGGCGCTGATCGCGATCGTTTTCGGGGCGATCGCGTCCAACTCGATGAACGACTACACCGGGTCACTGGCCTTCCAGGCGATGGGCGTCCGGGTGAAGCGGCCGATCATCGCCGCCGTCGTGGCGGTGCTCGCGTTCGCGGCCATCCTGTGGATGAACGCGGGCAACACCTCGGGGAAGTTCACGAATATCCTGCTGTTCATCGGCTACTGGATCGCGCCGTTCTGCGCGATCGTGATGATCGACTGGCACTACGCGAAAGACACGTACACGCCCGGCTTCCTGCGCAACGCGCTCGCCTTCCGGAACCTGCGCAACGGCTGGCCCGCGCTCGTCGCCTTTGTCGTGGGCTTCGGGGTCATGGTGCCGTTCATGAACACCTCGCTTATTACCTGGCACCCGGTCGCGGACGCGCTCGACGGTGCCGACCTGGCCTTCTACGTCGGGTTCGTGGTCGCGGGGGTCCTCTACTGGGTGCTGCGCCGCAGCGTGGCGGACCCGGCGCCGGCCCCAGCGCTGGCCGCGGCGGAAACCGGCTCAGCCCTGGGTCGAGCAGGACCTGCTCTACCTGCCGGACTACGCCCGTTGCATGGCCGTGGGGGCCGCGAAGTCACGGACGGAGGCCGAGCTGGAGTTCTTCACCAGGGAACTGGAGGGGACCATCGGCCTGGAGATCCCGAACCAGCGGCGCACCCTGGGCCAGCTGATCGAGCTGGACGCGGCCGACCGGGGCGGGGCGCTCGGGATGGCCCCGGCCAACGTGGCCTACACCAGCTACATGCTGGCCGTGGCGGCGCACGGCGGTCCCCTGGAGATCCTCGCTGCCATCCTGCCCTGCTCCTGGAGCTACGTGGAGATCGCCGAGCGCCTGGCGGGCGAGATCGCGGATCACCCCGTGTACGCGGACTGGGTCCGCTTCTACCTGACCGATGAGATGTCGGACTTGGTCCGGGCCATGCGCGAGAGCTTCGACGCGGCCGGGGAGGCGGGCCTCAGCCCGGCACTCCGGCAGCGGCTGGCGGAGATCTTCGCCATGAGCTCGCGGCTCGAGGGCTCGTTCTGGGACATGGCCTACACGCTCGACCAGTGGCCCGATCTGCTGGACGGCCCGGGCCCGCAAGTTGACAACAGGAGAGCCCCTCGCATATAAGATCTCATATCTGATGTTTTGAGGAGATCGGATCACCGTGGACATCGTTGACCCCGGGTTCGCCGCTCCAGTGCTGGACAACGTCGATCTCGACCGGGCGGTGGACCTGGTACGGCAGGTCTGCCGCATCCCGAGTGTCCTCGGCGACGAGGGTGGGCTCGCCGCATTCCTCGCGTCCGTGATGCGGGAGTCCGGTTTCGAGGCGGTGGACCTCCAGCCCGTGCTTCCCGGGCGGCCCAATGCCATCGGCGAGGTCAGCTTCGGCTCCGGGCGGCGGGTTGTGCTCACCGGCCATACCGACACCAAGCCCGAGTCCCACGGGTGGCGGCGGGCGGCCCCGTTCTCCGGCGACCTCATCGACGGCGCCGTCTACGGTCACGGTGTCATGGACATGAAGGCCGCGCTCGCCTGCCAGATCGTCGCGATCGAGGCGGTCAGGGCGAGCGGGCTGCCGCTCTCCGGCACGCTCGCGATGGCGGCGGTCGCCGATCACATGGGCGATCAGGCCGGTTCGATCGCCTACTTCGACGCTCATCCGGCGGACCTGTGCGTCCTCGGTGAGCTCACCGACAACCAGGTCTGCCTGGGACATCGCGGCCGGTACTACTTCGACGTGACGGTGCTGGGCCGCTCGGCGCACACCTGCCACAAGCACGCCGCGGTGAACGCCAACACGCTGGCCGCCCGGGCCGTGCTCGCGCTGGACGCCTCCCGGCTGCACCCGGACCTGCCGGACGAGGTCGCCGACCTGTTCGGCACGGAGACCTACATCGTCCCGGGCAGGATCTACGGGGGCCTGGCCCCCGGGGGCCCGTCGATGATCCCGGACGAGTGCGTGATCCGGGTCGACTGCCGGCCGCAGCCGGGGGTCACCGTCGCGCAGGTGCGCGCCGAAGTAGACCGGTGCCTCGCGGAGGCGAAGCGGGCCGACCCGCGTTTCGCCGCGGAGGTCACCCTGGCCGACGTCAAGAGCGGCTATCTGGCCAGGCCCGCCGACGAGGTGGTGCGGCTCATGGTCGACGCGGTCCGCCAGGTACGGGGCGCCGAGCCCGCGCTGGTCACGGAGAACTGGCTGGGGGACACCGCCAGCTTCGGCGAGAAGATCCCGACGGTGATCTTCGGTCCCGGCGGGCCACCCGTGTACTGCCCGGACGAGCACCTGTCGGTCGCCGACATCCACGAGGCGACGAAGGTGTACGCCACATTCGCGGCCCTCGCGCTCAGTCAGAACACGCCCTAGGCGACCCATGAGACACCGTCTGTCAACGTCGCGCCACACCGGAACGCCGCAGGCGCCGGGCCGGACGCCGGATAGTGCTGGCCTGCGCGCCTCCGGCACGACGCACTGCCAGGGCCGTTACGGTGTCCCGGCGACGAGACTCTGCTGTCCCGGGGGGACGACCCCCCGGACCCCCCGCACCTGCCTCCCGCGCTGTCAATTTGCGCGCCTCCGTGCGTCATGCCGGAGGCATGCCAGCGGGCACTGTCAAGCGAAGCGCCCGCGAGGGAGGCCATAAATGCCGAGCGGCGGCGGGTTCGGCAACCTTCTCGATCAGTGCCTGGGTGTCGGCCGGGGTGAGCAGGTTGTCCTGCTCACCGATGAAGGGACCGACGGCCGGGTGATCACCCGGCTGATCGAGTCGATCGGGGCCCGCGACGGGATCCCGCTCGTGGCCCGGATGCCGGTCCCGCACCTGCCCGGCTCCGAGCCCCCCGGCGCGGTGGCGGCGATGATGCGGGAGGCGGCGGCCGTCATCGAGCTCACCAGCCTGTTCATCGGGTCCAGCCTCGCCCGCCGCACCGCGACCGAGCGGGGCGTCCGGTATCTCGCCATGCCCGGGGTGGTGCTGGACACGTTCCGCGACGGCGGGCCGCTCGACGTCGACTTCGAGTACTTGCGCGCCGACGCGGAGCGGGTCGGGCGGGCCTGGGGCAGCGCCAGCGAGTTTCGGCTGACCACCCCGGCGGGCACCGACCTGCGGGGCTCGGTCGACGGCCGTCCCGGGCGGGTACTGCACGGCATGGCGCGCGAACGAGGCGCGTACATGGCGCCACCGGACATCGAATCGGGTACCGCGCCGGTGGAGGGCACTACCTCCGGCGTGGTCGTGATCGACGGTGACCTGCTGTTCATGGGCCGCGGCCCGCTGACAGACCCCGTTGTGCTGCATGTCGACGGCGGGAACGTGGTGGGCATCGAGGGCGCGCAGCGCGCCCGGCTGACCCAGATGCTGGAGCGCTGCGCGGACGAGCAGATGGCGAACCTGGCGGAGGTCTCGATGGCCTTCAACCCGGCCGGGACCATCTGCGAGGTCCCGATGGAGACCGAGTCGGCCCGCGGCACCGCGCATGTCGCCCTGGGCAACTCGATTGCCTACGGGGGCCAGGTCAACGCCATCGCGCACCTGGACTGCGTGATGCGCGACGCCACGCTGGAACTCGACGGCCGGTGCGTCATGACCGAGGGAGACTTGCGGTGAGGCTCCCGTGGTGAGGCCCCGTAGTGAGGTCACAGTGAGGCCACTGAGGGTGCTCCTCGCCAAGCCCGGCCTTGACGGGCACGACCGGGGCATCAAGGTCGTCGCCATGGCCCTGCGGGACGCCGGCGCGGAAGTCATCTACCTGGGCCTGCGGGTGACGGCCGGGCAGATCGCGGCGGCGGCCGTGGATGAGGACGCCGACATCATCGGGATCTCCTCCCTCTCGGGCGCGCACCTGCCGATCGCCGAGCAGTTGCTGGCCGCGATGGCCGGCGCGGGCCTCGGCGCGCCCCTGGTCGTCGGGGGCACGATCCCCGTGGACGATGTGGCGCTGCTGCGGCAGCTCGGGGTGGCCGCTGTCTTCCCCGTGGGCACCCCGCTGCCCCGTGTTGTCGAGGGCGTGCTCCGTCTGGCCCGCTGCGGGACGGCCGCGTGATGGCCGACGCTGACCCCCTGACCACGGACTCCGGCATCCCGGTCGCCCCGGTCTACACGGCGGACGACGTGGCGGGCGGGCCGGCCGGCCTGGCCGACCGCCTCGGGCTGCCGGGCCAGCCGCCGTTCACCCGGGGCCCCTACCCGTCCATGTACCGGGGACAGCTGTGGACCATGCGCCAGTTCGCCGGGTACGGATCCGCGGAAGAGACGAACGCCCGCTTCCACTTCCTGCTCGGCCGGGGGCAGACCGCGCTCTCCGTCGCGTTCGACCTGCCGACGCAGCTCGGCTACGACTCCGACCATGAACTGGCCCGCGCCGAGGTCGGGCGGGTGGGGGTCGCCATCGACACCGCCGAGGACATGGCGGACCTGTTCGCCGGGCTGCGGCTGGACGAGGTCTCGGTCAACTTCACCATCAACGCCACGGCGCCGATCATCCTGGCCACGTACCTGGTGGCCGCCGAGCGCCAGGGGGTAGCGCCCGGCCAGCTCACCGGGACCCTGCAGAACGACATCCTCAAGGAGTTCCTGGCCCGCAAGGCGTACGTGTTCCCGCCCGGCCCGTCCATGCGGCTCGCCGCGGATGTGGTCGAGTACGCCGCCCAGGAACTGCCGCGGTTCAATCCGATCTCGATCACCGGGTACCACGCGCGGGAGGCGGGCTGCGACGCGATTCAGGAACTCGGCCTCACCATGGCATCAGCGGTCGCGTACTGCGAGGAGCTGACCGGCCGCGGGCTGAGGTTTGATCGTTTTGCTCCTCGGTTGTCTTTCCATTTCGCAACGACCCTGGACCTGTTCGAGGAGATAGCGAAACTCCGGGCCGCCCGTCGGCTCTGGTACAAAATCGCTACCGAACGTTTCGGCGCCGCTGATCCCGCCTCCGCCCGGCTGCGGTTCTTCTCAGGGAACTCGGGAACCACGTTGACCGCCCAGCAGCCGCTGAACAACGTGATCCGGTCCACCATCCAGTGCCTGGGCGCCGTGCTCGGCGGCGCCCAGTCGATCCACGTCATGGGCTATGACGAGGCCTTCGAGCTCCCGAGCGCTGACGCGGTCACGCTGTCGCTGCGCACCCAGCAGATCGTCGCCCTGGAAACCGGGGTGACCAGGACGGCGGACCCGCTGGCCGGCTCGTTTTTCGTGGAGAAGCTGACCGACGAGATCCAGGCCCGGGCCGAGGCGGTGCTGCGGGAGATCGAGGACGCCGGGGGAGCGGTCCGCGCGCTTGAGCGCGGCATCCCGCAGCGCTGGATCACCGAGGCCGCGTACCGGGCCGAGCGGGACATCGCCGAGGGCCGCCGGCCCAAGGTGGGCGTGAACGTGTACGTCACGGAGGACGAGGGCGAGCCCGGCGCGGAGCCGGCCGTGGAGCTGTTCCGGCTGGACCCCGGGATCGCGGAGCGACAGATAACAAGGACCAGGCGGCGGGTCGCCGCGCGGGACGCTGGGGACTGCGCCGCGGCGATCCGTCGCCTGCATCATGACGCCGACGAGGGGCGGAACGTGATGCCCGCCCTGGTCGAGGCGGCCCGGGCCGGCGCCACCGTGGGGGAGATGGCCGACGTCTTCCGGGCCGCGTTCGGCGAGTTCCGGGAGCCATCCCCATGGTGAGCGGCCCGCCCAATGGCTTGCCCAGCGGGCTGCTGGGCGGCCTGCGGGTGCTCGACCTGACCCGGTTCGTCTCCGGGTCCCAGGCGACCATGCTGCTCGCGGCCATGGGCGCCGACGTGGTGAAGATCGAGGTGCCGCCCGGGGATCCCTACCGCTGGCAGGGCACTGGGTTCATCCATGGGCCCATTGATGAACCCAGCCACGGGGAGTCAGTGCTGTTCATGGCCCTGAACTCGGGCAAGCGCAGCGTGGCCATCGACTTCAGGAAGCCGGCCGGCCGCGAGGTGATCGAGCGGCTGCTGGCCACCTCGGACATGCTCGTCGAGAACTCGCGGCCAGGAACCCTGGTGCCGCACGGGCTCGACTGGGATTCTGTGCACGCTCGCTTCCCGTCGCTGATCTACGGGTCCATCTCGGGTTATGGGGATGTCGGCCCCGACGCCGCCAAGGGCGGTTTCGATCTCATCCTGCAGGCCGAGAGCGGCGTCATGAGCGTCACCGGGACGCCCGAGTCGGGCCCGGTGAAGGTCGGCGTCCCGGTGCTGGATGTCGGTGCCGGGCTCAGTTGCGCGCTGGGCCTGCTCGGCGCGTGCATCGAGCGGCAGCGGACCGGCGTGGGCCGGCTGGTGTCGTCCTCGCTGCTCGAATTCGCCTTGGCCAGCCTCGGCACGCTGGCCGCCAGCGTCATGGCGTCCGGTGCGGTGCCTGGCCTGCTCGGCACGCACTCGCCGACGTTCGCGCCCTACGGCGGGTTCCGGACGGCGGATGGCTGGGTGGTGCTGGCCGGCGCCGGCTCGGAGGATATGTGGCTGCGCGCCTGCCGCGTGTTGGGCCTCGACGATCTGCTGGTTGACCAGCGGTTCACCGACAACGCCCGCCGGGTGGCGCACCGGGACGAGCTGACCAGGGAAATCGAGGCCGTGCTGACCACCCGGCCCACGGCCCACTGGCTGGCCCGGCTGGCCGAGGCGGGCGTGCCGGCGGCGCAGGTGCAGGACGTCCCCCAGGTCCTGGCCGGGCCCCAGATCGGCGCGCTCGGCTCGGTGCAGGAACTCCAGCACGCGACCGCCGGCCCGTACCGGCTCATCGGCCCGCCGCTGCGGGTGGACCGGGTCGCACTCGGCTACCCGTCGCCCGCCCCGGCCCTGGGCGCCGATACCCGGGCCGTGCTGACGGAGGCCGGCCTGACCTCCGCCGACATCGACCGCCTGGTCGAGGAGGGGATCGCGGTGACCGGGGAGGAACACCAGTGAACGAGCCACGGTCCGGGGTGGTGCTGCAGGGAGTGGACGCCCCCGGGGTGTTCTGCGGGATGGTCGAGGAGATCGAGAGCCTCGGCTTCGGCCACCTGTGGCTGACTGACTCGTCCCTGCACGCCCGCAACTGCTACGCATACCTCACCCTGGCCGCCACCCGCAGCTCGAAGCTGCTGATCGGCACGGCCGTGACCAATCCGGCCACCCGCCACCCGGCTATCACCGCGGCCGCGGCCGCCACCGTCGATGAGATCGCCGCGGGCCGGATGATCCTCGGCATCGGAGCCGGTGACCGCCCGCTGCTCGCGCTCGGGCTCCGGCCGAGCCGTCTGGCCTCCCTGGCCGCCGCGATCGACGGAATCCGGCAGCTGTGGCGCGGGGAGGAAGTCGATATGCGCGCTGTCGATATGGGCTCTGTCGATATGGGCGCGGCCGATATGGGCGCGGCCGATATGGGCGCGGCCGATATGGGTGCGGCCGATCTGCGCCCCGGGGAGTTCAGCATGGCCCGGGCCCACCTGCGGTTCCCGGCGAGGGCTGATATTCCGGTGTTCGTCTCCGCCAGCGGCCCGAAAACGCTGGAGCTCGCGGGCCAGATCGCCGACGGCGTGATCCTCCTGGTGGGCCTGTTCCCTGAGGCGCTCGACTGGGCCATCTCCCACGTGGCCCGCGGCGCGCACGCGGTGGGGCGGCCCCGGCCGCACGTGGCGGTCTTCGCGTACGGGGCGGTGGCCGAGGACGAGGCCGCGGCGCTCGAAGACGCCCGGTCGATCGCCGCCTGGTTCCCGCAGACCGCTCCGCACATCTGCGCCCTGGCCGGGCTGCCCAGGGCGGTCGTGGAGACGGTGCGGGCCGGTTACGCGGGCGGGGAGTTCCAGGAGGCGGCCGCCGCCGCCCGCGCGCTCCCGGATGACTTCGTCCGGAAGGTCGCGCTGGCCGGGAACCAGGCGCGGGCCGCGGCGCAGATCCGGGCCGCGCTCGACGCCGGGGCCGATTCCGTGCATGTCTTCCCGCTCGGCCGCGACCGCATGTCGACCGTCCGGGCCTTTGCGCAGTCGTGGTCGGCCGCGGTCACCCCGGGGCATGCCGGAGGCCGCTGATCGAGATATCACATATCGCACAGAAGATTATCTAGAATTGGCGCCGGCGCACGTCGGCGTGCGCGAGGGAGAGACGAGGGCTTAGCGTGGCCAATCAGGCTGCCGATGGGGGCAGGGCGCGGCTGGAGTCGGTCTTCAGCGGCCGGCACGACCGCCGGAAGGTGACCGACTGGGTCTACGAGGAACTCAAGGGCGCGATCGTGGACCTGCGGCTCGCTCCCGGAGAGCCGCTCAGGGAGGCCACGCTGGCGGAGCGGCTCGGCGTGAGCAAGACTCCCATCCGGGAGGCGCTCACCCGGCTTGAGCAGGAGGGCCTGGTCGAGACGACCTCGTTCAAGGGCGCCGTGGTGACCCGGTACTCACGGCAGGATCTGCTCGAGATCTATGAGCTGCGTGAGCTGCTGGAAAATGCCGCGGTCCGGGCGGCGGCCGAATCGATGACCGAACCGGACCGTGCCCATCTCGACCGCATCGCCCGGGAGAGCCGCCGCCTGCAGCGCGGCCAGGACCGGAGCGAGCTCGCCGCGCTGATATCGGAGTTCGACGCGGTCCTCTTCGACCAGATCCGCAATCAGCGGATCCAGGCCCTGATCGAGAATCTGCGGGCTCACCTGACCCGCATCGGCCAGCTCACCGCGGAGATCCCGGGCCGGATCGACGCGTCGGTGAACGAGCACGAAAAAATCGTCGAGGCCATCGCCGCCCGCGACCCGCAGCTGGCTGAGCAGTACATGCGTGAGCACATCCGCAGCGTCCGCGACGACCAGCTCAGAGCGCTGGAAGAAGCAGCGGATCATGCTTGATCGCGTCGTCCGCGGTGACCGGCTCCGCACCGGAGAAGGCAGTGGATCATGCTTGATCGCGTCGTCCGCGGTGACCGGCTCCGCACCGGAGAAGGCAGTGGATCATGCTTGACTTCGGTGGATAATATCTGATGTGCTGCACATTATGTCGGAGATGCCGGGTTCACGCGTGTCTCTTGGCCTGCGGGAGCGGGGGAAGCCAGCCTGGGCCGCGGCGACCAGTCATCCGATGGTGCGGCAGATCGGCGCGGGCACCCTGCCGTATGAGACCTTCCGCCGCTACTTCGAGCAGAACATCCTGTACCTGGAGGATTACGCCCGGGCCATCGGCCTGATCATCGGGAAGTCGCCCGACTACGACGCCGCCGATGTCCTCAGCCGGTTCCTGCGGCAGATCGTCGGAATCGAGATCCCCTCGAACGTCGACTTCCTGCACCGGGTCGGCGGATCGCCGGGCACCGCGGGCGCCATGACCGCGATGCTCCCGGTCACCTATGGCTACACGCGGCACCTTCTCTATACGTCGGCCCAGGGCAGCTGCGCGGAAGGGCTGGCCGCCGTGCTGCCGTGCCAGTGGAGTTACGGCGAGCTGGCCGCGCCGCTGGCGGCCGCGCTTCCCGCCGAGCCGGTGTACGCCGACTGGGTGTCGATGTTCGGGAACGACAGCTATTCGGCGCTCGTGGCCGAGACCACCGGGCTCCTTGACCGGCTGGCCGACCCGGGCGACGCGGCCGCCATGGCCCGCCTCGCGTGGATCTTCGATATCTCCACCCGCTACGAAGTGCAGTTCTGGGACATGGCCTACGACGTGCCGACCGGCCATGGCGGGCCTGATGCCGATGGCGGGCTGACCGATGGCGAACCTGCCGGCGATGGCGGGCTGACCGATGGCGAACCTGCTGGCGATGGCGTGCTGACCGGGAAGGAGCCTGGCCGATAATGCGAGCTGCCCGAATCTTCGAGGACCTGAGCCTGCGCCTGGCCGATCTCCCGGCTCCGGCCCCCGGCCCGGGTGAGGTCCTGGTCCGGGTGCATGCCGCCGGGGTCTGCGGCACGGACCTGCACATCCTCGACGGCATGATCAAGCCCGATCCCTATCCGATGACGATCGGGCACGAGGCGGCGGGTGTCGTGGCGGAGGCCGGCGAGGGCGCCAGGCTGCGCGCGGGCGACCGGGTAGCCGTGTACAACAAGCTTTTCTGCGGCTGGTGCGAACAGTGCCTGGCCGGCCGGCCGAACATCTGCGACACCGAGCCCGGGCAGCTCGGCTTCAACATGGACGGCGGGGACGCGGAGTACGTGGCCGTCCCGGAGCGCAATCTGGTGCCTGTTCCCGACACGGTGGACTTCGCGACCGCCGCCGTGCTCACCTGCGCCGGGATGACGGCGGTGCACGCAGCGAAGCTGTCCGGGCTGCGGCTGGGCCAGACGGCGGTGGTGGACGGCATAGGCGGCGTCGGGATCCTGGTCACCCAGGCGGCCCGCCATGCCGGGGCGCGGGTGATCGCGGTGGCCGATTCCGAGCAGAAGCGGCAGTTCGCGCTGGAGCACGGCGCCACCGACGGTGTCGTCGTCGCGGCACCCGATGACTACGAGAAACTGCCGTCCGCCGTCCGGGAGCTTACCGGCGGCCGCGGCGCCGATGTCTTCTTCGAGCTGGTAGGAACCACCGGGTCGATGACCGCCGGGGTCAGGTGCCTGGCCAAGGGCGGGCGGTTCGTGTCCACGGGATACACCGACCAGCCCCTTAATGTGCATCCCATCGAGTTCATCCTTTCCGAGACCTCGTTCGTGGCGACGGTCGCCGCGACCAGGCAGGACCTGGTGGACGCCATCGGCCTGGCGGCCAGTGGCGCGATGACGGTGCCCATCGCGGGCCGCTTCCCGCTGGATGGGGTGCAGGGCGCGCTCGACGCGCTCCGCCAGCGCGGCGTGCTGGGCCGGCAGATTCTCGATCTCGCCTAACCCGGAGGCATAGTGATGACCGACCGCATCATCATCACCAACGGTTCCGTCGTGACCATGAACGACACCGACGACGTCCTGTTCGGCGGGGCGGTCGTGCTCGAGGGCGACCGTATCGTCGATGTTGGCGAGACCGCCGAGGTGCTGGCCCGCCATCCGGCCGAAGGTGCCCGCGTGATCGATGCCACCGGCAAGGCCGTCCTGCCCGGCCTGGTCGACCTGCACTACCACACGGCCCTGGGCAAGGGATGGAGCGACCACCTGCCGCTCTGGGAGTACCTGGAGACCTGCTGGTACCCGATCATCCGGGCGCTCGACTACGAGGCGGCGTACTGGGCCGCGCTGGCCAGCTACAGCGAGTCCATCAAGTGCGGCGTCACCACCGTCAACGACATGTACCGGCAACTGGCCGCGCTGGCCGACGCGGCCGAGGAGATCGGCATCCGGGCGATCCTGTCCAACGACGTGGCCGACGCCCAGCACAACCTGGACACCCTGGAGGACAACAAGGAGGCGTTCCAGGCCAAGCACGGGGCGGCCGACGGGCGCATCGAGATCTACATCGGGATCGAGTGGCTCCCGCTGGCGTCCGAGGAACTGCTCAGGGACGCCCGCCTGCTCGCGGACGAACTCGGCACCGGCATCCACATCCACCTGAACGAGTCGCTGACCGAGGTGGAGAACTCCAAGCAGCGGTTCGGCCGCCGCCCGACCGAGGTCGCCTACGACGCCGGAATCCTCGGCCGTAATTGCATCGCCGCGCACTGCGTCTGGCTTTCCGACACCGAGATCGCGCTCATGCGCGAGACGGGCACCCAGATCTCCCATAACCCGTCATCGAACGCGAAGCTCGGCAACGGGATCGCCCGGCTACCGGAGATGCTCCGGGCCGGCCTCAACATCGGCATCGGTCATGACGCAGCCGAGTGCAACAACAGCCGGGATCTCTTCGAGGTGATGAAGTTCGCATCCCTGATTCACCGGGCCAGCCGGGTGGACTCCAGCCTGCAGCAGGCCCCCGATGTCGTGCGGATGGCCACGCGGAATGGCGCGGAGGCGCTCGGTCATCAGACCGGCCAGCTGACGCGGGGCAGGAAGGCGGACGTGATCCTGGTGAACCTCAAGAGCCAGATGTTCACACCGCTGATGCCGGAGAACAAGGCCCACCTGTTCTCGCACCTGGTCTTCGCCGCGAACGGAAGCTGCGTCGATACCACGATCATCGACGGGAAGATCGTGATGGAAGACCGCCAGCTCACCATGGTGGACGAGCAGAAGGTCCTGCGTGAGGAAGACCGCCAGCTCACCATGGTGGACGAGCAGAAGGTCCTGCGTGAGGCCAATGACGCGTTTCGGCGGATCCTGGACCGGATGGTGGTCCCGCCGACCAGCGCATGACCCGGTATCTGGTCCTGGGTGACCCCGTCGTCTCGCTTGGCACCCCCATCCTGATCCCCGACGGCGGACTGGTGGTCGAGGACGCCACCATCATCGCCGAATGGCCAGCGGAGGACGCCGCGTGACCGGCCGCGGGCCCAGGCGTCCGGGCCCGCCGGTTGGGGAGGCGCTGCGCGCCGCCCTGGGCCCGCCGGCTACGGTCCGACGGCTGTCCAGCAGCTCGCGCTCACGAGTCTGGCTGGTCGAGTTCGGCGGCGCCCCGGCGATCGTCAAGCAGATCACCGGCGGTCCCGATGCCCGTGACCGGTACGTGCGGGAGGCCACCGCGCTGCGGCTGGCCCGGCGGGTACGACCGCACGTTGTGCCTGCCCTGCTGGCGGCAGATCCGGCCGCCTGCGTCCTGGTCCTGGAGTACCTCGTCAGCCATCGCCCACCTACCGGCGAGTGGATGACTGATTACGCGACAGCGCTGGCCCGGCTGCATGCTGCCGCCGGGCCCGATGACGCTGGTTCACTGCCCGCCTGGAGCGGACCAACCCCAGCCGACGCCCGATCGTTCCTCGACCTGGCGGCGCAGCTGCAGATACCCGTCCCCGCACAGCTGGCTGGCGAACTCGATGGCCTGCTCCACCGCCTTGACCCAGCCGGAGAACACACGCTGCTCCACGGCGATCCATGTCCCGACAACACGGTGCACACCAGCGACGGAATCCGCTTCATCGACTTGGAGCAAGCCGCTCTGGGCAACGGCTACACCGAACTGGCTTACCTGCGGATCGGGTTCCCGACCTGCTGGTGCGCCAAGTCTGTACCCGAACCCGTGCGCAGCCAGGCCGAAACCGCCTACCGCGCCACCTGGCGTTCCATGACCGGCGCCGATCCTGGCGGACAGCTCGCCGACGCCTGCGCAGGCTGGCTCATCCGCGGCGACGCGCTCGTCGAACGCGCCCGCCGCGGGCCGCCCGGCTACCTGACCCAACTGCCGCACAAGGACTGGAGCTGGGGCACCGCAACCGCCCGCCAGCGCCTGCTGCACCGCCTCACCGCCGCCGCCGCCCTCGCCGCAAACCACCCTGGCCTGGCCAGCCTCGCCCAGGTCAGCCAGACCATGCGCGACCAGATCCAGCAACGCTGGCCCGACATCCGCCCACTCCCAGCCGCTCGCGAAAACCCCATCCACAACTCTTGACAATTACTCCAAAATCAAAGTCAAGATCAAAGTCACAGTCAAAAACGGCGGGGAACCACAGGGGAACCCTTCCCCTTCCAGCCCCAGGGATTCCCCTAACGTTCCTCCCGCACCCCCCATCGTTAACCCCTCCTGGCTCACCCTGGCCCCGTGGTACAGGCAGGCATCCGGCTGGCGAGGAACCACCCACCAGCCACCGAAACCGTGGCATAGGCAAGACGCCAGGCCAGGGCGGAACCGCACGACGCCCACCAAACCGTGGCACAGGCATGCACCAGGCCAGCACGGAACCGAAACGCCGCAGACCGAAACCGTGGCACAGGCAGGACGCACGCGGCACACCGAAACCGTGGCACAGGCAGGCCGACAGCAGCCGGGGAACGCCTGCGGCCAACACCGGAGCAGAGACCGGCACGCGAAAAGGGCACCGCCGACCCGGCGATGCCCCTCAGCGCTGACCTGGGCTCATCTCAGCCCAAATCGAACTCGCCACCCCGCACCCCGGCCGTAAACGCATCCCACTCAGCAGGGGTGAAGGCCAGCGCCAGCCCCCCTCTGTCCGTGGAGTCACGGACCGCGACGACGCCCGGCAGGTTACGCGCGACTTCAACACATGTAGATCCGTTTGCGCTGTAGGTGCTTTTACGCCACTCGGCGCGGCGCAGGTCCCGTGCGTCCACTTCCGCGCCTCCTCTCAACATCCCGTGACATCTGCCGTCACGGTCACTTAATCGTATCCGCGTGGGCCGTGATCAGGGCCGCCGATTCATCGGGACCGAGAGCGAGCGCCCGGAGGCGGTCGAAGGCCAGCGCGTACCGGAAGACTTCGCCCTCCCGCTCGACATACAGATCGCTCGTCATGTTCTCCAGGTACACCACGTCCGGCGCGACCAGTTCAGGGAACCCGAGGATGGTGAACTCGCCCGTGGTCGCCGGATGCGCGCCCACGGCCAGCGGCAGCACCTGGATCGTGACGTTAGGCCGGGCGGCCATGGTGGTCAGGTGCGCATGCTGCTCACGCATGACCTCAGGGCCGCCCACCCGCCGCAGCACCGCCGCCTCGTCAAGCACGACC
>WNFG01000611.1_pt1 | contig 38800 bp, 37 predicted proteins | sample 5400431 | NCBI WGS metagenome assembly WNFG01 (sample SAMN13153346, study PRJNA577476) | soil metagenome | isolation source: 120 cm saprolite under Douglas fir tree site 2 hole 3 replicate 2 | place: USA:California | collected 2015-04-18
ATGATACGTTGGAGCAGGATGCCCAACTGGTCCAGCAATGCCTCCAGGGCGACGGGTCGGCCTGGGAGGAACTTGTGCGTCGCCATACGCGCCGCATCTTTAACATTTGCTACAGGTTCACGGGAAACCGGACGGAATCCGAAGACCTGTCGCAGGATGTCTTCCTCCGCGTGTACCGCACACTGGGAAGCTATCGTTCCGCCCATGGCGGTTTCGCAACTTGGACGACCAGCGTGACGCGCAATCTGCTGATTGACCATTACCGTAGAACCAAGAGGGACCGCATCACCGATTCCCTCGACGATAAAATGCCGCTGGTCGAGAACAAGGAATCCGCCGGGCGCCGCCCCGATGAGCAAGCGCTGCTCGGCGAGTTGAGCGGCCAGGTGCAATCGGCGCTCAAGCGGCTTTCTCCGGAATTGCGCGAGGCGGTGATCCTGCGCGATTTGCAGCAACTGGAGTACGGAGAGATTCAACGAGTGCTGGCGGTACCGGAAGGAACTGTGAAATCAAGAATCAATCGCGGACGAATCGAACTGGCCCGCGTCCTGCAACAAATGGGAGTGCGGCCGTCATGAAAGGACTTGGAATTCCGAAGCGAGCGCGGAGCATGCCATGACCTGGACTTGCGAACAAACCGAAGCGCGCCTTAGCGATTATCTCGACGGCTTTCTTCAGCCCGCCGAGCAAACCGCTTTCGACCTACATGTGAATACGTGCGCGCGCTGCACGCCATTGGTCGCCAGTGTTTCGCATGTGCTTGGTACTTTGCACACTCTGGAACCGGTCGAACCTTCGCCACAGCTCGTCAATTCCATTTTGACTGTCACGCTTGGGCCGCAAAGCTGGCGCAATGCCAAACGCTGGCTGCGCAGTATCCAATCCCCGCGTTTTGTTTACGGCGTGGTTTCCGTCGCCGCCACGTTCATCGTGATTCTCACCGCTTCCGGATTCTCCTGGAGGAAACCGAAGCTGGCGGATCTCGCTCCGGCCACCATCTATCGCAACGCCAACAGCAAGACGCATCGGGCCTACGCCCGCGGCATGAAGTTTTTCAGCGACATGCGCGTCGTTTACGAAATTCAGTCCCGCCTGCGTCAGGACAACGACCTTCCGACAACTCCGCAGAGCACGGTGCCGCAGATTTCACCGAACGGACAGCCCGGCCGGACTGATAAAACCAATCCCTCGTCGCCCAGGCAGCAGAACCGCGCCGACGAGATCGGCCGGAATCTTAAAGTTCTGGCCGTCGAATGCCCGATGCTTATCGGCTTCTTTGGCGAGAGGAGTGTTCCATGAAGTGTGCCGTCCATTCCGGTGAGGACGCAGTAGGCTACTGCCGCAATTGCGGCAAGGCCATGTGTTCCACGTGCGTGCGACCGGTGCGCGACGTGCTCTACTGCGAAGATTGCCTCGCCACGGTCATTGGCATTCCAGGTGCCGCCCCGGCCGTCGCATCGAACACCGCAGCGTCAGGGACCTTCGCAGTTCCCCCTCCCCCTGCTCCGCCGCGCCTAGGGGGCAGCCCTGGCGTCGCATTTTTTCTCGGCCTGTTTCCGGGGCTGGGCGCGGTTTACAACGGCGAGTACAACAAAGCCCTGATCCACATCGTCGTTTTCGCTGCAATTATCGTCGGCCTGAGCGGCGATCCAGGCGATGGGGGCGCGCTCACCCTGTCTCTTCTTCTCGCAGGCTTCGTCTTGTACATGGCTTTTGACGCTATGCGCACCGCCAAAGCAAAAAGCCTCGGCGAATCCACAACGGATCCGCTGGAGGCCTGGAGCAAAAACCGGCCCGTGGGTCCGATTATTCTGATCGCGCTTGGCGCGCTTTTTCTTCTGAACAATTTTGATTGGTTTCCGCTTCACTTTATATGGCGCCTGTGGCCGCTGATTTTGATTGGCGTCGGCATCTTGTTGTTTCGCAATCGTCTCAGCAACCGCGTCTAAGCCGCGGTTGATTGGAGGATGAACCTCAATGAGTGATCCTATTCGTTGCACATGCCGCCGCTGCACCATTCGCAGCTTGATGGGCCCGGCGGTCATCATCACGGTCGGCTTGCTTTTTCTGCTGGCCCAGATGCGCGGCGGCTTTTTATCGTTCAGCAATACGTTCCCGATTATTCTCATCGTCATTGGTGCAGTGAGTCTCGCTTCGGCGCTTGCCCCCATGGACGGGCACATCGACGGCCCCCATCCCCCGGTTCTTCCACCTGCCGTGCCGGGGCCTGCGCAAAACGTGCCGCAGAATCCTTATCCCGGCACAGGCCAGGGACAATAAATTCTTATGGCGAATTCCCGCCTGCGCAGCAAGTCGACGTTTCCCGGCCTCGCTCTCATCAGCGTCGGCGTGCTGCTCCTCCTCCACAACTACAGCGGCTTTAACATCGGCCATTTCATCTGGCACTGGTGGCCTCTCGTCTTCATCTTCTGGGGCGCCGTCAAGCTGTATGAGCGCACTACGGCGAGCCGGGCGGGCAATGCTGCCACTTCCCCCATTACCGCCGGCGAAATATTCTTGGTTCTTGGCCTGCTTGCGCTTCTAGGCATCGTTGTGGCCGTCGATTACGGCAAGCAGCACTTACCAGACGAAGTCTGGAGGGGTGGGCTCGGAGACAGGTTTGAGTTCCACTTGGAAGTTGCACCGAAGCCGGTGCCGCCCGATGCCCGTATCACCATCCGGAACGGTCGAGGCGACATTAGCGTACATGCCTCGGACGAGCCACAGATCCGCGTCTCCGGCACGAAAAACGCCAAGGGCTGGAACGAAACAGAGGCACGTAAGCTGGCCGACCGGGCTTCCGTCGAGATCGTGCAAAACGGCGACGGCTACGAGATTCATCCGGCAGGCAGCACTGATTCGCGCCTCAGCCGGGATCTGGAAGTCTCCGTGCCAAAAAAATCCTTGCTCACCATCCGCAATGAAAAGGGCGACATCAACGTGTCGGACATGGCCACGCCCGTAAGCATCACCAATGGCTCTGGCGACATCGAAGTCCGAAACACTGCAAGCGACGTCTCAATTGATACCCACAAAGGCGCCACAAAAGTCTCGGACACCAATGGCAACGTGAAGATTTCGGGACGCGGAGGAGAGGTAAGCGTCAACTCCGCCACCGGGGCCCTGACTCTGGATGGCGAATTTTTCGGTCCCATCACCGCCGACAAAGTGGCGAAAGGCGTGCGCTTCATTTCTCAGCGCACCGATCTCACTCTCACCCAGCTCACGGGTCACCTCGAAACGAGTTCTGGCCATCTCGAAATCACCGACGCCCCCGGCAATTTGAACCTGCGCACCAATCGCTACGATATCGCCATCGAGAACGCCGGTGGCAAGGTGAAGATTGACAATCGCGACGGCAATGTCGAGCTGCGCTTTTCCGCTCCGCCGAAGGAAGACATCGAAGTCTCCAATGCCGCCTCAGGCATCACTCTCACGCTGCCTGGCTCTTCCAGCTTCGAGATTTTTGCGGATTGCCATTCTTGCGATGTCGATTCTGAATTCTCCGCGGATTCCCTGAAGAAAACTTCCACCGAGTCCGGCGATTCTCACCTGGAAGGAAAGTACGGAGGCGGGCGCGGCCCCAAGATCATTCTGAAAACCAGCTATGGCTCGATTTCGCTGCACCGTACAAGTTCCGATATGCCGGTTCCGCCAAAACCTCCAACGGTGAAGGTTCCCGCTCCTCCGTCTCTGCCGAAAGCGGAAAAGCACTAACTATTCAAAGCGAATTGAGGGCGCGATTTCAATGCACCGGAGCCACCAACCGGAACGCGTCAATCCACAAGCTCGACGTGAAAATGCCCGCCATCTTCGTGTGAATTCACAAAGTCTTCCGCATTCGCCCATTCGCTGTAGGGGCGCGGCCCGCGTCCGTCCCAGCCCGTCAGCTTGATTTTGTTCTGCTCCGCCAGCATCGTGAGTTGCTGCCGTATGCGCGACTCCGGCACATTATAGAATGCGGAAATTCTCTGCGTGCTGATGCATGCCGATTTGTGTGTGTTTCCCGCTAGCCGCAAGATTTCTCTTTGGACGAATTCATCGGAAATCATTAAACGCTCCGTGGCAACAATCTGTGGCTGACATCCCATTCGTTGAAGAACCTCACGTAAATTGTCTGGGATGAGCCGGGAGTATATGCTTCCGCCGGTGATTTGCCAAGGGGCCCTTGCCCGCCCCAAAAAAAAACGCCCCCTTGGGAATGCGGCTATCGATCCGCCATGCGGTTCAATTCCTTGTAGAAATCGGGAAACGAAACAGCAGCACAATCGGCATCGCGAATCACCGTCGGCCCGTCGGCCGCCAATCCCGCTACGGCAAACGCCATCGCGATACGGTGATCTCCGCGCGGCTCAATCTCTGCGCCACGCAATTTTCCCGCGCGTCGCCCCTCCACCTTCAAGCCGTCCGGCCGCTCTTCCAATTTGGCGCCCATGCGCCGCAGATTTTCCGCGAGTGCCGCAATCCGATCGCTCTCCTTGATGCGCAGCTCCGCCGCATCGCGAATCTCAATTCCCTGTTCGGTGTACGGCCCCAGCGCCGCCAGCATCGGCAATTCGTCTATCATCAGTGGAATCTGCTCGCTGGCAATCACTCCGCCTTTCAGCAAGGTTCCTTTCACCGCCAAATCTCCAACGAGTTCCCCATGCGAACTCCTCAATCCCAGAATCTGAACCGCGGCGCCCATGGACGCAAACAGATCCAGAATCGCAGTGCGAGTCGGGTTCAGCCCCACGTTGTGAATCAGGATATTGGAATCCGGAAAGAGCGACGCCGCGGCGATGAAAAAAACCGCCGAGGACAAATCTCCCGGCACATCTAGTGATTTCGCCATCAACTTTCCGCTGCCATTGCTTCCGCTCAACCCCTGAATACGTATCGTCCGCCCGTGCTTCTCGATCGCTGCGCCAAACTCCTCCAGAGCCAGCTCCGTGTGATCCCGCGTTCCGGCCGGTTCCGTGACGCTGGTCACTCCGTCTGCGAACAATCCCGCCAGGAGCACCGCAGATTTCACCTGGGCGCTGGCCATCGGCATTTTGTAGTCGATCGCTTGCAGCCGCGCCCCGCGAATTTCCAGCGGTGCAAAATTGTCATCCCGCGCACGAATTTCCGCGCCCATCTCCCGCAGCGGGCCAATCACGCGTTTCATCGGCCGCTTCTGCAGGGAAGCATCGCCCGTGAGCTTCGATGTGAATTCCTGACCCGCAAGAATCCCGGAAAGCAATCGCATCGTCGTGCCGGAATTCCCCGCATCCAGCGCCCGCCAGCTGGATTTCATTCCCCGCGCACCGCGCCCCGTTATCCGAACTGTATCCCCTTCCGCGTTCACTTCCGCGCCCAGGGATCCCATGCAAGCGAGTGTGCTGTGGCAATCCGCGGCAGCAGAAAAATGCCGCACTTCGCTCGTCCCTTCCGCAAGCGCCGCCAGCATCGCATAACGGTGCGAAATAGACTTGTCTCCCGGCAGCTCCAGCCCGCCGGTCAAAAGCCTCGCCGGATGAATCGTCTCCCTTTTCACACGCAAATTCTAACACGCCGCCTAATCTCATCTCGAAAATCAAGGCGCGGCCCCATTCCATCTTCAATATTCCGGGCATCTCCCCTGTACTCCCGGCCAGTTTTTGTAGCGCACTTCCTGTCCCACTTTCTGAAATCTACCGGCCCGCCCCTGCGTATCATTGTGTGAGGAGAATTGTCATGCCAGCCCGCAGCACGCTCGTTCATTTCGCTACGAAAGCCGCCATGTTGTTCGGTGCACTCTTTGTCGTCAGCGTCCTTCTAGCCGCCATTCCCAGCCATCGGGTACCGGTCATTCAGTCACAGGGTTCGCAGCAATCCGGCACGCAATCCCAGGAATCGCAAGGCATGGACCATAGCAGTATGACGGGAATGGACATGGATGACGCCAAAGCCAACGAAGCCCGCGCCGTCCATGACATGTCCCGCGGCCATCATGACGCACATAACCTGCACATGCGCATGACCGCCATGCGCCCCGCTTCTCCCCAAGACACCGCGCGCGCCAACGAAGTTGTCACCCAACTGCGCGGCGGCCTGGAAAAATACAAGGACTACCACGTCGCACTGAACGAAGGTTACAAAATTTTTCTACCGAATCTCCCACAACCCGAATATCACTTCACGAATTACGTCAACGGCTTCTTCGAAGCCTTCTCGTTTGATGCTTCTCGCCCGACCTCCCTGCTCTACAAGAAAACTTCTGACGGCTATGAACTCGTTGGCGCCATGTACACCATGCCCAAGCGCGCCACCGAAGAGCAGCTCAACGCCCGCATTCCGTTGAGTATCGCCATGTGGCATCTGCACACGAATCTCTGCATGCCTCCCAAGGGCCAGCAATTTCGAAGCACCGACTGGACCAAGTTTGGTCTCAGAGGTTCGATTGCAACGCAAGATGCTTGCGATGCCGCCGGCGGCCGCTTCCAACCTGTCATTTTTGGCTGGATGGTCCACGTCTACCCTTACGAAGACTCGCTCGACAATATCTTCGCCATGCATCACCACCAGGACTGACCGCCGTTCCGGTTCGGAGCGTGGCTTACTAAGCTGCTCCCCCCGAGGCGCAACGCAGCTGTTCTATGCTGTTCTATGCGTTGACTTGCGTCTGAGCGCAACCTAAGATGACCTGTCGATGGCGGTTCCCTCTCCATGATCGGGCAAACCGTTTCCCACTACCGCATTCTAGAAAAGCTCGGTGGCGGTGGCATGGGAGTGGTGTACAAAGCCGAAGATCTTAGGCTCGGCCGCCATGTGTCGCTGAAATTTCTCCCGGAAGAGCTTTCGAAGGAGCCGCTGGCCATCGAACGATTCCAGCGCGAAGCGCGAGCTGCGTCCTCGCTCAATCATCCCCATATCTGCACCATCTATGACGTGGACCAGTATGATGGCCAGAGTTTCATCGTCATGGAATACCTCGAAGGCCACACCCTCAAACACCGCATTTCAGGGAAACCCATGGACATCGAGCGCATCCCAGAATATGGCCACCAGATGGCCGATGCCCTCGAAGCTGCGCACGCCAAGGCCATCATTCACCGCGACATCAAGCCCGCGAACATTTTCATTACCGATCGCGGACAGGTGAAACTCCTCGATTTTGGCCTCGCCAAGCTCTTGCCGGAACGCAAGGGCGCGAAACTCGCCCTTCAGAAATCCGGAGCTTTCGGCTCCACAACTCAGGAAACCCATCTCACCAGCGACGGCGTAGCACTAGGTACGGTCGCCTACATGTCCCCCGAACAAGTGCGCGGCCAGGAGCTGGATCAGCGCACGGACGTGTTTTCACTCGGCCTTGTCCTCTATGAAATGTCCACCGGACAACGCGCGTTCACCGGGAACACTTCCGGCGTGATTTTCGACGCCATACTGAATCGCGCGCCCATCTCGCCGGTACGCCTGAATCCGCTGATCCCTCTCCAACTCGAACAGATCATTAACAAAGCGCTGGAGAAGGACCGGGATTTGCGTTATCGCACCGCCTCCGACATCCGCGCGGACTTGCAGCGATTGAAGCGCGACACGGATTCGGCGCGCGCGCTTCCGTATTTGTCCAGCCCGTCACCCAGTCAGACGGTTCGCAAGCATTGGCCTCATTTCATCTGGGCGGGGATTCTCTCTCTGGTCTTGCTACTGTTTGCATTCAACGTGGGCGATATGCGGCAACGGCTCTTTGGTAGCTCTAGCGCCAACCGCATCGAATCCATCGCCGTCCTGCCCTTCGCCAATGTGAGCAAGGATCCCAACACGGAATACTTGAGCGACGGGATTACGGAAAGTCTGATCAACAGTCTCTCGCAACTGCCCAATCTCGCGGTGATGTCCCGCAACACCGTTTTCCGCTACAAAGGCCAGGCCACCGACCTGCAAAAAGTCGGCCAGGAATTGCACGTGCGGGCCATTCTGACAGGGCGCCTCATCCAGACCGGCGACGAACTTCTCATCAGCGTGAATCTCGAAGACGTCCAAAACAGCCGCCAAATCTGGGGCGAGCAGTACAACCGTAAGCTCTCTAGTTTGGTTTCCGTGCAGCAGGAAATCGCCGGGGACATTTACGGCCGCTTACGTCCGCGGCTTGCCGGCGAAGAGATGAAGCTGCTCGCGAAGCGCCCGACCGAGAATGCCGAAGCCTATCAGCTCTATCTGCAAGGCCTGTTCTATTGGAACAAGTGGACCCAGAACGATTTCAAGAAGGCTGCGGATTTCTTTACCCAGGCCGTGCAGAAGGATCCGCATTACGCCTTGTCCTACGCGGGTCTTGCCGATACCTATAGTCTGCTGGGCGACGCCGGCTATCTTCCGCCGTCTGAAGCTTGGCCCAAAGCAAAAACCGCTGCGATGCAGGCTCTCGACATCGACGATAGCCTCGCAGAGGCTCATACCTCCTTGGGTCTTGTGAAAGAACATTTCGAATGGGATTGGGCCGGCGCCGAGCGCGAATTCAAGCGTGCCATCGAGCTCAATCCGAATTCCGCAACCGCGCATCACTGGTACGGAGACTATCTGGCGAACATGGGCCGCCTCGAAGAAGGCACGCGCGAAACGAAGAAAGCGCTGGAACTGGACCCGCTCTCGCCCATCACCAATACCACCATGGGATGGCAGTTCTACTTGGCACGGCAGAATGACCAGGCCGTCGAGCAGTTGCGCAAAGTTCTGGAAATCAATCCAAAGTTCTCACCGGCACGGCGCATCCTCGAGGAAGTCTACGCGCACATGGGCAAATACAAAGAAGCTGTCGGCGAGCGAGAAAAGTTCTTGTCGCTCTCGGGCGGCCCCGAGTTAGCGGCGTCCATCGAAGAAGACTTCAACAGGTCGGGATATAAAGGCGTCCTGCAAAGCTGGCTTGATGGTTTGACGGAACTCTCCAAGCACAGCTACGTTTCTTCCTACAGCATCGCCGAGTCCTACATGCGCGTGGGTGAGAAACAGAAAGCGTTCGAATGGCTCGACAAGGCCTACGAAGAACACGATAGCGGACTCGTCTCCGTCGCTGTAGAACCCATGTTTGAGCCCATCCGCACGGACCCGCGTTTCAAGGATATCGTCAAACGCATGAAGCTTCCGAATTAGGCTCCCGGCCCTGCACCCGCGTTTCAAGGATATCGTCAAACGCATGAAGCTTCCGAATTAGGCTCCCGGCCCTGCTTTCATCTCTGCAAATAAGTCCCGCCTGCGTGGTCACCGGCACGCTAACACAGCAGATGATTCTTGTCGCCCGGCAAATGCCCATCCACGCGCCGCAGAAGCAGCATTTCAAATGTCAAAGAGATAGTTTCCTCGGGCGGACCCGCCGCGAGCATGGCGCGTTTCCTTCTCGCTCCTTTTCGCATCCAACTCGCATGCCGCAAGTGGCTCCAGTACGCCCAGCCTCTTTCTCCTACCGTTCCCCATCTTCTCGTCCAATTGCCTCCCGGTACCCCGCCGCGTATGATTACCAATTCATGCTTACGGCCCGCCCTCTTTCGTTCATCGCTCGTGTTCTGTTCGCGCTGGCCTTCTGCGCATTCGCCGCCCTTCTTGGGCCCAGCCTCCCCATCGTCAGCGCCCAGGAATCGCGCGCGATCTTGCCCCTGGATCAAGTCCGCCCCGGCATGCAGGGCTACGCCTACACCATCTTCGCCGGCGACCAAGTCGAAAAATTCGATCTTGAAGTTCTCGGGGTCCTGGACAATTTTCTCGGCCCAAAACAATCCATCATCCTCGTCCAGCTCAAAGGGCCCAAGGTGGAGCACACCGGCGTCGTCGCGGGCATGAGCGGCAGCCCCGTCTATCTCGATGGCAAACTCGCAGGCGCTTTGTCCCTCAAGCTCGGGGTCTTCACCAAGGAACCCCTCGCCGGCGTCACGCCCATCGAGGACATCGTAAATCCTCCATCGCAGAATGCTGCGGCCCAGCCAAGTTCGCAGCAATTTGGATTGCCTAGCGAATCCTCCGCGCGCACTGGCCTTCCTTCCGGCTCCACTCTTGAGCCCATCGAAACTCCCCTCGTTTTCTCCGGTTTTCAACCCGCCGCCATCCAGCAATTCGCCAATCAGTTGCAAGGCTATGGATTGGTTGCGGCCCAGGGCGGCACCGCCAAGCCGCGTCCGGAAGACGCGCATCTCGCCGCCGGCGACATGGCTGGGATGGTTCTCGTTCAGGGGGATGCCTCCATCAATTCCGCCTGCACCGTCACCGCTGTGCAGGCCGATCGCGTCTATCTATGCGGCCATCCGTTTCTGAGTCTTGGCAATGTTCAGCTCCCTATGGCGCGCAGCCGCGTGGTTACCACGCTTTCTTCCGACCTGGCCTCCACGAAAATCGTTAACGTCGGCAGCTCTATCGGCACCATCACTGGCGACCACCTCACTGCTGTCACCGGCAAGCTCGGCGCGCCCCCGGCGATGGTTCCGCTCGACCTCACCTTGGTGGCCAACGAGGCCGGCTCGCCCAAACAAAAAACGCTTCATTTCGAGCTCGTCAACCACCCCAAGCTCACTCCCCTCCTCGTCGCCCTGACCACCTTCAGCGGCCTCACGCAAAATTCTCTTTACGGCGAAGGCACCACCCTCCACCTTTCCGGCGAAATCCGTCTTCAGGGCCACGCACCCGTGCAAATCGAAAACACGTTTGCTCCCGGCGATTCCCTCTCCCCCGACGGACTGCCGATCGCTCTCAGCATGCAAAACGTTTTCACGCGCCTCTTCACCAATAGCTTTGAACCCGCCAAAGTCGACCGTATTTCGCTCCGCGTGGAATCTGTCCCCGGCCGCAAGTCATTCACCATTGAAAGCGCCTGGCTCGAACGGGGCGAAGCAGCTCCCGGTGAAACTCTCCGCGTCCGCGTGCTCCTGCGTCCCTACCGCGGCGCCGCGCGCGTTGAAGAAACTACCGTACACGTCCCCGATCAGGCTGCGCGCGGCACAACTCTTCGCGTCCTCGTCAGCGATGCCGATCTTCTTAATCGCGCCTCGCGAGGTTTTGCTTTTGCGGGCGCGGTCAGCCCCGACGGCCTAGATCAGCTCATCGCGCTTTTGAATCGCGAGCGCCGCAATGATCGCCTCTATGTCGGACTCTTCGTTCCTTCCCCCACTCTTCTCTGGGGCGACAAAGAGCTCCCCAACATTCCGCTCTCCCAAATCAACGTAGTTGACGGCCGCCCCACCCCCGGCAGCGTCCAGATTCTCCGCGAATCCTTGTCGAGTGAATCTTCTGTCCTGCTCGGAGGCCCCGTCTCCGGCGTCGTCTCCCTTAACTTACAAGTTCGATGAAGATCACAATGCCCAAGTCGTCAAGTCGAGCAAGGTATTTCCGAATCCTCTACTTTTTTAGCGTCCTTTACTTCCTTTCCGTCCCCCTCCACGGCGAGCACACCCGTCGCTGGCGCCAATCCACCTATGAAGAATTCCTGAAAGGCACCGCCCACGGTGTCGCTGTTCGAAGCGACGGCCGCCTCGAGCTTGCTCCTAAGTTCACGCTACTCGCCGACGCCGATGCCTCCTATCTCTGGACCGTTCGCCTTGATTCGAAAGGCGCGCCCTTCGCCGCCGGCGGCTCCCCCGCAAAAGTGTTTCGCTTCGATTCGAACGGCAAACCAACCGCGGTCTTCGACTCCCCCGACCTCTCCGCACAAACCATCGCTTTCGATTCCAAGGGCACCCTTTTTGTCGGCACTTCCCCCGATGGCAAGGTCTACAAAGTTTCCGCGACTGGCGAGAAATCCGTATTCTTTGACCCCAAAACAAAATATATCTGGGATCTCGCCTTTGCTCCTGACGGCACGCTCTTCGTCGCTACCGGCGACAAAGGCCAGGTCTTCGCCGTTGCGCCCGACGGCAAAAGCGGGCTCTTCTACGCCAGCGACGAAGCTCACATCCGCGTCCTCGCCTTCGACAGCACCGGCAATCTAATTGCCGGCACGGAACCCAGCGGCCGCATCCTCCGCATATCTCGCAGTTCGGGGAAATCCGCGGCCGATGGTTTCGTTCTGTACGAAACTTCCAAGCGCGAAGTCACCTCTCTTGCCGTCGCAGCCGACGGCGCCATCTATGCTTCAGCGATTGGTGAAAAGCCGCGCCCCGGCGGCTCCGCGCCCAACATCGTGATTGCTACTCCGCAGGGCACAACCACCCTCACAACGGGAGGCCAGATAAGTTCCGGCCAGTCGCAGTTGCAACAACAGTTCGTTCCCTTCCCGCCACTTCTCTCCAGCAGCATCTATCGCCTCAGCGCGGACGGCGCCCCGGAAGAACTCTGGTCTTCCCGCGAAGACGTCGTCTACACTCTCGGGCTCGCCTCCGACGGCCGCCTCCTCGCCGGTACCGGCAACAACGGCGCGCTTCTTGCCGTTGACGGCCGCGGCGTTTTCGCGCAACTTGCCAAAGCAGGCTCCGCGCAAATCACCGGCATCGCCCGCAATTCTTCCGGCAAGGTTTTCTTGTGCACCGCCAATCCCGGAAAAGTTTTTTCCCTCGGTCCTGAATACGCGGCAGAAGGCACCTATGAATCCCGCTCGTTTGATTCTCAGCTTTTTTCGCAATGGGGCCGCCTCGAATGGTGGGGACCTCCACCTTCAGCCCCAGACAAGTATTCCTCCCATTCGAACGCCTCGCGTTCGAATGCATCGCATATAGATGACCCACGGCTCGAGTTTTTTGTCCGCACCGGCAACACCGAAGACCCCAGCAAGGAGTGGTCTCGCTGGTTCGGTCCATACTCCAAATCCGGCACCGCCATCGAAGCCCCGTCCGCGCGATTCGTCCAATGGAAAGCCGTCATTCACGATGGCCGCTCTGGCGATGGCATTGAATGGGTGAGCCTCGCCTATCTCCCGCGCAACGTCGCCCCGGTCATTGACGGCATCGCTCTTCAGGAACCCGGTATTCGAGCGCAATCGCAATCCACCATCGGCGCGAGTCAGCCCACTGTTGTAACCCTGAAACAGCCGCCATCGCCAAATACCTCCGGCATGGTCGTCACCCAGAGCGGCGCACCCGCTCGATTCGAACTGCCGCCCCAAGGCACGCTACAAAAAGGCTATCAATCCGTTCTTTGGAGCGCCCACGACGATAACGACGACGAATTGCGTTACGCCGTTTATTTTCGTGGCGAAAGCGAACACGAGTGGAAACTATTGAAAGACAATCTCGAGCAAAGGTTCTATTCCTGGGATACCACCACGCTGCCGGATGGAGCCTACTACCTGAAAATTGTCACGACGGATGCCCCTGCGAATCCTCCCGCCGTCGCGCGCAAGACGGAGCGCGAAAGCGAGCGCTTTGAGGTGGATAACACGCCCCCGGTGATCGAGGGCCTCCAGGTTGGGCCTGCTTCCGGCAAGATGACCGGCGGTCATCCCGCCTCCTTCACCGCGCGCGACGCTTCTACGGCGATCGAGCGTGCGCAGTACAGCCTGGACGGTGGCGAGTGGATTCTCCTGGCCCCGGATAAGGCCGTTAGCGACGCGCTCATCGAGCACTACAACATCGGCCTGCCGTCCATGGCACCGGGGGAGCACACCCTAGCAGTCCGCGCCTACGACCGCTTCGAAAACGTCGGCAGCGCGAAAATGACATTCACCGTCCCAGCCGGCAAACCCTAATCTGCATTTACCATGGGAATCTATCTGGCTTGGGGTACCCGGTAGCACCGGCTTTTCCTGAGGGCATCCCTGCCGCCTCTTTGTCACTCTCTGCCCGCCGTACACTATAGGACTGCCTTCTAATGCGGGCCTTCCAATGGGAGCAAAGATTTTGGGGGTTTGTCCGGACGAATCGCAAAGGGCTAAACTAACAGCTGCCGTCTAGTTCGCCCACCGCTCTTGCGGCAGAATAGCTTCAAATTTTTCAATCTCCGCGCCGAACCCGATCCGCCCATCTCCGTACGGCTCGTTTCGAACGTGCACGACCCGGGCCGTGCACCGCATCTCCTGCGAAGTGCTCCCGGTCACCTCTGCGGGCATTCGAAGAGTCGCCTCCAGGGGCATCCCGACCTGCAGCGGAGCCGAAGACGCAAAAAAGAACCCGCCCCGCGATATATTCAGCGCTTCGGTAAAGTGCTCCGTCTTGTCCGCGGCTACGCCTAATGCCCGGAAACGCAAGGGGGTGCGAGTGGTGGTGCGCGCTAGTTGTCGGCGTTCGGATGCCTTCATTTGGGCCTCCTGCGCAGGAAAACGTCTGCCGCAGGCTCTCGTAACAAAGGGTGGTGTCTCAAGCCTAACAGAGCACCAGAAGCGGTCAAGTACCAAACCCGTCTGGCCAAAAGATACCAGTACCGCTCAGCCAAGCCGCCTTGCCTTTCGCCCTCACCAAGAATTGAGCTTCAACCATGCCAAAATGCCTCTTTCAATCAACCCCGCTACGCGCTAAAGAAGAGGTTTTACTAGCCAAGCCCCGGCCAAAGCGAGCGAAATGAGCACAGCACCGCAGGTCGAAAACACGGCCTACCAGCCACCCAGTTGGGAGGCCATCCTCGCCGCCCACGCGCGCATCGCGCCAAGGATCCATCGCACCCCGGTTCTCACCTCGTCTTCGCTGGACGCTATCGCCGGCGCAAAACTCTTCTTCAAGTGCGAAAACCTGCAACGCACCGGCTCCTTCAAGATTCGCGGCGCGGCGAACGCCATCTTTTCGCTTTCGAAAGACGAAGCCGCTCGCGGCATCGTCACTCCCTCCAGCGGAAACCACGGCGCCGCCGTCGCCTGCGCAGCCGCCTGGCGCGGCGTCCCCGCCTACATCGTCGTTCCCAAAAACGCCCCCAAAGTGAAAGTCCGGGCCATTGAAGCCTACGGAGGTAAAGTCACCTTCAGCGAGCCCACCATCACCTCGCGAACGGAAACCGCCGCGCGGGTCCAAGCAGAAACTGGCGCGCATCTCGTTCATCCTTACGACGATGACCGCATCATCGCCGGCCAGGCCACCGCCGCAAAGGAATTGCTCGAGGAAGTCGGCGATCTGGACGCCGTGTTTGCCCCGGTCAGCGGCGGCGGGCTGTTGAGCGGAACGTGCCTCGGCGCCAAAGGCATTCAAACGTCCGTTCGAATCTTCGGCTGTGAGCCCGCACGCGCCGATGACGCCTACCGCTCCCTCACCACCGGAACTTTGCAATCGCTCGATTCCAGCGACACCATCGCCGACGGCTTGCGCGCTTCCCTCTCCCCGCGCACCTTCGCCATTCTCCGCAAATATGTCGATCGTATTCTCCTGGTCAGTGAAGAAGAAATCATTTCCGCCGCGCGCCTCGTCTGGGAGCGCATGAAAATCATTATCGAACCTTCCAGCGCCGTGGCCATCGCGCCGCTTCTGAAACCGGGCGTCGTGGCTTCCCTGAATCTTTCGAATCGCCCCGATTCCGGCGTCCCCAAACTCGGCGTGATTTTCTCCGGTGGAAACGTCGACTTGTCCGCCCTCCCCTGGACCCGCTAACCGGCAATCCTCCGCTGGAAAGCATCGCTCGGCGTGTCCAATTCTCTGTACTGTTTGTGCAAGGAATTGCACAAACCGGGCACCTGCCAGCCGGAATAGGTTTTAACTAATAGAATTATAAGGACTTATACATTCATCGGTTTGGATTGACGTTTGCTCATACCGCACCGAAGGATCGGGCCATCATGCACGTGAATCCGCAGGATCGAGTAGAAGAACACAAGGCAGCAGTATTGCTGGGCCTCCCCACCACGGAACTCCGCCGGTTCTCGCGTTTATCCGGAATCGGTCACCTGGAAGAAAACGGCCACGGCCAGCAGATGGTTTTCACTTACGAGGAGCTGCGCAGACTTTGTCTGTTGGCGGCGCAGTCGTCTAAATAGAAATTCGAGCAACAAGAGATTCAGTTTCCCTCGCATCACCCCCCCAGCCCCGGGCGCCTCCCCACAGGTTCCCGGGGCTTCCTTCGTTCTACTCCGCTGAACTACCGTAATACCGGATGTTTCTGGCTCTGCTCTGCAGCGTTTCAGCGCGCATGCTACTTCTCTTTGAGCTTGAGCTTGCCGGAGGATCTATTTTCTTCGAGGAATTCGCGGAGCTGGGGTGTGGCTTCGAGTAAGCGTATCCACTGTTCGTAATAGAGCGTGACGGGAAAGCGGCCGAGGCCGTAAACGCTGACGCCGCCTTTTTCGCCGACGCGAAATTCGAGGGCACCGCCGCGGCGGCCGCCCGTCTGCTTCTCCATTTCCGCAATTTTTGCTTTGAGTTCTTCGTAAGTTGGTTCGGCCATGGTCTCTCCTGTGATGGATGGGGCTGAAGCAGGATTATACAATGCGTTTCGATTGGAGGAAGCACAGGCTATACTCCTGCGCGAAAGTGCGCGGGAAGCAGGTGCAGCGTGGCAGGAGAGGAAAGCAGGATCGTCGATTGGGTGAACCTGCCGCCGGAAATTTCTGGTGAGTCGCTGTGGGATGGGCTGCACGAGGCGCAGATTATTTCCATTCAATCGAGTCTGCTGGAGCGCACCGTCACGCTGCATGTGGAGATCGAGAACCTGCGGATTTTCCATGCATGGCCGCTCAACATGCAGTTTGTTTTCCGGCTGGACGGGGTGCAGTCGGCGCGTGTGCTGAAGTATTCGATTTGGCCAGGGACGTTTGCGGTTCCTCCGGCACTGTCGAAGCAAGAGCAGGACCGGCTGGTAGCGGAGTATCAAGCGAAGTGGCGCGAGGAATCGGCGAACTGGAGCGATTTGGAAAAAGCGGTTACGGCGGAGCACAAACAGGTGATTGATATTGCCGACGCGAGTCTGGCGACGGAGAAGGACGGAGCTGTGGCGCTGCGCATCAGCGGGCTGCTGAATTACACGGCGTATCATCAAATTTTCCTGCGCGCGGAGAAGCTGACCATTTCGCGGACGGATGCGGGCAAAGTCACTATTGCGGAATTGCTGAAGTTGGGCGCGGCGTACTGGGATGCGCTGGAGCAGCACGAGAAAGAAGATATAGAGATCGCGGGGCGCGGCGAGGAGGGAAAGAACAAGTCATGAAGAGATTTCTCGCGACGGGATGTCTGGTGATTTTTTTGCGAATGCTCGTTGCGCCGGGAAATGCCGGCGGACAGACGGCACCGACCTTTGTAGGCGTGCGGACCTTCTTGAGCGCCCCGTATGAGCCGGACCTGGACAAGTTAAAAGCCGATTTCGCCGTGCTGGGCGTGCCGTTTGATGAAGGGACGTGGGGACAGCCAGGCGAGCGCTACGGTCCGCGGGACATGCGGGAGAATTCCCAGGAGTACGCGCACGACTTGACCGAAGGCTTTTACTACATCGACGGCGACCGCACGGTGCTGAAAGGCAAGCGATGGGTGGACGTGGGAGATGTCGTGATTTATCCGACGGTGGCGGAAGAGACGAACGCGAAGATCACCGAGGCGGTGAAGAAAATCCTGGCGAAGAAGGCGTTTCCCATTACTTTGGGCGGGGATCACAGCATCACGTTTCCGGTGGTTCGTGCGTATGACATTCCGCTGACCATCGTGCACATTGACGCGCACCTGGACACCTGGAACGGCGCGAAGGGAAATCTCGACCACGCGTCGTGGGTGCTGCGCGTGGCCAAATTGCCGACAGTGAAACACATTAGTCAGCTCGGCATGCGCGGAATCGCGAACGACCAGGAAGCCATTGGCAACGCGCGAGCCATTCACACAAAAATCGTGACGAGCGAAGAGATTCACAGGCGCGGAGTGGCCGCAGCGATGGAAGCCATTCCGCAGAGCGACAACATTTACATTTCCTTCGACGTGGACTCGATGGATCCAACGCTGGCGCCGGGAACGGGAACGCTGGAGCCGGGTGGGCTGAATTTTGCGGAGATCGACGAATTGCTGAAGGGGATTCCGAGCAAAGGCAAGCTCGTGGGTCTGGATATTGTGGAAGTGAATCCCTACCGGGACCCTTCTGGGAGAACGGCCCAGACCGCCATCCGATTGATGGTGGATTTGCTGGGTGCGGCGTTTCATTAACAGATTTAGTCGAGAGGCGAGAGCGGCGAAAATCGTCACATCCGCGGCTCCAGGAGCGCCTGATAAACGGGGGTTTGGCTTAGCGCCTGCACATTGGGCCACCCGGGGCCAAGCACTCGCTGGGTCATGCCAACAAAAATCAGGTCGTTAGTGGGATCGACCCAGAACCAAGTGTCTGCCGCTCCGAGCCAGAAGAAAGTGCCTTTGCCAACCACCTCGTCCGCTTGCAGCGGGTCGGTGAAGACCGCGCAATCGTAGCCCCACCCCAAGCCGGGTCGCGGACCCATAAAAAAACCCTCACCGGTCATGAGACTGGGGGCGAGATGGTTTGAGGTCATGAGCTGTACCGTGGCCGGCGCCAGGATGCGCACGCCGTCCAGCTCGCCGGCGTTCAGGAGCATCTGAGCGAAACGCAGATAGTCCTCCGCGGTAGAGACCATGCCTCCGCCGCCCGAGGGCATCGATGGCTGCGTTAGATAGTCGGTAGGCACTCCCTCGCCCGGCTTGTCCGCGATCAGTTCGCCTTTTGGGTCTCCCACATAGAGCGTGGCAAACCGGTTCCGCTTTTCTTTGGGAACGAAGAAGCCCGTGTCCTTCATGCCGAGGGGCCCGAAAATGCGCTCCTGCATGAAATCCGGCAGGGACTTGCCCGACAATTTTTCAACCATATAGCCTTGAATATCCATCGCCACGCTGTAGACCCAGCGAGTTTCCGGCTGGTAGAGCAATGGGACCTTCGCGAGTTTGTTGATCATGTCCTGCAGGGATTGGGATTGCAGCACTTGCTGGTCCTTGTACATCGTGTCGACCGGACTCGTGCCAAAAAAACCATACGTGAAGCCCGCGGTGTGGGTCATCAACTCGCGCATGGTCGGGGGATGGCCGGGGTCTTCCAGGATCATCTTGCCGCTCGGATCCATGCCCTTAAAAACTTTCAAATGGGCGAACTCCGGGATGTACTGCGACACCGGATCCGAAGGATGCCATTTGCCTTCTTCAAAGAGAATCATCATGGCAACGCCAGTAACCGGCTTGGTCATGGAAAAGATGCGGAAGATCGTATCCTTTGTCATCGCAGCGCCGCTCGCGATGTCTTTCTTGCCGTAGGTCCTCTCCTCGACCACTTTCCCGTGGCGCGCCAGAATGGTCACGACGCCCGCAAGCTGCTTCTGGTCCACTTCCCGCTGCATCGTCGCATGAAGCCGCTCAAGTCGCTCCGATGAGAAGCCAAGCGCCTCCGGCTTGTTCTCGGCGAGACTGGGCGTTTTCTTGTTCTCTTGCTGAGCGTGTGTCTGCTGCGTGCTGGCAACAAGGAGCAGTCCCGCGAGCAGCCCTAGCGCGAAAGGCGGGCGTAGTGTGTTCTTCATTCTCCAACTCCTGATTGATTTCCGGAACTGGCGTGCATGACCGGACACTCTGGCAGAGCCGCACGATCGAGGTCCTAACCGGAATTTCCGATGTAGCCTCTGGCTCGCGCATCATACGCTTCTCGTGCACATGGCACAACGAACCGTATCGAGCCACCACCACAGCAAGCCCCATTAGCACCGCGGGAACAAACCGCCTCCTGATACATGCGGTCACCAGAAATTGACCCAGCGCCCTCATCGAACGAGATGGCATTTATGCCCCCGAGGCCATAATATCAAGGAGGACGTGGGTCATCTTTCAGGCCAGTTCACCCAACGTCTTGCATTCGTCACCACACGGAGACCATGGCCTTGTCTGAGCAGCGCCCAGCCATGCGGCACGCAGCACCGATCGCTTCCGGCGATGCGCACCTCCATACGCAAATTGACGCATTGCTGGCCGCCCGGCATTCCGATCCTTTCGCGCTCCTCGGTCCGCATCCCGTGAAGGACGGCTGGGCCGTCCGCTTCTTCCTGCCCTGGGCCGATGCCACTTCCATTTCTCTGAAGCCCTCCGCCGTCGAAGGCCCTACGCTTGCTCCCGCCAAAGTCACCGACGCCGTGAAACTCCGCCCCGAAGGATTCTTCGAAGCCACCTGGCCTTCGAATCAGACCAGTCCACCGGCCCCGGGCAGCTACAAAATTCAAGGTCGTACGCACGAAGGAATCCCGTTCGAAACCTACGACCCCTACGCATTCCCTCCGGTACTTACCGAATTCGATCTCTATCTCATGGGCGAGGGCCGTCACTACGACACCTACGAAAAACTCGGCGCCCACGTTATAACTCTCGAAGGCGTCCGCGGTGTCCACTTCGCGGTGTGGGCGCCCAGCGCAAAGCGTGTCAGTGTCGTTGGTGACTTCAATGGCTGGGACGGCCGCGTGCATCCTACGCGTGCCCGAGGCTCCTCCGGCATCTGGGAAATCTTCCTCCCCGAACTCGACGAAGGCGCAATCTATAAATATGAAATTGTCGGCCCTAATGGAAACATCTTGCCGCTCAAGGCCGACCCCTACGCCTTCCGCTCCGAGCTCCGGCCCAAGACCGGTTCTGTCGTCGCCCGCCTCGATCACTACAAATGGAACGACAGCGCGTGGATTTCGCAGCGCGCGCAGAAAAACTGGTTCGAATCGCCTGTCTCCGTCTACGAAGCGCACCTCGGCTCCTGGCGCCGCGTTCCCGAAGAAAAGGATCGCTGGCTGACCTACCGCGAGCTCGCCGATCAGCTCATCCCGTATGTGAAAGATCTCGGCTACTCCCACATCGAGCTGCTTCCCATCATGGAGCACCCCTTTGACGGCTCCTGGGGTTATCAAACGCTCGGCTATTTCGCCGCCACCAGCCGTTATGGCTCTCCCGCCGAATTCATGGAATTTGTGGATCTCTGCCATCAAGCGGGAATCGGCGTCATTCTCGATTGGACTCCCGCGCATTTCCCTCGCGATACGCATGGCCTCGCGCAATTCGACGGCACCCATCTGTACGAACATGCCGACCCGCGTCAGGGCGCGCATCCCGATTGGGGCACGCTCGTCTACAACTACGGCCGTAACGAAGTCCAAAACTACCTGATTTCGAACGCGCTCTTCTGGCTCGACAAATATCACATCGACGGCCTGCGCGTGGACGCCGTCGCCTCCATGCTCTATCTCGACTATTCCCGCAAAGCAGGCGAGTGGATCCCCAATCAATTCGGCGGCCGTGAAAATCTCCCCGCCATCGATTTCATCAAACGCATGAACGAAGTCGCCTACGGAAAATTCCCCGGCGTCCTCACCATCGCCGAAGAGTCCACCTCTTGGCCCGCCGTATCGCGCCCCACTTATCTTGGCGGCCTTGGCTTCAGCTTCAAATGGAACATGGGCTGGATGAACGACACGCTAAAATACTTTTCTCACGACCCCGTCCATCGCAAGTACGAACACAACAAACTCACTTTTTCACTTCTCTACGCCTTCACCGAAAATTTCCAGCTTCCCTTCTCTCACGATGAAGTCGTCCACGGAAAAAATTCTCTCCTCCATAAAATGCCCGGCGACATGTGGCAGCAATTCGCAAATCTCCGTCTTCTATACGCCTATCAGTACGCCCATCCCGGCAAGAAACTCCTCTTCATGGGCCAGGAATTCGCCCAGCGCCGCGAATGGACCGAAGCGCACAGCCTGGACTGGGACTTGCTCCAGCATGATTCCCATCGCGGCATTCAAAAGCTCATCACTGACCTCAACCATCTCTATGCCGCCGAGCCCGCCCTCCATCAGGTCGAATTTGACTGGCATGGTTTTGAATGGATTGACGCCAACGATTCGGACAACAGCGTTCTTTCCTTCATCCGCCGCGGAAAAAATCCCGAAGATGTAATCGTCGCCGTCATCAACGCCACACCTGTCGTCCGCGGCGGTTATCGTCTTAGTGTCCCGAACCCCGGCTTGTACCGTGAAATCATGAATACCGATGCCATGCACTACGGCGGTTCGAACGTCGGCAACATGGGCGGCCAGCAATCCGTCGATGTCCCCGCCCAGGGCCGTCCTCATTCCCTGGTCCTCACCCTCCCGCCCCTCGCCGCCGTCTACATGAAGTGGACACCGAAATCCTGAGGAAGTTCATCAAACAGCAGACATGCCCCAACAAGTACAAAACCAGGCAGAAGTCCCTCAAGCGACGGCTGGACCGCATAGGGAGAAGATCTTCTATTTCGATCCGAAGCTTCTCAATTGGTCCGGCGTGGTATTCACTGTGCTGCAAAGCGCCTGCACCGCCGTCATCGCCATCAGCGGCCTGCGCGTGGCGATTGGCCTAAGCGCTCTCGCCGCCGCAGCAGGAATTCACGCACCCGCCCACGGCTTTCATCAGGACGCCATCCGCATCCCCATGATGACTTTGGCCTTTCTGGGAAGCGTTCTCAATCTTTATGTGATAGGAAAAGTGCGCCGCTTGCGCAGCCGCCCGGCGTCACACTGGCGTCAGCAACCCCTAACGAGGAAAAAACTCAATTCCGAGCGCTTCCAAATCGCTCTCTCGATCGTGACCCTGCTTCTCCTCGCCGCCGAATGGATCACTCACCCGCTGGTTCACCGTGTCCCTTAATGTGAGTCCGGAATAGTTTTCTTCATTCTTTCTTGGGGTCCTTCTCGGAACTCTCCAGCTCTTTCGCCAGCCGCTCATGAAGCCTCTTGCTGTACTCCACCGGCAATTCGAATGTCCTGTCATCCGCCGTCAAAACCAAAATGTTCCGCGTCGAATCCAGTATCGCCGAGCAGATTTCGCAGTGTTCCAAATGCCGCTCGATATCCTCACGCAGATTGGCATCGACAGTCTTGTCGATGTATTCCGAGATGTGCCCCCAGACGTCTTTGCAGTCGAGTTTCATCATGCTCTCCGGAAGAACCACCTGCGTGAAGGGGCCGTTGCTCTTAGGAAAGGAACCAGCCGCTTTTGCAGCAAGATTCGCGCGCGGTGCAGCCGCACTCTCACAACGCTGGCGTTAATCCCCAGCGCCTGCGCCGTTTCCTCCACGTTCAGCTCTTCCAGGTCTCTTAGTGTGAAAACTTGCCGGTAAATGTCGGGGAGTTCCGCGACCGCGCCCCTCAACGCTTTTCGTATTTCTTCCCGTTCCAAAGCTTCCAATGGAATCTCACGCCAGTCCGTCAGTGGCGTGGGAGTGTAGTCCCCTACATGCCCCTCAGCTTCGTCTTCAATCGATTCTTCTGCGGCAGTCTTTGCCTTCCGCAGCCGTTTCCGCCCTTCATTGATCGCAATGGTCGTCAGCCACGTGCTGAACTTAGCGTCTCCCCTAAATGATTTAAGGTGGCGGTAAGCGTTGATCACTGCCTCTTGTGCCCCATCCTCGGCGTCCGCTTCGTTCCTCACCATCGAGAACAACGTCAGGTAAACCATCCGCTCATACGGCCGGATCAGCTCATGAAACAGTTCTTTCTCGCCACCCAGTATCCGCTCGATCAGTCCCGCCTCATTTTTTCCCGTCATTCGCATATCAAACTGTGGCCGCCCTCTTCAACCTTGCTGAGGGTAGTCGAACCAGAGAATTCTTATTGCTGCTCACGTTTTCTCTCTTAGAACTTCTCCAGCTTCGCCACGCCAAAAATCGCGTGAAATCTTTCGCAGTAAATCGCCACCGCCTGATACTGATTCAAGTCCGCCGTCGCTGGCAAATCATAATTCTGATCGCCCTGATTCCCCTTCAGCGAACCAAGCTCCACGCCATCGAGGTCGCCTTCCACAATTTCCTGCCCAAGTGCCTTGTCCTCCGCACGCACCAGCAGCACGTGCACGTCCGGCCCATTCGAAGTCGTGAAACCCGAAAGCCGCAAATATTGCTTGCCATCGGAGGACTTGTAAATCGTCGCCCGCCCACTCGTCGCGTGAACCTTCCCTTCCAGCCTTCCCGTATACAGCGCCTCCGGCTCCGAGCTCAGCGCGGCTGGCACGGCCTCGTTCACCTTCTGATTGATGAACAGTTTCTCCGGCCGGAACGCCCACCACCCTGCCACCAGCACCGGAATCCCCATCGCCGTCAGCATCCCTCTTTTCCGTGACACCCACGAACCTGTATTTGTGTTCATCGTTTTCCCCCGAAGAAGCAGACCGAGCAGGCCCTCCTGCACGGTCCGTTTCTTCTTTCGATCCCTTAGAATTTCTCGAGGGGCGCCGCACCAAAGTTCGCATTGAACCGCTGGCAATAGATGGAAACCGTCCGGAATTTCGTCAGGTCCGTTCCCGCAGGAATTTCATAATTCTGGTCGCCTTCATTGCCCTTCAGTTTTCCCAGCTCCAGCTTTTCCGTGTTGTCTTTCAGGAAGTTGGCGTCATCCATGGCATCCGTCGTCGCCACAAGAATCACATGGACATCCGGCCCGTTCGAAGTCTTGAATTTGGTCAGCCGCAACACCAGCTTCCCGTCCGACTCTTGATAGATCGTCGCCCGGCCCTCCGTCTTGTGGACTTTCCCGTGGAACTTTCCGGTCACCAGGGTCTTCGCATTGCTCTCGTGCATCATCTTGTCATCCTGCATCTTGTCCTGCTGCATGCTGTCTTGCTTCATCGGCTCCTGCGCGTACACCGATGGCTGAACCGAGAAAGCCGCCGTCAGCGCCGCAAGTGCCAATCCTGTCTTGATCGTCCGAACCATTCGAATCTCTCCTCTATATGGAATCTTCGGGAAGGAGCCCCTCTCGGTGCTCCTCCCGTTCGCCTTATACGAGTCCACAATTCTGCAAAGGTTACCGCCGAGTGCCAATTTCCTTGGGCGTGCTCCGACCCGCGTGCCATCTCTCTGCTCTACCCCCCGCCATCTTCCTGAAATGGGCCCCGCAAAAGCGTATTTCTCCGTGTCACCTGGTATCCTCCCGTTGCATCCAAAAACCAACGAGCGCAGAGTAGAGCTGTTCGCGCATTCCTGGTGGCGCCCTCGGCTCATTTCGTTGGTGGTTGCATGTAAAATTCTTTGGAGGCGGACTGTGACTTCCTTTTTTCTCAACGGAAAATCTGTATCCGTCGAAGATGATCCTTCCACACCCCTGCTCTGGGTCATCCGCGACTCTCTCGGTCTGACGGGAACGAAATTCGGCTGCGGCATGGCCCTCTGCGGAGCCTGCACGGTGCACCTCGACGGCAAGGCCATCCGTTCCTGCGTTTCTCCGCTCACGCGCGCCGCGGGAAAGCGCGTCACCACCATCGAAGGTCTTTCAAACGATCTGTCGCACCCGCTGCAGCGCGCCTGGATCGAAGTCGACGTCCCGCAATGCGGGTACTGCCAGTCCGGGCAAATCATGAGCGCCGCCATCCTGCTGAAAGAAAATTCCAAGCCCACCGACAAAGACATCGACGAAGCCATGTCCGGCAACATCTGCCGCTGCGGGACTTACCCGCGCATCCGCCGCGCTATTCACCGCGCCGCCGAAATGGCCGCGGAAAAGAGGTCGTCATGAGCCGCCTCGAGGAACGCATCAAGACCACCCCAGTGTTATCCGCCGCTGACCATTCGAATGGCCCCTCGGCAAAAGCGTCGCGCATCGCCCGCCGCGAATTCCTGAAGACCACCGCAACCATTGGCGGCGGCTTGTGGATCTCAGCCTACGTGCCCGAGCTGGCCGCGCACCCTGATTCGAACGCTCCGGCAACCGCCACCGTTTTTGCCCCGAATGCCTTCCTTCGAATCGCGCCCGACGACACCGTCACCGTCATCTCCAATCACTCCGAAATGGGCCAGGGCATCTACACCAGCCTGCCCATGCTCCTCAACGAAGAACTCGAAGCGAACTGGTCCAAAATCAAAGTCGAAGCCGCCCCCGTCGACCCCGTATACAACCACACGCTGTACGGTGTTCAAATGACTGGCGGCAGCAGTACCACCCCCTCCGAGTGGGAGCGTTTCCGCAAAATGGGCGCGATGGCACGCGTCATGCTCGTGGACGCCGCGGCGCAGAAATGGGGTGTCCCCTCATCTGAATGTCGCGTCGAAAAAGGAGTGGTGATTCACACCGCTTCCGGAAAGAAAGCTACCTACGGTTCGCTCGCCGACGCCGCTTCGCAATTGAAACCACCTGCAAACGTTCCGCTGAAAGATCCAAAGCAATTCACCCTGATTGGAAAACCTGTACGTCGTCTCGACACCCCTTCCAAAATCAACGGCAGCGCGCAGTTCGGCCTCGACGTTCGTTTGCCGGGCATGGTGTTTGCCCTCGTCGCACGACCGCCGGTGTTTGGCGGCAAACTCGTAAGTTTCGACGCCACCGAAGCGCTCAAGATTCCCGGAGTCCGCGCTGTCGAACAAATTCCTTCCGGAGTTGCCGTCGTCGCGGATCGTTTTTGGCCCGCAAAGCTCGCCCGTGAAAAAGTAAAAATCACCTGGGACGACGGCGAAAACGCAAAACTCTCGACCTCGCAAATGCTCGCCGATTTTTCCAGACAGTCCGCGACTCCCGGAAACATCGCAAAAAAAATCGGTGACCCTGCCGCCGCTCTGGCAGGCGCCGCAAAAACCATCACCGCCGAATACGACGTCCCCTACCTCGCCCACGCCATGATGGAGCCGCTCAATTGCGTCGTGGATTTGCGCTCCGACACTTGCGAAATCTGGACCGGCACGCAATTCGAAACCGTCGACCGCGCCAACGCCGCCAAAACCGCCGGCCTGCCCCCGGAAAAAGTCAAAATCAACACCACACTGCTCGGTGGCGGCTTCGGCCGTCGCGCCAACCCGGCATCCGACTTCGTTATTGAGGCTGTCAACGTCGCCAAAGTTGCCAAGGCCCCCGTCAAAGTTGTCTGGACCCGCGAGGATGATCTCGCCGGCGGCTGGTACCGCCCCATGTGGCACGACCGTTTCGCCGCGGGACTGGACGCGCAGGGCAATCCCATCGCATGGACGCACACCATCGTCGGCCAATCCATCATGCAAGGGACGTCCTTCGAACAGTTCACCATCAAGGATGGAGTCGACAGCACCTCCGTTGAAGGCGCCGCCGATTTGCTCTATGGCATTCCGAACCTGCAAGTGGATTTGCACTCGCCCAAGATCGGCGTGCCCGTCCAGTGGTGGCGCTCCGTCGGCCATTCACACACCGGATTTTCGGTCGAAAGCTTCTTTGACGAAGTGGCGCACGCCGGCGGAAAAGATCCGTACGAGCTGCGCGGCAAACTTCTCGCCAGCCAGCCGCGCATGCTCGCCGTTTTGCAACTCGTCGCGGAAAAAGCGGGATGGGATAAACCGCTGCCGGCCGGACGCGGCCGCGGCATCGCCACGCATTTTTCGTTCGACAGTTATGTCGCGCAGGTGGTCGAAGCGTCCGTCGAAAAAGACGGCACCGTGCGCGTCCATCGCGTGGTTTGCGCAGTGGATTGCGGCCGCACCGTCAATCCGGACATCGTAAAGGCGCAGATGGAAGGTGGCATCGTTTTCGGCCTCACTGCCGCGCTAAAAACGGAAATCACCCTGGAAAACGGCCGCGTGCAACAAACCAATTTCCACGACTATCAAATGCTGCGAATGTTCGAGTCGCCGCAAATTGAAGTTCATATCGTCCCAAGCGAGCAGAATCCAACGGGCGTCGGCGAACCCAGCGTTCCTCCCGTCGCACCTGCACTCACGAACGCGATTTTTGCGGCCACCGGCAAGCGCATCCGGCGGTTGCCGATTCGCGTGAGCGATCTCGCCGGCGGAAGCGAGGCCAAATCATGACCGCAGGAAAGGCAAATCATCTCCGCTCGTCGTTTTTCTCGCTCTCCGCCGTCTGCGGTATTTCCCTGCTCGCCGTCGCGGCCATCGCCACGGTTCATGCCGCTCCGCAACCTCCAAAGCCGGAGGCGAACGCTTCCCGCGAAGCGTTTTTGCAAATCTACAAAGTGTTTACTTCTCCGCGCTGCCAGAACTGCCACCCCGCCGGGGATGCCCCTCTGCAAGGCGACGACAGCCACATCCACTTGCAAAATGTAAAGCGCGGCAAAGATGGCCACGGGGTCTACGGCATGCGCTGCGATGCCTGCCACCAGTCCGCTAATCTGGCCGGGGCAAACATGCCGCCGGGAAATCCGAAGTGGTCGCTTCCCGCGCCGGAACACAAGATGGTTTTCGTGGGCCGCACGCCGGCCGCGCTATGCCGCCAGCTCAAAGATCCCAAACAAACCGGCGGCCGCTCGCTTGCGCAGTTGCTCGAACATGTTTCCTCCGATGATTTGGTCGGCTGGGGGTGGGACCCCGGCACGGGGCGCGCTCTTCCGCCACTCTCCCGCGCGGACACCGCCGCCCAAATGAAAATCTGGATCGACGGCGGAGCCGCCTGCCCACAATAGTTTTCCCTCCTGCCTAGCGACGTGGATGTGCCAGCTCCGGGCCTTCGCCCCATCCTGTCCTTTCGCCCCGTTACATTTCAAAGCACCCCGCCACCGTTCCCCCTGGCCACCCGGTTATGCCGCGGTATTATGAAGAAACGCGGGGAATTCTAATGGCTCGGAACTTTGCAGTTCGACTTTCGTGTTCCAAGGGGGACAGCGACACTTGGGTGACGCTTTCCGACCGCGAAGAATCCCTCGAACAAGTCTTTGAAAAGGGCTGGGACTTCAAGTGCCGCGAGCATGGCGAGCAGCGCGGCATGCCCAGAGAAGTCATCGAAATTGCTCCCCTCGATGCCCCGGCAGCAAAGACCGGGCGCTCCATTTCTCGCGCGACAGTTAGCCCCACCAAAAAGATTTTGCGTTCCAGCCCCCGCCTGGCGCTGCGCATTCCCGTCGTGATCTACGGATTCGCGGGCAAGAGCGGCGCGTTCCACGAAGACGCCGAAACGATCATGGTCAATGCCAGCGGCGCACTTGTCATCCTGAAGACCAAACTCCAAGTCGGCGATACGGTTTTTGTCATCCACAAAGCCAGCCGCGCGGAGCAAGAGGTTCGCGTCGTCTACGTAGACCGCTACTCGGAAAAAGAGTCGAGAATCGGGATCACCTTCAAGACCCCGGTTCCCGATTTTTGGAAACGCACGCGCAAGAAGCCCCGCGTCACGAAGACTCTGCGCGTCACCGTCAAAGGCTACGACGCCAAAGGCAATCCTTTCGTGCAAAGCGCGTACACCGTGGACCTGAGCCAGGACGGCGCGCGCCTCGACGGCGTAGGGTTCCTAACCAAGCCCGGCGATACCATTGAAGTCCGCCGCCGCTGGCGCAAAGCGCGTTTTAAGGTCGTCTGGATCGGGCAAATCGGCACTTCGGAATCGAATCACGTCGGCGTCTTCGGATTGCAGAGCGACAAAGACATCTGGCACGTTGAGCTTCCCGACGTCCACGACAAGAACAAGCCTGCCAAGAAATAATCTCCTTTCGACACCTGTGGTCGCTGAATGTCTCCGCCGGCTCGGCTATTGCTGCACCGGAACGCCACGCGTGGGATGACCAATCACTACCAATCCCGAGGTACCGCGCCGGACGGACGCTTCGGTCTGGATCAGCCCGCTGGGCGGGTTGGACTTCGCCGGCAGCTCCATCTCGATCTCCGACCCTAGTTGGGTGGACTCCCATTTGTACACCACGTTGTAGCGGTACAGCCGCTCCGGCGCAGGCCCTTGCCCGGCAGGCGTGATGGAAACGATCTGCTGTTGTGCAATCGGCAGTCCCCAACTGTCGTGCCCCGCTTCCAGTCCCGGCAGCGCGCTCCCCCTGTCGGTTGGGCTCACGATCATGAATGCCCCTAGTGCGGCGCGGTGTTTGGACTCGGGCTCCTCTGCCTTGATGTTGATGTATCCGAGGCGGCGGAGTTCGTGGTAGACGGTTGCATCACCCGGATCCACATACCCGATGTGCCGCACGTAGAAGAGGAACCATTTCTGATAGTCGGCATGGGAGCGCAGCAAGCTCTCGACCGCGGAACTTTCCGTCTCCGTCGCCGCAGCATTCTCGGCCGGCTGCTGCGTGGAACGACTGCAGCCCGAGAAGACAAGGACTAGCAACAGGAGAACTGTCAGTCGGTAGAAACGCCTGCGAAGCGCGATGCGCATAGGCAAATTCTCCGCGGGGTCCAGTAGCTTTGCTTGTTCGTGTGCGCGCCATCCACGGAACTGTCACTGGCAACAGCACGTCTCACATGAATGCGCCAAGGTAGCCGCCAAAAGCCGCCAGGCAGGTGAATGCCGCCAGGAGGATGAACAAGATCGCGGCTGCGATTGTCCAGGGCCTGGCAACCCGCCCGAACAAAAGCCGGCGGCGCAGGAAGAGCGTAAACGAATGAAGAAAAATGAGTAACGATCCGAGCATTACCCACGGAATGTGAATTTCGGCGGTATGGCGCGTTCCATAGAACTCGTGCAGCGCTTCCGCCCAGGTGCGCGGTCTGGCCCCGCAAGATAGATCCAAAAGCTGGCTAGCACGAGGAACCACGGGACGAAGACCAACCAATCCACGCGCACCCACCACACGCTTCGCGGAGTTGGTTCTTCGCCCACGGGAACTGACATCTCCTTTTGCCTTCAAAAACATGCAAATTGTACACTCCTTTGCGCTGCTGCTGCCTGCTGGCATCAAGTTCCCTCTTGATCCCGCTGGCAAATTTGGCGGGTTGACAGTGGTACGGAGGCGGGACACACTTCCAGAGTCGGGACACTCCCTCCTCTGCCCCCAACGTAACTGGATTCGCGTCCACTTTTCAACAAGGGGAATCACATTGAGCAAGACAGCCGTTCAAGCGATTTTTCTATTGTGCTTCTGTTTTCTTCCGATTCCTGCGCTTGCGCAATGCGCAGAGCAGCCGTGTCAGAATCTGCAGAACATACTCGATGCTGCTGTAACCGACTTCAGACCGTACGGCGCAGACAAGACAGGCGGTCCTGAACTCTCCATCAATGGAGTGAAAGTCCCTTGTCAAATGAGGGCTTGGGCAAACAACGTTTCGATGTACATGTGTTACGCCCAAATATCGCAACAAGACGTCCAGAACGCGTACAGCAGCATTCTCGATGCTCTAAAACGTCTCAAGCCGGCGTGGCGCTTCCAGTTCACCTCGCCGGATGGCGACCATTTTGTGCGCGCTGGGCCTCCGGATTGTGTAAATCCCCCGAACGATGGGCCCTACGTCGGCGACTGCCCTCTCCAACTGCAAGCCGTGAAGCAATCGGATGGAACAGTGAGGTTACACTTTTGGATGAATTCGCTATCTTCGCCTTACCTGGTAAAACATCCTCCTGCTCCAAAAATTGTCCCAAAGACGGTCCCCCGTACTTCTGCCGGCGATTGCGATGACTTCTGCCAGAACTTCAAGAAGGCGTTTGCAGCGCGCCTGAATTTTTTCGACGAAATCCGTACGGCCAAAACAAATGACGAGATATCAGATGCCACCGTAAAACTGGAAGGAGCGAAGGAATGCAGTATCAAGCGAGCCACAAGGCCCCCTTCCAATGAAGTGGGAACACAGTTCGTGTGCCACTGGCAAGAAACTTCCGGCCCAGCCTCAGAGACAGGATTCCGCGATCTGATCTCCCGAGTCCAGAGTTTGCTCCCGTCAAATTGGACAACGCGCCAGGAAACTGAATCGGACGATGATACGGGCGCCAAAATCACCAAGTGGTATGCCCTCGAACCAGGCGGCAAGCACGACGTTCGAATCTATGTCTCTGGCGACGCCGTAGGCCTCCATATCACAACGTGGAACTGACAAATTGCATGGCAACGATCATCTGCGTTCGATGCAAAGTTTGACATTTGCGGGGCAAATTTGTTTGTCTTGTTCTTGTAGGCAAAAATGATAGGCTTCAGAGGAGCCTTGGGCCACGGAACTCGCTTTCGTAAGCTGGCAGAAACCTCCCTCCTGGTGATGCTGGTCGGATTGGCTGGCGGCAGCATGGTTTGTGCGCAGGCGCCGCCGGCTCCCCCTCAGCAGCCACCCGATGCGCCTTTGCAAGAGGAAGCCACGAAGAATGCGCCTGGGCCTTGCGTTGAGCCGCCTCCGATGGTGCGGCTGGAAGACTATGACGGACCCCTGAAGAAGGTCGTAGGCACTTTTGCCCGGCCGTTGGAACGCAAGTCGGTGCACCCCCCGCACTACAAGCCCGGCGCGAGATTGTGCACTCTCAGGCTGAAAGATAAATTCGTTCTGTTCGTCCAGGATTCGTTTGATCCCGTGACGTTTCTCGCCACCGGTTTCAACGCCGGGCTGAACCAGGCCGCAGACTCGGACACCAGCTATGGACAGGGGGGAGAAGGATATGGCCGGCGCTTTGGCGCCGAATTCGCCAGTCAGGCCTCGTCTAGATTCTTTAAAGACTTTGCCTATCCCTGGATATTTTCCGAGGACCCGCGCTACTACCGCCTCGCCCATGGCAGCGCCAGGAGGCGCTTGCTCCATTCCTTGGAGCACGCCGTCGTGGCTCACCGCGACAATGGCACACGCATGTTCAATATTTCGGAATGGCTGGGGACAACCAGCGCCGTCGTGCTTAGCAACACGTATCAGCCCGACAACGAACGCGGCTTCGCTAACACAGCGCAGCGCGTGGGCTACAGCATGCTTCAAGACGTAGGTTTCGACGTGCTCCGCGAATTCTGGCCGGAGATTTCTCGCACTTTTAGGCTGCCCTTCCGCGGTCAATCCGAGCCGGTGAACCACAACTCGAATCCCGCTACCAAGTAAGTTCTCGCGGCCACAGAGCGGATAGACGCCCATGCGGAAACTCGGGACGCCCGCCCTTCGCAATGCCTTGGCTCTGCTTTGCTCTGCCCACGCCCCCAAGAACGGCCTCCTCTCATCTAAAGCCCGAGGTCATCTGAAAACCTCATGCAAATACACCAAGCCAAAATCTCAGAATGCTAGGGATCAGGAAAAATAACCCCATCAGGGCAAAACAACAGCCCGTCCCGAGAATTATGCGCGCCGCGGCCATCGATCGATACGGCGGTCCCAAAGTGCTCACCCTGCAATCCCGTTTTTCAGGCTGACCCTTCGGTCAGGTTCTTAGGGGCAACGAGCCTGTACCATTTCGGCGTTGCATCAGGCCGCAGCAGCAGCCTAGAGTGATGCTGTATTCGTCTTTCCACAGGAAGAATGGCTCCCATGCTAGGTCTTCGCGGCGGCAAGCTCACCTCTTCTCCCCTTGAGGGATCGGGGGCCTTTCGCGCTCAACGGGCGGAAACCGACTTGAAGCAGATTAGCCGGCGCGAGTGGTGGCTTTGGCTGTCTGCATTCCTCGTGACGCTGCTTTCGGCCGCGGCACTGGTGCTTTCTTCGATCCGCTCGTTCTTCCCGCGCCCGGAACATTTTTATGAGATTCGCCCCGAGCAGGCGCGCTGGGGAGCAATGTGCCTGCTGCTGCTCTTCAATGGCTGGCTGGTTTACCGGCAGTGGAGCTTTCGGCGCGCGCGGAGACACCTGACAGGACACGAAGCAAGCGGGGACGCGGAAGGATCGGAAGTTGGTGGCATTTCCGGCGCTGGCGGTTTGGATCCCGTCACGGACCTGTACACGCGAGCGTCCGCGGAGCACCAGCTTGGAAAAGAGATCGCGCGTGCCCGCAGGCAGAACACTTCGCTGAGTATCGCCACAATCCACCTGGAAGAGTTCACGGAGCTGACGCAGCGCAACGGCTTGTCTGCCGCAGACCAGGCGTTGAAAGAGTTTGCGCGGCGCTTGAAGAAAGCGTGCCGCGGGTCGGATTTTGCCGTGCGCATGGCCAACGACGATTTCCTGCTGGTCTTGCCGGAGTGCAACCTGGGTGAAGTGAAATTGGTCTTGAACCGCATCGGCGCCATAGAAGTGAACTGCTCGGGCAGAAGGGTCGGGCTCACGTATACGACGGGATGGGTGGATTACCAGGCCGGCGACCTTCCCGGCGATTTGCTGAAGCGCGCCTCGCAACTGCTGCACCTCTACGATTCAGCAGCTAAAGAGAGCTTCGCCACGACCCTTCATCCCCACTAATCCCACCAGGGGCAGTGGATTCTCTGCAGCACCCACCTTTTCAGGAAACTTATTTCGGTTAAGCCTCGTACCTCTCTTCAAGCACCGGCCGACCGCCGGCATGGAGGTGTCCTACAATGTCCGACTGTAAACGAGGTTCCTCGATCAGAACTGCACTCGCCGCCGCCACCATTCTGCTCCTCATCCCGGGCTTAGCCCTGGCGCAAACGCCAGCTGCCAAGGCAAGTTCCACGCCATCAATGACATCCGCAAAGCAGGACCGCTGGCTGCATGTACGGGTCATCAGTTCGGACGCCAAGGGGGAGACGGTGCGCGTCAATGTGCCTCTCGAACTGGCGGAGAAAGTACTTCCGGCCATCAACCACGATCGCCTGCACGGCGGCAAGGTCAAGATTGTTTGCGCGCATGTGAATGACGTGGACCTGCGGGTGATGATGGACGCGATTCGAGCCGCCAAGGACGGCGAATACGTGACCGTGCAGGGTACTGACAACGACGTCCGCGTCGCCAAGCAAGATAACCACTTGATTGTGCATGTGCTGGATAAGGGGAAGTCCAAAAGATCGCAGGTCGAAATCAAGGTGCCCATGAAGGTCATCGATGCGCTCTTTTCCGCCGGGAAGGACGAATTGGATCTGGTGGCGGCGTTGCACGCGCTTTCCGCAGCGGGAGACACTGAGTTGGTTTCCGTGAAGGACAACGAAAACACTGTGAAGGTGTGGCTGGACTCGAAGAATGTGACGGATTAACCAGGAGAGGAAAAGAAAATGGTACTACTCGCGAAAGCAGCTCTTGGCGTCACCGGCACGCTCTTTGTTGCGGGCGCCTATACCTTTCATGAAGGGGTCATTCGAATTGACGTGGACGAACATCGCGCGGGAGGCTCGCATGTGCACATGTGGGTGCCGGCAGCAGCCGTTCCCATGGCCATGCATTTGGTGCCGCAAAAACACTTGAGGGAGGCCGCGAAGCACTCCCGAGAGGCGTTGCCGATTGCGCATGCGATTGTGAAGCAACTGAAAAGGTATCCCAACGTCGACCTAGTCGAAGTCGTGCACGGCAAGCAACACGTCCAAATCCGCACGCACGACGGAAAATTGCAGATTGACGTACAGGCGCCGGATGAGCAAGTGCATCTGCTCGTGCCGCTTTCCACGCTGGATGATGTCACCAGGCAGTTGGAAGACAGCGCGCCACGCGCGTAATCTCTTTCTGCCGCAAACCTAGGAAGCAGCGGCGTCAGCCAGGCCGGCCTGCGGGCCCTTGCCCAGTTGAAAATAGAGCTCCTCGAAGATGGCGTCCTTCTTCCAGCCGGCGCGCTGCAAGATGCCGCGGGCGTTTTCCACCATGTTCGGATGACCACAGAGATAGGCGGTTGTAGACTCCGGCCGCAAGCCCCAGGAATCGGCGTGCTTGCGCAATACATCATCTACGCGGGCGGTTTCACCTTTCCAGTTTTCGTCCTCCCAGGGGCGGCTGACGGTTGCAACATAGTCGAGCCAGGGGACTTCCGCAGCGTAGCGCTCCAATTCTTCTCGATAGCCAAATTCCCAGGAACGACTGGCCCCTTGCAGGCAGTAGAGCTTGTGGTTTCCGGGCATCGGGCTATCGCCGTTTTTCCAGTCGCGATAAAGGGCGCGGATGTAACTCACAAACGGCGCAATACCGGTAACGGTAGAAACCATAAGGTGTTGCGTGCGTCCACTGCGGAGGTCCAGGGTGAAACGCCCCTTGGCGATCTTGCGGCAAAGCAAGGTGTCGCCTTGCTTCAAATTGTAAAGATGAGGCGTAAATTCGCCGTGGGGAACGAGCTCAACGAAAAACTCAAGGGCGTCTTCATAAGGCGATGAGACGATCGAATAAGCCCTTTCGATCCGTTTTCCGTTTTGTTCAACTCCCAGCGTGGCGTACTGGCCGGCAAGGAATTTGAAAGGGCCGCCCGGGTCCACCCGCAGGAGCCACAAGTCCGGGGAGAGATCGCGGCGTTCGAGGATTCTCGCCTGGAAATGCTTGTCGCCGGAAGGGGGCATAGTCTCTCTACAGGTGTTTCCCCTTCCATTTGACCACAAAAATCACTCGGGAGAAGAGTCGGGGGAACAGAAATTGGATCCAACCTACAGCCAAGGCAGTAGGAGCTAAATCGACGGTCGATTGCCTCGCGCCGATTATTCATAGGCAAGGGCTACCACGGGATCGTAACTCGCGGCTCGCAGTGCCGGGTAGACCGCCCCGATCGCGGCGCCGAAGAGTGCCAGAACGACGGAAGAGAAAATCCAGCGCGCTGAAATCAGTATTGTTAGCCCTGGATTTATCTCTTTCAGAATCGCCTGCGCCAGAAAAGTAAGTGCGATTCCCAGTCCGGTTCCGAGTAAGGTGAGAATGAGGGTCTCACCGAGCAGCATTCGCACGACGTCGAAACGAGAGAATCCCAGCGCCTTCAATATGCCGATTTCCCGAGTGCGCTCCATGACCATGGTGTGCATGTTCAGCAAAACCACCAGGAAGCTCACGACGATTCCGAGAGCGACCATGGTGCGAGTGAAGGGACGAAGCTGGGGCAAGTTCGCCGAAGTCATCAGTGAGACGTATTCGGACAGAGAGAGTATCTTGTTCTCCGGCATGAGCTTGAGGATCTGCGCCCGCGTGCCTTCCGTATCCCCTTTGCTTCTCACGTAGAACATAGAAACGCGCTTCTCGGCTCCGGCCATTTCCTGGGCCGTGCGGATAGGAATGAAATAGCGCGCGCCCTTCCCGTGCGCGACAATCCCGCAAACCGTAAACTCATGATTCAACAGCGTAATGCGACTTCCCACCTTCAAGCGGCGCGTCTGCGCGATGATGTCGTCCGCAATCACTTCAAAGGGGCCAGCAAACGGTCGACCATCGCGGAACAAGAATCCCTTGCTCAGCGCATTAAATCGCTGGTAATCAATCCCGTAGACCATTATTAAGTTCTTTGGTTCCGTCTGGATGAAGGTTGGCGCCACCTCATCCACGCCGCTCAACGCTCGGATCTGCTCACCGAGCGACTCCTGCATAACCGCGCTCGTAAAGGCAAAAAAAATCGAAGAGTTCGGCGGCTGGACCAGGATGTCCGCGCCAACACCTTCGACGCGTTTGCCCCACTCGGAGATGACCCCCGAGGTCATGCCCACAATCATCAAAACGAGAATGACTTGAATGGCGATGGCGATCACGCTCAAGAAACTTCGGAGCGGCCGCGCGTAAATACTTCCCCACAACATTTGCAGGAGGGAAAATGGGCCTTCGTAGGTATCAGTCATCAGGCGCAACCAAGTTTTTACTGTATCATCCGCATTTCGTAGCGGTCAAAGCCGCCGCACAGCAAGGCGAGTGCCGAATTGCGAAAAAAATATTTCGCTACAATGAAGTTTTCAACACAACTGTTGATAAGTATGTGGAAAACGCTCGTCCGGGCAGGCTAACTTCTCGCTCTTCAACGTTCTTGCACTCTTTGCACAATATCGGTGCAACTGAGTCTGCATTTCAAGTTGGGAAAAAGACTCGCAAACGAATGCAAAGGCAAAAGAGCTGTCCATCGGTACAAGACAGGACAACGAGTTCATCGCGTTCGAGGGTCGCAGCGGAAATTTTTTCTTCAACTCTCGAGTTCTTCCGCTTTTCTACGCCTCTGCTTGTTTAGTACCACTTCGGCGGCCGCTGGAGCCGAATCTTAAACACTTGCTTGGTATCGGTGATGTCGTACCATCGTCCGTAAGTCTTCCATCCCTCCGCGATCACTTGAATCAGCACGCGGCCCAGCGGCGCGTTGGGCACGTGCGCTATACCTTCACGATTGGTCTTTACATTCAATTCCAGCTTTTTGTCCTTCCTCAGTTTGTGCTCTTCGACATATTTCACATAGACGCTGGCGTTTTCAACCGGCGTATCCTTTTCCCCGCCACTCACTTCAATGGTGATTCGGCTCAATACGTCGGTCTTGACAGGAGGAACTTTTTCATTGGGGGCGGACGGCGGCGCATCCTGGGCGACGAGGCCTTGCGCAGCCAAGAGCGCAACGCCAAGACACAAACAACCGGTGAAATTCTTCCAGGTTCTCATGGAATGGTGAACACTATCCTCTCCGCAAGAACAGGCGAGGTCAAGTCCGTAACCTGCTTGATTCGATGCCAATCCGGTTCGATACGCTGCCCCGCGGCCTGGGAACCCTTGGAAACTTTTCGCGCTGGCTAATTGACTCAAAGAAATGGCTCATGTAAGTTCTCAAGAAACTGCTCGGAAGACAAGGCCGGGATGCAGGAACGATGAATCGGACCTCGACGAGCTTCAGAAATAATTGTCCTCAAGCCCGAGATTCGGTCCTAACCGGCGCACAGCACCCCTCTGTGACAAAGATTCATGGACCTAGGAAGAGACAACGGACCTCTACCGGTAGGTACCTGCCGTAAAATGGGCACCGGCTAATTCAGAGTCACACAAGGTATAGCAAGGAGATCACGATGGGTTTTGCCACCAACGCCATTCATGTCGGGCAGGAACCGGATCCGGCGACCGGCGCCATTGTTGCGCCGATCTATCAGACCTCCACCTACGTCAACGAAGAGCTCGGCAAGAACAAAGGGTATGACTATGCGCGGACAAATCATCCCAATCGCAAGGCCCTCGAACGCACCGTAGCCAAGCTCGAGGGTGGCCACGGCGCCTACGTTTTCTCCTCCGGCATGGCTGGAATTGACGCCGTCTTCCGACTGCTCCGCCCCGGCGACCACGTGGTTCTTTCCGAGGCCGTCTATGGCGGCGTGTTTCGTCTTTCCACGCAACTGCTCGTGCACTTTGGCCTGGAATTCAGTTTCGTGGACACCTCAACACCGGACGCCGTTCGCATGGCGCTCCGTCCGAACACCAAAATGCTTTACGTGGAGACGCCCACGAACCCCACACTCCGCGTCACGGATATCTCCGCGATGGCCAAGCTCGCGAGCGAACGCAACACCACGCTGGTTGTGGACAACACGTTTCTCAGCCCCTATCTGCAGCGGCCCGT
>WNFG01000472.1_pt1 | contig 38727 bp, 34 predicted proteins | sample 5400431 | NCBI WGS metagenome assembly WNFG01 (sample SAMN13153346, study PRJNA577476) | soil metagenome | isolation source: 120 cm saprolite under Douglas fir tree site 2 hole 3 replicate 2 | place: USA:California | collected 2015-04-18
CTCCTCGCACCGCGCGCCTGGGTGGGACCGCCGCCGCTTGCCGTTCCATTTCCAGTGCGACCGATTGGCGCTCCCGATCCGCGGATGGGTGCATGGGTCCCCACTATGCGAGGCGCGGGCTTGCCCGTCTACTGACGCGGCTTCTGGCTGCCTCCGCCAAGCTTCAACAGAGCATCGCCGGTGACCCGGAAGATCGTCCAGTCGTGCATCGGCCTCGCGCCAAGCGAGCGGTAGAACTCGATCGCCGGCGAATTCCAATCGAGCACCGCCCACTCGAAGCGGCCGCAGCCGCGCTCGACGGCAATGCGCGCCAATTCCCCCAACAGCGCCTTGCCATGGCCTTTCCCGCGATGCGCCGGGCGAACGAAGAGGTCCTCCAGATAGATCCCGGGGCTGGCGAGGAAGGTGGAGTAATTGTGCAGGAAGAGCGCAAACCCCACCGCGACCCCGTTCTCGTCCTCGGAGATCAGCACCTCGGCGTAGCGGCGCTTCCCGAAGAGATGTTGTCGCAGGTCCTCTTCCTTGAGAATGACTTCGTCCGAGAGTCGCTCATATTCAGCGAGCTCGCGGACGAGCTCCGCGATGATCGGTACGTCTTCCATTCGGGCCGGGCGGATCATGCCGCGCATGCTACCCAAGTCGGCGTCAACTTTCCGCTCGTTTCCAGATCCCAGCCTTGGCGGCATCCCGCGCTCGACCTGGCGACAAAAAAACCGGCAAGGAAGAGCAGTGCGCTCTCCCCTGCCGGCGGTGGTGCGTCAGTCACTATTCCCCCGCGTCCTCATGCATCCCGCGGGCGTGCCCCATGTGGTTGGCCAGCTCTGTCTTGAGCTGAGCCCGCTGCTCCGGGGTGAGGATGTCGTGCAGTTGGATGCTCGCGTTCGCCGCGTCGTGCGCGAAAGCTCGAAAAGCCTCGACCTGCTTATCCACCCGAGCATGCACGTCGTCGGCATTGACCTGTGGCGCATCCCAGTCCGCCAGCAAGTCGCGCCTCAAGGCGCGTTGGCTGCTCTTCAAGTCCATGCCTTCGCTGAAGAGCTTCTCCTTGAGTTGATTGATCTGCGTTCGCTGCGCATCGGTGGCATTGATCTGGTCCATCAAGCGGTCCACCTTGCGGTTGATAAAATCATGAACCTGCTTCGGATCGCGATGCCCGCGCTGGGCCGCGGCGGCGGCAACTCCAGTAACTGCCGCAAGCGCGAGCACGGCGATCCCTACGACTGCTGTCCTCTTCATCTCTGCTCTCCTCGGGCAATTGAAGGCCCAAGCGCGCCGGATATCGGCGGCTGGGGGTAATCATGCGCGGCGGATGTTGCCGGCGCTTTGTCCCTTCGCGAAGAAGTGTTAACGCCCGTCCGAGGTGTCGGCGAACCTCTCCAGAATGGCGCGGGAGATTTCCGCCGGCGCGTCCTCCTGGATGTAATGCTTGGCCGAGGGAAGCTCCACCAGGCAATGGTCGGCGAAGGTGGCGCGCCACCGGGCGATCATCGATGCCCGAAAAACCGGGTCGCGCATGCCCCAGACGATGAGGAGCGGCTTTTTCGCCAGCGACCGCTCGACGCCGGCGGCCAGATCGGCCAGCCAGGGCCCGGCGGCGAGAAGCTGCCTTGGAAACTCGGCCACTCCGACGCGCGCCTCCGGGCTGGGCTGGACGCCTCGATAGTGGCGCATCTCGCTGGAGGTCAGCTCGCGCGCGGTCCCCGCGGGAATGATCCTTTCCACGAAGAAATTTCGATTCAGAATCGCGCGCTGCAGAGGTCCGCTGGACATGACCCGGCTGAACATCTTCAACCCCAGGCGGTCGATAGGCCAGAACGAGGTGTTGCCGGCAATCAGGCCGCGTATCCGCTCCGGATCGGACAATGCTGCTCCCAACCCAATCGGTCCACCCCAGTCCTGGCCCATGATGAGGAGGTTATCCAGACCCAGCCGATCGAGCAGCTGCGATACCACGCGCGCGTGCTCGGCGGGGGTGTAGCCAAAGCCCTCGGGCCGGTCGGACAGCCCGAAACCGAAGTAGTCGATGGCGACGCACCGGAAGCGGTCGCGCAGCCTGCGGATGATGTCGCGGTAGAGAAAGCTCCAGGTCGGATTGCCGTGGCAAAAAAGGATCGGCGGCCCGTTGCCTTCGTCGACGTAGTGGATGCGTCCGATTTCGGTTTCGAACCAGCGGGACTTGAACGGATAGAGATCCCGCGACGGCTCAAATGGAATCCGGATTGTACCCATCGTCCCTTTCGCGTCGGCTGACCTGGTTGAAAAGACCTGCATAGCAAACTGAGGCTAATGAGGTCCGGAAATAGCCAGACAAATTCCGGACGGGGCGGTATCTCCCCTCAATCATGAATCTGAGAATGGACGAAATTGAAACGCCGATCGGCGCTCTCCGCCTGGTCGCTTCCGGGGAAGCGCTTTGCGCGGTGGGCTTTGTCGACCGCTGGGATCGACTGCTGCGCGCATTGGAGCAGCGCTTCGGCGAGGTGCGGCTGCTTCGCGAACGCAATCCGGCGGGAGTTTCGGCGCGCCTTATTGCTTACTTCGCGGGGGAGCTTCCCGCCCTCGACGGCCTATCCGTAGAGACGGGCGGGACAGCGTTTCAGCAGAAGGTCTGGGCCGCGCTGCGCGAGATCGAAGTCGGCCGCACCGCGTCCTATTCGGAGGTCGCCAGAGCCATCGGCTCTCCCGCGGCAGTCAGGGCGGTCGGGGCGGCAAACGGCTCGAATCCGATTTCGATCGTCATTCCCTGCCATCGGGTGATTCGGTTGGATGGAAGCTTGTGCGGTTATGGCGGCGGCATCGAGCGCAAGCGCTGGTTGCTCCAGCACGAAGCGCGAGCCTGACTCCTAGTTCGCGACGCAGCTCTCGGGTCATTGAACGACAGGAATGCGGTACCGGCAAGGGTCATGTAGAGGGCAACGATCGCGGAAATCAGGCTCGCTGCACCGACTGATTGAAACCGATTCGTCTTCGCCAGCTCGTCCATCGAGTTCACTTTGAATTCCTCCTCAACAACCAACCATGCTGCCTACGGAGCCTGTGAATTTTGATTGCGTCGGCCCGTATGCGGCGCTGATTCCCTCAACGCCCGTCACGCCTGGGATACCAACCCCGCGCCTGCGTTGCCGCAAGGGAAGGATATTCGACGGCCGCGCGATTCCACCAGGCGTCAACCTTGACGCCCTTGCCCCCATGTCTAGAAATTCGTGGCGATGTGCGCGCCGTCTCGGGTCGACTTTCATCGCGGCTTGAATACCGCTCCGGATGAAGTCCTGCTGGCGATCAACGGACGCTGATGTGGCGCCATCCCTGGGATGATTTTGACCTGGGGCGTGTTCACCCTGCCTGAAGTCTGGGGGGTGTGAGGAGCGTTCACGAAAGCGCTCAAGGTCGGGGGTTCAATTGACTTCTCCGGATTCGCGCGCTTATTCGCACCCGATGCGGCTCGGCGGTTTCGTCATTCACGGAGACAGCGTCGATACGCTCGGCCCCTGCCTGGACAGTCTTCAAAAAGTCTGTGACGAGATCGTCAGCGTCGATTCATTTTCGAAAGACGGCTCGGCTCGGTTGGCGGCGGCCAGGGGTATTCGGAGCATCTTGCTGCCTTGGCAGGGGTACGGCGCCGCGCGTGCCGCCGCGGTCAAGGCGCTGCGAGGATGCGACTACCTGTTCTACCTGGATTCGGACGAGTACTTGCTGGAACCCGGGCTCCGGCAGATCAGCGACTGGCGCGAATCCGGTCCGACCGCGCCGGTGTACCGCGTCAAGCGCAGAAACTGGGCGGAGCTTTCGGGTAGAAGATTTCTCTACCGCACGGACAGCCGGGCTCGACTGGTCCGATACGACGCTGCCACCTGGACGCCGGAAATGATTGTGCACGAGGCGCTTCCCCGCCGCCGTCACTCCCGCGCTGAGGTGACGATCGAGCATCGCTTCGCCTCGAGCCTGGAAGAGCGCGCCGCGAAGGACGAACGCTACGCGCTGCTTTGGGCGATCCGCGCTTTCAACCACGGTCGCCGACCCAAGCCCTCCTGGTTCGAGCAATGCGTCCATTTCAGTCGCGATCTTCTGATCAAGGGGGCGCTGTTCCGCGGCGGCTGGGACGCGATTCGCCTGGCGTGGGTGGTGTCTCGATACCACGCTCAAAAACAGGCCTACCTGCGCAGCGTCCAATCCGGAAAGTATGATCCGCTGGTCGCTGATTTTAGAGCCCACGAGTTCGCCAGCCTCTTCAGCAGGCGATGAGCTCGGCGAGGGCAGCGGTGTCCCGCCGAAGCACATTGGACCGGCGCAGGCGTGGCGCCCGACACAAGAAATCGTCCTTTTTGAATCCGTTCGGGTGTCCAGCCGCATGGAGATCCCGACCAGGACATGAGGACAGCGTATCCAGCTCGGCCAGCCGCGGTCATCGCCGCGCTGGTGGCGATTTCGCCCGCGCTGGCCGGCCCAGGGAACGACGCATTCCTGCCGCCAGCTCTCTCGCTCCAGCGAATCGCGACCGTATTTTCGCCCGCCGCGGCGAACATCGCCTTCGCCAAGCAAGAGCTCGCGCTCGAGTTGACGCCTTCCTCTGAGCAGGCCGCGCCATCCCCGGTGTTGTTTCACCATCGGCTCTGGGGAGCGACCGCGACGCTTCGACTCCTGCACGCCTTCAATGCTGGAACTGGGCGCGGATTCTTTTTCGAGCCGAAGCTCTCGGCGGGGTTCCAACAAGGGTTTCAGCCAGTCACTGCAACGCCCGGTCTTCCCCGCCCCAGCACCACCGAGCTCGTCGCGGGACTGGACGTTGGATATCGGTTCGCCTTCGGCCCGATTCAACTAGCTCCGCTCATTGAAGCCAACGCAGGCTACTGTTTCGGGTGCGGATCCCTGGCGGATTCTTCCAGGTTCAGGCTCGGCGCGAGCTCTCAGTTTCGCGCCAATCGCGTAGCCATTGACTTCAGGGCTGATTTCCTTCGCCTCCGTTTTCATTGGTAGCGGTCGCTTCCGACCCTCCGCGGGATGCGGTCTGCCCGCTGTAATCACATTCGCGCAGCCGGGAGGTCCGGGTGGTCGCTGCTCGCGTGGAGTGGTTTGCCGAGTCAACCGGCTCCCCTGGGTATCGATCGGCATCGCGGGCTTGTGCGCCCTCACCTTCCTGCTGACCTGGGTCGTCCCCGAAAACCCCCACGGACCCGACGAGAGCGCGCTGATCGAGGTGGTTCAATACTGGCGACAGCACCCCTATCTGAACCTGTCCGGGGATTTTCAGGGCCGTTTCATTCGCAAAGACATTCTGCAACGGCTCAAACCGGACGGAGACCATCCGGCGCCCGAGCCGGAGCTCGCCGAGAAAGAACAAGCGACCCTCGACGAGATGGCCGCGCGCGCGGTCGCGTCCTCCGAGCGCAGTAGCCTGCGGCGGTTTTCGCTGATCCCCGCCAGGGGCATGGCTCAAATCGGCTGGCTCACTCACATGTTCTTGCACTTCGGCTGGCTGCACCTGCTCGGCAATCTGTTTTTCTTTTACCTTGTCGGTCCGCTGCTCGAAGACATCTGGGGGCGGCCGTTGTTTGCCGGTTTCTACGTCGTCGGAGGGCTGGCGGCCGCATCCGCACACGTCCTGCTCGATCGCTCATCTGCGGCAATGATGGGCGGGGCCTCCGGAGCGATCGCCGCGTGCATGGGGGCCTTCGCGATGCGCTATGCGACGCGAAGGATTCGCCTGGCCTATTTCGTCTTCCTCGCCTTCCGGATCTGGAGAGGAACGACCCTTTGGCCGGCGTGGTTCTGCGGACTGCTCTGGTTTTTGAACGAGGGATGGAGCTTCTGGCGAACCGGTGGCAACTCCGGGGTGGCGGTGATGGCGCACCTCGGAGGCTTTGCCTTCGGCGCCGCGGTGGCATTCGGCCTGCGCGCGAGCGGAATCGAATCGAAATACGTCGCCCCCAAGGTCGAGGCGACTTTCACCTGGCAGCAGCACCCGGCGATCCAGAAGGCCGCGGAAGCCCTGGAGCGAAAGGAGCTATCGACGGCCCAAGCGGGTTATCGGGAGGCGCTCGCCGCGGATCCCAACAACCTGGAGGCCCAATTTGGGTTGGCGAAGGTGGCGCTTTTCGAGCGCGGACCTTCCGAGGCCGCGCGACAGCTGGATCCCCTCTTGACCCGTCTGATCGCCCACTCGGAAACGGACCAGGCGGCGCCCTGGATCGAAGACATCCTCCCGCAGCTCGATCCGAAGCAGCTGCGCCCCGCCTTTGCCTACAAGGTTGGGCAGATCATCGACGCCGCTCCGGAGAGTCTGCGACCGCTGGGAGAGCGCTTCTACGCGCGCGCCGGAGAGGCTGGAGCAGTGCTTGGAGCGAAGGCTTACATCCGCGCAGCGGCGATCGCCCTGGCCGCTTCGAATGGGGCCGAGGCAGCCCTTCGGCACCTGGCTGCGGCGGAGGCGATCCCGGAAATCCCGGCCTCGTGCAAGGCGCAGGTGGCCGAGCTGCGAGCGAATGCGAAAAAAAAGCTTCCGATCGCAATCGCCACCGCCGACCGCACCTCCCCAGCTGCCGCAGTCATCCCTCTGATTACGACCGCGAACGCAGCCGCGTCCCTGAATTTCGGACGGGGTGGTCAACCAAAGCCCGTCATCCTCCCCTGTCGGTTGAATCGGATCGGCGAAGCTGGCCTCGACGTGGACGTGCAGTCCCGAAAGGCAATCGTCGCCTGGAATCGCATCGAGGCGATCGGGGTGGGAATCATTCCCGCCCTATTGGTAATGGACCTCGTTGTTTCAGCGAAAGCACCCGGGGGCCAGCGAACGGTCCTCCGGATTCCCGGAGGCGCTCTGGGACTGAACACGTTGTTTCCCGGAATTCGGTCGCAGGAAGCCTTTCACCGGCTGATTTCAGAGCTTCTCCACCGCTCCGGCGCCAGGCCCTTGGCCAGCATCGACGGTGTGCAATCAGGCAACTACCCGCGCTTCGCCGACATCTCCGAGCTCGAGTCCACCTTCTACGGCGTGGCGGCTTGATTCCGCCTGCCCATTCTTCAGAACCCTTTTCGCTCACAAACAAAAACCGAATTCGCGGCCAGCGGCACCACCCATTGGTCCGTCCGTTCCCCGACCGGTGGGTTGACCCCGGAGAGCGAGACAGCCACATCGCAAAGGTGTGACCCCACTTGAAATATCAGCGGACGGCCGAACAGACGCCGGGCGACCACCCATTCGACGAAGGCAGCCTCGTCGCCTGGGGCGGAGAGAATCGGCGAATTGTTTGCGATCGCGCGGCGGGTGCGCTCGATCTGAAATTCCACCGTCTGACCATTCCAGGGATCGCCGGGCCGAAGCACCTCTTGTCCGGCGACGAGGAGGGCGACCCCTGCGGCTGCGAAGGCGCCAAAATAGGTCACCGCGAGCCAGCGCAAGAAACGATGCGAAAGGAGCCAGGCCGCTCCCGCCGCCGCCGGCAGGCAAAAGAAGGGCAAGCCTGCGACCAGGTAGTGGTCGTAATAGGGTCGGCCGGTGACCCGGAAATAGAAGGGGAGCGCCAGAACCAGAAGCACCGGAACCAACTTCGGCCGGAAGGCAACGCCAAGCCCCAGGACGCTGAGCGCTGCTGCCAGGACGAGGCTCACGCCGAACAGCCGACCGTGCCAATCTCCCGAAGATAACGCAACGAGCGCCTTTCGAGTCTGGGCGTGCGAAGGATAGAGCAGCCAGGCCCCGAGGCTTCTCCAAAGCGCTTCCGCGCTGTAGCCGACCGGAATCGCGCTCTTTAGCAGCCGCCAGTCGACCCAGTAGTCTCGAAACTCAACCCTCAGAAAAGGGATAAAGGCAACGATGAATCCGAGCAGGGCGAGCCCAACCCACCACCACTTGAGTCTCTGGGTGCGCTGAGTAGCCCAGGTAAGACCGCAGGCGGCGATGGCAAGGGATCCGGAAGCGTGAATCTGGAGCGCAAGAGCCGAGAGCAGGCCGAACAGAACGCTCCAGTACCAGGCGGGGTTTTCGTCGCGCGCGATTCGCACGGTGGCATAGAGCAGGGCCGGGGTGGTGAAGAGAAAGAGGTTGGCGTTCCAGAAGGTGTCGGTAAAGCGGCCGTGCCAGAGCGACCAGGTGAGCGTTGAAATGAGCGCCAACCTCAGCGAGCTGGGCGATCCCAGTTTCACCAACGAGCGATCGATCAGCAGAAGACCAGCGGCGGAGAGGAGAATAATCCACCCCACCCCCACGCGAGGATCCCGGAAGATGAAGAAGGGAATGGAGTAGACGAGGTACAGGCTTCCGCCCGGGGTCAATGCGGCGGGATCGGTCCCCGAGACGAACGGTCCATACGCCGGCGGCCGGAGCGTTTCGGTCACGCGTACCGATAGCTCGTAGAAGTATGCCTGGTCGTAGGTGAAGTGTCCCCGGCCGGGAAGGACTACCAGCGCCAACGCCGTCCAGGCGAGTACCTGCGCAACGTTGATCCAGTTCGTGGCCTCCGGCGAAGGCCAATCGGCCAAGGGAAGTCCGGTATTGTCGAACGCGCGCCCAAATCTCTCCAACGCGGAGGCGATTCCTCGACTGGGTGTCGAGGCGGTGCTCGGCGGCCTGCCACTGCCGGTCACGGCGCCGGAGCCCCCGTCGGCGCGCCCGCTCTTTGCCGCCTGGTCCGCGGGGATTTTCGGTATGTTCACCATCGCATGCAGAAAGCGCGCGGAGTCGCCTGGTGGCTTGGCTTGACCACCCTCATTGTCTTGCCGCAATTCTATCAGCCATCAAAAGCGGTGCAGTGGAGTTTTCCAATCGTGGCTCACGGTGATGAGCCACATTACCTCGTTTTGCTGAACAGCTTGATTTTCGACGGCGACTTTGACCTTCGTAACAACTATCTCTCAGTCCATGAGGGATCGAACCAGGCGGGGGTTGCCTACGCCGGCAGCGGTATCGATCACCACAGCACCTATTGGATTGGCGATCAGCGGCTGGTTTGGCGCGATCTCTTCAACGTCAGAGTCTATCAATGGCCGAGAGACGCTCGCGGCCACCTGATTCCGCAAGTAAGACCCGGAGTCGATCCGGCTCTCGCCTTCAAGCTAGAGGCGCCTGCCCATCCGGTGGGGATCGCGGTCCTGCTCGCGCCGGTGGTGTTTGCTTTTCGTGGCACCGAATGGGTAGAGCACATCGCCATCTTCTCTTCGGCTCTGGCGACCTTGCTCGCCGTCTATTTTTATCGGCGCCTTCTGCGGCATTTTTCGACCAACGATTTTGCCGTTTGGACGACCGTGGTCGCGGTCTTCCTCGGAAGCCCAATCCTGTTCTATAGCCGGAGCTTCTTCAACGAGCCCTTCATCGCCTTGTTCATCATCGCGACATTCGCCTTCGCGCTCGCTCCGGGTCGCGCCTTCGTGGCGGGAGCCTTCCTCGGAATGGCGGTGCTGCTCAAGCCCCAAAATGTCGTTCTTGCCATCCCCCTCTCACTTTTGTTTCTGCAAAGACGAGATTACAAATCACTGCTCTGGCTCGGCTTTGTTCCATCGATCGCCTGCTTGCTGACGCTCTGGTGGAATTACCGGCTCTACGGTTCGCCGTGGCTGGGACCGTATCCGTTTTATCGGGGAAGCCTGTGGGAGGGGACGTGGGGGTTGCTGGCCTCGACGAGGCGCGGGCTCTTCTGGTTTGCTCCGGCAGTGGTATTCGCCGCGTTCGGTTGGCCCGGTCTGCTGTGGCGTTTCCGGCTCGAGGCGCTGGTCGTGTTGCTGGGATTTGTCTTGCTCTTTGTCATCGCCGCCTGGTCGGCGTACTGGGACGGTGGGCTCTCCTATGGACCGCGGCTGATCACCGCGATCATTCCGCTGTTCGGGGTCGGTTTGGTCCACCTGACGGATCGCCCCCTGTTCCACCGGGTTCTGCCAAGGTGCGTTCTTTGCGCGGTCATCTTGTTGGGCGTCGTTCCAAACCTTCTCGCGGTCACCCACTACGATATTTCATACGAGCTGACGCCGAGCGAGATCTTGAAGAGACAGTTTCACGGCTAGAACATCGCTGCGCTCGGCGACGATCCTCATCGGCGTCGAAGCCAAGCCGCCACCTCGACCTCCGGTGTCGCGCAGCGGTCCGCCTTCGCTTCTGGGGCTCGGATAGGGGTTCCTTGAGTTAGAATGGGTTTGGTGAGGCTACTGTTAATCTGCGCCAGCATTGCGAGCTACAGTTGGGCGGGGGCCGATGTACCTCGTAGAGAAAAGAAAGACTGCGATGATGCTATCGGCGCAGCAACGGTTTCCTTTCTAACCGAGGCTGAGGCTCGAGCCGCATTGGGCAGGCGCGACGCCTACACCGCCGCTTTAACGCCTGAAGATGACGCGGCTCTGGCAAGGTTGGCACCGGGCGAGGGTGGTGTTCGTGAATATGCTGCGAGACAAGCGCGTGGTTGGCGCAAAGCGGAGATTGCCAAGGTCCACGCGATCATCTGCGATCTTCAAACGGCGATGGAGATGAAGGGTTTGAGTTTAAGGCCGCTCCGCCAGGTCGAATTGATCAAGACTACGGGCAAGGAGCAAGGGGACGCCGCATATACGCGAGATCGCGCGATCGTCTTGCCAGAGATGATGATCGGGGGCGCAGGAGGAAAGCTGAGGCGGACGATCGCTCATGAACTCTTCCATGTGATCAGTCGCGAACTTGCTACTTCAGATTCGAAGCGAAGGCACTTACTGTACAGGCTCCTCGGGTTTGAGCCGCTCGACCCGCAGGTCGCACTCCCGCCGGAGATTCTAGAAAGACAACTCACCAACCCCGATGCATTTGAATCGAAATACGCCATTACCGTCGCGTACGGCAGTAGAGAGCTGAAAGTCTTGCCGGTGTTTCTTGCGTCGGACATTGGGGAATCCGAGGTACTGGACAAGCAGGTTTGGGCTCGTGGGCAGCTAAAACTTGTTCAACTTGAGCGTACGAATGAGCATTGGAGGGCAGCGCGTAATGCGAGAGGCACCGTGCAACTATTAGAAATTGCCGCAACGGATTACCTGAAGAGACTTGGAATACACTCGATGTTTTTGATTCACGCGACCGGATACAATCTGCACCCCGAGGAGCTGTTAGCAAATGCATTCTCGGGACTTCTGACCGATACCCGCCCATTGGTTCTCGTGCGGAGTGCGGTAGACGGGATCGCCGAAATACTGCGAGGCGATTAGGACCGCGCTTCAGCAAATCGCTTCTACAGCCCTGGAATGTTCCTCCGTTGAGCGTTAGAACGAGGCGCTATGGAGCTCGGTGGAAAGGTCGCCCTCGTTACTGGCGCCAGTCGCGGAATCGGCCGCGCGATTGCACTGCGCCTGGCATCGGCCGGAGCAGCGATGGGGGTGAACTACCGCCGGGAACGAGACAAGGCGGAGGATATCGTTTCCCAGATCGAGCGAGCCAAGGGCCGCGCCATCGCCGTCCAGGCGGATGTCTCTTCGCCCGAGGAAGTGCAACGGCTGGTGGCCTCCGTCCGGAGCTCGCTCGGAGAGATCGACATCCTGATCAACAATGCGGCAATTGCTCCGCCCCGGTTGGTGGAAGAGCTGGATCTCGCCACCTGGGATGAGACGATCGCCAACAACCTGCGATCGGCATTTCTGGTCTCCCAGGCAGTCATTCCAGGGATGCGGGCGCGGAAGTGGGGACGCCTGATTTTCCTCTCGTCGATCGCCGCGAAGACTGGAGGGCTGATCGGAGCGCACTACGCGGCGTCAAAGGCTGGCCTGCTCGGGTTGATGCACTCCTACGCCTCACAGCTGGCGGGCGAAGGCATTACCTCCAACGCGGTCGCGCCGGCATTGATCTACACCGAGATGCTGAGCACCCATCCGCGCGCCAAACCCGAGGTGGTGGTGCCAATCAAGCGGTGGGGCACCGCGGAAGAAGTCGCCGAGGTCGTCCTCGGCATGGTGACCAATGGCTTCGTCACCGGTCAGACTTTCCATATCAACGGCGGGATGTATCCAACCTAGTAGACCGGAGTCTCCACGTAGGCGCCGAAAGTCTGCTTGAGACGGGAGACGATCTCCCCCATCGTGGCGCGCGCCTTCACCAGCTCGATCGTGGTCGGCATCAGATTGATCGCCGGATCTCGCGCTTCGGTGTCCAGCCGATCGAGCAGCGCCGCCACCTGGCCGGAATTTCGGCGGCGGCGCACCTCCTGCGTGCGCGCGATCTGCCGTTCCTCGGTGGCGGGGTCGATCTTGTGAATCTCGATCTCCTCCTTCTTGAGAGGATCGACGTACCGGTTTACCCCCACCCAGGGCTGCTCGCCCGAGGCTCGCTGGCGGGTGGTTTGGTAGGCGGTCTCCGCAATCTCTCGCTGGAAGAAGCCGGCTTCGATCGCCTTCACCGTGCCGCCCATCCGATCGACTTCATCCAGAATGGCGAACACCCGTTTTTCCATTTCGCTGGTCAGCGACTCGAGGTACCACGAGCCGCCGAGTGGGTCGATCACCTGCGTCACCCGCGTCTCATCGGCAATGACTTGTTGCGTTCGCAGCGCCACCTTCATCGCCATCTCGGAGGGAATGGCATACGCCTCGTCCAGGCCATTGGTGTGCAGGGATTGGGCTCCGCCCAGGACCGCGGAGAGCGCTTGCAGGGCGGTGCGAACGATGTTGTTCAAGGGCTGCGCCTTGGTCAACGTCGCCGCCGCCGTCTGGCAATGAAATCGCAATCGCATCGACTCTTGCTTTCGCGCGCCGAAGCGCTCTCGCATCAGCTTTGCCCAGACCCGCCGCGCGGCGCGGAACTTGGCGATCTCCTCGAAGAAATCCTGCTGCGCCACGAAGTAGAAGGCGAGCCGGGGCGCGAATTCGTCCACTGGAATCCCGGCGCGGGCGACCTCCTCGACGTAGGTGACCGCATTGCACATCGTGAAGCCCAGCTCTTGAACCGCGTTCGCCCCCGCCTCACTGATGTGATAGCCGCTGATGTTGATCGGGTTGTAATGTGCCATGTTGCGGGCGCAGTAGGCGATCAGGTCGCGGACGATGCGCAGCGACGGTCGAATCGGAAAAATCCACTCTTTCTGGGCGATGTATTCCTTGAGAATGTCCGCCTGGACGGTGCCGGAAAGCGCGTTCAAATCGTTCCCCCGCGACTGCGCCAGCGCGACGTACATCGCGAGGAGAATCCAGGCGCTGGGATTGATCGTCATCGACACCGAGATCTTCGTGAGATCGATGTCCTCGAAGAGCGCCTCCATGTCGTCGAGGGTGCAGACCGCGACGCCTTCGCGCCCCACTTCTCCGAGCGACCGCGGATCGTCGGAGTCGTAGCCCATCAAGGTGGGCATGTCGAAGTCCACCGAGAGCCCCGTCTGCCCTTGCTCGATGAGATAGCGGAATCGGCGGTTGGTATCCTCGCCGGTACCGAATCCCGCGATTTGTCGCATCGTCCAGGGCCGGGCGCGATACATCGTCGGGTAGGGACCGCGGGTGAATGGATATTGCCCGGGAAACCCGACCTCCGGGAAGTCAACCGCATCCTCCGGAGAGTAGACGCGCTTGACCGGCAGGCCGGAGAGGGTCTCGTAATGCTCCTTCGACTCTGGCTGGCGCTCGACGAACCGGCGCAGCTCGTTGCGCTCCCATTCTTCTCGGGCACGGCGGGCGGACTCGGATTCAGATGACATGCTTTGCTCCTCAGGGATGTTCGCGCGACTGACCGAGGGTTTTGCGATACATCTCGCGATCGTCGATCACCCGCCGGGCCTTGAACTCCGTTCGCGGAATCGTCCCCGACGGGACGAGCTCGAGCATCGGTCGAACTCCGAGCCGGGCCTGGAGCCGCTCCCGCATCGTTGCCGCGAGCTGATCGCGCAGGTGCGAATGGGAGGAAGCGATCTCCGCGCGGACGAGCAGCTCGTCCATCGCCTCGCGCCGGGAGATGACGATCCGGAACTCGCCTCCGAAACCATCGATCGCCCGCAGCACGTCCTCGACCGCGCTGGGGTAGATGTTCTCGCCGCGGACGATGAACATGTCATCGATGCGGCCATAGAGCCCGTTGGGCAATCGCGGATAGGTGCGACCGCAGGGGCATGGCTCATCGGTCCACCGGGCGAGGTCGCCGGAAACGAGGCGGATCATCGGTTGCGAGGTCCGCTCGAGGTGGGTGTAGACCGGGGTGCCCTCGCTCCCGAATGGCACCGGCTGGAAGGTTTTCGGATCACAGACCTGGGTGTAGACGATGTCTTGCCAGAGGTGCATTTCGGTCCGGCGCGAGCACTCTCCGTTGGTCATCCAGGGAGTCATCTCCGCCATGCTCCCCATGTCAATGCACTCGGCGGCGAACGTCGTCTCGAGGAGCCGTTTGGTGGCGGGAATTCCGGCCCCCGGCTCACCGGAAAACAGCAGCGTGCGAAATCCGAGCGTCCTCGGGTCGACCCCCTCGCGCTTGGCGATTTCCGCGAAGTGGAGCGCATAGGAGGGCGTTCCGTAGAACGCGCTCGGCTTGAGCTCGCGCGCCCACTGGACCGCCATCAGCGTCTGCCCGGAGACGCCGGCGCCAAACGGAAACGCGGTGGCGCCCAGCCGTTCTACCCCCGCCAGCGTTCCCCAGGAGCCCAGGTAGAGGCTGAAAAAGGAGCAGATCAATACCCGATTCCCCGGCCGGATGCCGGCGCCCCAAAGAATTCGCGCATGCGCTTCGCCGATGCCCGCCCAGTCTTCGGCGCCGATGCCGAACACCGTCGGCCGTCCGGTCGTTCCGCTGGTGCCGTGAATGCGCACCACCTCATCCGGATCGATGCAGAGGTACTCGCCGTAGGGCGGGTGATTTGCCTGCTCCGCGCGCAGCTCGTCTTTTTGAACCACCGGGAAACGGGAAAGGTCCTCCAGTCCGCGCAGGGTTTCAGGCGACACGCCGGCCGCCTGCCACTTGCGCCGGTAGAAAGCGCTCCTTTCCCAGGCGTAGCGGACTTGTGCGCTGAGCTTGGCGAAGATGAGGGTATCGCGATCCCTGGGATCGGCCCGCTCGATCTCCGGGAGCCAGTGCGCTTCGCTAGGCTCCGGCCGATAGGCGCGATCGTATCGCGGAGGCCAGCGCGTCAACTCCACGCCTCGGGTGCTGGCGATGGTATCGAGGTCGAGCGGCGCCACAGTCACTCCGAGGGGCGCGATGAGGCCAGCTCGCGGACCCGCTTGACGATCAGGTCCGGGAGCGCGTCCTGTCCAAAGACTTCGGCGACACCCATCTGGCGAAGCGGCGCCACGTCTTCGTCCGGAATCACCCCGCCGACGACGACCGCGATGTCCCCCGCATCGGCGGCGCGCAGCAGCGCGAGAATGCGCGGGATCAGGCTCATATGCGCGCCCGAGAGGAGGCTGATTCCCACCACGTCGACGTCCTCCTGGACCGCGGCGCTGACGATCTGCTCCGGCGTCCGGTGCAATCCGGTGTAAACGACCTCCATCCCCGCGTCGCGCAGGATTCGCGCGACAACCTTGACGCCGCGATCGTGGCCATCCAGTCCTGCCTTGCCCACCAGGACCCGGATTCGGCGTCCGCTCGCATCAGGGCCTGATTCCGGGTAGACCATCGTTCACTTTCAGGGTTGGCGGCCCACGCCATACTGATTGCCGACGCGAGCGATGAGGCCCTTCTCGATGTCGACCTCGAGCAAGTCTTCGCTGGGTCCGATCGAGCCGACGCGCATATAGCTGCCACTGTCGACGACATCGGTGGGCCGTCCGCTCAATTTGGGTCCGGCGGGATAGGCGTAGTCGCCATTGATGGTGAAGGTAATCCAGTGAGGATTCGCGTAGCTCAACATCACGTCCTGGATTTGCTGCGGCGGGCTGGTGGTCACATCGAAGACGTGCACGTACGGTTGGCCGCCAATCCCATCCGTAACCCAGACCTCGGCCTCATCCGGGCGAAGTCCGATTCCATGTTGGTTCAGCTGTCCGGGAACCCCGGTGGTTTGGCCGGCGATGGTGGCGGTGTCCAAAACCCCGCCGGTCGTGATGTCGCCTACTTGAAAGCCGTTCACCCCGAAAAAATTGCCATAGACCCGGGTCTGGCTGCCATTGATCGTATAGGGGCCGCCGATGCCTGCGAAGGGGCCAATCTCTTCGACCACTTCATCCGTCGCGGTGTCGATCACGTCGATATACGCCGAGCTCTTGGTCTCGATGTACACGTGGTCGCCCGACAAGCTGTTCAGTGAATCGTGCGGCCGGGGCGAAACGTGAACCCGGGTGATCTCGTCGCCGGTCGCCGCATCCAGCACGATCACGCAATCGTCGGTGAAGGCCTCGTTGCAGGGAACGTAGAGCTTCTGCCCATCCGGAGTGCAGGAGAGCCGATCCACATTGGGCCGGTAGAGGCGGTTCCAGGAGACGGTGTTCGTATAGAGATCGACCGCCACCACGTAACCGCCATTCGAAGTTTGATGTGAGATGTAGAACATCCCCGTCGGCGAGCTCGCGCAGGCGCCGCGGACGTCGCTGACCCCGGGCACGGTGTCGAAGGCGGCGACTTCCTGATGCCCGTTGTCAATCGCATAGACGTGGATCGACCCGTTGTTGAACGCCGCGTAGATGTACCGACCATCGTCGGGCAGGGTCGCTCCGCGCCGGTTGACGCCAACATCGATTCGTCCGGTGCAGGAGGCAGCAAGAAGTCCGAGGCAGCCAAGGAAGAGATCCAGGCGCAAGTTGCGTTTCATCGTAGCCCCCGTGTTTGCCTGCTTGGGGCCTGAATAGCAGATCCGCCGTCCCGATGGCACGCCGCGAAGGTACGACGTCACTGAGTGGGCGAGCCCAACGCTTTACCGGTCACTTCTTGACGTCGAACGGGAGGCTCACGTGGCCTAAGGCCTCGCTGCTGTTTGCGTCAACCAGGTCCATTTCGAACTTGACGCGCGTCTCGCGGTCCGCAATTCCCTGGAAATACACAAATCCGGAGACTCGACCTCCAGGCTGGAGCACGCCGGCCGGGAGGGCCTCTGCCAGCATGTCCTTAGTCGGCAGCTCCTTGGGCAAATAGGCCATTAGGCGATCATAGTAGAAAGGATCGTAGGCGAACGGGTATGGCCAGGCAGTCCAGCCCGGGTAGTACCAGGCGAAATGAGGCGCCACGAAGAACCGGTCGGCAACGACTCGCGATTGGACCGGAGCCGGCGCCGTCCTCGACTGACCTCCGCCGGCCTGGCCGCTGGGGCTCCCCTGTTGATATGCAGCCAGGACGATCTTGATCTCTCGTCGCGATGTTTGACTTAGGACAACTCGCGCCTCCATCGGAGGTATTGCCGAATAGGTAAACCCACTCGATCCGGCGAGCTTGAACTCATCGTAATTTATCTTCAGCGGCCGTCCGCTCTGGTTCTCGAGCATCACCTTCACCGGGGTCAACACGGTGGGCAGATTCTTCGGATCCGCATCCCACGCGTCTCCGGCGACGACAACCTTCACCCCGGCCACCTCCGCAAACGCGGCGTTCGGATTGCCCGGCGCTCGAGGAGCTGCAGGGTCCGGCTTGAGCTCCGGCATATGGCCGCAAGCAACGCCGAAAAACGACAGGACACTCGCGATGTAGAGAGGGTTAGTTTTCATGCCAAACCCTAACGCGTGATCTCGTCAATGACTCGGAAAGAACGAGGGAAATGATTTCGATTGCACAAACGACATCACGGACCGCGCCAGTCAATTACAGACATGTACCGTGGTCGATTCCTGGCGTTAATGAGTTAACGCCCATTGAATGGCGTCTTCGAGGCGATCCTGGCCGAAAAACATCTCGTTCGAAACGATGAAATTGGGCGCTCCAAACATGCCCAACCTCGATGCCTCGGCGGTCTGAGCCCGGAGTCGGGTCTTCGTGTCCGGGGAGATGGCGCGTTCGAGAATCTCCTTCGAATGAGATCCCTGCATCTCGAGCAGATCGGCGAGGACGGAAGGGTCGGCAATTTCGAGATCCTCGGAGAAGTTCGCGAGGAATACTGCGCGAATGAATTGTCCGCCCCAGGGTTCTTCGCTCGCGATACATGAGACTCGAGCCGCCAGGACGCTGTTTCTCGGAAAGGACGTCGGGCGGCGCCACGGTAGAGAGTACTTCCCGCAAAGCCGCTCGAGGTCGCGCCACATGTAGGAACCGCGGATCGGATACGCATTGAACGGCGAGTCCCGGATCCCCAGTTGTTCGGTGAACAGCGGCCCGAGAAGAAAGGGCTTCCAGGTGAGATTCAGCCCGGCCGCTTCGCAGAGCCTTTCGATGCGCAGGGCCGCGACGTACGAATAGCTGCTTGCAAAGTCGAACCAGAATTCGATCGAATTGGGCATCGCTTGGACGCAGAGGCTCGGCCTGCGCGGATTTTGCTAACCCACAATGCGCCCCACGGCCATCGAATTCCACCGGCCTTGGGCCGCTTTTTTCGGGGAATTGACGCGTTCCCCGCCCGCCTACTCTCGAAGAAGTTCCTTGACGCGAAACGCTCAAGACACTATTGCGCGGTCGACCAGAGGGCTTGGTCTGGAGCATCCATGTCTCTGACCTACGAAGAAGCGTCCCGGGTGATCCAGGCTGCCCACGATCGGGCGCGGCAAATCGGCATCCGGGTGACCGCGGTGGTAGTGGATGCCGGCGGGCTCCTCCAGTCACTCGGCCGCATGGATGGCGCACCGCCCCTTTCGGCGCAGATTGCCGAGTCGAAGGCAGTCGGGGCGGCGCTCTGGCACCGCGATGGCGCGTCGCTCGCTCAGGTGAACCAGGAACGACCGGCGTTCTTCCAGGCGGTGGCCCATCTGGTGCGCGTGCCGATCATTCCCGGTCTCGGCTCGGTGTTGATCAAGCAGGACGGTACCGTGGTCGGCGCCGTGGGCATCAGCGGCGGCAAACCTGAGCAGGATCTCGACTGCGCCGAGCACGGGCTGCGCGCGCTCGGCCGCTGATCAACGCTTCGTCTGCCAGCGGGTGTCCCGGTCGAAGTGCGGAATTTCTCCTTCCGCTCGATTCGATCCGTCACCAGTATCTCTCACCAGCCAGCGATTTGCCGCGGTGATGATCGCTTGCATGAAAAATTCTCGATCAGCAGGCCTATCTTCGTATTCACTCGCTGCGTAGATAAACGGGTGAAGATCAGGGAAATCGCCGACAGAGAGGTCAGAGTTTACTTGTGCAGTCCATATTTTTCCTGCACCGACATACGCGTCAACCTCGCCGCTGACAATTTGCCGTGAGACAATACGAGTGAACTTGCGGACGGCCTCCTCCTTCCCGAGATCTGTTCGGTCCAGTTGCTCGAGCGCCGCGCTGAACAAAGGCTTTGCCTCATTCATCTCGTAATCCGAAAGCCCGGCGAGCCTGCGGAGTGGCTCGTTGTCCAGACCGGCGAGCAGCATGTCGCACGCTATGGGCGGAAGATCCTTGTCCCTGAGGAGACCAAGCGTCCATAAGACCTCCGCTGTGTCGAGATCCATCCTATTACCTTCGGTGACAGAACCACCCGATGGGGCCATGATCGATCTCAACACACGAGTAGCCTTCGGGACAATCCATCCGGTTGTGGCCGGTCAGCGTGTCCCGGACGACCTGGCACGGAATCTCGCAGGTTCGGTAGGTCCTCAGCCGAGTCAGGCGAGTCCGCCATCCCCCCCAACCCCTACTCCACTCCCTGCACTCACGGCCGCTAATGCAATCCGCATTCGTTTTGCAATCTCCGCCAGATCTGAACGCCGCTAGACCCGCAATAACTGCTCCTACCAGGAGAACAATTACAGGAAGCGCTAAAGGGACTCGCTTCCTACTGGTCCGGTCTCGCACGACCACGGCTCCACTCTAGCGGCAGTCCGAGGCCGCGTGAATTTCCACTCCAAGACATCCGAGCTGCTGAGAGCAGAATCGGGGGTCGAAAGTCATGGACACGGCTCGAGGCAGCGAGTAGCGATGCACCCCTCAACCGCAGCGAGGGGAAACCATGCACCACGAAAAGTCTGCTTTGGGAAGCGTTCCCGGAATGTCCGCAGCATTGCTCGCCACCCTCTTGTTCGCTTCGAGTCGGTCCGCCGCCACGCCCTGCGAAGATCTGGTGAATCTCCCGCTCCCGGATGCGAGGATCACCGCCGCGAACCTGGTCACCTCGGGCGTCTTCGATCCGCCTCCCCCGGCGCCGCCGATCACCGGCCTGCCGGTGTTTTGCCGAGCGGTGGGCGTCGCGCAGCCGACGACCACCTCGATGATCGGGTTCGAGGTCTGGCTGCCGACCGAGACCTGGAATGGCAAGCTCGAAGGCGTTGGCTCCGGTGGCTCGCAGGGCAGCATCTCCTACACGCCATTGGCGGACGGGCTCAGGCGCGGCTACGCCGCGATGTCCAATGACAACGGCCACACCGGAGGCATGTGGACGTTTGCGCAATTTCCGGAAAAGGTGATCGATTTCGGGTATCGCGCTCAGCATGTGACAACTCAGCTCGCCAAAACAGTGATCGAAGGGTTTTACGGGGCGGGTCCACAGCATTCGTATTTCGTCGGTTGCTCGCAAGGCGGTCACCACGCCTTGATGGAGCTGCAGCGCTACCCGGACGACTACGACGGAATCATCGGCGGAGACCCCGCGAACTACTGGACGCACTTGATGGTCGCCGAGTTGTTCAACACTCTCGTGGCCACGCTTCGCGATCCGCCCAACGCCATCCCGCCCGAGAAGCTTCCGGTCATCACCCAGGCGGTGATCGCCGAATGCGATGCAAAAGACGGCCTGGTCGACGGTTTGGTCACCGATCCCCGCCGCTGCACCTTCGATCCGGGCTCGCTGCAGTGCCCGGGAGGGGACCTGCCGACTTGCCTCACCGCGCCTCAGGTCGAGGCGGTGAGACAAATCTACGCCGGGGCGCGCAATCCGCGCACCGGGGAATTGATTTTCCCGGGCGAGCCCCAGAGCAGCGAGGCGGTGAGCTGGTTCGGTTTGTGGGTGGGAGTGACGCAGCCGGGCGGCAGCTCATATGAATTCTTCACCAACGGCGTTTATGGCGGTGACCCGAGCTTCGATTATTTGCGGTTTGATTTCGACGCGGACGTCGCTTTCACCGATTCAAAACCAGTGGCCGGTGAAACGTATGCCTCCGCGCTGAACGCGATCAACCCGGACCTCAGCGCATTCAGGGACCGCGGAGGCAAGCTGATCATGTATCACGGCTTTTCCGATGGGTTCATCACCCCCTACAACAGCATCCGGTATTACAACGACGTCGTCTCCACGATGGGGGAGCAGACCCAGCAATTCGCCCGCCTCTTCATGGTCCCCGGGATGGGCCACTGCGCCGGCGGCCCCGGAGCGTCGACGTTCGACCCGCTGAGCGCGCTGGAGCGATGGGTCGAGCAAGGGGTCGCGCCGGAGAGGATCATCGGTTCCCACGTGAACGCGGACATGACCGTCGCCTTCACCCGCCCGTTTTGCCCTTATCCACAAGAGGCCCGCTATAGCGGAAGCGGAAGCATCGACGATGCGGCCAACTTCGTTTGTGGCCAGGTCGCTGTCACCCCGCTGCCCTTGGTGGATTCATTCGGCGGTGACGCAATTGACTCGGGGCTGTGGAGCGTGACGGCGACGCTGGGAACCGCGACGGAGGGAGGCGGTACGCTCACTCTGGCGCCGAGCCCTCTGTCCGGCAACTCGAGGATCTCCGTCACCAGCAACGCACTTTACGATCTCACCGGTTCCGCCGCGTCCGTCCAGGTGAACGAGGTCGTTCATCCGGGCGAGGTCAACACCATCTTTTCGCTGCAGGTCGATTGGGACAATGCGCTGGAGTGGTGGTTCGAGAACGGCTTCCTCTACGGAATCAACTACGTCGGCGGTGCGCGCTCCGTCGTCGCCACGCTCAACTATTCGCCGGGCGACCACGCTTTCTGGCGCATCCGTGAATACAACGGCGTGGTGTTCTGGGAGACTTCGCCCGATGGCTCGTCCTGGACGATGCAGGGCCTCGCCGCCACGTCGCGACTTTTTTCTCTTCGCGCGATCAGCGTCGTTCTCGCGGCGAATTCGTTCGGCGCCGGCTCTCCCGATCCCGGCCAGGCCCGCTACTCCCATCTGATCGTGCAGTAGAGCGGTTAGCCGTCTGCTGGTCAGGATGTCGAGGGCAACGCGGCCCCCGGCGAGAACTGTGTGACATTTTGGGTCCTCGAGGCACCGAAATGTCACTCACTTCGAAGAAGTTTGTTGCCCGGGTGGGGCGGCTTCCCTACGCTGGAGCCCCCCTCTAACCGGAGCACGTGTGAAGAAAACCATCGCTGCGATCCTCGTCTCAACCGCCGCGCTCGGGCTAACCGATGACGGCGCCCCCGCCGCTCGCTGGTGGTCGCACCTCCAGGTCCTGGCGAGCGACGATCTTCAGGGCCGCCTCACCGGTTCCCCCGGCCACCGCAAGGCCGCCGAGTACGCCGCCGCAGAGCTCAAGAAAATGGGCTTCAAGCCCGCCGGGAGCCAAGGCTATTTTCAGCCGATCGACTTCGTCAGTCGCCAAATCGACGAGGCACAGTCAAGCCTGGAGCTGATGCGCAATGGCAAGGCCGAGAAGCTCGATTTCGCCGAGGACGCCTTTCTCAATCCGACCCCGGACCTCGCCGCAAATCTTGAGACACCGCTGGTCTTCGTCGGACACGGTCTGACCATCCCCGAGAGCGGAATCGAGGATCTGAAGGGAATCGACCTCAAGGGCAAGGTGGCGGTCTTCCTGTCGGGAGCGCCCACCTCCGTCCTCGGGCCATTGAGCGCTCATGCCCAATCGGCGAGCGAGCGGTGGAAGGCCTTTCAGAAGGCGGGAGCGGTCGGGTGGGTCCGGATTTTCGACCCCAACAACATGGACATTCCCTGGCCGCGAATATCCAGCAGCCGCGGCCAACCGGCGATGACTTTCGTCGATGCTTCACTCAATGAGACAAACGGCCTGCGCCTGACCGTCGCGGCGAACCCGGCGCGAGCCGAAAAATGGTTCGAAGGGTCCGGGCATTCGTTTGCGGAGATCGTCGCCGCGACAAAAGACAACCGGCCCCTGCCCAGATTCGATTTACCGGCGAAGATCCGGGTGAAAGCGAAACAACAATCGCAACAAGTAATCTCCGACAACATCGCCGGAGTGCTACCGGGAAGCGATCCGAAATTGAAGGATGAATACGTCATCGTTACCGCGCACATCGATCATCTCGGCGTCGGCAAGCCAATCCAGGGCGACTCGATCTACAACGGTGCGATGGACAACGCCTCGGGCACCGCCACGACTCTGGACACCGCCGCGCGGATTATCGAATCGAAGGAGAAGCCCCGGCGCTCCATCCTCTTCCTTCTGGTCACGGCCGAAGAAAAAGGCCTCCTCGGATCGAAGTACTTCGCCCATCGCCCAACGGTGCCGCCAAACTCGATCGTCGCCAACGTCAACGTCGACAATCTTCTACCTCTGTATCCATTGAAGTCGTTGATCGTGTTGGGATTGGACGAATCGAGCCTGGGGGCCGACGTGCGCGCCGTCGGGGCGCGGAGGGGGCTGGAGATCCTGCCCGACCCGCAGCCGAAGCGTAACAGCTTTATCCGGAGCGACCAGTACAGCTTCATCCGGGAGGGGGTTCCCGCGCTGGCTCTGAAGGTCGGCTTCAAGCCGGGCACTCCGGAGGAGGCGACGCAGAAGAAATGGCTCACCGAGCGGTATCATGCCCCTTCGGACGATTTGCAGCAGCCGATCGATCGTCAGACGGTCGAGGGTTTCGACAGCGCATTCGCCGAGTTGGTGTTGCGGGTCGCCAATCGTGACACGCGCCCAAGCTGGAACGAGAACAGCTTTTTCAGGCGTTTCGCCAAGGGCCGCTGAGGGATCGGCCCATTTAGACCGGCGCTACAGCGCCTCACCCCGCTGCGACACGAGGAGGTCTTGCATGTCGTTGGCATGCTCCTCCTCCTTGGCGAGGATGGTCTCGAGCATCTTGCGCGTGGTTGGATCGCGGTCGGCGAAATAGCGGACCATTTCCCGGTACGACTGGATCGCAATCCGCTCGGCGACGAGGTTCTCCTTGATCATGCTGACCAGGTTGTCGCCCTCGACGTACTGGGTGGCGGAGCGGGTGAGCAGACCGTCGGGATTGAGGTTCGGCTTTCCACCCAGCTGATTGATGCGCTCGGCGAGCCAATCCGCGTGCTCTTGCTCCTCGGTCGAATGGCTGGCGAACTCCTCCTTCACCGATTCGCTGTGAATCCCCTGGGCGGCGATCGAATGGTATTTGTATCTCAGGACGCAGACGATCTCCGTGGCCAGCGCGTCATTGAGGACCTTGATCGTCGTTTCAACGTCTCCCTCGTAGTTGCTGGTGACCGCGCCCTGCTCCATGTGCTCGCGGGCCCGCTTGCGAATCTCCTTTACGTCCAGCACGAACGAACCGGCTTTCATCATCTGGCGTCTCCTTGGGCTGCTAGAATTTGTGGCGCGCGCGGAAGGTAGCGCCTGATTATCCGCTGCGCATGGTTGAAGCACGATTTGCTGGACCCGCGCCACTCAGCAAGCATCCCCGCTCGCCTTCGTGCATCAGCAAACAGTCTGGCCGGTCAGAGGTCCTACCTGGCGAGTTGCAATTACCTCGCGGTGCTCGGTGCTGGCCTGGAGACCGAGGGACTGCCGGGTTCCTTCCCAAAACGCCATTGCATTCGATCAAGAGAAGGACGTAGCTAACCCGCATGACACCGCCCAAAGAGTCGGACCTGCCGCCGCAGGGACCCATGCCGGGCGCCCCGGGCGAGAATGACATCCAACTGCCGAAGGCCGGCAAGATGCCGATGCGAACGCTCGGCAGGACCGGCGTCCAGGTTTCGCTGATTGGCATCGGCGGCTACCACCTGGGCATGCCGCGAGACGACGCCGAGGCGACGCGGATCGTCCACTTCGCCATGGATCACGGCGTGACCTTCCTGGACAATTGCTGGGATTACCACGACGGCAAGAGCGAAGAGCGGATGGGACGCGCGCTCTCGGACGGAGGGCGGCGCCAAAAGGCATTCTTGATGACCAAGCTGGACGGGCGTACCGCACAGGCTGCGACCGAACAGCTCGAGCAATCGCTCAAGCGGCTCAAGACGGACGTGATCGACCTGGTGCAAATCCACGAGGTGATCCGCCTCAACGACGCCGAGCGCGTGTTCTCCACGGGCGGCGCGATCGAAGCGCTGATCGCCGCGAAGAAAGAAGGCAAGCTTCGTTTCATCGGCTTCACCGGCCATAAGGACCCAGCGATTCATCTGCACATGCTCGAGACTGCGAAGCAGCGCGGCTTTGCTTTCGACACGGTGCAGATGCCGATCAACGTCCTCGACATTCATTTCAAGAGCTTCGAGAAGAACGTTTTGCCGGTACTGCGCGAGCGGGGGATCGGCGTTCTGGGAATGAAGCCGATGGGGGCGGGGATCATCTTGGAGAGTGGGGCGGCGACCGCGCCGGAGTGCTTGCGATACGCGATGTCGGCGCCGACCTCGGTCGTGATCACCGGCTGCGAGACGATGGGGGTGCTCAAGCAGGCAATTGCCGTGGCCTGGGCGTTCAAGCCGCTGACCGACCGTGAGCGAGAAGCGCTTCTCGCGCGCACCGCGGCGGCGGCGGCAAACGGCCGTTTCGAGCCGTTCAAGACGTCGGAGCAATTTGACGGCACCAGTCAGCACCCGCGCTGGCTCGAGACCGCGCAACTTTAAGAGGCAAGAGACGCTCGCCGTCCCTGCTAACTTCGCTCTGGCTCAGGGGTTCTCCCGCGGCGCCGAGCTCCCGCGGCGTCCCAGGGGACCCATGATTTCAAAGATTTCATTGCTTCCGGCGCTTCTTCTGGTCGACTTCGCCTGGGCGACGTCGGGCTGCGCCGCATCGGTGCGCGGCCCGGCCCCGACCCAATCCAGCAGCGATCAGCGGCCGATGAACGCAACCGCGGGGAGTTTGAATGTTGGGTGCACCAACTCGGGAAGCGGACACGGATGGTCGATTGGCTTTGCGGCAGTGTGGAAAAGCGTGGCCAGCACGCTGCTCATCCAACGGCCGCCGGGTTCGACGAACTGGTCGATCGGATCGACAGGCAGGCTGACCCAGGCGGCGGAGCCGGGAAGCTCGGATCGCACTCCGCTTCCTCAAGGGACGATCGACTCGCATGGCACGCGAGTGGCGCCCGGGAGTCTTTACCTGCAACAGCTGTGTGAAAGACTCGGGCCGCAGGCGTTGGCGAATATTGGCTACTGAAGCGATGAATCACGGAGCCGAAGCCGCTCTCCCGCGGAATACACGACTTCCGGTCGTCGCCAGAAATCCGGTCGTCCGGATCTCAAGTATCCAGCAGCCGTGAGGAAGGGGGCTGGACGGCGCCAGTCGAATCTGGCATCTGGTCCGCCCCCCTATGGATTCTGAGTCGACTGGAATATCCGCGGCCCGGCGCGATACCGCCGGGGCAAAAGATCGTTTTTCGGTGGTCCGTTGGTTCATCGCCATGCTGCTCGGCATTGGCGCGGGTTGCGCCGGCCCTCTTCCCGTCGGGCAACAGCCCGTGAAACATTCCGGCGCCCTCGCCGAAGATCTCGATTGCTCCGTTTATCAAGTCGACGACGGAACGCCGGAGGGTCATTCCAGCCATCTCGGCTGCACCGGCCTGTATGCGAATTTCTCGCAGCGCACGCTGAGCGACGCGGCGCGCGCTTTCACTCCCGGATATGTGCTCTGGAGCGACAACGCGGACAAGAGTCGCTGGATCTATCTTCCCGCCGGCACCCAGATCGACACCGGAGGCGTGGGGCCGGGCACGATGGACAGCTGGATATTCCCTGTGGGCACCAAGGCGTGGAAGCAATTCAGCTTCGGTGATCGCCTGGTGGAAACGCGCCTGCTCTGGAAACGTGCCGACGGCTGGTTTCGCGCGACCTATCTCTGGTCGGACGATCTGTCCAGCGCGCTAGAATACACCGGGGATGTCGGCCTCCCCGTCCTAGGCTCGGATCCGGACGGTCCCCAGTACGAGGTCCCACCCGCGTCGGCATGCAGCCAGTGCCACGACGGCAGCGCCGACACACTGCTCGGATTCGAAGCGATCAGCCTGGCGGCCCAGGAGTCGACCGGCCTCAGTCTGGACGAGCTGGTCCGGCAGGAGCTTTTGACCCTGAATCCCGATCGGGCCTACACAGTTCCAGGCGATCCCGACGCCGAGGCGTCGCTTTCCTGGCTTCATTCCAACTGCGGTACTGCCTGCCACAACGAGGCTCGGCAACCCAGCCCTTCCGAGTTGCGCTTGCGGCTGACCACGAACGACCTCAATTCGGTACAAGACACCGCCGTCTGGCGGACAGCGGTCGGTCGTTTTTCGCTGTACCGACCATCGCCGCGGTGCGGGGATCTCCCCTGGAAGCGGGTAAATCCGGGGGTCCCGGACTGCAGCACGATTTTGTATCGGATCTCGGTTCGCGATCCGTACCCCGGCCCGTACTTGAATCAAATGCCTCCACTGCTGTCGCATCGGGTTCCGCTGGAGGTGCTCGACACCCTGCAGCGATGGGTCGCGAGCATCCCACCGCAATAACGACCGACGACAAGAGAGCTGGACGCGTCCTTCCAGATCTGGCATCTGCGTGGCCCACGATGAAATCCCCGCTCACCCTGGTGACACTTGCCGCGATGGCAGCCGCGTGCGGCGGCTCGCTTCCGGGGCGTAATCAACCGCTGAGTCATTTCAGCCGGCTTGCCGAAGACCTGCCCTGCGACGACTACCACGTCAACGAAGGCTCGGAAGAGGGACATTGGACGCACCTGGGCTGCACCGGTCTCTATGCGAATTGGTCCCAGCGGACTCTGAACGAGGGGGTGAGGGCATTCACCCCGGGATATGAGCTCTGGAGCGACGGCGCGAACAAGACTCGATGGATCTTCCTCCCGCCGGGCACGCGAATCGACAACGGCGGCGACGGACAAGTGGGGACGATGGACGGTTGGATTTTTCCTGTCGGGACCAAGGCATGGAAGCAGTTCGGCTTCGGGGACCGTCTGGTGGAAACGCGTTTGTTATGGAAACGCAAGGGCGGCTGGTTCGAAACGACGTATCTCTGGTCTCCCGATTATTCGAGCGCGATCGAGCACACCTCGGGCTTGCTCGTGGAGGGCGAGGACGCCGAGGGTCCGCGATTTCAGATCCCTTCGTCGGCGACATGCGGGCGATGTCATGGCGGTGCCCCTGATACATTACTGGGTTTCGAAGCGATCAACCTGTCGGCGCCGCGGGCCCAGGGGCTCACGCTCGACGAGCTCAGCCAGCGGGAGCTGCTGACGCGGATCCCCGATCAACCCTACCTCGTCCCGGGCGAGCCCGATGCAGAGGCTTCGCTGGGCTGGCTCCATGCCAACTGCGGTGCCGCCTGCCACAATCAAAGAATATTTCCGGACTCATTTCGGATGCGGCTGCGTCTGCAAACGGACCAGCTTGACTCAGTCGAATCCACCCAGACCTGGCAAACGGCGGTGAATCAAGCGACGGAATACTGGCCACTGGTGCCCTGCACGACCGGCCCCTGGAAGCGGATTTCGCCTTCCAATCCCGATTGCAGCACCGTTGTCTATCGTGACTCGACACGCGATCCGTACCCCGGCTCCTTGTTGAATCAAATGCCGCCGCTGGTGTCGCACCGCGTTCCGGTTGAGGCGGTGGAGACAGTGCGGCGTTGGATCGCGTCGATCCCGGCCGAATAGACGGTTTTCGCGGGTGCCACTGCGGAGCGTCTTGTTTTTTCGGTCGGCGTTAAGCGGTTCTCTGCCAGTTATCCCGGGCATGCTCGCTCGGAAGCCATTGCGGCAGCGACATGAGAAGAAACTTCCCGAGCGCGTTCAGGTATGGCTCGTAGGTCGACCGAAGACGGCTGAGCTTTTCGTCGACGGTCTGGCCTTCGGGAAGGACATGGCCGGCCGCGGCGAGCGCCTTCCGGAGGTTGCCCAGATCGGCAGCGGGCAGTCGATCTGGATCCAGTGCCTCTGGCGACAGGCCTAACACCCTGGTCATATCTACCACCGCATGGCGAGCCATGGCGTAGGCCAGACGAGCCGTCCGCACCGGCCCGTCCGGCAGCCCAGCGATGATCAACACCGAGACGTCCAGGACTGTGGTCATTGCCGCAACCCAGGATTGATTGTCATGTTGCGATCGATAGTAGGCGAGCGCGGGAAACGAGATGTGGCTCTCGAGCAAGTCGGCGGACCATCGTTCCCACTCCATCAACAGCACTCCCAGCGCTTCGCCGCCGTCGGGCCTGGCGTGGCGCCTGAGAAGCTCCACCGCGGTCGGAGGCGAGCCGGCGCGCGCGTCGAGCAGGCTGATGTTCACTTCCCGTCTCGAGAACGCCTGGTAGAGCGTGGGCAAGTATCCGATCACCAACGCCAGGAAGCCGAAACCGGTTCCGCCCTCAACGACGGTCAACAGACGGTCCAAGGCCGAGGTGGGCCAGACATCGCCCAGCCCGAGCGTCACCAGCGTTGTGCCGCTGTAGTAGAGGTCCGCGCCGAAACCTGTCAGGCCCTCAGGGAGATGAAGCCGCGTGCCCAGTCCCCAATGGAGCAGTGCGAAACCGAAGATGAGCCCGGTGGCCCAAAAGCCGAGAAGCAGAAGCAAGGACAAGGGTCCGTAGACCGAGAGGAAATTCTCGCGCCCAATTCCCGCCTTGCGCAGGCGAGCCAGCGCGCGCCACGGGAGCCAGCTCAGGTGATAGAAAAGCCGCGTCAGCTGAAAACGCCGCGACACGCGCCGCGGCAAGAGAATGGTCTCGAAAGCCTCCCAGAGGACGACCAGAAGCAGAACCAAGCCGACTGCAATCGCCAATGAGCGCATTCGCGGCAAAGTAAGGAATTCGAGCTTGCTTTGCCAGGGTCTTCACATGAACCATTCGGGAGGCTCGACCGCCCACGCCATTGGAATGAGGCAGCCTCGATCTCCGGGGGAGGGAGCGCGCATCATGCGGAGGCATTTGCCACTCGCCGGTGCTTTTGCGTTGTCGTTGGCCCAGGCACAAGGAGCGGGATTTTTGACCCTCGACTGACCGGCAATCTCGCGCTGGCGCACATCTCCAAGCGTGCAAGGCAGTCACGAAGGCGGTGCGGTCGTTTGGCGAATGGAACCGTCGGCCGCATCCTGAGCTCCGGCGCGTCGAGATTGCGCCCGGGTCCAGGCGCTCAATGGCATGCGCGACGGTGCCTGGGCCCCAGGCGTTAGACGCAGCCGGATCCAGGATGGTCTCGTACGCAGGCGCGCCTCGCCGGGATGCGGTGGTCGAGCAGCGATGGACCACCTTGTGGTAGCTCGCCCCGGCGATTCAAGCCGGGCGCGTGTCCAACGCTATTGCCCGGCCGCCGCGGTGCAGGCCGCCAGCGCATTGAAGACGTTCAGTCGCCCACCGGTGATGGTGATGCCGCTCATCGACGGGATGGGATCCACGGTGTCGATCAGCAGTTGCTTCAAAGCGTCGGTGGTCAAGTCGCAGACCGAAAGCGCCAGCGCAGCCGCGCCGGCAACCTGCGGCGTGGCCATCGACGTGCCGGTCAGGGAGGCATAGCCCGAGCCATACGTCGACACGACCCGAACTCCGGGCGCCCCCAGGTGCACGGTGTTGATTCCGAAGTTGGTATTTGTGTATCGCCCGTCCCGGTTGTTCGTTCCGGCGACAACCACCTCGTTCGCCACGCCGTAGCTTGCCGGATATAGCGGCGCGACATCGATGTCTCGAGCTCCGTTGCCGGCAGCGACGACAAACAGCATGTTGTTGTCTTGAGCCCGCCCGATCGCGTCCGCCAGCGATTGGGAGAAGCCTCCCCCACCCCAGCTGTTGGAGAGGATGCGCACGTTGGCCTCCGCGGTGTCGGCAAACGCCAGCTTCGCTTGAATGGTGAAGTCGATCGCCTTCACTGCATTGGCGGTGGTTCCTCCGCCCGAGGCAGGAAGGAATTTCGCGCCCATGATGCTCGCGGTCCAGTTGATTCCCGCGATCCCAAGCCCGTTGTCGCCCACCGCCCCGATGACTCCAGAGCAGTGCGTGCCGTGGCCATTGTCATCGAGCGGATCGCAAGTGTTGGTGATGGCGTTGAAACCGTGGGACCCCGCGGGGCAAGCGATGTCCATGCCGCCGACCGTCACCGTGAAATCGGTGGGCGCCGACCAGACGTTGTCGACCAGATCCGGATGTTGGTAGTTGATCCCGGTGTCCACCACGGCGACGACGTTCGCCCGGGAGCCGGTGCTGATGTCCCAGGCCGGGACGGCGCTGATATCCGCGCCGGGAACTCCGACCGTTCCACCGATGATCTGACCGGTATTCTCCAGCGCGTATTGATTGCCGAACAGCGGATCGTTCGGACGGGCATCGGGATAGAGAAGATAGTTCGGCTCGGCGTACTCGACGTCGCCGCGGGCGGCCAGGTCCTGCATCAAGGCGATCACGTCTTTGTCCTTCGAGCGCATCAGAACCAAGGACTTCGTCACCCGCTCCACGCCCTCGACGTTGTTCGCGCTGATCGCTTCGGACAGACCTTCGTTCGTCTCGGTCCGAAACTTGACCAGGACCTCGTTGGCAACCACTTCGTTGCCTTCCACGCGCTCGAGCTTCTGCGCCAGGGCCGGTCCAGCGGAGAACAGCAAGGTGAGCAGCAGAGACGTCAAAGCGAAATGGCGCGGGTGCATGAGATCCTCTCCTGGGTGAGCAGCGCACCATAGCCGAGCAAGCAACCCGGAAAAAGTGCCCTTCCGATTTTCAAGTGTCGACTTCGCCAGGGATATGTCGAATTCAACGCCCTGCCCAGGACCGAGCGCGGACGGAGGGCCAGGGCGCCCCTAGCGTTTGGTCTCGATGAGCTCGATCCGATACCCGTTCGGATCCTCGATGAAGGCGATCACCGTGCTGCCGTGCTTCATCGGGCCGGGCTCGCGCACGATTTTGCCGCCCGCGGCGCGGATGCGATCGCAGGTGGCATAGATGTCGTCGGTACCGATGGCGACGTGGCCGAAGGCATCGCCCAGGACGTAGCTCTTGGTGTCCCAGTTGTGCGTGAGCTCGAGGACCGCCGTCGACTCCTCGTCGCCATAGCCGACGAAGGCGAGGGTGAAGCGGCCGCTCTCGTAGTCCTTCTTGCGAAGCAGCTTCATTCCCAGAACGCCGGTGTAGAAGGCCAGGGATTGCTCGAGATCGCTCACCCGGAGCATGGTGTGGAGGATGCGCATGGCCGGACCATAACAGGAGCCGCCCGCGCGCGATCCAACAGCCACAGCGGAGTGTCGCGTCAGAGACCTCGAGCGCCGATGCTCGTCAGGGCGCGAGCTCGGCCGCCGTCACGAATACTGGCCAGACGCCAGACTTCAATTGCTTCAGCCGTTGCCGCCCCATTGCTGACGCAGGTAGAGCGCGTCCATGACACGCGCCGCCTCCACCAGAACCGAAAGCGAAGTCCGTTCGCTGTGGGGGAGCCGCGACAGATCAACCCGCATCCCAACGCGCGCGTAGCCGCTCATTGTGGCCCGGAGATGCGATTGGTCCACGAAGGCCTCGTCGGCGCGGCCAACGCGGGCCGCGACAATGAGCATTATCAAGGCGAACGCATATCCAGCGGACCGCTGTCCACTGCCTACGCGCGTCGCGCCGTGCGGGCACCCAACTGTGGATGATTGACTGCGAGGGCCGGCCCGCTACGCCTTGGCTGAGGACCGCGCAGGCAGATCAATCGTGAAGATGCACCCGTCGCCCGAGAGATTGCGCACGGTAAGCTTTCCACCGTTCTGGGTTACGCCCTCATGACTGATCGCGAGTCCCAGGCCGAGGCCAGTTCGATTGTGGCCTCGCTGCTCGAAGGGTCGAAATAGCCCTTCGGCCTTTCCCGGCGGGAGGCCTCCACATTCATCTTGGACATCGAACAAGACCCGACCATTCGCTTCGTGGACCTTTAACGAAACGTTGCCCTGGGGCCTGGTAAACTTGAACGCGTTCTGCAACAGGTTTGAAATCGCCGAAGCAAGCATCTGTCGGTCAGCATCCACCTCAAGTTCGTGGTCGACGGGATGGACGGTGAGTCCGTGTCCGCTGTTCTGGGCCTCCAAGGAGGCGGATACCTGAATCTCTTGGATAAATTGAGCGACGTCGATCCGCTCGTGCGGGGCAGGAAGCCCGGCTGCCGAGCGTACTTCAGCGAGCGAGCGATCAATGAGATTGCGCATTCGGATCAGGCTGCGATCTAAAACCGCACCCGTCGCTCCACCCAGGCCCACATTGCCCCTCTTCACGGTTTGAACCGAGAGCATGGCGGTAGCGATCAGGTTGCGCAGCTCGTGCGCAAGAGAGCCAAAGGTCTCATTCGTGGCCTGGGTTTCCTCACTGGAGATGTTCTTATCGCGTAGGCGCCCAAACTCGGTGACGGCGCCGGCGATGGCGTTGTCGAGGCACGAGTTGAGAACGCGAAACTCTCCGACAGTAATCGACGCTTTTTTTTCGCCGGCCAGCTCGGTGACAGCTTGGCAGAGATCCCCGTAGTCGTGAACAACCTGGTCGACGGTAAATCCCTTTCGCAGCAACTCATCGCCGTGCTTCGTCGCGCCTCTGCTGATCTCCGACGAATGGGTATGCTTGCCGGGCTCCGAAGGACCGGAAATCTCGTGAAGGGCCGCCTCATCAGCGTGTTCTCCCGCGACAAGTGCCTTGGTGAGTTGGTCCAGGAATAGCGGGATTCCGTACTTCAGCTCTACATCGGTCGGTGGCGGCTGAGGCCTCTTGGCCACCTTGGCTGTGCAACGGGCAATCAACTCTGTGCGGTTCGTCTTGAGGAATTCCTGCAGCATGATTGTGAGGTGACCTCGTTCGGGGATTTTACGTATTACAGCTTTTAGTTTAACCCAATTCGCGCCGCCTGCGTGCAAGGGCACCCGCACTTCCTCGCACCATCCGCACGAGTAGTCTTAGGCGTTTTTTTACTATTGCTTGCAGGATAGCGCGGCCGCTCGGCATGGCGCCGGATGGGCGTTGACTGGGGCTCCTCGGGTTGGCAATTTGCCGGCCATGAATGTCGTGGAAGGAAGACGCGAGCGCTGGGTAGACCGTTGATGACCGGCTGAGCGCGCCCGCTCATTTACCAACGTTCACGTCGATTTCGGCACCGGGGATGGCGCCTTCGCCTACAGGACGGCCAGGCACCGGCCCAACGATCTGGTGATCGGCGTCGACGCGAACGGCGTCGCTTCGCGAAGTCTCAATGATCTCGCGTTACAAACCTGTTGCTTCTCCTCGTCCGGTGGCTGAGAGTACCGTCGAACAGAAACCCAACCGAGGGGAAACATCGTGGAAAAACTGTTTCAATTTGTCGTCATCGCTGTGATCGCTTGCCCCGCCGCCGCTCAGGAGCGCCTCTATCGAGCGAAGGGCGAATATCTCTCGGAGAAATTGCTCCTGTCAGGGGAGCGGGTGGGCGAAGCTCCCCCGGCCTCGGCTCGATCCGCCGAATCAGCTTCGATCGACAAGCCCAATGGTGGCTTCACCTGGACAGAGAAGTTCAGGGGCAGCAACTGGGTATTCGAGGACCTTTCGTTTGGCGATGTGGATCACGCATTCGCCGTCGCCGAGTTGGGCCGAGTGCTTCGCACCCAGGACGGAGGCGAAAACTGGGACATCGTGCTCAACCTGGGATTCCCATATTACTGGTATGGAGTTCACACCTTTGATGCAACGCGCGCGGTGATATCCGGGTTCAACAATCAGACCGGCGATGGAATAGAGCGTTGGACCGCGGACGGCGGGGACACATGGTCCGACGACGTCGTCCTTCCCGGCGTTGGCGCCATCCGCTGGCTGGACCGGATGGAGTTTGTCGACGATTTGAATGGGATCGTCCTCTCCTCCTTTACCGCGGTAAATTTCCGCACCGAAACCGGCGGCGAGACCGCTGACGATTGGACACGCGTGCAGGCCCACTCGGAGGGCTGGTACGGCGGCAATTTCACCTACCAGCCGGACGGCAACGTCTGGGTCTCCGGCATCAAGTTCTGTCATAGCCAGGATCACGGGGCGAGCTGGGAATGCCAGCACAGCATCGATCCAATCTTCGATGGCGGCGGTGTTTCGTTCCCCGATGGAATGAACGGATGGGTCGCTGGCGGTTCGATCTCGCCGGAGGTTCGCGGATGGATTCACCGCACCACCGATGGTGGCCAAACCTGGAGCGGCCGCATTTTTGAAACGCCGTTCCCCATCCGGGCCATTCAGTTCCTTGATTCCAACACCGGATTCGCCGTCGGCGGCAACCTCTACTCCGGCGTCGGCGGCATCTACAGCACCGTCGACGGCGGCGAGACCTGGAATTTCGATCTGGACGCCCGCACCGAGATCAAAACCGTCCGCGTGGTCCCGGTCTCGGCGGATACCGTGGACATCTGGTGCGCGGGATTCCGTTCGGACTTCGCCGGCAGCATCTACAAAACCCGGATCACCGCCGGCGGACGGAAGTAGGCCTCCCGAGCTACCGTCGCGCGATGTCGATAAGTAGTTGGGGCCGATGATCCCTTTCGCTTCGACCGCATCGGTTGCAATGTTGTCGGGTAGGAAGCTGTCGGAGGCAGTCTTGCCGGAGGCCGCCGCTAGGGGCTGCTGAGCTTGAGCAGGTTTCTGGCGTTTGCGGCGTAGATCTTCTGAAGCACATCGCGCGGGAGTCCGACGCCGCTGATCTTCCACTTGCCTTGAATCGGCGTCGGGTGGGTAAAGCCCTCGTCCTTGGACTCGAAGTACTTCCAGCTGGCGGAAAAGAAATGGTCGATCTCCGCTTGAGTCGGGGGCGCGGCGCTGCGCGAGCTGAGCACGATGTCGTTCGCGTCTCGCCCCAGCGTCAAATCGCTGCCAAACAGAATGCGATCGGAATGCGCCGCGATCAGCCGGCTCATCTCTGCCGCCGGATGGCGGCCCAACTCGGGAATCCGGCCGGCGGTGTCGATGTAGAGGTTGGGATACTTGTCCAGAAGCGCTGACACGCGCGTGGGGTACTCCGCGGCATTGCCGAAGTGGACCGAGATGAACTTGCACTTCGGATGGCGCGCGATTCGCCGCTCCAACCCGAGGAACAACGTCTCCCACGCCGGCGCCACGTCATAGAGCGACAGCTCCGGCTGGACCGTCAGCTCCTCGTACCGCTCGTTCCGGGCGATCGGTGGCAGCCAGAACGCGACCGGCCCTCCGGTGTGGATCGCAACCGGCATTCCCAACTCGGCGGCCTTGTCGAAGATCGGATCGAGATCCCGCTGGTCGATCCGGATCCGTTCGCCGTTGAAGTCGCGAAATCCGATCCCCAGGCCCCTGGGAATCTGCAGTCCGGCGGCGCCCAACTCGTGCGCCCGCACGACGCTCGCCGCCATCCGGTCGCCATAGCCTCGCCCCCGCGCCGGCTCGTACCAATCGAGCTCCGCGAAGACGATGATTCGCCCCGGGTATTTCGCCGCCGCCTTGAGCTGCTCCTCGAGACCTCGGCCCGGAACGCCACCCGACAGGTTCACCGCTGCGGCGATCCCGTTCCGATCCATCAGCTCGATCGCGCGCGGGATCGCCTCCGGAGCAAGATGGGAGTGCACGTCGATTTTGGTGTATCGCGAGGAGCGGCAGGACAGGGCGAGCAGAGCCAGGATGAAGACGGCGAATCGCCGGCGCGCGGCGATAGAGTCAGGCATGGCCGATTTTAGAGAATCAATTCTCGGAATTGAGGTTTCCGGTGCCCGACGCGCCATGGTAGCCCTGGGAACCATACGTCCCGGTGGGATTGTAGCTGAGCAACGCTTCCGCCATCATTGGATTTGCCGACTGGCCGTTCTCGTTCCTCGGCATCAGCGTCGGTGAAATACAGATCGCACCGACGATCACGGTGAGATCGTTGTCGCGAGACATGTTGTTGAGGTTGGGCAGGAACTCATCGAGATTGTCGTGAACGTAAAGATAGACGTCCACGATTCCATCGCCGTCCAGGTCGGCGAAGAGCTCGGGGTGGGTCCCGATCAAGTTGGCCCGCGCGGTCGCATTGGTCGCGATCGAATTGGGTGCATTGTAGATAGTGTTGTTGGGAAGGAAGGTGGTGTTCCAGAGCGAATAGTTGCGCCCGTAGTATGCCCGGGCGAGCTGGAGCCCCGAGTCGGCACAGGAGATCCGGGAGGTCCCGCGGGAGACGCTGATCGCCCGCAGCCGGGAACGGGTCGCGTAGTAGATCAGCCCGGCGGCGACCATCAATAGGATGGTGGTGAAGGCGGCAGCGACGAGGAGCGCGCTTCCCCGCTCGCGGTAGCGGTGCATCCTCATAGTGCCCCCAGGGAAAGGTTGGGCAGCTCGACCCGCCGGGTGTAGAGGCTGCGCCGGTATCCATCGTTCGGCGCCAGCGTCTGGTCGTGGTTTTCCAGCGGCGAGATCGGCCGGTAGCTGGTGTTCGTAGTCGCATCGCCCCTCTTCAACTGCCGGTCGTGGATCGCCACCACGCTGACTCTCACCGCGCGAAGCGCCGAGGCAAATGCGTCGGGGAAGCCGTTGCCGAAGACGTATTGGTCCGGTTGATTCGTTCCGGTCGGATCCACGCCATAGGCGATTTGTAAATCCTCGATGTTTGGTTGGAGCAGCGTTCGGGTGACGCTGTTGACCACGAACGCCGGCGGGGTGGCTCCGCTCAATGTCCCCGTCTCCCGATAGAGCGCGGGGCCGCGGGAGTCCCGATGGACGAAAAATCGGACAACCGAGGCACCGTACGCGCTGTCGCCCTGCTGGAACCCGCGCGGTGGAAAGCCGGTCACCGCCGACTCGGCATAGTCGATCGTTCCGACCAGCGTTCCGTCGGACGGAGTCGTCGGTCGCGGCTGGGTCAAGAGGCTTGCCGGGTTGGTGAAATTCGCCACCAGAATCATCGAGGGATTGGCCAGGCCCACCGGCAGCAGGCTTCGCGTGCAGTTCACATTGAGCACGCCGACCCCTCCCTGCGCCAGCGAAACGGCACCCCCGGTATTCGACACGCAATTGTTGTCTTTGAATGCCCTGCGGTCGGTGAGGATCATCCAGATGTCATCGGTGTTTCCCTCGGCGGCGATCGCATCGGTGCCGAAGACCGGGCTGATCAGCCGCGGGGTTCCGGCGTTGTTGATCCACACCCCTAACGCGCCTCCCATCCCCGCCACCCGCAGCGCGCTGGCGATCAGCTCGCCCGCGATCCGCGCGTTGTCGTTGCTGTTGGAGACCTCTTCGGCATTGCGGGTAAACCGCTGACCTTCGACGAGGATCATCGCGGTGGCGACGATCGCCACCATCATGATGCTCATCGAGACGAGCATCTCGATCAGGGTGAATCCACGTTTTTCTTTCATCGCACGTTCTCTCTTCATCAGAGCACCAGAGCCTTGCGTTCAACGACGGCGAAATTGTTGGGCTCGCCCTTCCTCGAGATGCGGATCCAGAGCGTGGTGGTGCGGGCATTCACCGCGTCGACCAGCGCTTGCAGCTGGGTGTTCGGCGCCGAGGCTGGCAGCACGAGCTTGTTCTGGAGGAGCAGCTCGCGGCAGTATGCGCCCGCCGGTATCGTCGCGTCGGCACAGGAGGTGAAGGTGCCGGCGATGGGTCGAATCTCTCCGTCCGGCAAGACGCGGAAAACGGCCCCTACTCCGAGGTCGCCCGGCATCGGGCCGGTGGACGGAATCGCGGTGGAATCAGGAGCGGACGGATCGATGACCCAGGGGGCGCCGCCGACGGCGACGGTTGTGGCGACGAGGGTGTTCGGAACGGT
>WNFG01001020.1_pt1 | contig 38694 bp, 39 predicted proteins | sample 5400431 | NCBI WGS metagenome assembly WNFG01 (sample SAMN13153346, study PRJNA577476) | soil metagenome | isolation source: 120 cm saprolite under Douglas fir tree site 2 hole 3 replicate 2 | place: USA:California | collected 2015-04-18
GGCCCAGGTACCCCGGGGGTGACCCGATCAGCTTCGAGATCTCATGCGAATGTTGAAACTCGCCGCAGTCGACCTTGATTACCGCGCGGGAATCCCCAAACAAAATCTCCGCGGCGGCTTCCACGATGCGCGTCTTTCCGGACCCGGTGGGACCGAGGAACAAAAGACTACCTACCGGGCGCCCTGACGAGTTCAAGCCGGCACAGAAGACTTGGTACAGGTCCACCATCACCTGCACCGCTTCCTCCTGCCTCACGATCTTGGCGCGCAATGCCTCCTCAAACTCCATCGCTTCCGAACTACGTAGAGTCGAATCGAGAATCAACGGTTGTGTGCACATGTCACCCTCCTAACGAACGCTCCGCTTGGGGACCGTTGCGGTGAAAGAGCATGATCAGCTTTCCCTTGGACATCGTGGAGAGCGTCCTGTGGGGAGCGGGCCGAACTCCTGCAACGGAGCCGCGCGGTTGCCATTCAAGGCGGGCCTGGCGTACTTGCTCCACGTTCTTTGGCCGGTGAATCTTGCGCTGTTCAAACCGTCGCCACATGTTCTTGAACCAACTTGGGTCGGACAGAGCAGCGAACGAAAGTGCGGCCAAACGTGCGGGCCTTGCGGTCTAGATCGCGGGCCGTTGATCCTGCATTCGTGGCCCTTGTCGCCCAACGCTAAACTATCTCTGGGAAGAGGACCCTGCAATCCGGCCAACGCACCAATCGAACGCTGGAAAATCCCGTGTTTTATGCAGGTTAAAACCTGATAGGGCGCGTCAGTTAGAGCGCGGATGCACCAAGATCGATTGGAACAGCCGGCTTCGCAGACTACTTTCCCTTGAGGGGCCGCACGTCTACGCAACATTGGGTCTTAAACGGTTCGTATTTTGCGAAAGAAATCGATCAGCCGTCGATGAAAAATCAGGCCATGGTTCCGCGCTGTCGCGTCAGCTCCCTCCTCGAAGATCCAAGCGTTCGTTCAGCTGCGGGTTGGCCCCTTAGCAAAAGAAGGGAAGCAGCCCGTTCAGATCTCGGAGAGCCCTTCCTGGCAGGTCCTCAGCAGAGCCCCCAACACGCTCTACGAGGGTCAGTATCGCCGTGCAGAACGCGAGGGGGAGTGTCCGCACACCCAGGTTGCAGTTGTCGTAGACGGCCGCAACGCGGGGACAGTAATTCACATTTGCACAGACGAAAAGTGCAAGACCCATCGCCAATTCTCTCACTACGAAATCTCGCCGCAGGAGAGAGAACAGCGCCGAGAGCTTGCGCTTGCGATCCGGGTCCAGAAGGAAGCACGTTCGCGCATTCTGGTGGCTGTTCGACAAAAGCTCCCGGCTGCATTGGCGCGCGCGGACTTCGAGATGGTTGCGCTGGATTACTTCCGCCGCCTTGGTCACGACAATCATCACCGACTGTTCCAGGTCTACGGCTGGGAAGAGAAGAAGACGAAGACATCTTGGGGTGGGAATACGGTCAACCACGAGAAACTGGCGGAGGCTCGCATCCACGTAATGACCGCGGCCGATCTTAACCGCTTCATGGTGACTTGCGCACTCGTGTCGGACCTCTATTGTCCAGGCTACAGTTCCGCGGAGACGCTTTCCAAGGAATCGAATCTCATCCGAAGTGCTGTACGTTACAAAGTAGACGCATCTAAAATCACTACCCAGGTCACTGCGGATCTGTCGGCCAAGAGAAGTGCTGCTAGGCACAAAGCGCACCTCGCCTCGAGCGGGGGCACGCATCATACGGCCAAAGTCCGGTAACCTGAACCGTCAGACCTGCCCTGCACCGTTCCGCGAAATGTTAGTCAGAAGTCATGCGATTGGCGAAAATCTGTCATCTGGCTCGCTTGCGGACCTCCTCCGATTGAATCCATTGGCTTTGGATTGCAGACAACTCACTCAAGGATCCCCTGGGCCAGGGCAGGGGCGGTCCTTGCAAATGCACCGATGAAGCTGAGGTTATAAGGTTGGTGCAGGCAGGATTGTGGGACAAGCCTGACCGGCGGTCTCTGCACGGCGGTACATTCAATCAACGTCCCAAGGTGAAAGTTGCATGGTGTCCTTATGCCTGGAACAAATGAAACAGCCAATGAAGGCAGTGTCATCCCGCACCGCTTACTGACCCTACCCGAAGCCGCACACTATCTTGGCTGCACGATTTGGTCCGTCCGAGAGCTCATTTGGAAGGGCCAGCTTCCTTACACTCGATTCGGCAAACGGTTCCAGGTGGATCGCCAAGATCTTGATGAATTGGTTGATCGAGAGAAAAGGTGCGAAGGGACGGGCCCTGCCAACCGACGCGTTACGCAGGGCGCAAGTGGGATGACCAATACTTCGCGCGTAGACGTGGCGCAAACCCGCAGCTTGAACGAGGAGTGTGAAGATGAGACAAGCGGGCGCAAGAGTAAAAAGCAGCACGCCAAGCTCGGAGTCCAAGAATTCAGGAGTCATCGAGAGTCCGGGTCGGCTTGATGCTAAGCGCAGGGTCTTCGGTACAGGCGGCATCTTTGAAAAGAATGGGAGCAGATTTCTTTACATAAGCTACCGCGACAGGAACGGTAAGCTTCGCCAGGAAAGTACGAAGTCCGAGTCGCGAATGGTCGCCGAAAGGCTTCTCCGTGATCGCCTCGGCAAGGTGGAACAAGGACTCCCTGTCGCGGAAATGAAGAAGTTGAAGTACGAAGACATCCGCAAGACCCTCATCATGGATTACCGGGCGCGCGGCGTCAAAATGCTTGAAGAAGACGCGGATGGCAGTCCTTACGTTTGGGGCTTTGAACATCTCGATCCGTTTTTCAAGAACCGCCTGGTCAGGACAATCACCACGGACTTGCTCTATCAGTTTGTTGAGAAGCGCCAGAAAGAAGGGGCGAAGAACGCGACGATAAACCGGAATCTCAGCCTGTTGAGAAGGATGATGAATCTGGCGCGGAGAGAGGGTAAGTCAGTGCAGTTTCCTTATTTTCCGATGCTGAAAGAGAACAACGTCCGAAAAGGATTTTTGACTCCGGCGCAATTCACAAAACTGCGTGACGCGATGCCGGAACATCTGAGTCCATTAATGACCTTTCTGTATTTCACCGGTTGCAGAATTGGGGCTGCGCTAGCCATCACGTGGTCCCAAATAGAGCTCGAAAACGGGAGATTCCAGCTTCGTATCGAGGGGAACCAAACGAAGAATGAGGAGCCTCTGCTCCTTCCCCTGCCACTTGAGCTCAACGAGGTTCTCGAGAAAATGCCGCACGAAGGAAGGTTATTTGATGTGAGAAACCTGCGGAAGTCTTTTCAAGCTGCGTGCGTTAAGGTAGGATTGGGAGTGAAGACTGGTCCCGAGGATTGGCAGTATAAGGGGCTACTCATTCATGACTTTCGCCGCAGCGGCGTCAGAAATCTGATCCGGTCCGGAGTTCCTCGGAGGATAGCCATGAAGATTTCGGGGCATCTGACGGAATCCACTTTCGAAAGGTACAACATTGTGGACTCGACGGATTTGCACGAGGCAATGGCGAAGGTTGAAAAGCATTTTGATGGCAAATTGATGGCAGTTGATGGAAAACAAGCTCGTACAAGTCAGTAAGTCTTTTGTTATCAATCAGGGCCGAGGTAGCTCAGTGGTAGAGCAGCCGATTCGTAATCGGCAGGTCGTGGGTCCGACTCCCACTCTCGGCTCCAAATATCTCAAGTCCCACGACATCAATCAGTTGACCTTTTGGTTTTCTGTATCCGCTGAAATCTTGTGAACATTAGTGAACAAAACCTCAGCAACTTTGTCGACCGCACGCCGTTGTGCATCAGGGATGGCATGCGTGTAGACATTTAGCGTTGTTTCAAGGTCCGAATGGCCGAGAAGTGACTGGGCTGTTCGGAGTGATTCACCCACCTCAGCGAGCTGCGTTGCATGCGTGTGTCTGAAGCTGTGCCAGGCGATCAAGGGTAGCCCCAGGGCTTTGCACGTTGGTCGCAGAACACGGCGAAGCAGGTTCTTCGGGTTGAGCGGCGTCTGTTTGCGGGTTGTGAAGACGAGATCCTCCGGACTCCTTTGCCGACAGCGAGCAAGCTGCGTTTGAAGCACGTCACACACAGGCTGGCTGATCGGAATATCTCGTCTACTGCTTTTTGTCTTTGGCGAACCGAACTTACCTTCCGAGACTGTCTCTCGCACTTGGATAACACTACGATCTAAATCGAGAGCCTTCCATCGAAGTGCAAGAAATGGCCTCCTCGCAGTTGTTTCGGGTTTGCCAGTGCTTGCGCTCAAGAACGCGCTGCCGTACTTGGGATGAAGTCGTCTTTCTTGTGTTCTGAAAGCAACTCGCCCATGGGTCCGCGATTACCGGGGCGGTCAACCACTCTTTCTGGATATTCCCGACGGAAGGTCTCTGCGATGTGGCAGCTCCAGCAAACCGGGAGGTGCGTTTCAAAGAGTTCTGGCAATTTCTCTGCGGCAACGTCGCTCCACTGCACCGTCTTTCGGTCGGGGCTCAACAGGGCAGGCCTGTGGTCGTGCCAGTGCAGCTCACCAAAAGGTTTGTGGCAGTAGACGCAAACCCGGGCTCTGTACCAGTCAGAGACTTTCGTCCACTCCAAACAATTTTGTGGGTCTGCTCCGAGCTGGCTGAGGCACTCCTGCCCGCAGTTCTGGCGCTCTGGCCAGCGAGAACATTTGCTCAAGTGGATTTTCGGCCGCCCGACTAGTGAGCCGCGCGCCACGTCAGCGGCTGCCACTTTCACGCAAGCGGCCTTGCCAGTTTCGGGGCAGGTGAACAACATCTTTCCTCGATACCGGAACAAGACGCGCGCTACATCCGTCAGCCAAACAGTTGCTGCAGCTGCCAGAATTAAGGTCGCGATAAGAAGATAAGGTGTGAAGATCATGTTCGACTCCTTGGCCCCTATTCCATTTTTCAACCAGGATAGGAGCCTCACTAGAACTGACTATCGTTGGGCGCACGACACGTCTTGTCTGTTCTCACGCGTTCGGAATCATTTCCCAGAAGAATGCGATCAGAATCGCATAGTACGCTGCTACAATTCCGAGACTTACCAGGAACGTGCTGCGCCCCTTGCCCAGACCGGCGTACTCTTTCCTCCAGTGCCTTCCGGTGAAGATGATCATCAGCACGGCAATCAAGGCGGTTAGCAGTGCGATGAAGCCCACCGCGTTTGCAGTTGCAGTGGCGCCGCGCAGCTCACCCATTTGCCGGACTGCGCTGCCGAGTATTCCGGTCGCGTAAGCCATTCCCAGCCACACAAAAGATGCCAGCATTCCGATCATGTATGCCCAGCGATCCTCCATGTAGAAGAGCATCACTAAGATGGCGATGTAGAGAATCGACTGGTATAGGTGGACTAGAAAAAAGTTAGGCTCCAGGTGTGTCAGTAAGAGAAAGCAGACAAGTTGTGCCCCTGCTAAGGTGGCGATATCCCGATATGCCCTCATAAATCCTCCCGTAAGCGTCCAGCATTTGGTCGTACGTAACCGGTTTGTTGCCGTTCGCTGTGGCTGTGAGCCGCTTGAAGCTGAGTCTAAAGCTCACGAAATCACGATAACTAGAGACCCGTCGAAAAACCGTGCCGGTCGTCACAGTGCTTTGTGACCTGGGTCACAGCCTTCCGCACAGGGTCCGGGCTATCAAGGTGGTGATCATGGTGGGTATTCGCCCAGTACGCATTTCACGGGAACGAGGGAGGAACATTTATGAGCACACAGATGATACAACCAACCCAAACCCTACAGAAGGAAGTGAAAGCCGAGAAGAAAATCTCGCTGACGAAGATCATGGTGCTGACTGACTTCTCGGAAGTATCTGACCTAGCGCTGCAGTACGCCCTGGCGCTGGCCCGGCGCTACGACGCGCGAGTCTATCTGACCCACATCCTTTCACCGGATACATACGCGCTCGCGGAGCCCGGCCTGGCCGAACTCACGTATCAAAAAATGCGGCAAGCTGCGGAACAAAGCTTCGGAGACATTTTGGTTTCCGCCAAGCTGCGCGGCGTTCCGCATGAAACCCTGCTACTTGAGGGCGCCCTGTGGCCCACAGTGGAGCGCTTGATCCAAGAGCATGAGATCGACCTGGTGGTCACCGGCACGCATGGACGCGGCGACTTCAAAAAAATAGTCATCGGTTCGGTCGCCGAGGAAGTTTTCCGGCAAGCAAACTGCGCAGTACTGACTGTCGGTCCCCAAACCCGGAAGCAAGCACCACACGAAGTGGATCTGAACGACATTTTGTTCGCCACGGACTTTGGGGCCGGCGCCGCGCGTGCAGCGCAGTATGCCTTTTCCCTTGCTCAGGAGCATGGAGCTCGGGTGACAGTGCTACACGTGGTTGAAGAGACCAAGGCCCATACCCGGGAAGGCGAGGAGCGGCTGCGAAAGCTCAACATTGCTCGCATGAAGCAATTCATGCCGGCAGAAAGCGAGAACTGGTGCAAGGTGGAGTTTCGAGTGGCTTTTGGCGCGGCCGTCGAAGAAATCCTCGGCGAAGCGCGTGAGACCAATGCGGACCTGATCATCATGGGCGCCAAGACGAGCAAAGCCTTCCCAGGCCATGCGCCGCTGACGATCGCCTACAACGTCGTCGCCAAGGCGAAGTGCCCGGTGCTCACCGTGCGCGGCTGAGCTGCGTGACGGCGGACACGTTGAAACGTAGCGCGGGTCACAGAAACGAACGATAGGAAGATTTACAAACGAGTGTAGAAGGACAGAGACCAGATGGGAAGGAGTTAGAAAACCGGCGGGGGCGGAGAGACACCGACCGGAACAAGACTCCACCTCCTGGCAAGAATGGATGCCGAGGGGCACGACCGTCAGCGAGGACTCTGCCCTCCTAGGGGCAGCGATTAGGCACCAAGCGTACACGAAGCGCCCAGGAATGCGACGCACCGGCCCTTCAGGGCCGAACAAGCTGAGGGCCCCGATCGCTGCCTCTCAATATTTTGGATTCTAGAGAAAGCGAAAAGGAGACACATTATGACTGGTATGACTCTGCGTGATCCATTTTTTGAGAATCTCTTCGATTTCCGTCGTGACTTCGACAAGATCTTCAATCGGATCGTGACCGTGAAGCCGTGGGGGAGGCAAGTTGCCCCGTGGACAACATTTAATTTCACTCCGGCGGTTGAGGCCTATGTGGATAAGGAAGCGAAGAAGTATGTCTGCAAGGTTTCTCTGCCGGGCATCGAGCCGAAGGAAGTCCAGATTCATGTGCAAGCGAATCTGCTGACGATCACCGGCGAGCGGAAGTACACCCTTGAGAGCAAAGAGCGCGAAGCTCTGCATGAGGAGTTCGCGTACGGGAAGTTCGAGCGGGTGTTGGAGCTGCCCGAAGGTGTAAACACCGAGAAGATGCAGGCGGAATTCGTGAACGGCGTGCTGGAGATCACCGCGCCGGTTGCCGCGATTGCGCTGCCGCGCAGGATTGAAATTAAAACGACAGCACCGTTCGTCAAGCAAATTGCCGCGTAAGAAGCGGCCAGGACGAAACGGCCCGGAGCTGCAACGGTTCCGGGTCGTTTTCTATTGGCGCGAGCGCCGCCCTGCCCTTTTGGAACTAAACATCAGCGCGCGACGGTGCTGCACATCCTGGCTGCGTTCTCTCTCAGGAACAGATCGAACCGGGAGTGAAGGGTTCGCAGCGGAAGCCAACCTGCTACCAACCTCCATCTTTTCAACAGGGTTGGCGGGAACGCTCTCGTCGTTGAGTGACCAGCGTCACGCAGTAGAGTGAGCCGCGTCACAGCCAAAGGGGGAGCCAAGGATGTAATAGTAAGAGCGTGGAAGCGGACCAGGGACCGAATTCAGTGAACAACTTTTCGTCCCTCAGGATTGCCATGGTGAGAGGATCCCATGCCGGCACATTCCTCTCAATGTCGAAGGATATACAACTGATACGTTCTATCGGTTGGGCACACCGGAAGAACTGGAAGCCGCCTGGGCAGGTTGGCTTCGCAAGACGATCAAGCAACAGGAGCAGGAGCGCGATCGACGGTCCAAGGCGGTGAGGTAGCCCTCGCGACATGGGTTGCCAGGATGAGTCAGTCGCGAGATCGCCCAGAATCTCAAGGTGCCCGGGCGCGTCAGGCGTGAATCGTAACCGGTCAGCCATTGAGTTACCTTCTGGGAAGCCAATTCTGTTTCAGTTACCCAATACCACCCATGGTCAGAATGTTCAGCGCGGGAGGTGACGTGCAGCACGAGGACACGTGACTAAGCTCACTGCGGCTGTCCCTACTCCGAGTGCTAAATGGGAGAAACTACATGCCCTACCGTCAGGCCTCAACTCGATGACTGCCTACCGCCCTGTTCTTGCCGCTCCGTTCGCTTGCCCTACGATTCCTTTTGCTGCAGAGACGCCAGGTAGTCGCTGAGATCTTTGATACGCTTTCGCACGGCAACTTCGTCAAAGTTGTCCATGGAGCCGAAGATTGGCCCCCATATGGGCATGTCGGACGTCGCGCATGGCTCGATACGCATGCCAAAACGCAGCACGTCAGAGACGTACTCGTACGGGAATTTCCCGCCGTGGCGTTTGGCGAGCGTGGTTAGATCAGGCGGCGGGGTCTTGAGCACAAACGCAGCCGGTCCATCGCCCCGAGCGTCAACACCGTGACAAGAGGCGCAATACTGCATATACGTCTGCTTACCGGACGCCGCAATGGTTCGTGGCGCCGGTACTTTGTCCACCACCGGCTTATCTTGAGCGGCCGCGGCGCAGACCACCAGAATCAGAACAACAAACAGAACTGTACGGCGCACAAACATGATCACCTCCAAGCACTCACCGTTTAGAACGGTAGTGGTTCTTCTCCCTGAGCGAGCAATCGGCAAGACGTTGTCGTTTATCTAGTCCGCTGGCTGATTTCGCTCCCGAATCACTTCGACCGAGCAGCCGGCGTGTAAAGCCACAGCCTCAGAAACACCAGGGCTCGAACGCCGGGCCTCGTGCGATGTTTAATGCACCTCGCTCGTGGCCGCCGATGTCTTCCGGAATCACTCAGGGATTCAAGACAGCGTTGCGTCTAGTTTCAAGGAGTTTCGTGACCCTTTCCAGCTGATCAGCCTCGACGCCCACTTCATTCAGCGCTTCGCGAAAGTGCCTAAGAAACCTATCGAAATGCCCGTCGTTTAACCCTTGCTCCCGCGCAGGCGCATGAGCGGCCTGGATATCCTTTCCCGTATAGACAACTCGTCCGCCGAGAAGCATGGATATAAACATGCTTTGCCGAGAGCATAGTTGTGCCACGTCGGTAGTTTTAAAAAAGGGGGAAAGAGTGTCATCCGCGAACACTCTTCTATAAAAGGCCTCGGTAGCAGCCCAAACCGTTTGCCTTCCACCGATGAGATCATAGAGGTCATCGATCACTTGATCCTCCGGAGGTAAGAGCACGAGGCAGATTCTGGCTCACTAACTGAGGGTCGCTTGTGGCGTTTATTGTAGCTTTCCTGCTGTTGTAGTCAACGATCGTTGATCTCTTGGCGCCGCAAATTGTTGAGACTCTTGCCGGGACAGAGAATTCCTCTTCATCTTCACAGCAGGGAAGAGAACGACTTTGCACTGAAGGGATCGTGCGATGAGGCACGATTTTTCGGCCTTCTCAAGCAAGCGGACGGCCCGGTCACGATCTTCTTCTCTCAGGACGGTGACGACGGGCCGCAGTCTAATCTCTGTAAAACGCCAGATGCCCTCCTCATTGCTTAGCATGCCCTCTGCCTCCAGATGGAAGGACACAAATTCAAAGCGGGACTTCTCCGCAATGCCCGAGAAGGTGCTAACGAAACAGCTTGCCACCGCGGCGACAAGGAAATGTTCCGGTGTCCAGCGCCCGGGCTCTCCCAAGAACTCGGGAGAGGCGCTGAACGAAATCGAAGATAGGACTCCTTCCGCATGGACGACGCCATTGCGCCCGCCCGCGCCGAATGCGTTGACTCGATATTCATGGTGAGTTTCTATTTCCTTCTCCTTTCATCTTCACAGCGGGAGATTGCTTCCGATTCTCGCCCCGCGTTGGCAATCCAAACCTAACAAGGGAGCCAGTACGACGCTGTGACCTGAGTCACGACTGAAAGTGACCGCCGTCACAGCCAGACGGACTTGTCTAGGAGTATTCGTGGGACGCAGGGAGGTGAGCCATGCAAGCAGTTCAAGCAAGAACGAGAATTGCACTGAAAAATATTCTGTTTGCCACTGATTTTTCTGCAGCGGCAGACGCAGCCGCACCGTTCGCAATCCAGATCGCGCGGCGTTACGGAGCGAAGGTGTACGGCTTACACGTAAACCCATACGACGATTACACCTCTGCCGCGCCCGAAGCGTGGGCAATGATGGCGGAGGCTGCCGAAAGGGAAACCAAGGAGCGTGCCCGTCGCTTGGATGAGCAGCTCAAGGGCATCGAACACGAAGTGGTGATTGGTCAGGGTAACATTTGGGAAGCGACAGCGAAGCTGATCAAAGAGAAGGAAATTGACCTGATTGTCCTTGGGACGCGCGGGCGGACAGGGCTTGGCAAGGCATTGCTCGGTTCTGTTGCCGAGCAGATTCTGCGGCAAGCGCCGTGTCCGGTGCTGACCGTGGGACCGCACGTGACCGTTCGGCCGTACGCGAACGGGCAGTCCGAAGAAGCAGCGAAGTTGCGGGAAATCCCCTACGCCACGGATCTGGCCGCGGACTTCCCGGTTGCTGCGCCGTACGCCATCTCGCTGGCACAGGAGAACCAAGCTCACTTGGCCCTTCTATATGTCATGGAGGAGGCTCAGCAGCCTGGGGAGCTCGCGGAGATGAAAGTCGGCAAGCTACGCCAACTTGTTCCGCAAGACGCAGACCTGTGGTGCGAGCCGCACTACCTCGTCGAGCAGGGGATCCCGGCAGAGAAGATTCTGGAAACCGGTGACAGGCGGAACGCCGATCTGATCGTGCTGGGAGCGCATCCGGCAAGGTGGCTGGCGACGCATCTGAACGCCGGAACAGTTCACAAGGTTGTTTCGGAAGCAAAGTGCCCAGTCCTGACGGTTCATGGCTGAGCACCGATTGAGGGCGCGGTGACTCGATGTCAACTGCGCTGCCCGGTCCGGGGCCGATACCGGCGACCAATGCTTGATGCGTTTCGTCGGTATCGGCCTCGGCAATTTAAAGAAGGAGACGAACATGTCCACGACTTTCCAGGAAAGAATTCAGACAGAGAACACGAAAGCAACATCGCTGATGAAGGCGCTGGTTTTTCGCGGCCCAAATGAGATCGGAATTGAGCGTGTTCCGATTCCGAAGCCTGGGCCCGGCGAAGCCGTGATCCGCGTGACGCTGACCACGATCTGCGGAACAGACCTGCACATCCTCAAAGGGGAATACCCGGTGAAGCCGGGGTTGATCATCGGCCACGAGCCAGTAGGAATAATCCACGAGCTCGGTGTGGGAGTAAGCGGATACAAGATTGGCGAACGCGTTCTGGTTGGAGCCATTACGCCCTGCGGCCAATGCAATTATTGTTTGAGCGGCGACTGGTCGCAATGCGGCGGACTCATCGGAGGATGGAAATTCGGAAACACGATCAACGGCGCGCAGGCGGAGTATCTTTTGGTGCCGAACGCGCAGGCGAATCTGGCGAAAATTCCTGATGACCTGCGCGATGAGCAAGTGGTTCTGCTGGCGGACATCGCTTCAACAGGGATCTCGGCGGCAGAGAGTGCTAGTTTGCAGATCGGGGATACGGTCGCAATCTTCGCCCAAGGGCCAATCGGACTTTGCGCCACGGCTGGAGCCAAACTAAAGGGAGCCAGCCTGATCATCGCTGTGGAATCGGACCCGGTGCGCGGCGAAATGGCCAAATGCATGGGTGCGGACGTTGTTCTCAATTTCGAGAAAACGGATGTGATCACGGAGGTCAAGCGACTAACGGACGGAAAAGGCGTAGACGTGGCGATCGATGCGCTGGGAACACAAAACACGTTCGAGAACGCGTTGCGTTCGCTCCGCGCCGGGGGAACACTGTCCAGCCTGGGTGTGTACTCCGGCAAACTTTCCGTGCCTTTAGAGCCATTTGCAGCCGGTCTTGGAGACCACAAGATCGTCACGACACTTTGTCCGGGAGGCAAAGAGCGCATGCGCAGACTTATGGAGCTCGTCCGGCACGGGCGGCTCGACTTGACACCCCTCCTCACTCACACGTTTTCGCTGGACGATATCACTGAGGCGTACAAAGTCTTTGGCGAGCGGCGAGAGGGTGCGATCAAGGTGGCGATCAAACCGTAATGGGTTGCAAGGAAAATCCAGCTCGCGAAGGGCGGTGAAGCAGACATTCACCGGGCTGTCCACTCTGGGGTTGAAGCTCCACACGCAAAGCTCTCCGGCAAGTCGTGAGCTTGGATCCCGGCGAGCCGCGAAGAAAAGCTAAAAAGCACAGTCTGGGAGCAAGGTGACACTTTACCGCTGAATTCCAGAACCTTGCCTCCTCCCATGTCGCCCCAAAAACAAGTGATGTACACTTACAAAAATCTGGGAGACAGCAGTCCACTAACCAATGCTAATCACGAGGATTCGCAGCAGGGAGTGTCGCGAGATGCTGACGCGGCTCGGCTACGGCAGACTCGCTTGCGCCTCTAACAACCGGCCTTATATCGTTCCCATCTATTTCGTCTATGACGCCGATCGCTTGTACTGCTTTTCCACGCTGGGGCGGAAGATTGAATGGATGCGGGAGAATCCTCTGGTGTGCCTAGAGGCCGACGAAGTTCGCGGCCACGACAATTGGGCGAGCGTCATTGTCTTTGGACAATATGTGGAAATTCCGAATACGCGCGAATATGCGAAAAGCCGCGAGCATGTCCGCTCCCTTCTGCAAAAGAGAGCATTGTGGTGGCAGAGCGGGTATTCGGCATCCCACCAGATTCGCCGCAAGGCCAAGCCCCCGGTCCCTGTGTTCTACTGCATACAGATCGAGGAAATGAGCGGTCTCCGCGGCTCGCCCGACATCTGGGAGACACGGAAACCTCAAGCGAGGCATTCACACAAAAGCTGAAGGATCCAACCTTCGCGCGTTTGCAGGGTTTCACCTCCTTCGCAGGTGTGGGGATTTCAAGCGTCTCGCAGAAGCAATGATCCGAACCTCACGCGTAAGCGCGATATGGTCGGCTAGCTCGGGTTTGCGCGACCGCGGATTCTCGTGGACGTCAGTTTCCAACAGTCCCGGGCAATTGCCCAATCCTCTTGCGCGCGCACGATTAAGACGCGAACGGCCGAATCGGAAAGGGAAATATCCTGGTCCGCAGATGACTGCGCATTCTTCGCGGCGTCGAGTTTCAGAGCAAGAAATATGAAGTTGGCACAAGCTGCGGCTCGCACCTCAGGTGAATTTTCTCCGATCCCTGCGGTAAAGACCAACGCATCTATCCCGCCCAACACTGCAATCATCGCGCCGATACCAGCTTGAAGGCGATGCACGAAGATTTCAAAAGCCAGCTTTGCGCGCGGATGGCCGTCTTTCATCGCGGCCACAATCTGCCGCATGTCGCTCGACACGCCGGAGATTCCGAGGAGGCCTGATTTGGTGTTGAGCAAATCATCGAGCTGCTCCCCGGTGGACTTTCTTTCTCGCATCAGGTAAGTGAGAATCCCTGGATCTACGGAGCCTGACCGTGTTCCCATCATCAGACCTTCCAGCGGCGTGAATCCCATCGTCGTGTCGACGCTTCGCCCTTCGCGAATGGCCGCCAGTGAGCAACCATTTCCCAAGTGGCAGGTCACGAGTTTCAGTGACTGCAAATCCTTTCCGAGGAGCTGCGCGGTGCGCTCGGCGCAATACTGGTGATTGATTCCGTGAAATCCATAGCGACGAATCCCCTGGGCGAGCCATTCATAAGGGCCAGGGTATGCACCGGCAGGGTCCGGCAATCGGCTGTGAAAGCCAGTGTCGAACACGGCCACCTGGAGAACCGCGCCAATGCGTTTCTCGATGATCTCGATCCCTTCCAACTCGGCGCGATTATGAAGTGGCGCAAAGACAGACATGCGCGCTATTGCGGATTTCACTTCCGGTGTGATGGCGGTTGCCTTGACGAGGTCCTTGCCCCCGTGCACGATACGATGACCTACTACGTCGATTTCCGAAGGCGCGGAAACGACGCGCAGCTTTCCGTTCCATAAAGTATCCAGCAGTTGGCTGATAGCATCCGAGCGCGACGCAACCTGGACGCGACGTTTCGGCTGCGCTCCCTGTGAGTTCCACACCTGGACGTCGGCTTGACTGCCGTCCCATTCGATCTTGCCTTCCCAGACTGGAGCAGGTGAATGTTCTGGAAGGGTTTTTCCGATGTCGTAAAGGCAGCTCTTCTGGCTGCTGGAACCCGAATTGAGTACAAGGATTTTCATGGCCTAATAGGGCCACTTCCAATCCCGGATTTCCCGCAAGTCGTCTCCATGTTCGCGGATGTATTGTTTGTGCTCGACGAGCTTGTTGCGCAGGAACTGTTTGAAATGCGCGCCCACGCGTTGCAAGCGAGGGACGCGGTCGACCACGTCGCCCGCGAGGTGAAATCGATCCAAATCGTTCAGGACCGTCATATCGAAAGGAGTCGTCGTTGTTCCTTCCTCCTTATATCCGCGGACGTGGAAATTGTCATGATTGGTGCGCCGATAAGTCAGGCGGTGAATCAGCCACGGATAGCCGTGGTAAGCAAAGATGACGGGCTTGTCGATTGTGAATATCGAGTCGAACTCACGGTCGGAGAGGCCGTGGGGATGTTCGGTTGAGGGCTGGATGGTCATCAAATCAACCACATTGACGACCCGGACCTTGATATCCGGAAAATGCTGGCGCAGCAGATCGACGGCCGCAAGCGTCTCCAATGTGGGGACGTCTCCGGCACAGGCCATCACCACGTCCGGATCGCTTCCCTGGTCGTTCGAAGCCCACTGCCAGATTCCGATACCATTCGTGCAATGCTCGATAGCAGACTCCATGTCGAGCCACTGTAGCGCCGGCTGCTTTCCAGCAACAATCACGTTGACGTAGTTTCGGCTGCGGAGGCAGTGATCAGCGACCGAAAGCAGCGTGTTGGCATCGGGGGGAAGATAGACGCGTACGATGTCAGCCTTCTTGTTCACGACGTGGTCGATGAAGCCTGGATCTTGGTGAGTGAAGCCATTGTGATCTTGGCGCCAGACGTGTGACGTAAGCAGGTAATTCAACGAGGCTATCGGTCGTCGCCAAGGAATATTTCTCGTCACCTTGAGCCACTTGGCGTGCTGATTGAACATGGAGTCCACAATGTGAATGAAGGCTTCGTAGCAGGAGAAAAACCCATGACGCAAATAACCCTCGAGCCAGCCCTGGCACATGTGCTCACTCAGGACTTCCATCACCCGGCCATCCCTCGAAAGGTGCTCGTCGGTGGGAAGCATTGGCTCCATGAAAACTTTGTCAGTGACTTCGTACAAAGCATCGAGCCGGTTCGATGCCGTCTCATCAGGGCCGAATACCCGAAAGTTCTTGGAGTCCGCGTTGTGTTTCATAATATCGCGCAGCAGATTTCCTAGGACTCGAGTTGCTTCCGCCGTCTCAATGCCCGGCTTCGTGACCTTCACCGCATATTCGCGGAAGTCCGGCATCACGAGGTCCTTAAGTAGCAAGCCTCCATTCGCATGCGGGTTGGCACCCATCCTGCGTTCGCCGCTTGGCGCTAGTTCCGTCAATTCCGGAATCAACTTGCCCTTTCCATCGAATAGTTCCTCAGGCCGATAGCTCCTCAGCCATTCTTCCAATATCTTTACGTGGTCCGGGTGCGAGATGAAACTCGTAACGGGTACTTGGTGCGCACGCCAGGTGTCTTCGACCGGCTTTCCGTCCACGATCTTTGGCCCGGTCCATCCCTTCGGCGTTCGCAGGATGATCATTGGCCACACGGGGAGTCCGGCTGACCGTCCGGCACGGGTGTCATTCTGGACGGCGCGAATTTCCTCGATAACCACGTCGAGCGTGTGTGCCATGAGTTGGTGCACGCTTTCCGGCTGATGGCCTTCCACAAAATACGGTTTGTAACCATAGCCGGTGAAAAGTTGAGTCAACTCCGCATCATTCAGACGCGCGAGTATAGTTGGGTTCGCGATTTTGTAACCGTTCAAATGCAGAATGGGAAGAACAGCGCCGTCGCGAACGGGATTTAGAAACTTGTTCGAGTGCCAACTGGCTGCGAGTGGGCCTGTCTCGGCTTCACCGTCACCGACCACGCAGCAAACCAGCAGGTCTGGGTTGTCAAAGGCTGCTCCGTACGCGTGAGCAATCGAGTATCCTAGTTCACCGCCTTCATGAATTGAGCCCGGGGTCTCTGGGGCGACGTGACTTGGGATACCTCCTGGGAACGAGAACTGCTTGAAGAGCTTCCTCAGGCCCTCTTCCGTTTGTGAAATATTGGGGTAGAGTTCGCTGTAGCTACCCTCCAAGTAAGTGTTGGCAACCAAACCGGGTCCCCCGTGACCGGGGCCCGCTACGTAGATGACATTCAGGTCGTGCTTTTTGATCAACCGATTGAAATGAACATAAATGAAATTCAGTCCCGGTGTCGTGCCCCAGTGGCCCAGCAATCGTGGTTTGATGTGCTCGAACTTCAACGGCTCGTGAAGCAACGGATTGGCATAGAGATAGATCTGCCCGACGGAGAGGTAGTTCGCCGCACGCCAGTAGGCGTGCATCTTGCGCAGTTCTGCCTCGGATAGAGGCTGTTTGGATTCATGAAGCCTTGCTGAACCTGTGGACGCCGGTGAAGCCATCTCAGTACCCTCCCCGTGTGGGATCGAAGTCGCTCACTCCTAGACGGACAAGACAAGGACCTGTCATCGTAGAGGCCACAATCCAATCTTATCCCCGGGCATTTGAACAGGCCATTACAACTAGCTGGCGGCCCAGGTTGTGAACTCTGAGCGAGCAGTATGGAAGGGATTGGGGCAACGAGTGAAGTGGCGCGTTCATTTGTGCACAGACTACAAAGCGCCGGACCCGCTACGCCGCTGACAACTCCTTGTGAGTTTCTCTGGCTGCGAGTTCAGGCCAGATCAGCTTGAGCGTGACGCCGTATTCTTCGTCGTACACCAGCGTGAAGACATGTGAGCAACGCTCACAGAGCCAGTAATGTCTTACCCCATGAATTCCGCCCGGGGAATCAGCTGTTGGATTAATCTCATTAGTTGGAACCGGATCGGGCCGAAACCGGAAGAACTTGCCGCCACCGGTCCAATGAAAGGCAGTCGGACACGCCGGGTTTGCACACTTGGGATGCTGCTTTTGGTACAGAGGAGTTCCCCTCACCGCTCCGCCGCCGGGGGGCGGCTGTTTGCTGTGAGCCTGTCGAGCCGCTGCCCGTTCTTCTTCCAGACGCTGAATAGTTACCCTCAGCCAGTCTCCAACTGTTTCTTCGATCTCGTTTTGGTCGCTGTAGCGGTAAAGGGAATCTAGCGTTTCACCAGATACATTGAACGGAATATGGCGGCAGGGAATCTTTTCGGAGCGGCGGTCGGGTGGCACCAGGTGCATCAGAACACAATCACTGCACGGACCGGGATTCTCTTTGGAATCGTAGTTCATGCAAGTGAGAGAATCTTCGAAAATATATTGAGGCCTCCAAGGAGTTCTCGGCGAACGGCCATAGCCTCCACCTTCGAGAAATTGAAGTTCAAATTTCAGAACTTCCAAGAGGTCGCGCTCATCCTTTTGCATTTTGCACCCCCACTCGATTCCAAATATGCACCTAGCCGAAAGGAGCTGCTGTAACCCAGGTCACGCGGTAGCGTAATAGCTATCACCGGCTGCTGCTAAACGCTGTCCGGGTCGCACTGCCGACTCAAGAGCTACGCGATTTTTGATCCGAGGTTGCACGATTGCCGACCGAAGCTCTTACGCGGTTAGCGGGACATCGGCCTTCACCTCGAGGGAAATACGCGGCGCATTGAGCAAGGTATTGTGGATCAGGCAGTGGCGAACAGTCTGCTCGACTCCTAAGCGGTGCTCATCGCTTAACGCCGAGGGAATTTCCACTTCAATTTGAAAATCGTCCATGCGCGGAGGGTTTTTCACTTTTTCAGCGGAAACCCGAACAACCGTGCCTTCGGTAGCCAATTCGTGTTTCTTCAGGTACTGCGCGGCATAGAAGCCAACGCAGGAACCCAAAGACGCCAATAGGAGTTCCGGAGGAGTCATTCCTTCGTCGAATCCACCGTTATCCGGTGGTTGATCGCACGCAATCCTGTGTTGCCGGGCTTTAATCTCGAACTGCACGCCCCCCAAATGTTCGACAATGACATTCATATGGATTCCTCCCGGTGCCTTTGGTTGACGACCTACGGACGGCTGCCTGTTTAGACTCGCGTCAGAGAGTCTGCTTTGCGGGCATCATCGACGCGCTGTGGAATGAGTTCGCCCATCGGACCACGTCGGCCGGGCCGGTCAACAACCAGTTCGGGATGCTCACGCCGAAAAGTTTCTGCGATATGGCAGCTCCAGCAGACGGGCCAGTGAGTCTCGAAGACTTGCGGCAATTTTTCAGCAGGGAGCTCGCTCCATTGCACCATCTTCCGGTCAGGGCCCATCAAGGCGGGCCGATGGTCATGCCAATGGATTTCGCCGAACAGCTTGCGGCAGTAGACGCAAGCTCGCCCTCTGTACCAGTCGGCGACCTTCGTCCAGACCAAGCAATTTTGTGGATCCGCTCCGATTTGACTGAGGCATTCTTGTCCGCAGTCTTGGCGCTCGGGCCAGCGGGAGCATTCAGTTAGGCGGATATCCGGGCGCCCGGTCAGCGAGCTGCGCGCTGCCTTGCTCGCCGCCACTTTGACGGCAGCAGGCTTGCCAGTTTCAGGGCAGGTAAAGAGCATTTTGCCGCGATACCTAAAAAAGACGCGTGTAGCGTAACTAAGCCCGGCGGCTATCGCAGCGGCTAGAACCAGTGCTACGACGAGGAGATAACCAGTTGTAGTCATTTCAGGCTCCTTTCATGCGTTCGGGATCATCTCCCAGAACCACGCGATCAGAATTCCGTAATACACGGCAACAACTCCCAAACTTACCAGGAACGTGCTGCGCGCCTTTCCGAGCCCCGCGTACTCTTTCTTCCAGTGTCTGGCACAGAGGGCAATCATCAACACCGCAAAGAGCGCTGTGATCAACGCGATTGCACTCACAAGACTCGACGTCAAGTTGGCGCTGTTGCGTTCAAAGAGCCGCTGGACGGAACTGCCCAGTATTCCGGTGGCATAAGCCATGCCCAGCCACACAACCGAAGCCAGCATTCCGATCATGTACGCCCATCGATCCTCCATATAGAACAGCATCACCAAAATGGCGATGTAGAGAATCGACTGATACAAGTGGATCAAGAAAAAATTAGGTTCCAGATGTGTCAGAAAGAGAAAACACACAATTTGCGCACCTGCTAAGGTGGCGATATCCCGATACGGCCTCATATTCCCTCCTCGTGGTCGAAGCGCGCCATCATTCGGAAGTAACCCTAGTTCCATCTCCCAGACGGGTGCCACACATCCCGCTGAATCTCGCAACTCCCACGCGATTCAAATATGGACTCAGCCCAGAGGAGGGTGCTGTAACCTGCATCACATGGCAGCGTGACGGCCATCACAGACAGGGAACGGTCGATTTCAGTAGAAAATATCCCACCAAATTGGTAGTCACCTACCGGAAGGCTAGGTATGCCGAGCGGGTTTCGTTTTGTGTCGCGTAGGGACGGAGGTATACTCCGGGGCGGTGAGCTTATGCGCGCCCCTTACGGCCTAGAAATCATTGAGAGCTGCTTGTCGTGTCCTCACCGCGAGGACCGGCTTTTCTGCAACCTCCCTCCCCCTGCGGTGCAGAAGTTGGCAGCCATCACTTCGGCCGCGGCTTATCCGAAAGGGGCGACCCTGTTCGTAGAAGGGCAGTCCCCGCGTGGGGTCTTCATCTTATGTAGTGGCAAGGTCAAACTGTCGACCTCGTCTGCCGACGGGAGAAGTCTCATACTTAGGATCTCGGAACCGGGAGAGGTCTTGGGCCTGCCCGCGACGGTTACCGGGAAACCATATGAGCTCTCGGCGGATGTAATCGAACCTACGCAAGCGAATTTCATCTCTCGCGAGGATTTTTTGCTCTTTCTGCGCGAGCACGGCGAAGCAGCATTGCGCGTGGCGCAGCAGCTTGGTGAAACCTATCATTCGGCCATCGCGGAAATGAGAACCATTGGGCTCTCTCATTCCGCAGCAGAGAAGCTGGCCCGCTTCCTGCTGGATCTCTCCGCAGAACACAACTCGGACAAAGGTGAGATAAAGCTTACGCTCACCCTCACACACGAAGAGATCGCCCAAATGATCGGGGCTTCCCGAGAAACCGTGACGCGCCTGTTTAGCGATTTCAAGCACAAGCAGCTCCTGCAAGTCAAAGGCTCGACCCTCATCATCAAGAATAAGGCGGGGCTCGAAAGCGTCGTGGGCTCTTAGCTCCCTGTTTACCCTTCCCGGAAATTCTCCCCCTCCAAGATTGGTATGTGATGTCCGTCACATCTATCGGTGACGTGCGTCACGGAAGGTCAACTGAACGACAAGCAACAATGCAGATCATTGAAGTCTAGCGGTGAGTTCGGGAACTTGGCCCGCGGTTCGGCGGGCAAGACTTGGAGGGCAAGCGAATGAAGCGTCGCGTACTGAATACCAGCATTATGGCGAGTGTAGCTGCGGTCGTGGTCGTTATGTGGGTAATGCTTGCGTCGGTGCCTAAGACTTCCGCAATTCCCGCGTTTTCGCGGAAGTATCAGACATCGTGCACCACCTGCCACAACAACTATCCGGAATTGAACGATTTTGGCGAGGCGTTCAAGAAAAACGGGTTCAAGTTTCCAAAGGACGACGAGACCTTCGTCAAGGAGCCTCCAGTCCTGCTGGGTTCGAAGGCGCAGAAGGAGGCGTTCCCCGGTGCCGTGTATCCAGGCGAAATCCCGGGAAGCGTACCGGTTGCCTTCCGCTATTCCGGGAACTTCAACTACAACGCCAAGCAGCCGATCGAAGCAGGATTCTTACCGAGGACCGATCTGTTTGTGCCAAACACCTTCACAATTATCGGCGCGGGGAGTTTTGGCCCCACACTCTCATTCTGGATCGACAACGACATTTCGGCCGGCGGTGCTGACGCTGCGGCCGGCTTGGGTGATGGCTACCTGAAGTTCAACGACTTGGGCCACGCTCTTGGCTTACCGAAGGACACCCTGAATCTCCGGATGGGGCAGTTCGAGTTGGACCTGCCAATCACGCAGGCTCGCACAATAAACCTCACGCCTTACGACGTGTATAGCCAGGCGAGTATCGCTCCCGTGAGCAACGCGGCGTGCGCGACCATCGGTTCACCGGCGGGTACGTCTTGCACGACGAACAATCCACTGCAGTTTGGAATTCCGCAACGCGGGATTGAGATCGGTGGATACCCGAATGACGGGAACTTCACCTGGTCTCTTGCCGTAGTGGATGGTTCGAACAACACGGCTGCGCTGCGCAATTCCAAAGACGTTTATGTGCGTGTTTCGCAGCGTTTCAACCTCGAGCGCGATCCCGAGAGCCGTAATGCCATTCAAGCCGCTGGGCCCACGGGCCCGCGTGATCACACCTCGATTCGTTTCGGCGCCTTCTACTACTATGGCCGCAACGCACTCAACATGGACGGTTCGCTCTTCCCCGGATTTGGCACTGTCCACGAGCCGTTCTATCGTGCCGGTGGCGACTTCCGCTTCAAGTATCGCCACTTCGAACTCTATGGCGTTGGTATGTATGGGCACGACCAAAATCTCCTACCCAACACCGTGACGGGAACCGGCTTCGTTCGTACGTCTCCGGTGACGTTCACGGGTGGATTTGCCCAAGCTCAATATTGGATTTACCCCTGGGCTATGGCGCTCATGCGCTATGACTTTGTGGATTCGCCGACGGATTTTTCCAACGGCGCCTCCCGGTACAACACGCGCAACCGCTTCAGTCCCGGCGTACAGTTCCTCGTACGGGCGAACATCAAAGTAGCCTTTGAATATCAGCGCCGGTGGGAAAAGCCAGTGACGCTAGCCAACGGCAACACCATTTTCTTCCGCCCGAACGGTATTGTCAGCGGAATCGACTATGTTTTTTAGACGCGGTGTCAGCCTGAAAGGTCGGAACGTAGTCACATCTGAAAGCGAAAGGAATGAAATGAATCTGAAGGGAATCGCAGTAACGGCAGCAGTCGCAGCATGCATTACGCTGGCAATTGCAGGTGCAAGCTGGGCCAATGAGATCAAGGGCAAGGTCAGCGTGCAGGGGATCAAGTCCGCGGAAAACATCGCCGTTTACGTCGATGTGATTGCGGATAAAAAGTTTGAGCGGCCAAAAGGCCACGTGGTTATCGACCAACGCAAGATGTCGTTCATTCCCCACGTCGTTGCCGTTCAGCAAGGCACGACGGTGGACTTTCTCAACAGCGATCCGGTTGGCCACAATGTCTACTGGCCTTCCATCAGCGGCAACAAGAAGCTCTCCCACAATCTGGGGACCTGGCCGAAGGGCGACAAGAAACCGTTCCAATTCAATGACCTCGGCACGGCCTCTCTCCTTTGCAATGTGCATCCCGAAATGTCCGGATATGTCGTTGTCGTTCCCACGCCGTATTTTGCGGTTACCGACAAGGACGGCAATTTTGAAATCAAGAATATCCCGGCGGGAAAGTACACATTGAAGACTTGGAGCGAAGATGGTAAACCAAGCACGCAGGGCGTGGATGTGAGCGGGGCAACCGCGACGGTGGAACTGGCGGTCAAGAAGTAGGAGAGAGAGGGACCCGGACACCTCGTGGCCAACCGAACCAAATTAGTTGACCTTGAGTGGCTAGAATCGAACTTCCCCTGCATGCAGGCGTGTCCTGTGCATACGCAGGCCGGACGGTACGTCACGCTGATTGCGCAGGGGAGGTACGAGGAAGCGTACCGCTACGCCCGGGTCCCTAATCCCTTCGCCTCGATTTGCGGGCGAGTTTGCGGACATCCATGTGAACCAGCCTGCCGCCGCGGAGAATTTGACACCCCTATTTCAATTCGCGCATTGAAGCGCTTTGTCACCGAGCGCCATGGCCCGGAATCGCGGAATCCCGTGGATGTATTTCCTGAAAAGCCGCGGGCGTTTCGGCCGGAAAAGATCGCGATCATCGGTTCCGGTCCTGCCGGCATGTCTGCGGCGCACGATCTGGCGCTACTCGGTTATCCGGTGACGGTTTTTGAGGCCGCCGCGGTGCCGGGCGGAATGATGCACCTGGGCATTCCCGAATACCGACTACCTCGAGATGTTTTGCAGGCGCAAATTCGCGAAATTCTGGACATGGGGCCGGAACTTCGGCTGAATATGCGCCTCGGTCGTGACTTCTCATTGGAAGACCTCCGTCAGCAAGGCTACAAAGCGGTGCTGCTGGCGTTTGGTTTGCACCGCAGCCGCGACCTCAATCTTCCGGGGCATGACCTGGACGGCGTTGTGAAGGGCATCGATTTCCTCCTCAACGTTAATCTTGGCTACCGCTTCTCCATCGGCAAGCAAGTTGTGGTCATCGGTGGGGGCAACGTAGCGATCGACGTAGCGCGCTCCGCCATGCGTGAACAGCAGAAGCTCACGACAGGATCAGAATCCAGCGCGGGACTTCCAGACCAACTGACTTCCAGCGAAATGGACGTCGCCATGAAGGAGTTCATGGACGTTTCCCGTCAGGCGCTGCGCATGGGCGCTCGTGAAGTGCACCTCGTGTGCCTCGAATCGCGCCAAGAAATGCCTGCTTCGGAAGAAGAGATTGAAGAGGGCTTGGTCGAGGGGATCAGGATTCATCCCTCGCTCGGCCCGAAGCAGTTCGTCGGCGGGGATGGCAAGGTAACTGGCCTCGAAGTGATCCGGTGCACCTCCGTACTCGATGCGCAGCGGCGGTTCAGCCCCACCTTCGCTTCCGGCACGGAAACAATCCTCCCATGCGACACAATAATCCTGGCCATTGGGCAGGCTTCCGATCTGTCTTTCCTCAAACCCGCCGATGGCCTTGAAACCACCCGACAAGGAACCTTGAAGATCGATCCCGCGACGCTTATGACCACGGCGCCGGGAATTTTCGCAGCTGGGGATATCGCTTTTGGTCCGCGTCTGATCATCAATGCCGTTGCAGATGGCAAAAAAGCCGCGGAAGAAATCGACAAGTTTATTCGGGGACCCGAGTGGCAACCCAAGCCCAAATATGTACAGATCACGCTCCTCGATCACCATCAGATGGCTGAGCAGTACGACGAATATTCCCGTCTGGCTGTACCTGTCATCCCTCTCGAACGCCGCACCGGCATAGCCGAGGTCGAAACCGGCTTTACGGAAGAGCAGGCCAGGCGAGAAGCTTCCCGTTGTCTTCAGTGCTGGATCAACACCATTTTTGAAGGGAACGAGGCGAACGGCAGTGAGTGCATCCTCTGCGGCGGCTGCGTCGATGTCTGTCCCGAAAACTGTCTGCAGCTTGTCCTACTCAGCCAATTCGAATTTTCTGAGGAGACCACACAACAGTTGTCCGCCACATCCGACTCTCGGGCTCACGAACTTCTTCACCTCTCGCCCAAAGAGCTTTCGACCGCCAAAGGATCGGTGATGGTCAAAGACGAAACCATCTGTATCCGCTGCGGTCTCTGCGCCGAGCGCTGCCCGGTGAATACGATCACCATGGAAGCTTTTGAAATTTTCGATCGCGACCCGAACTTAGTCCAAATTGAGGAGATGGTTCTCCATTCATGAGTGAAACAAAACACTCTTCGCTTCCTGGAGTGTCCCTCTCCGGGGATGCCGCTGACGAGATCACCCGGCGCGATTTCTTGAACGAAATCACTCTAGGCGCCCTCGGCATCGCCGGCCTAGGCTCCGTTGCCGTGACCTATCAATTTTTTTCGCCCAACGTCTTGTTTGAGCCCCCGACGACCTTTCGCGCCGGCAATCCCGATCTTTATCCCGTGCATTCGGTGACGTTTCTTCAGGACCAGCAGGTTTACATCGTGCGCATGCCGGAAGGCTTTTATGCGGTGTCCGCCGTGTGCACGCATCTTGGTTGCGTTACGCAATGGAAGCCGGACGCCGAAATGATTGCGTGCCCATGCCATGGTAGTAAGTTCAAATCCGATGGCACAAAAATCGAAGGCCCCGCGCCGCGGCCACTTCCTCATTTCGCTATCTCGCTGACAGCGGATGGCGAGCTGCTCGTGGACAAGCTGCAAAACATCAAGCCCGCGCAAGTTCTGAAGGTCTAGGGGAAAAGATGGCTACGACTCTTCATTCCGCGCTGCAAAACCTTCGCGAGACGAAAGTCTGGAAGTCCATCTTTCGCCGCGGCCCCGCGAACACCAACCGCACCCGCAGCCTCGCCGTCTTCGGCAATCTCTTCCTTCACTGGCTGCCAGTCAAGGTTCGAGAAAAGTCGCTCCGAGTACGAGCTTCGTACTATCTCGGCTCGATCTCCTTCATCCTATTTATCGTTCTTTTCGTCACCGGCATTTTGCTGATGTTCTATTACCATCCGGCCGCGCCTCATGCCTACCGGGATATGAAGGACCTGCAGTTCGTCGTTTCCAACGGAGTTTTTCTTCGCAACCTTCACCGGCTGGCCGCGCATTTGATGGTCTTCGCCGTCTTCTGGCACATGTTTCACGTGTTCTACCGCGGGGGCTACAAACCGCCGCACGAGTTCAATTGGGTGATCGGTGTAGTGCTCCTTCTGCTCACGCTGTTCCTCAGCTACACGGGCTATCTCTTGCCTTGGGACCAGCTTGCATTCTGGGCCGTGACCGTTGGCACCAACATCATTTCCGCAATGCCCATCGTTGGCGACAAAATTCGGTTCCTGCTGCTGGGCGGGAACATCGTCGGGGAAAATGCCTTGCTACGCTTCTACGTGCTTCACGTCGTAATTCTTCCGCTCATCGCGTCCTTGCTCATCGGAATTCATTTCTGGCGGGTGCAAAAGGACGGTGGTCTGACTGTAAAGTCCAAGGACGGCGATGGAAAAGAATAAAATCGAGACCGGCTTTAGCTCGGACGCGAAAAAAGAGCCACGCCGCGTCGTTTTTGTCACGAAAAAGACCTCCGCTAAGGTTGTGGGCGATCCCGGCCCGCAGTTGATGACTTACCCTCATCTCTTGATCCGCGAGGCGATCGCATTTCAGGTGCTCGTGATTGCTATGGTGCTCGTTGCGCTTCTCTGGGACGCGCCGCTCGAGCAGCTCGCGAATCCGCTGCTTACCCCGAATCCCGCTAAGGCCCCGTGGTATTTTCTCGGCCTCCAGGAATTGTTGCACTTTTTCCCGCCATTCGTGGCGGGAATATTGATTCCGACATTGGTGGTGATCGCGCTCGTCGTCATTCCTTATTTCAACGTGAACATCGAAGGCGAGGCGATCTGGGCTCGGCGGCCGTCTCAAAATCTGAGGACTGTTCTCATCACTGTGATCATCCTCCTCGCGTTTCTTGCGGTATTCCATGCTTGGACGATTTTTGCTCCCACGGCGCTCGTTGCGGCTCTCTTACTTTTTTCTTACACCGTTAGGCAGGGACAAGAGGGCCGGCTGAATGCGCTCGCCACGAAGCCACTCTCCTGGTGGGTTATGACGTGGTTCATTGCCGTCGCTATCTGTTTGACCGTCGTTGGGACGTTTTTCCGGGGCCCAGGCTGGTCGTGGGTGTGGCCGTGGAGAACTCATGCCGGCTGAAGAGATGGGCAAATTAACGGGCCGCACGCGCCAGATCTTTGCGATTTCAAGCGTCGTGTTCTTGGCCGTGCTCGCGATCTCGCCCTTCAAGGATTTTCGCCGCGAGTGGAAGCAGTACAAGCGCTCCTACCTGCGATTTGCTCAGAGCCGTCCCGACACAAAGAAATTGTTGGCCGATTACCGTCCCGACATCGATCAGATCTGGCTACCCGGAATGAACGTTGTCGACCGATGTACGACCTGCCACCAGGGAATCACGCAGGCGAGCCTCACTGACAAGGCCGTGCCCCAGCCTTCCCGCGCGCACCCGCCAATTCCGCACAACGTTCGCGATTGGGGCTGCACGGTCTGTCACCGGGGCCAGGGTCCCGCCACGGAAGTCGCTGAGGCTCACGAATCGACGCTTGCCTGGGAACAGCCGATATTGCCAACCCGCTTCATTCAATCGTCGTGTGGCACATGTCACTACGCCGACTTACCTCAGACGCCGCAGCTGACACACGGCCGCGAGCTTCTTGCCGAACTGAATTGTCAAGGCTGCCATCGCTTGCCGGGTATCGAGCGTCCCGTGATGCTCGGACCCGATCTCACGAACATCGGTACGAAAGTCAGTCGCGAGTGGATTTACAAGTGGCTGAAGGAACCGCGCACAATCGTCGACAAAGACGGCAATGTCACGGTGAATGGTTACGAGACGGAAGAAGAACCGCGCATGCCGAAGTTCCGTCTAACCGAGACCGAACTCCGCGGGCTTTCCGGTTATCTCAGCATTCAAAAAGCCAAAGCCATGGTGCCATACAAGATCGACGCGCGGGTTGTTACCGCCGGGAGCAAGGATCCGGAATTAATCTCGCAGGGTGAATTACGTTTCCGGCAAATGTTCTGCTCGACGTGCCACTCCCTGGCGGTCACTCGCGCCGGTGAGACGAAGCTGATCGGCGGCGATATTGGTCCGGAGCTCACCAAAGTCGGTAGCAAGGTCAACCCCGATTGGCTCATCGCGTGGCTTCGCGACCCGCAGGGCTATTTGCCACACACGCGGATGCCGCGCTACGGCTGGTCGGATGAAGATCTCTACAAGGTCACGCAGTACATCACCACCAAGCTAACCGATTCCGACCTGCTCACTGGTATTCCACAGCTCGGGCAACCAACAGAGCAGGAGATTCAGCTTGGACGTCGCCTTTTCCTGGAAAAGGGGTGCGCGAGTTGCCATTCGATTGACGGTCTCAATCCGCAGAGAGACTTTGGGCCGGACCTGAGCGCACTTGGCGGAAAGAATGCTTCCGAGGTGGAATTCGGCGCCGCGAAGATTCCGCACAATCTTGTCTCCTACATTCAGGCGAAGCTCCAGGACCCTGGATCTGTCAACCCAGCAGCTCGCATGCCGCAATACGACTGGAACCAGGCGGACCTCGATGCCATTACTACCGCACTCCTCAGCCTGAAAGGTGCGCCGGCGACAAGCGCATTGCAAAATTTGGTTGTTCCTCGAAAGGAAGTCAGTTTTCGGCCCACTGGCTCGTTTGCCGAAGTCTACGAGCGCTACAAATGCTATACCTGCCACAAGTTCAACGGTTACGGTGGGGACCTCGCGCCCGATCTGACCTACGAAGGCAGCCGCGCCCAGAGGAAGTGGCTCGTGGACTTCTTGAAGAATCCGCAGACGCTGCGACCGACGCTCACCTTGCGCATGCCGCAATTCAATATGAGCGACAGAGACGCCGCGACACTCGCTGACTATACAACCATGGTGCTCCAGCATCCCGCCGCGAATCCCACGGCTGTCGACGCCAAGCAGTTCACGCCTGCGATGGTTGTCCTCGGCAAGCAGCTTTACGAAGTGAAGTATCAATGCCAGTCTTGCCACACGATCGGCGCTACCGGCGGATACGTCGGGCCCAACCTGAACAATGCGGGCGGCTGGTTGACGCCCGCATGGATCGAGGCCTGGCTGAGAAATCCCCAGGCACTCGTTCCAGATACCATCGAGCCGCGACGAAATTTTACTGAAGATGAGGTCAGGGCTTTAACGGCGTACCTGATGACCTTGCGACAGAGCATCAAACCACAAAAAACCGCGAGTATCACTGCGACGCATGCTGCAGCTCATGGGGCTGGCCGATGAAATTCCATGTCTGGATCGGCGCCCTCCTATTGATGACTCTCGCCGGCGCCGGAGCTTGCCGCAAACATGCCGAAACTGCCAAAGCCGATCTGCTTCTAGCGGCGTACGATACAGAGGCCGACTCGACCGATGCGCAGCATGTCATTCCTCTGAGCTATCAGCAAGCGCAAGGAAAGCGTATTTTTTACCAACAGTGTGTCTGGTGCCACGCGGACGCGACCCCTGCGGGCCCTTCGAACCGTTCGAACCTTACGCCTGTTCCGCCCTTGCTGAATGACGGTGCAACGCTGAACACGGAAAGCGAAGAATTCATGCAGAACATCATTACTCTGGGTGGCAGCGCCATGGGCAAATCGGCGATGATGCCGCCCTACGGGCGCATGCTTACGGCAGAGGAAATCCGGTCCGTGATTGCATTCACGCGCGTCATCGCCCAACCGCCCTATCAGCCCCCGGCACGAGCCGGATCGCCATACTCCGCCAAATAGGAGGTGTTATCGTGCGACCTATGAAACTCAGGCCTTCTTTCCGCTTCAGTCGCCGAACATTTTTCTTGGCAATTGCACTGGCGATGAGTTTTTCCGCGCCACTCGCGTCGGCACAGGTAAGCCCTTCTGAAATACTGAATCCCGATCTCAAGGCACTCGAAGAGTCTTATTTCCAGCAGTTGAAGACTCTCAATCAATCGATCGCCAGAACGAAATTCCCCTTTCCTTTCTATCTAAGCCGGTTTGTTGGCCTCGACCCTGCGCAGCAAGCGGAAGCCGATTCACGCGGCTTGGAGTTCGTCCGTTTTCAAGGTCGCGTGATTCTGAAAGTGACGGGAAATTACAACGCGGCCTATGACACCGTTCGTCTCACGCAGAACGAACGTGCTGCCAGTACGTTTCGCACCGTAGTCGTTCCGATTCTGGGTCAATTGACGGCCACTCTGCCGCAAGACTTGACTTGTGATGGCATCGGTTTCGAAATTTCTCATCACACCCGCACCCGGGATCGCAGCTACGATTATGAAGGAAAGGAAATCCTCGTAGTCGTGCTCGATCGCGATGATGCTTGGGCGCTGGCCCGCGCCTCCACGGATTCCGCGCGGCAGGAAATTCTGAATCGTTCGAAAGTGTATGTTAGCGGAATCGACTTTGGCCTTTCGCTCACGGAACACGATCCCCTCAATGTTCAAGCCCTGCCTCGCTCCGTCCCTGCCAAACCGGACGCAACTTCTACCGCGCGTTCTTCGACCTTAGTAGCCCGCTCTTCCTTGCTCAAATCAAATCATTCGCAGCCATCCATCTCACCGGTTGTTCCGGCCCCCGCAACGGACCCCGCTCCCGCAAGCTCCAATCCAGTTCTGCTTTCGCCCAAGGCTGTTGATCCGTCGCCCGCGAGTGCTCCGCCCGCGCCGGCTGACGCCGAGCGTCTGAACGAAAAGCATCAAGCGCAGTTAGCTGCCCTGGCAAAGGAGGGCGCAACGAAATTTCATTTTGTCGATTACGCCCCGCCCACCTTCATGGTCTTTCGCGATCAGATCGCCCTCCAGATGACCCTGCGAAATTCCATCCAGTTCGGGCCTGTGAAGGGATCCATCTACAAAAGGGCCGCGCAGAGCTTTGACCTATTTCTGGCCCCTCAGCTCAAAGATTTATCAGATAGGATTTCATCGGACATTGAATTTCAGCTCTTTGACTTTTCCGTCCTGAACAAACTTTCTCCCGGCGCGAAGGGCACTTCCGAAGCGATTGAATTCATTTGCCCGCGAACCGCTCTCAAACAATTCGTGAACGCCGATATCACGAACCAGCAACTCCTTGACCAGAGCGTCATCCTCGTCAACGGTGTTCGCATCGCTTTGAACCTCCAACTGGTGGAATAGATGAATTTACGTGAGACATTCCGGCTGTGGGCACGCCTTTCCATGCTTGAGTGCTTGGCAAAACAGACCGTCCACGGAGTCGTCCGCGCTTGCAATGATGACCGCATAACCACGCGTGGACCAGTCTTAGGTTGGTCTTGCGCCCTCAGGAAGTGATTGCAAGTCGTGGAGGGCACACAACCCTGTGACCGGCGTCACATGTTCAGGTGACCGGAATCACGGTATATCGTTCTGCCTTTGCCGCAGAATGCGAACTACGAGGTGAACCATGAGAGCCATCGAGGCAGGAGTACGGCTTACTCTGAAAAACATCCTTCTCTTGACGGATTTTTCGGAGCCATCAGAACTCGCAGTCCCTTTCGCGACCGCCATTGCCCGCGAGTATGAGTCCAAGCTGTACGCGATGCATGTGCTGACTCCCGTCCCGCTGGCTTACGCTACACCAGAGTCGGCTGCAGCCGCAATCGAGGGATTGGAGGAAGGCGCCCAAGCAGGCATGCAACGACTCGATGCGCAGCTTATTGGAGTGCCTCACGAGACGATGCTTGTCCGGGGCGAATCAGTTTGGCCACCAGTCGAGCAAACGTTAAGCGAGTGGGAGATTGAGCTAGTGATTTTGGGTACGCATGGACGCACGGGCGCGGTAAAGCTCCTGCTCGGTTCCGTGGCGGAAGAAATCTTCAGACGGGCCAGTGTTCCAGTACTCACGATTGGTCCCTCAGTCAGAAAAGGCATTCATAGCGGTGGTCAATTTCGTCGCGTGCTCTTTGCCACCGATTTCACGAAGGAAGCGCAAGCGGCGGCGCCATACGCCGTTTCCATGGCACAAGAGAATCAAGCAAGACTCCTCCTTCTACACGTAATGCGTGAGCCAGATCTCAAGGTGAGCAAGAGGACACCGCAAGACTCAGTGGCCAACGTGATGCATCAGCTCTACGAGCTGGTTCCCTCGGAAGCAGAGCTGTGGTGCCGTCCCGAGGCCACCGTGCGGTTCGGAAATCCCGCGGAGCGGATTCTCGAAGCCGCCGAGGAACTTGAGGCTGATCTGATCGTGCTGGGAGTCCGCGACGCTGCCGGGCGCCTCGGGGCCGCCACGCATCTCGAGCGCACTACAGCCCACAAGGTGGTGGCACACGCCACGTGCCCAGTTCTGACTGTCCGAGGTTGAAGACAGTTGGATTGGCAGCTCAGAGCGACGGGAGTCGCGTTTCGTACTATACCGCTGCTAGTGAATTCGCCAACGAAGCGGAAGCCTCGTTCCCGTCCACGATTGCCATAGCGTGGTGAACTCCTTCAGATTGAGAGTGTCCGTGTAATACAGCCCCGCGAGAATCGGACCGCCGAGGATCACTACATGAACAGACAACGCAACCAGCAGATCCAAGGTTTTGGAGCTGCTCTTGAAGCGATGGCTCTCCAGGAGTGCTTCCTCGAAGAACGCTTTGGCGCGTGCGGGTCCGCGTCTAACGGCAGCACGCGGCGGTGAAACAGGGCGCGGGCCGGGCTCGTAACTTGTGGACTGGTTTCTCGCCGGACTAGAACTTCTGCGATGGCGGACGGTGTCATGGGAGTTTACCTCCGCTGGGTCCCACGTGAACCTATCTTGACTGTCCTAAGTCTGTCCGGACAGGCGTAGTTGCCTCAGTGACATGGGTCACGGCCCTTTGTGAGGTGCGTCACATCCACCGTCGAGTATTCCGGGTATGAATGGTGACGGGAGCTAAAAAAACAATGCCAACCCCCGGGAGCAAGTTTATGACTTACCGAGTGCGGGTTGTGCCGAAGAAGAAGCGTCGCAGGATGCAGAAGGGCAAAACCACGAAGACACTGGATAGCCTGCAGGTTATGGAGAGCCGCTTGACCTGGCCGCTCGTGAAAGAGCGCATTTTCTGCGATCTTTCCAAGTCTGTGCTAGCCGAACTGGATGAGATTGCCTCACCTTCGACCTATCCAAGGGATGCTATCCTTTTCGTCGAAGGGCAGGAACCTCGCGGTGTCTTTGTTATTTGTGACGGCCGCGTAAAGCTCTCAACAAGTTCGTCGTATGGCAAAGCGATTCTTGTTCGCGTAGCGGAAGCGGGAGAAATGGTGGGCTTGCCTGGTTGCATTTCGGGAAAGCCCTACGAGCTTACGGCCGAGGCGCTTGAGCCCCTCCAGGCCAACTTTATTCCGCGGGAGGCTTTCCTACACTTTCTGCGGCAGCGCGGGGAAGCGGCAGTAAGGATCGCCGAGATTTTAAGCCACATCTATCACACCACTCTTTCGGAAGTCCGCTATTTAGCGCTTTCGGCTTCCACGGCGGAAAAACTGGCGCGCTTTCTGCTGGACCTGCCGGCTGACCCAACACAAGACAAGGGCCAGATTCGAGCCACTCTTACGCTCACGCATAAGGAGATTGCCGAGATGATCGGGGCGTCTCGCGAAACCGTTACGAGGCTGTTCGCCAGTTTCAAGCGCGAGCGCCTACTAGAAGTTCGTGGTTCGACATTGATCATTGCGAACAAAGCAGGCCTGGAAAAGTTGCTCGACGCTTAACAGTTCTTCTCCTTCCGCAGTACTTACAATATGCCCTCTTCCAAACGCAGGTTGCGTTTTGTGCTGTCGATTGTGACAAGCGTCACATAGCCCCAGAGGGTTTCGAGTGGATACTCGGACCCGCAGGGTGGTTTGGTCTGAACTTTTGAAGCAGCGGGGGGTGCGGATGCCTGAGTCGGTTCGTCGCTACTTTTCTACCTCCATTCCCATCTTTGCCATATTGGCGTTGGTTTCTATTGTGATCATCCCCGGACGAGCGCAGCAAAGTGGAAGCAAGTCTCAATCCACACGCCGATCGAAAATCTACGAACGGCCCACGGATGCGTCTCTCTACGTCGGCTCGGAAACTTGCAAGACCTGCCATGAAGACATGCCCTCGAAGGGCTTTTATAAGACGTACGAAGACTCGCCGCACTTTGTCACGACACTTGACACCAAAAAGGGCCCGGAGTGGCACGGTTGTGAAGCATGCCACGGTCCGGGGAAAGCGCACGTCGAAGGTGGTGGTGACAAGACCAGGATCTTTACCTTCAAGGACGCCTCGGCAGCGGAGATCAGCGCACGCTGCCTTGGATGCCACACATACGGAGAGGAGCACAGCAACTACGCTCGTTCCGCGCACCTGCAGAACAACGTGAGCTGCATAGACTGCCACTCGCCCCATCATCCGAAGGAAAGCCAGTTCCTGATGAAGGAAAAAGCCCCGCAGCTCTGCTACGGCTGCCACCAGGAAGTGAAGCAGCAGTTTAACCGCACGTTCCATCATCGGGTCAACGAAGGATTAGTGCAGTGCAACGACTGCCACAACCCGCACGGAGGATTCCTCAGCCGTTCGGCGCGCGCAACGTCCTCGCAAGACACCGTCTGCTTCAAATGCCACACGGACAAGGCCGGACCCTTCGTCTACGAGCATAAAGCCGTAAAGATCGAAGGCTGCGTCGCGTGCCACACTCCGCACGGTTCATCGAATGCGCGGCTGCTGAAGCGCGCGCAGGTCAATCTGCTCTGCCTTGAATGCCACGCGTTCTCCGCCGACGCAGGCGCACCGGCAACTCCGTCCTTCCACAACCAGGCGCAGAAATATCAAGCCTGCACGCTCTGCCACACGGCCATCCATGGTTCGAATACAGACACCTTCTTCTTCAAGCCATAAGCGAGGAGGCCATGCGAAACACAAAAAATGATCAGATTGTTCAGGTCGCTGGACCGCGAGTGTCGAAGCGTTTCCTGGCGGCTGCAGCCATCTTCCTGTGCTTGGTGCCTGTTGCCAGAGCCCAACAAGCCGAAGAACAAAAGGGCGTGGACGAGGGAAATTACAACATCAAGCAGTCGATTGAGTTCGGTGGACGCTTCACGAGCCTTTCGGGAGACTTCCAGGCCTACGATACGTTTGTAAACTTGCAGCAAGGCCCGCGATTGCTCGGCTTTACCACGGAGATGCGTTCGCTCGATCACCACGCCACCGTTTTCGACCGCCTGTACTTCAGCAACTTCGGCTACGGCGGGGATCCGAACATGGTGTCGCGACTGCGCGTCAGCAAGAATAAGTGGTATAGCTTCGACGCGCTCTTCCGTAAGGACGAAAATTTCTGGAATTACTCGCTGCAGGCCAATCCCCTGAATCCCACCACTCCCTTTCCGAATGGCCCGGCGGGCTATGGAGCGCCCGCTTGCACGAGTTGTGTGCTGACCGTGTCCCCGCATCTTTTCAATACGCGCCGCAAGCTCGGTGATTACAGCTTGCTTGTGCTCCCAGACTCCAAGGTGCGTTTCCGCGCGGGATATTCGCGGAACATCATCGAAGGTCCGGGCTTCTCTTCGATTCACGAAGGGACGGAGCAGGCGCTTTTCGAGAATTACAAAACCACCATCAATACCTACCGCATTGGCGTGGACTTCCGGCTTCTGCCGCGCACCAATTTCAGCTACGACCAAATTTGGAACTACTACAAAGGCGACGATGGCATCACGGATCCTTTTCAGAATCCGCTATTCAAACTTGCCAATGGGAGCGCCGTGGACCTCGGATGGTCTTTCAACGCCGGTGCGAATCAACCTTGCGGCGGAACTTTTCTGGCCACGGGATTCGTGAATCCCGGTTGCAGCGCTGCCTTCAGCTATTTCAATCACGGTAGGACCCGCACAAACACACCCACCGAACAGTTGAGCATGCAATCAAATTACTGGAATGATTTGGACCTGTCGGCGCGCGTCAGTTACTCCGGCGGCGATACAAACGTATTCGGTTACAACGAAAACCTTTTTGGGCGCACCTCCCGCACCAACGTTCGCAACGATTCCTTCACGGGGCCCGTGCACGGCCGCCATGTTGCGGCCACGGCAGACTTTGGCGCCACCTGGCACATCTCGAACAAGCTCGACTTTCTGGATTCTTTCCACTTTGCGAACTGGCATAACCCCGCGCAATTCGTCTCTTCGGAATGCTCCTTCTTCAGTCCGAACCTGCTGACTCCTGCGAACGTCTTTTCTACAGCGGTTGCGCTTCCGCTCACCTGCGCGCCACCGGCCGATGGCAACACCGCCGCGGGCGCAACTCCTGTGCACAGCGCCTCCTCTGGTCCGGACATCAGCATTCTCGCAGTCAGCCAATTCCTCAAGCAAGACGAAAAGACCAATCTTGCCGAGGTCGAATATCGCTTCTCTCCGCGCTTCGGTGCCAGATTAGGATATCGTTATCGCGCGCGCACCGAGGTGGACGCTACGTTTGCATCAGGCACATTTGTGTTTTTCCCGAGTCTTCAGAATGGCCGAACTCCTCCCGCCCCCTACAACACGGGAACCTGCCCCGTGGCGAACAATGTGGGCGTCAACGGCCCTTGCTTTCTCACCATGCCGGGGCAAGGCAGCAGCGGAGAGACGCCGATTCACGAGCATGCCGCCGTCTTCGGACTCTGGGCGCATCCAACCAGCAATTGGCGCATCAGTTTCGACACGGATTTGATGAGCGCGGACAACTCCTTCACGCGGGTCAGCCCGAGGCAATCGCAGGAATATCGGGTTCGCTCGAAATACAGGACTGCAGGCTGGTTGAATTTGAATGGCAGCGTCACGATCTGGGAAGGACGCAATAATGTGGCCCAAACCAACAGCCTGCAGCACAACCGCGCGTATGGCATTTCTGCGCTGATTCAGCCGAACGAAAAATACGCCCTAGAGATTGGCTACGACTATAATGACGTCTTCTCGCGAATTCTGATCTGTTACATCAGCGTGGCTGCCGGTCAGAATGGCCCGGGGATCCAGGCTTGCCCCAATGTTCCCGGCCTCGTGCAACAGCTCTCTACGTACACCAATAAGTCGCACTATGGCTTTTTCGATTTCACGGTCTCGCCGGTGCGCCGTCTGACTGGTAGGCTCGGCGCAAACCTGACCGGTACGAGCGGCACGCAGCTGCGGCTCGATCCTCAGGCGCTGATCCCCAATCAAGTGACGGGTCCTCTCAATTCGAAATGGCTCCATCCCTTCGGCGGATTCGATTACCAATTCGCAAAAAGCTGGACGGGCAAGGCTTATTGGGATTATTACGGCTATCACGAAGACCCGACCACCGGGGCAGTGCAAGACATCTTTGTGGCCCGAAATTTCCGAGGCAATCTCTTCACACTTTCGGTACGATACGCGTTCTAGTGACAGGCTGTGACCTCGATCGGTTTCCCTGATTCTCCGAAGGAGGAAAGCATTTCATGCAAAAGGATCCGACTCTGAAGGTCATTACAGGAATTTGCGCTTTAGCTGCAGCGGTCATGCTCTGCGCACCAGCGAAAGCTGACGAGAAAAGCGCAGCACTATACAAGCAGAAATGCACAGGGTGCCATGGCGTGGACGGCAAAGGTGAGACGGCCACGGGCAAGGCGATGAAGGTGCGGAGTTTTGCCGATCCCGAAGTTGCAAAACTGAGCGACGACGAACTCGCCGGGGCGATCGAGCAGGGCAAAGGCAAGATGCCGGCTTACGGCAAGAGTCTGAAGCCCGATGAAATCAAAGCCATGGTAGCTTACGTGCGCAGCCTGGCAAAATAATGCCGACGTTTTTAATCCTTCTGCTAGTTGCATTCAGCATCTCCCTGATTGGCGTTTTCGTTTTCCGCCCGCAAGTCACAGCCACCCGCGGCGGAAAAATGACGGCGTTTCTGGCACTGTTTGCGTTGCCGCTTCTCTGCTTTGGAATGGGAGCTTCCAGCGAACTGGAACACGCAAAGAGCACTGAATTCTGTCTTTCGTGCCACATCATGGAGCCGTACGGAAAGAGCCTGCGCGTGGACGATCCACAGCACTTGGCCGCCGCGCATTTTCAGAATCATCGTGTTCCGCCGGGCGAAGCTTGCTACACATGCCACACGAACTACGCCATGTTCGGCGGAATCAAGGCCAAGCTTGGCGGGCTGAGACATATCTACGTTTATTACCTCGGAACGCCTCCGGCTCCGGAGAACATCAAGCTCTACGAGCCATACAACAACCGCGAGTGCCTGCACTGCCATGTCGGAGCGCGCTCATTTGAAGAAGGTGCGGTACATACTGCCGATCCGGACTTACTTCCAGCGCTGAAGGCGAACAAGACATCGTGCATTTCGAGTGGATGCCATGGAGTCGTGCACGACGTGGCCAGTTTGAAAGACACGAAGTTCTGGAAGGGAGGCGACTGATGCTCAGCGTAAGCTCTCTTGAGCGGAAGCTGCAACTCTCCGGAATCGTCGTGATTCTCGGTCTCCTTGTTGAGGGTCTGTGCCTGCTGGGTCATGGCCCAATTGCCTTCATGCTCTTTGTGGGCCTCGGCGGCGGCCTCTTCGCGGTCGGCATCCTTCTCTATCTGTATTCGCTCGTGGGCGCTAAGGTGGAACCCTCCAAGCAATAAGCGGCAGCTTGAGATCCGACGGATGCGGTTCAATGAATAATCCATCAGCGGAATTTGCTGAATACCAGATAAGAGAGTCTCCTGGATTACGACTCAGATTACGACTCAAAGCACTCAGAAGTTGTGAACAACTTCTGAACAAAACTAGCCAAATACCATGCAAAACCATAGGGTATGGTGAGAAATAAAGCGCGTGAATCCAACAACATGATATCGGCGGAGAAATCGGCAGGTCGCGGGTTCAAGTCCCGCCCTCGGCTCCAGTTATCTTCTTGTTAGATTACCGCGCGCGATGCCGACGGGGTGTATGGAAGCAAGCGCGCACGACCCAGTGACGACCACGTCGACGAGATTTTCAGTTCGACTACGCCGGACGCAGCGTTCCGACTGGATCTCGGTCCCGGATTAGACGGGTTGCAGGCCTTGCCATCGGTCTCTAGGATTGGGAGGATCGCCCTCGCCAATTAAATCGACAGCTTCGTGGCGGTTCTGGGCATCGACCTGCTTCATAACACGGTAGATGTGGTTCTTGACGGTGAATTCA
>WNFG01001123.1_pt1 | contig 38665 bp, 34 predicted proteins | sample 5400431 | NCBI WGS metagenome assembly WNFG01 (sample SAMN13153346, study PRJNA577476) | soil metagenome | isolation source: 120 cm saprolite under Douglas fir tree site 2 hole 3 replicate 2 | place: USA:California | collected 2015-04-18
CGCCCCCCTCATCCGCCTTCGGCACCTTCTCCCCCCGCAAAGAAACCGCGGGGGGAGAAGGACTCTCGACAAAGGGAGCGGCAACACTCTCGAGGGAACAATTTCAAGTGAGCGTGTGAGAAATGCAGGCTAACCGGTCACCGGCGAAGAGCAGGAAGGATATTGAAACGGCCGCCGCCCTGAGGCCGGTAGACGCTGAAGTCGCGCCGGTCGATCGTGAAGATGCGCCGGACGTTTTCCCGCTCCGCGACCCGGACCAGCGCCGCGTCGGCCAGATCCATCGGCAGGTCGCGATACTTCTTCATCAACTCCCACATGCGCGGCCCGTCATCGACCGTGAGCGGCAGGATCCCGATCGCTTCGCGCAACACCATCTCCCACAAAACTCTCTGTGCCTGCAGCGAACCCCGGAGAAGGTACATCGCCTCGGTGAACGCGGGCCACACCGTGGCAATCGGTTCATCGATTCGGATCAGCGTGGCCCGGCAACTGGCGTGGTGGCGGTCGCTGGCGCTGATCAGCGCAACCATTGGCCCGGCGTCGATGAGGATCATCGCCCGCGCGCAACCTTCTCACGAAGGATCCCGGCAAAACGCTCGCCGCCCGACTCCGAGAGGTCAGGCGGAAGGTCGGTCACAGAGCCGATGAGATCCTCGATCAGATCGTAGGGACGCGGCGGTCTTTCTTTTCCGTTGCGAACGAAAACGCGCACGGCATCCCGGATCACATCCGAGACGGAGCTCTTCTGTCTCCGAGCCAGGCCGCGGACCGTGCTCTCTTCGTCGTCGTTCAGCCGCACGCTGATTGTCGTGCTCTGCTTTTGTCGAATGCGCATGACACAAATGTAATACAAGTTCGGGAAAGAAGCAAGTGCCGGCAGCGAGCGCGCTCCTTCGTGGCATAATCGCCCCCGCCGCAGTGGCCGGCCGTTCCATCCATGAATTCGACCCCCGGGGAAAGCGTGCGCGGGTTGCCGCTAACCGTCGAAGACCTGCCCGCACCATTCGTTGTCTCCGCCCTGCCGGATGAGCCGCTCGTGGTCATCGAGCAGCGCCACTCATGGATCAACGTCGACGTCCCCGAGTTATGGCGGAACCGCGAGCTGCTCTACTTCCTGATCTGGCGCGACATCAAAGTACGCTACAAACAGACCTTTCTCGGCGCGGCGTGGGCGCTTCTCCAGCCCGCCTTCATGATGCTCATCTTCACGCTCGTCTTCGGCCGGCTGGCCGGAGTCAGCGGCGGCATCCCCTACCCGCTCTTCGCCCTGGCGGGACTCGTGCCCTGGACGTTTTTCGCCAACGCCGTGGCCAACAGCGGCAACAGCCTCGTCAACAACGTGCAACTGGTCACCAAGGTTTACTTCCCGCGCATGCTCATGCCGGCGGCCGCCGTCCTCTCGGGCGTGGTCGATCTGGCCCTCTCCGCCCTTCTTCTCGGCGGGGGGATGATCTATTACGGCGTCCGGCTGACGCCTCATATCCTGATGCTCCCTGTTCTCTTCGGATTGACCACGCTCTGCGCGATCAGCACGGGAATGTGGATGTCCGCGCTGAACGTCAAGTACCGCGACGTCCGGTTCGCATTGCCGTTCATGATTCAGCTCTGGTTGTTCGGCTCATCGGTCGTCGTGCCCTCCACCGTCGTCCCTCCGCACCTTCGCTGGCTGCTGTATCTCAATCCAATGTCGCCGATCATCGAGGGGTGCCGTGCCGCGCTGTTCTCGACGCCGTTTCACTGGAAGGCACTGGCCCTGGCCACGGCCATAACAGTCGCGGCATTCGTGGTCGCGGCGCACGTTTTCAAGAAGACAGAGAGGGGATTCGCCGACTTCATCTGAGCGCGGCTACGGCAAGCGCGGCAACGGCAAGACCATGCGTCCTATCATCACCATCGAGAACGTCGGCAAGCAGTATCGCGTCGCGTCAAAGAGACGCGCCGCATACGCCACGCTGCGCGAAGCACTGGTCGGCGCCTTCAACACATCGGTGAAACGCCTGACCGGCCGCGCGGAAATCAGCGAGGAGGAAACGTTCTGGGCGCTGCGGGGAATCAACCTCGACGTTTACCCGGGCGACCGCCTCGGAATCATCGGCTGCAATGGCGCCGGAAAATCCACACTGCTGAAAATCCTCTCCCGGATCACCGAGCCGACCGAGGGCCGCACGCGCCTTTACGGCCGCGTGGGGAGTCTGCTCGAGGTGGGAACCGGCTTTCATGGTGAGCTGACCGGCCGCGAGAACATTTACCTCAACGGCGCCATCCTCGGCATGAAGCACGCCGAGATCGAGCACAATTTCGAGGAGATCGTCGCCTTCGCCGAGATCGGCCGTTTTCTCGACACCCCCGTCAAACGCTTTTCGACCGGCATGTATATGCGGCTGGCCTTCGCCGTGGCCGCACATCTCCAGCCCGAGATTCTGATCGTCGACGAAGTCCTGGCCGTCGGCGACGCGGCGTTTCAGAAGAAATGCCTCGGCAAGATGAGCGAGGTGTCGCGCGACGGACGCACCGTGATTTTCGTCTCGCACAACATGGCCGCCGTGCAGAACCTCTGCAGCCGCGTGGTCTGGCTGGCCGGAGGCCAGATCGTCCAGGAGGGCGATCCGAGCCGGGTCGTCGGCGATTACCTCAGGACCACGCTGACGTCGATGAGCCAGCAGACCTGGAACGATCCGTCGACAGCGCCCGGCAATGAGCGCGTGCGCTTACACCGCGCCGCGGTCCTGCCCGCGAACAGCGCCCTGCAGGATCACGTAACCGTGCGCACGCCGCTCCGCGTCGAATTCGAGTACTGGAACCTCCTTCCCGGCGCACAATTGAACCTGAGCGTAGTAGTGCGAACCGAAGAGGGGTCGCCGATCTTCAGCACTGCGTCGTTCCGCGAACCGGAGTGGCATGGCAAGCCGTTTCCCGCCGGACTGTTTCGAAGCTCCTTCGAGATTCCCGCCGACCTGCTCAATGACGGCGTGCACCGCGTGCAGTTGGACATACGCAGGAACGAGAGAGATCTTGTCTTCCACATGGACGACATCCTCGTCTTTGACGTTCTCGACGCCGTGGAGGAACGGACGGCCTGGTTCGGAAAATGGATCGGCACAGTGCGCCCCCGATTAGAGTGGCAGACCGGCCTGATCACCGGCCTGATCGGGGAGCCGTCGCGGCCGGACATCCCGTCGGGACTCTTCGAGTCCGCGCGCTGACCGTGAGCACCCCCAGAATCACGGTCGTCACCCCGTCGCTCGATCAGGGCCGTTTCCTCGAAGAAACGATCCTCTCCGTACTCGGCCAGCAATACCCCAACCTCGAGTACATCATCATGGATGGCGGCAGCACCGACGGCAGCGTCGAGATCATCAGGAAATATCAGCAGCACCTCTCATGCTGGGTCAGTGAAAACGACGGCGGCCAGGCGGCGGCAATCAATACGGGTTTTGCGCGAGCGTCCGGCGACATCCTGGCCTGGCTCAATTCCGACGACATGTACCTGCCCTGCACTCTTTCCCACATCGCGGCCAGACTCGATCCGGAGAAGGCCGAGCTTCTGTTCGGAAACTGCCTGCATTTCGTTCAGGACGGCTCCATCGCATTCGGAAGCACCGTGCGGCGAAGTCATGAGGAAACCGACCTGAAACTGACCGACTACATCATTCAGCCGAGCACATTCTGGACACGCAAAGCCTGGGAGCAGATGGGAGCTCTCGACGAGTCGCTGAATTTCGGCTTCGACTGGGAGTGGCTCCTTCGCGGCACAAACGCGGGAGTCACGTTTCTCCCGGAAGACAAATACCTGTCTGTTTACCGCATCCACAAAGACCACAAGACAGGAACCGGCGGCGACCGGCGCCGGAGAGAGCTGGCATCGATTTACGGCAGGCATGCCGGTGCCCGCTATGAGCGTCTGTTCTCACGTTGCTGCGCCTCGCGCGCGGTGGTCTCGATCCGGAAATGGATTCACCGCGCGAGACTCAACCGGATCGAGACTCGCCTTCTGAAGATCCTCTTTCCGAGCCTGTTTTGCGGCTTCCGGCGGAACGAGATCCGCGATGTGATCTCGATGCTGTGACACCACGGGGCTGGCACCGCGCTCCGGAAACCCTTCCCAACGTCTTCCCTTCCCGCTACTCTCCGGAGAACAGGAGATTCCATGCGCACGATTGGCCGAATCCGTGTCAGCCTTGCCGTCATCGTAATGTCTGCACTGCCGAACATTCTCACCGCACAACCGAAGCCGCCGGCGACGGAGAAGAAACCTCACGTCACCAAGATCCACGGCGACACGCTGGTCGACAATTACTTCTGGCTGCGGGAGAAGTCGAATCCCGACGTCATCGCGCACCTGGAGGCGGAGAACGCCTACACCGGGGCGATGATGACCGGCACCGAGGCGCTGCAGCAGAAGCTCTACGACGAGATGCTCGGACACGTGAAACAGACCGACGTCAACGTCCCCTACCGGCTCGGCCAGTACTACTACTACTCGCGCACCGAGGAGGGAAAGCAATACCCGATCTACGCCCGAAAGAAAGGAAGCCTCGACGCCGCGGAAGAGATCACCCTCGATCTCAATGAGCTGGCGAAAGGCCTCAAGTTCCTTTCGCTCGGCAGCTATCGCGTCAGCGATGACGGCAACCTGCTGGCCTATTCCACAGACAGTACCGGCTACCGCCAGTACACGCTCTTCATCAAAGACCTGCGTACAGGCGCGCTTCTCCCCGAGAAAATCGAGCGGGTCGATACGGTCATGTGGGCGACCGACAACAAGACGATCTTTTACGTCACCGAGGACAACATCACCAAGCGGTCCGACACGTTCTACCGGCACGTCCTCGGCACGCCGGCGTACGACCTCGTTTTCCATGAGCCCGACGAGCTCTACGACATCGGCGCCTTCCGTACGCGCGACAAGGCGTTCATCGTCGTCGAGTCAGGAAGCAAGACCACCGCGGAGGCTCGCTATCTCCCCGCCAACAAGCCCGACGAAGCGCTGCGCGTCGTCGTGCCGCGCAGGAACGACCATCGTTACTTCATCGATCATCGCGGCGATCTTTTCTACATCCGCACGAATGATCACGCGAAGAACTACCGGCTCGTGACGGCGCCGGACTCCGCTCCGGAGATGAAGAACTGGAAGGAGATCATCCCCGCGCGCGCCGAGGTCAAGCTCGATGGTTTCGATCTCTTCAAGGACCACATGGCCGTGGTGGAGTTGAAGGGCGGCTCCCAGACAGTCCGCATCGTCGATTTTAAGAGCGGCAAGTCGACGCCGATCGTTTTCCCGGAGCCTGTCTACTCCGTGTTTCTCGATACGAATCCCGAATACGAGACGACGGCGCTGCGCTACCGCTATCAATCGCTGACCACGCCGAGCTCGGTCTTCGACTACGACATGGAGAAGCACGCCAGCACGTTGCAGAAGCGCTTCGAGGTGCCGCATTACGACGCCTCGCAACTGGCTTCGGAGCGCATCTACGCCACGGCGGCCGACGGGACGAAGATCCCGATCTCCATCGTCTACAAGAAGCCCCTCGTCCGCGACGGCAAACGACCGATGCTGCTCTACGCGTACGGCTCCTACGGCTCACCGACCTGGCCGACGTTCAACTCCAACCGGCTGACCCTGCTCGATCGCGGCGTGATCTACGCCATCGCGCACATACGAGGCGGCGGCGAGCTGGGCGAGCCGTGGCGTGAGGCCGGCCGGATGATGGCCAAGCGCAACACGTTCACCGATTTCATCGACGCGGCCGACAGCCTGGTCAAAGAAAAGTACACCGCCAGCGACCGGCTGGTGATTCAAGGCGGCCAACACCATGCTCGATGCCAGCCTGCCGCTGACCACGAGCGAATATCTCGAGTGGGGCAATCCGAACATCAAGAAGGAGTTCGACTACATCAAAACCTACTCCCCCTACGACAACATCGCCGCGAAGCCGTACCCGGCCATGCTGGTGAAGGTGTCGCTCAACGACAGCCAGGTGCCGTACTGGGAGGGGACGAAGTTCGTGGCCAAGCTCCGCGAGATGAAGACCGACACGAACCCCCTGCTTCTCAAGGTCAACATGGGCGCCGGCCACGGCGGCTCCTCCGGCCGTTACGACGCACTACACGAAAACGCCGCCGATCAGGCCTTTATCCTGAAGCAGATGGGGATCAGCGAGTAGGGTGTTCGTCATGAAACCGTGGATCGTCATCTTTGTGTCGCTCGGAATTGGCGCCGGAGCACGCGGCGCGACCTTCAACGTGATGAATGCGAACGACAGCGGCTCCGGCTCGCTTCGCTGGGCGATCGAACAGGCGAACGCAACCCCGGGACGGGATACGATCACCGCGCCGATCAATACCCCGACGATTGTTCTGGCGTCGGCGCTGCCGCCGATCACAGAGAGCGTCGAGATCACGGATGCGGTGCTGACAATCGACGGCAGGAACGCCGGCGCAGCGGATGGGCTCGTGATCGCGGCTGACGACGTCTATGCCAACTACCTGATGGTAACGAACTTCAGCGGAGACGGGATCGTCATCAAGGCCAATCATGCCGTGCTGTCCTGGATAACGTCGTCAAGAAACCGAAATGGTTTCCGGATCGAAGGGCGCGGCGCCAGAATCGAGGGAGCGACAATCCTCTCGAACGCCGCGAATGGCATCTGGATCATGGCCTCGAGCACAGGAACCCAGATCGGCTCGCCGGTCTACGAATGTCATGCACTGTGTGGGCCGGTTCCCGACGTCGACGAGATTTCCGGCAATGCTGGCGCCGGGATACGGATCGATGGCGACTTCAACATTGTTGATTCCGATTTCGTCGGTGTCAGAATTGGCGGTCAGTCGCTGCCGAATGGCGGCGATGGCATCGTCGTGAGCGGCGCCTACAACGTCGTGAGCAACTGCGCGGTCTCGAATAATGGTGGCTCCGGGATAAAGCTCCTTGGCCCTACACACGTGCAGAACAACCACGGCTCCTGCAACTCCGGTGGATTCATCGGCGGGTCGCTGATCGAGCCGCCTCGGGTCGTGTTCGCGCGCGCCGATCCCACGGCGGGCTCCGTCGGCGGCTTTCTTCAGGGGGAACCGAACGCGGACTACAGAATCGAAGTCGACGCGGCATCGGCGACCTGTCCCGACACCGGCACGCCGCAGCTTGGGGTGATCACAGTGACCACCAACGCAACCGGCTATGCCCAGTGGACGGGGACGTTCGACCTGTACGGTCAGGTCGGGAGCACCTTCAAGTACCGGACGTTGACGGGCGTAGCCGTAATCGCCACCCGAGGATTCACCGAGGTCTCGCGCCAGTCGGAGCCCGTCACGACGTTCGTCACGGGAGAGACACATGCCGATCTCAGGGTGCAGACCACGGCGCCGGCGGGGGCCATTTTCAACCAGGTAGTCGACTTCGTTACCATCGTCACCAACGCTGGGCCCGCCGCAGTCGACGGCTTCCTGGTGAAAATCCCCTACCTTCCCGGCACCATCATCGTTTCCACGATCTCCACTTCCGGTTACTGTGACAACGGCCTGACCAAAGTCTGCCATATCGGAGCGCTCGGCGTCGGCGAGGTGGCCACGATCCATGAGCGGGTGCGCGTTTCCACCAGCAGCGGAACACTCCACCACGTCGCCACCGCGCTGCATTACTCCAAAGGCGTCGAGAAGATCGATCCGAATCCGAGCAATGACTCCGCCACGGTTGATGTCGGGGTAGCGGGCGCCAATCGGCGCCGCGCGGCGCACTGAACATCGCGCTGCGAAGCGGTGACCAGTGCCATCTGCGGACATAGACATTGGCGGCTATGATGTCTGTCATGAAACAGTTGATCGCTGCGCTGGCGGCGTTCGCGATAGTGGCCGGAGCGCAAGGGGCGACCTTCGACGTGACGAACGCGAACGACAGCGGCTCCGGCTCGCTTCGCTGGGCGATCGAACAGGCGAACGCAACCCCGGGAGCCGACGGCATCTATGCCAGCAGCGCGCTGCAGATTGGCCTCTTGTCGCCTCTGCCGGCGATCACGGAAACCGTTTCGATCACAGGGATGATCACGATCGATGGCAGGAACGCCGGTGAGACGTCCGGACTCGTGATCGCGGCGGACAACGTCTACCTCGGATACCTGAGCGTGACGAACTTCAGCGGCGATGGAATCGTCATCCACGGCAACAAAACCGTCATGGAGGTGGTGATCTCGTCGGGGAATCGAAACGGAATCGTGATTGACGCCCGGGATTCAGACATTCGAGGATCGATTGTCTTTGCGAATCGTGCGAATGGCGTTTGGATCACGTCCGCCGGGAATCACAACCAGATCGGTGAGCTGGATCAAGCCTGCACGTTGCTATGCCCTCTTTACGGATATGGGATCTGGGTATCCGGCAACGGGGGCGCGGGCATACGAATCGACGGCGACGAGAACACCGTCGCCAAAGGGAATATCGGCGTCGCAGTCACCCAGGCGCAGCGAGACGCCGGATTGCCAAACCGCGGCGACGGAATCGTCGTGAGCGGCGCGCACAACGTGGTGTTCGCTTCCCTCGTCGCGAATAGCGGGGGGTACGGCGTGAACTTCCTCGCGCCGGCCGGATTCACCGGCAACGCCGCAGCCTGCAATACCCTCGGATTCGTTGGCGGCTCGCTGATCGATCCGCCGCGAATCACCTTCGTCCGCGCCGATCCCAACACCATGACGTTCGAGGGTGTCTTCCAGGGACAGCCGGACTCGAGCTACAAGATCGAGCTGTATCCGGTGCTGACAAGCTGCGCGACCGGCAGGGTCTTGCCGCCGATGGCCTATCTCGCGGTGACAACCAACTCCACCGGCGCTGCATCCTGGAGTTCGACCTTCGCGAACTATATCGAGCGCCCGAACGTCGCCGCAATCGCCATGCGGCAGGACATGGAGGTCTCGCGCCTGTCAGACATCGTCCCTGTGTTTACTTCAGGAGAGAGGCGCGTGGATCTCAGCGTGCAGATCACCGCGCCAGCCGTAGCAACATTCGGCCAATTCATCGACGTGGTCTCGGTTGTCACCAACAATGGCCCCGCCGCGGTGGACGGTCTCACGCTCACCATTCCGACCACTCCTGGCGCCGTATCCACCTCGGCAACCTCAACCTCCGGGACCTGTGTCCTCAACTACCCCGACCACCTTCACCCTGATCCCGGCTACGTAGATTTATGCGACTTTGGCACGCTCGGCGTCGGAGAGAGCGTCACTCTTCGTGAGCGGCTGCGCGTCTCCGCGACAACGGGAACGATCCACTACGCGGCCACGGCAGCTTTACACGTGTCTGGTACCGCTGCAATGACCGATCCGAACCCCGCAAACGATACGGCAACGGTCGATATCCAGATCAAGCCCGCAACGCGCCGCCGCTCGGCAGAGCACTGAGCGAGTAACTAACAAGGAGAGAAAAACTTCGTTACCCATTCGCTTCGCTCTTCCTGTTCTTGAACTTCGCGGCGATGTAGTCGCGGTTCATGCGGGCGATGAAGTCGATGGAAATCTCTTTCGGACAGACCGCCTCGCACTCACCGTACATCGTGCAGCTTCCGAAGTGCTCTTCCATGATCTCCACCATGCGCACGACGCGCTCGTAGCGCTCTGGTTGTCCCTGCGGCAGGAGGCCGAGGTGTGCGACCTTGGCGGAGGTGAAGAGCTGCGCGGCGCCGTTCGGACATTGCGCGACGCACGCGCCGCACTGGATGCATGCGGCGGCGTCCATGGCCCGGTCCTGCACGGCCTTTGGTATCAGCAGCGTATTCGCCTCGACGGCGCTGCCGGTATTCACGGAGATGAAGCCGCCGGCCTGGATGATCATGTCGAGCGGGCTGCGGTCGACGATGAGGTCCTTGATGATGGGAAAGGCCCGCGCGCGCCATGGCTCGACGCGAATCTCGTCGCCGTGCTTGAAATGCCGCATGTGCAACTGGCAGGTGGCTGTGCCGCCAGCCGGACCGTGAGCGATGCCGTTGATCATCATCCCGCACGAGCCGCAGATCCCTTCGCGGCAGTCGTGCTCGAAGTGGATCGGCTGCTCGCCGCGTTCCGTGAGCCGCTCGTTGACCACGTCGAGCATCTCCAGGAACGAAGCATCGGGGCTGATGTCCTTGGCCTCGTAGGTAACGAATTTCCCCTCGGCCGTTCGCGAGGCTTGCCGCCAGACTTGTAATGTGAGGTCCATCTATTTGTAGCTCCTCGTGGCCAGCTTCGCTTCCTCGTAGACCAGCGGCTCTTTGTGCAGGCTCGGCGCACTGTGGTCGCCGGTGAACTCCCAGGCGCCGACGTAGAGAAACTCATTGTCGTTGCGCTTTGCCTCGCCCTGATCCTGATATTCGACGCGGAAATGACCGCCGGCCGATTCTTCGCGGTGAAGCGCGTCGATGCACATCAACTCGCCGAGGTCGAAGAAATCGGCGACGCGTCCGGCACGCTCGAGGGCCTGGTTGGGCTCTTCGTTCGTGCCCAGGATACGCACGTCGCGCCAGTACTGATCGCGAAGCGTACGGATGTCGGTGATGGCTTTCCTCAGCCCGTCCGCGGTGCGGGCCATGCCGCAGTACTCCCACATGATGTTGCCGAGCTCGCGGTGGAAGGAGTCGACGCTGCGCGTTCCCTTCGCCGAGACGAGCTTGTTGATGCGCTGCTCGACCTCGGCCTGCGTCTGTTTGAACTCCGGACGATCGACCGACACTCTCTTGCCGAGCTGGCTGCACAGGTAGTCGCCGACCGTCACCGGCAGCACGAAATAGCCGTCGGCAAGACCCTGCATCAGCGCGCTGGCGCCGAGGCGGTTCGCGCCGTGGTCGGAGAAATTCGCTTCGCCGCCGACGTAGAGGCCGGGGATGGTCGACATCAGGTTGTAGTCGACCCACAGTCCGCCCATCGTGTAGTGCGGCGCCGGATAGATCCGCATCGGCACGACGTACGGATCCTCGGCCGTAATGTCCTGGTACATCTCGAAGAGATTGCCGTAACGCTCTTCGATGACCTTGCGCCCGAGGCGCTTGATGGCATCGGCGAAATCGAGATAGACGCCGCGTCCGCCGGGACCGACACCCTTCCCCTCGTCGCAAACTTCCTTCGCTCCACGCGAGGCGATGTCGCGCGGCGCCAGATTGCCGTAGCTCGGATACTTGCGCTCGAGGTAGTAGTCGCGCTCGTCTTCCGGAATCTGATCGGGGCGCCGTGCGTCGCCCGCTTTTTTCGGCACCCAGATGCGTCCGTCGTTGCGCAGCGATTCCGACATCAGCGTCAGCTTCGATTGGAAGTCGCCGCTCTGCGGAATGCAGGTCGGATGAATCTGCGTGTAGCAGGGATTGGCAAAGTAGGCACCCCGCCTGTAGGCGCGCCAGATGGCCGTGGCATTCGATGCCTTGGCGTTCGTCGAGAGATAGAAGACGTTCGCGTAGCCGCCGGTAGCCAGCACGACGGCGTCCGCGGCATAGGAGGTGATGGTGCCGGTGACCAGATCGCGGGTGACGATCCCTTTGGCCTGGCCGTCGACCAGAACGACGTCGAGCATCTCATGCCGAGGGAACATCGTCACGCGGCCGAGACTGATCTGGCGCTCGAGAGCCTGGAACGCGCCGAGGAGGAGTTGTTGTCCCGTCTGGCCGCGGGCGTAAAAGGTCCGCGAGACCTGCACACCGCCGAACGAGCGGTTCTCGAGAACGCCGCCGTATTCGCGGGCGAAGGGAACGCCTTGCGCAACCGCCTGATCGATGATGTCGACGCTCAGCTCGGCCAGGCGGTAGACGTTGGCCTCGCGCGAGCGATAGTCGCCGCCCTTGACCGTGTCGTAGAAGAGCCGGTAGATGCTGTCGCCGTCGTTCTGGTAGTTCTTCGCGGCGTTGATGCCGCCCTGCGCGGCGATCGAGTGCGCGCGGCGCGGCGAGTCGTGATAGACGAAACACTGCACGTTGTAGCCGAGCTCCGCCATCGAGGCCGCCGCCGCCGCACCGGCAAGGCCGGCACCGACGACGATGACGTCGTATTTCCGTTTATTGGCCGGATTGACCAGCTTGTAGTGGGCCTTGGAGTACTCCCACTTCTTGTCGATCGGTCCGGGCGGGATTTTGCTGTCTAGAGCCATCGAGTCTTCACCTGCCTGTGTGATGGGGAAACGCGTGCAGCCGGAATCAGCGCAGAACGCCAATGAGAACGGCGATCGGAAAGGAGATGTTCGCCAGCGTGACCACCAGGGCAAACACCGTCGCGAACCCTCGCTTCCACGGATTGAATCGGTCGTGGCTGAGCCCGAGCGAATTGAACATGCTCCAGAGACCGTGGTAGAGGTGCATCCCCAGCGCGAGATTGGCGACGATGTAGAACGCGCTCACCCACCAGACCTGAAAGCCGGTCACGAAGTTGTGGTAGACGTCGTGCTCGATGAAGTCCGGGTGTACGGTTCCGAACGTCAGATGCAGCAGGTGGTAGATGACAAAGAGGGCGATGATCACGCCGCCCCAGCGCATCGTCCGCGCCGCGTAGCCGGCCGAGACGTAATCGCGGTTCGCATATCCGACCGGCCGGGCCCGCCGGTTCATGAGGGTGAGCTGCGTTGCCGCCTGAATGTGCAGCCAGACCGCGATCAGCAGCAGCGTCCGGACGGCGTAAAGCGCCCCCTTGGCCGGCAGCAGCGGCGCACCCATGGTGATCAGAAACGCCGCGTAGGCGTTGTAGTGCTCCGGCCCGGTGTAGACCTTCAGGTTGCCGGCCATGTGCAGGAAGATCCAGCCGAAAAGGAAGACCCCGGTCACGGCCATGACAGCTTTCTTGCCGATGGCCGAGTGCCAGAAGCCGAGGAGCCAGGAAGCGCGAACGTTCGTTGTCGCGGGAGCTGCAGCAGTCATGGCTGCATCATATCGATGATGAGTCGCCGGTCAAGGATGGCCATCACAGAGGGCATCTCTGTCACCCTCGAGAGCCTTGCCACTCCCTTCGTCGAGAGTCCTTCTCCCCCCGCGGTTTCTTGCGGGGGGAGAAGGTGCCGAAGGCGGATGAGGGGGGCGTATACGCGATAGGAACGATCTTGCGCCGCTGGCCCAGGCCGGCTTGAAAGCACGAGTCTCGAGCGAATGACATCCTCGTAAAACGCCCCCTCATCCGCCTGTCGGCACCTTCTCCCCCAGCTGAAAAGCGCTGGGAGAGAAGGGCTCTCGACGAGGTACAGGGTGCCGACGATCTAAGTGAGAGTGTGAGAAATGCAGGCTAAGAGAACACCTACGGACTGTGCTTCGCGATTGTTTTCCTCACTTCGTCCCGCACCCGTAAGCCCGGCGTCTCGGCCGTGAGCCCTTCGAAGAAATCGCGATATCCCACCGCGGTCCGGGCCAGATAATCGGTCGTGGCCACGCGGTAGGTTCGCGAAGGATCGATGACCTCCGCGCCCGCAACGATCGCAAACGAATCGCTCCCCTTCCGCGAGTCTCCATACGCCAGAAGCGTCTGCACCGCGTCACCGCGCAGCGAGTAGACGACGATCTCATTGTCGTACGGCATCGCCGCCCGCAACGCTTCGAGCGTGACACGCCCGCGCGGAAGGGCCTGCCGGAAACTGCTGGCGGTCGACAGCGCCACGTCGGCGTGGACCGCATCGCGCATGATCTCGACTGACTTCTTTGCGAATGCCTCGACAGGCAACGGTGCATGCAACGTTCCGATCGTGGCAAACAATGGCGCGTATTGCGGATCGCGCTCGAGGTCGTGCTCCATCGTGACCACGCGGCGGGCGATCGCCGCGTCTTTCGGCATGTGGGCGTCGACTGGAACAAGCCCGCCACGGACACCGACGAGTTTGTGATCTTCGAATGTCAGCACGACGCGGCTGATATAGGTCAGGTACTGAAACGGCGAAATGAACCACGTCGACGTTCCTTCGATACGCATCAGGCCCCGCTTCAAGTGACTATGCGTACCGAAGATCAGGTCGATACCCGGAACCGAGCGTGCCAGCGCGAAGTCGTCGTCGAGATGTTCGTGTCCGATCATGACCACGACGTCGGCATGCTGTTTCTCGCGCAGGTCCCGCACGGCGTCGCGGGCCGCGGGGACCGGATCATCGAAATGCAGCATTGGCTCCTTGACGAGCGCCTTGAAGTCGCTGCCGGCGACCGCAAACACGCCGACGCGAATCCCGTTGACGACAAAGACCCGTGACGGAAGAAAGCCGTTAGTATTGGCGCTCAGGACGGGATAACGGATCGCGTCGAGGCACGTTTGCATCTCGCGAATGCCGTAATCGGGATCGTGATTGCCGAATGCCATGGCATCGACGATGCCGTTGAGCCACGGCCACTCGGCGCAGCGGTATTTATCCGACCACGCCGGCGAGTCTTTGTTGACCATGTCGCCGCCGGAAAACACCAGCGCCCCGCGCCGTTTCTCCCCGCGCAGATAGCCAACAGCCCTGGCGATGCCTCCCTGCGCTTCCCGCCCCTCGGAATAGAACGGTAATGCGTGCGAGTGATAGTCGGAGAAGTGCAGGAGTGTTACGCGCGTCGTCCGGGCGTGGACCGCCACGCAGACGAAAAGCAGCGGGAAAAACAAAGGGCGCCACGAGGAGCGCCCTTTGTCACAGACAGACGAGGATTGAATCACCGGCCGACAGCGGACTTCATGGCGTTGATGGCCGCTTCGCGTCCTGAGTCCTTGGCGATCTTCTGATACTGCCCGCGGCGGCTGGCCGGGATCTGCCGGATCAGGCCGAGGTAGCGGCCCTGAAGCTGGCGAGAAGCCAACTGCTCCGGCGTAATGCGGGCGCGGCGGCGGCGCTTGACCGGTCCAGCTGCCGCGGCCGGCGAGGCAGCCATTAGCGGCGCAGGCGCTGCCGCTTTCTTGCCGCTTCCGGGCGGACGTCCACGACGCTTGCCGCTTCCGGGCGGACGTCCACGACGCTTGCCGGTAGTGGTACTACTTGTAGCGGCAGCCGGTGCGGCGGCGCCCGCGTGGGCACGCAGCGTCTGCAGACGGGACTCGAGATCGCTGATCTCGCGATGCATATCGCTGACGTAGCGGTTCACTTCACCGACGGAAATCCTACGATCGGCGATCAGGCAATCCAACACGTAGGATGCCTGTCCAGCGGACAACTGAGGGGCAGGGACAATCAGTCTGGGTCTTGGCACGTTATTCACTCCTTCTTGTGCGTTCTGCACATCGATTTGTGCATGCTACCAGAAAATTACAACGGCGGCGCAATAAGACGTCGATAACACGCCGGACTTTCGATCCCGGCCCTGTCCGCTGGGAGCCTGCGAGGTAGAACGCTTTTGCGCCCCCTGCTGGCGGAGCCTTGGGCAACCAACGCTGCCGGCCGTGCCGGCCTAGTAGCGATAGTGATCGGATTTGTAAGGTCCCTCGACCGGCGTTCCAAGGTACTTCGACTGGTCCGCGGTCAACTTCGTCAGCTCCACGCCGAGGTGCGCGAGGTGCAGGCGGGCCACTTCCTCGTCCAGCCTTTTCGGCAGGACGTAGACCTGCTTCTGATACTCGCCTTTGTTCTGCCAGAGGGCCAACTGCGCCAGGACCTGATTGGTAAACGAGGCCGACATCACGAACGACGGATGCCCCGTTGCACACCCGAGATTCATCAGTCTCCCCTCTGCGAGAATCAGCACGCTGTGCCCGTCGGGAAAGACCCATTCGTCGTACTGGGGTTTAATGTTGACCCGCTTCACGCCCGCGTACTTCTTGAGGCCGGCCATGTCGATCTCATTGTCGAAATGACCGATGTTGCTGACGATGGCCTTGTTCTTCATCCGGGCCATATGATCGGCGGTGATGACGTTCCGGTTGCCGGTGGCGGTGACGAAGATGTCCACGCGCTCGACGACAGAATCGAGCGTCCGTACCTCGAAGCCCTCCATAGCCGCCTGCAGCGCGCAGATGGGATCGATTTCGGTGACGACGACGCGTGCTCCCTGCCCGCGCAGCGCCTGCGCGCAGCCTTTGCCCACTTCGCCGAAGCCGCAGACGAGCGCGAGCTTGCCGGCGATCATGACGTCCGTGGCCCGATTGAGGCCGTCGACGACGGAGTGGCGGCATCCGTAGATGTTGTCGAATTTCGACTTCGTCACCGAGTCATTGACGTTGATGGCCGGGAAGAGCAGATCCCCCGCTTCCATCATCTGATACAGCCTGTGAACGCCGGTGGTGGTCTCCTCGGAGACCCCTTTGAGATCGGCGGAGACGCGCGTCCAGCGCTTCGGATCGCGTTTCAATTCGGCGCGGAGAAGGTCGAGGATGACGCCCCACTCTTCCGGCTCGGCGTTCTCGTCAAACTTCGGAACGTGTCCCTTTCCTTCGAATTCGACGCCTTTGTGCACGAGCAGGGTGGCATCGCCGCCATCATCCACGATGAGGTTCGGCCCCGCCCCGTCCGGCCATTGCAGCGCCTCGGAAGTACACCACCAATACTCCTCGAGCGTCTCCCCTTTCCAGGCGAAAACGGGGATGCCCTTCGGATCGTCCGCCGTGCCGCCCGTCTCCGGACGTCCAACCACGACCGCCGCCGCCGCGTGATCCTGCGTCGAGAAGATGTTGCAACTGACCCAGCGAATATCGGCGCCGAGGATGGCCAGCGTCTCGATGAGAACCCCGGTCTGCACCGTCATGTGCAGCGACCCCATGACGCGCGCCCCCGTCAGCGGCTTCGACTTCCCATACGTCTCCCGGACAGCCATCAGCCCCGGCATCTCGTGCTCTGCCAACCGAATCTCTGCGCGCCCAAGCGTGGCCAGGCTCAGATCTTTGACTTTGAACGGCTCGCGGCCCGCGGCGCGGGCAGCATCAAATGAATGCGTAACTTCGAGTGTAGCGGTCATGCGATTATTTGCTCCTTAGAATTCGCGAGGCTCGACGTGAAAGCCGGCCCACGGTGGGAATGGGATTGTAACGCATCGGTAGTTACGGAGAAGTACTATCCGCAGATGACGCAGATGTACGCAGACAAGACCGTCCCGAATCTGTGTCCATCTACGCCATCTGCAGATGGTCTTTCGACCGTCTACGCCTATGACGCGTACCTGATCGTCTGTGCGCAGCAATCGCGCGCTCCGCTGCTCACGTTGGATCGCGGACTGGCCAGATCGGCGCGGCGCGTGGGAGTGACGGTATTGGAGGTTGCATGAAGATCTATACGTATTCGGAAGCACGTCAAAATCTCGCCACTCTTCTCGAAGAGGCCAGACGAAAGGGAGGAGTCCGCATCCGGCGGCGCGACGGAGAGAGTTTTGTTCTTCGTCCGGAACGGCCGGTGCGCTCACCATTCGACGTCCAGGGTGCGGACCTCGGTCTTGGGCGTGAGGAGATCGTCCGCGCAATCCACGAGAGTCGAAAGAAGTGAGCTGTTCGAGAGGATTACAACCAGCCCCCAGATGCGCGGGGCAGCGATTAAGACCGCTGTTGAAACGCCAGCGACTCTGACGATCCATTCCTGGTCGAGGTCACCTTTAACATCAACGTAGCCGACCATGTCGTCATTCTACGAAGCTCTGCAGCGGCTCCGTAGACGTGGACTTCTTTGAGACTGCCGCCTCCCTCCGCGGTCCGTCGATCATCCTCTGTCAACGCTGATCTGGCTACAGCCCGAGATCGGCAAGATCATCACAACCTCCGGAACGGAAGCATCGGGCGTGCGTTTCTCATCGACCCCGCATGGAGTCCTCCTCCACCACCACCCATGACTGCCGTCACATCGATGTGTAACGGAGAGCAGTTGACGCCGGCCGGGGCGATTGGTAGACTCACGTTCGCAACTGAGACTCAGTCTCAAATTATGCAACGCAAGGACGACATGACGCTACGCCGGATCATCGCCACGCTCTCGATTCCCGCGCTCGCTCTGATTGCAGCGGCGCCCGCTGCGGCGCAGGAGAACCCCTATTTCATCACCTACACCCACCACATGGAGGAGCCCGGCAGTCTCGAGGTCGCCCTCAATCCGGTCTTGGGCGTGCCGAAGGGAGGGGCGAGGCAGTTTGTGGCGTCGTCCCTCGAGCTCGAGTATGGGGTCAGTGGATGGTGGACCTCGGAGTTGTATCTCGATAGTCAGAAGACGAGCCGGGAGAACACGCTGTTCACCGGCTATCGGTTCGAGAACCGCTTCCGGCTGCTCATGAAGGAACACGCCGTCAATCCCGTCCTTTATTTCGAGTACGAGGACATCACCGGGGCAGACAAGATTTTCAAGGAAGTGGTCGGGTTCGACTCGTTCCGAGGTCTGTTGGAGCCGGCGGAGGATCTGCGGCACGAGAAGAAGCGCGAGGTCGAGGCCAAGCTGATCCTGTCCAGCAACAGGCACGGATGGAATCTCGCCGGCAATCTGATCGCCGAAAAGAATCTGAATGGCGACCCTGTCGAATTCGGCTATGCCGTCGCGGTCAGCCGCCCCCTCGCACTGGCCGCGTCTCCCCTCCCCTGCTCCCTATGCCCGGAGAATTTCACGTTAGGTGTGGAGCTTTACGGCGGCCTCGGCGAGCAGCATCAGGTCACCCTCGCGGGGACGTCGCACTACATCGCGCCATCCGTGGCGTGGAGCCTTCCCAATGGCGTGACCTTCCGGCTCAGCCCGTCGATCGGCATCAACGGCAACAGCAACCGTGCACTCATCCGATTCGGGGTGGCCTACGAGTTTCCCGTGATCGGCTCAAGGACAAAATAGCCATGAATTCCAATAAACAGATGTTGATCGCCCTCGCCTTTCTGATCGGCTCGGCCGGTTGCGCCGCCGGCCCGGCCAACACCGCCTCACCCGTCACAGGAGAACACTTCACCAATGACGTCCAGGCCGGCCGGAAGCTTTTCTCGCAGCACTGCGCCGCCTGCCATGGGGCCGATGCACAGGGGACGACGCGCGCCCCAAGCCTTCACACCCCCTCGGTACAGACGAGGAGCGACGATGCTCTCGTTCAGTTCCTGACCGACGGCGATCTCCGGAAAGGGATGCCCTCCTGGTCACGGCTCCCCGAAGAACGCCGCCTGCAATTGACGCGCTACCTCAAGTCGCTCCCGCGATGAGGAGCTCGTTCCTAGGGCGGATCACCGTGTAAGCCATGCGGACCGGTGCATGAGCGACAGGCACATGCAGCGCGTGAGCCGGGCGGCGGAACCTCCGAGCCGGATCGCGCAACCTCCGAGCCGGCGGCTGTCACGGCTGTCACGGCTGCCGGACCGCGCGGTGACGCTGCGGCAGCGCGATGTCTAAGTTGAAGAGAAGCCGGTTCGGGGAACTCGGGCCGGCGTTGCTTACCTTGTTCACCGAGGCGCTGGAAATCAAGGCCAGCGCCACGACAGCCGGGCTCGCGGACGGATGGTCCTGCAGATAAAGTGCGGCGGCGCCGGTCACGTGCGGGGTGGCCATGGACGTGCCGCTATCGATCGCTACGGCGGTATCGCTGCTGTACCAGTCCGACTCGATCTGGACTCCCGGCGCAAAAAGGTCGACGCAGCTTCCGTAATTCGCTGTCGAGGCCTTGACATCGGCGATGGTCGTCGAGCTCACGGTAATGGCATTGGCCACCCGGGCTGGCGAAATCGTGCAGGCATCCGTGGCCACGCCGTTATTCGCCGTGCCGTTGCCGGCGAGAACACAGACGGTGATGCCGTCGCCGATGGCAGCGTTGATTGCCGCATCGAAACTGACCGAGGGGGCGTCGGTGTAGATGGAGATGTTCATGACCGCGGCCTGGCCGTTCTGGTGGTCGCCGATGGCCCAGTCGATTCCCGCCACCATGTCGCTGACAAAGCCGCGATTCTGGCAGTCGAGGACACGCACCGAGACGAGGGAAACTTCCTTTGCCACCCCGTGCACCGTTCCACCGACGATTCCGGCGACATGAGACCCATGTCCATTGCAGTCGGCCGGTGGCAAGGTCGTACTGAAGTTGAACCCATTCCTCACGCGGCCGCCGAAATCGACATGCGTGGCGTTGATGCCGCTGTCGAGGATATAGGCGGTCACTCCGCGGCCCGTATTCTTATAAATGTAGGTCTGATTGAGCGGCAGGTCGCGTTGATCGATCCGGTCAAGCCCCCATCCAGGCGGCGCGGTCTGCGTAGCGAGCGGCGCAGGCTGCAACGCCGACCCGCCAGAGGCGATCGAATCCTGCTCGACATACTTGACCTTGTCCTCTTTTAAAAGGTCCAACGCCCCGGCCTCAGGGATCTCGACGACAAAACCGCGGAGTGCCCTGCCAAACTGATGGATCAACCGGCCGCGATGCTTCCTCGACAATTCCTCCGCGACGGAGCCAATGTCGTCCACGTCGTCGTTGAGCGCGACGATGTACCTTGCCGGACCGTGAGCACTGGCATTGAGGATGACTCGACGGGACGTCGCGGCCGCCGCTGGGAAGCTAAGCGTGGCCATCACCACCGCCAGGATCCAGTTTCGGTTCATTCGATATTGCATTCTCGTCCCTCCGGTGAGGCATATCAACAGTATCGCCGCACGATGGGACAGCCTCTTCCCCGCTCCGACTTCTCGGGATATAAAGCGCGGCCATGCTGAAGAACTGCATCGCCGTGCTCCTCCTCATCGCCTTCTCTGTCCTCGCTCAGGACGTGAAGACCACGCCGCAGCCGAAACCGACGATCCGGGAGCTGACGCTCGAGAACATCTTCGATCCGAAAGCGAAAGTGTCGTTCGCCGGGACGCCGCAGAGCGGGTTCCACTGGCTGGATGACAAGACCTTCGCCTGGCCGCGAACCGAGGATGGGAAGGTGATCGAGCAGGCGGTGATCGAGACCGAGACCGGCAGCAAGCGCGTCCTCTTCAACGCCGCGAAACTCGAAGCGGCGGCAACGAAGATCGCAGGCGTGTCATCGGAAGAGGCGAGCGGGTTCGCCAAACAGCGGAGCTGGAACGTCAGCCCGAACAAGAAGAGCGCCCTCTTCACCATCGGCAACGACGTCTATCTATACACGTTCGATTCCGACTCCATGACCCGGCTCACCTCCTCCCCCGGCGAGAAAGAAGAAGTGACGTTCAGCCCCGACGGGCGCTTCGTCTCGTTCGTGCGCGAGAACAACATCTACGCCGTCGATATCGCCACGCAGCGCGAGCGGCAGCTCACCACCGACGGCAACGCCAACCTTCAGAACGGTATCCTCGACTGGGTCTACCAGGAAGAGGTCTACGGGCGCGGCAACTTCCGCGCCTACTGGTGGAGCCCCGACTCCACGCGCATCGCCTATCTGCAGCTCGATGAGCGGCCGGTCAGGCACTTCGCCGTGGTCGATCACATCCCCTACCAGCAGAACGTCGAGTCCGAGCTCTATCCGAAAGCGGGCGCGCCGAATCCGATCGCCAAGCTTTTCACCGTCAGCATCACCGGCACAGCGCCGAAGGAAGTGAGCACGGAGAGCTACAGCGGCGCCGAATTTCTCATCGTCCTCGTCGACTGGTGGCTGGACAGCTCCAGGGTCGTCTATCAGATCCAGAACCGCGAGCAGACGTGGCTCGACCTCGATGCCGCCGACGTGCGCGGCGGCGGCGCGCCGAAGACGCTCTTCCGCGAGACCACGAAGGCATGGGTGGACATCACCGGCAACCCGGTCTGGCTGAAGGACGGCTCGTTCCTCTGGCTCAGCGAGCGGACCGGCTTCAAACACCTTTATCAATATGCCGCGGACGGAAAACTGATCCGGCAGATCACGAACGGGCCGTGGGAAGTGCGCACGGTGCACGGCGTCGATCCCACCAACGGCTGGATCTATTTCTCCGGCACCGAGCGCTCGGTCCTGGGCACGGACATCTACCGCGTTCACCTCGACGGCAGCGGTCTGAAACGGCTTTCCGAGGCGCCCGGCCAGCACAACGCCAACTTCAATCCGTCGTTCACGTCGTATCTCGACACCTTCTCAGACGTCTCGACGCCGCCCTCGACGTCGCTCCACCGCGGCGACGGAACGCGGGTGCGCGTGGTCGATGCGAACGAGACGCCGATGATGCGCGACCTTCACATCGCCAGGCCGGAGTTCGTGCAGGTGAAGACGCGCGACGGATTCGTCATGGAAGGGCTGATGATCAAGCCGCCGGACTTCGATCCGTCGAAGAGGTACCCGGTCTACGAGCACACCTATTCGGGTCCGCACGCGCAGCAGGTGCGCAATGCGTGGAGCGGGCAGACCTATCTGTGGCACCAGTTCCTGGCGCAGCACGGCGTGATCGTGTGGGTATGCGACAACCGCAGCGCCAGCGGCAAGGGGGCGGAGTCGGCCTGGACGTCGTACAAACGGATGGGCGAAGGGGAACTGCGCGACCTCGAGGACGGGCTGAAGTGGCTGACGTCGCAGCCGTACGTCGACGCTTCGCGCGTGGCGCTCAGCGGCTGGAGCTACGGCGGCTTCATGACGTCGTTCGCCCTGACCCACAGCACGATGTGGAGCGCCGGCCTGGCCGGCGGAACGGTCTCGGACTGGCGCGACTACGACTCGATCTACACCGAGCGGGTCATGCTGATGCCGCAGAACAACCCTGACGGTTACAAGGACACCGCCCCGCGCTGGGCAGCCAGGAACCTCCACGGCAACATCCTCCTGATGCACGGCACGATTGACGACAACGTGCACATGCAGAACACGATTCAGTTCATCTACGAGCTGGAGAAGGCGAACAAGCCATACCAGCTTCAGGTCTACCCGAAGTCGCGGCACGGCGTCGTCGATCCGGCACTGAACGCCCACATGCGCGCGGCGATGTGGAAGTTCATCGAGGAGAACCTCGGGGTGAAGTAGGGGTTCCGGGGTTGCGCGGTCTCGCGGTGCGGGGGAACTGTCATTCCGAGACCGCGAGACCCCGCAACCCCTCGTAAACGCCAGGCGCTTCGCGCGTTGCGCGTACAATCTTCCCAAATCGTCCGCATTGGGAAGAGCAGGTAAATCCATGTTCGAGTCCGCTACATCCACACCCCGCTTCAAACCTTCGTTTCCCTTCAAACTGCCGCCGCTTCGGGGAGGATTCGTTCGCTTCCTCCTTCGCATCGGCGTGCTGGTCGTGCCGCTGATTCTGATGCGGGCGTGCCTCATCGCGTACGTGCCGCTCGATCAGATCGGACTGCGGCAGGTGTCGTTTGGGATGAACAAGGGCTTGCAGAAAGATCTCGTACAGCCTGGCTACCGGCGAGCCATCAGCGGATACGAGACCATCCGCACATTTCCGCGCAACGTTCAGGCGGTCGAGTTCACCAACGATGAAGCCGAGCGGGGCGCCGACCATCGCACCGTGGCGGCCATCAACGTCCCGACCGTCGATGGATACCCGGTGGCCGTCGACGTCACCGTCCTCTATCGCATCGCCGATCCGTTCCTGGTCGTCTCGAAGTTCGGCTTCGGCCGCGGCTACGAGGACAACGTAGTGATGCGCTTTACCGATCCTGCCGTCAAGCAGCACCTCGGCGAGCTTCGCGCGGAAGAGTTCTACCGCGACCAGCGCATCGCCAAGGTGCACGACCTCAAGAAGGAGCTGGCCGACAAGTTTCACCAGAACGGCCTGGAGCTGGCGGACGTGCTGATCCGGCAGTACGACTACCCCGACACCTTCCAGCAGCTCACCGAGCAGAAAAAGATTCAGGACCAGTCGGTGTTGACCAACCGCGCTCTGACCAAGCAGGCCGAGGTCGATACGCGGCTCAAACAGACCGCGGCCGAGGGACAGAACTCGATCAACGTGCGCAGCGCGGAGTTTCAGGCGCAGATCACGGGGCTGAACGCACAGAAAGACTTCTATGAGCGCTCCAAACACGCCGAAGCCGATCTTCTCGTCAAGAGCGCGGAGGCGCAGGGAACGGAAGAGATCAACCGGGCTATGGAAGGAGCGGGCTCCGACAAGCTGCTGCGGTTGCGCAAAGGATTGGCCATCCTCAACGGCATCAAGGGCCCGATCTACATCAGCGAAGACCCGACCGATATCGGGAAGCTGACCGGGTCAGGGAAGCACTGAGGCGAATGATGAAACGACTGTTTGCATTACTCGCCACCCTTCCCCTCCTCGCGGCCTGCACGCCGCATACGACGCAGGCCACCCAGGTCGGCGTCCGCTTCAATAAGATCACCGGGGCAACGGAGACCTCCGATCCGGGCGCGACGTACTTCTTCGCCCCGATCATCAACGACTGGACCACGTACGATACGTCGACGCAGAACCTGGTGATGTCGGCCAAAGCGGCCGAGGGCGACCGCAAGGAGAAAGACGACCTGCGGTTCAAGACGCGCGACGGCAACGACATCGAGACGGACGTCACCATCCGCTGGCGGATCGATCCGAACAAGGCGGCATACATCTGGCGCACCGTCGCGCCGGATACGGTGGCGCTTAAGGAGCGCCTGGTGCGTCCGCTGGCGCGCGCGTACGTGCGCGACGTCCTCAACCGGCTCGATTCCGAGGAGTACTACAACCCTGACCTGCGATTCGCGGCGGCGAGCGATGCCACGAAAGTCATGGCCGTCCAACTGAAGCCCTACGGCGTCATCGTGGAGCAGGTCATCCTCGGCGATTTCGCCTTCAAGCCCGACTACCAGAACCTCATCAACAAGCGTAAGGAAGCGGAGAAGCAGGCCGAGAAGCTGGAGTCGCAGATCCTGGCGACCCTGGAATCGAACAAGGCGAACGTGCAGCAGAAAGTGGCCGAACTGACCGAGCAGCTCACGCGCGCGCAGGGCGATTTCGAACAGGCCAAGCGCGCCGCCGACGCGTACGTCGTGCGCAAGCAGCAGGATGCGCAGGCCACTCTGTCGGAGAAGAGCGCCGTGGCGCAGGGGATCAAGAAGGAGCGCGCCGCGCTCAACGGAAGCGCCGGCGACGCGTATGTTTCGCTCCAGTTGATCGACGCGCTGCAGAAGAAGGAGATCCGCCAGATTCCGAAGCTGCCGAATGGCAACGTCATCATCGACGGCAACAAGCTGCTCGAGCAGCTCGGCGTGATTCAGTATCAGCAGCAGAAGGCGCCGCCGGAGCAATGATGCTGAATATCGCCGGTTCCGAGTACGACTACGCCCAGGTCGTCTATGTAGTACTCCAGGAGTGCGAGCATCGCCGCCGCAGCTTCGAGGAGGAGTCGTTCGAGGCCGAGGTCCGCGCCTGCGCGGCGGAGAAGCTGGCTGAGATCAAAGCGGTCTACGACGAGTCCGGCGGGTCTGCTGTTTACTGGGAAGCACTCGAAAAAGAGGTGGACGAGGTGGTGTTGCCGCAGTACATCGAGGCGGCGGGCTCGATCACGGAGCAGGAGCGAAACAGCTTCGGCATCTGGCGCGGCGGTGACCTCGGCGCACGTTTCGCCTTCGCCCTGGCCGGTCTCTTTATCGGCGGCATCATCGTCAAGCTGCCGTTCATCCCCATCTACGAAGACATGTTCGCCTTCGCCCTGACCGCGGCCGGATTCCTCTACCCCGACATCAAGCGCTTCATGCACGAGCGCCGCTACATGAAGGTCCTGAACCGTATCGTCGCCGAATGCGCCCGCTACCAGGAAAACGCCCGCCTGCATTACATGACCACGCAGGACATCAAGAAAGCGTTCGAGCCGGGGGATACGCGGAGGTTGCCGCCGTGAGAGCAAGATGGGCTGTCGGTTATCGGTTATCGGTTGTCGGTTATCGGTTGTCGGTTGTCGGACGAAGAGGAGCCGCACTGCAAAACTGACAACCGATAACCGATAACCGATAACCGATAACCGACAGCCTCAACTCCTTGCCATCCCTCCTCTGTTACATAACCCACAACGCCCGCGGGGAACGGATCGGCTCTGCGCTATCCTCCGTCGCGCAAACGAAGGAGACTTGATGCGGAAATACATCGTTGTCATCGCCATCCTCGCCGCTGTTTCGGTGCGTGCGGAACAGAAAAACGTGCAGTTACTGACCAACCTTTCCGACTGGCAGATCGGCGGAGTAATGGACAATTTCACGGCCTCGCTCGGCGTTCATTGCGACTTCTGCCATGTTCGCAACGAGCAGACGAAGGCGTGGGACTTCCCCAACGACGCCAAGCAGGAAAAGAAAACCGCGCGGGAGATGATCCGCCTCGTCCTCGACGTCAACGAGAAGAACTTCCACGGTCACACCGTGGTCGGCTGCTACACCTGCCACCTCGGCAAGGAGAGTCCGTCGCTGGCGGTGGCCCTGCCGGTGCCGCCGATTCCTCCGTCGAAACCGGAAGGCGCCGAAGAGGCGGAGCGCAAGAGCTATCCAGCGGCGAAGGACGTCGTCGCGAAATACGTCACCGCAATCGGTGGCGAGGAGGCAGCGAAGAAACTCGCCACCTCCGCGATGACGGCTAAGGCGACGCGCATCGGCGGCAACGGCCAGTCGATGCCGATGGAGGTCTACCGCTCCGGCGGCAACGTGATGATGCGCGGTACGCCGGCAGAAGGTCCGGCGATGGCGCAGATGTATGGGCCGGAAGGCGGCTGGATGACCAGCCGTCAGGGTGTCCACACGCTGAGCGCCTCGGACGCCGCGCAGGGCATGATGGCCGCGCGTGCTTACGAACCGTTCTCCGGATCGCTTTCCGACAAGGCTCGCGTCGTAGGCAAACAGACAATCGACGGACATGAAACGTGGGTGGTCGGCGCCCCGATCGACGACCACACCCGGCAGCGCCTCTTTTTCGACGCCACCACAGGCCTCGTGCTGCGGCGCGTCATCACGATGGACAGTCCCGTCGGCCGCATTCCGACCCAAACGGACTATGGGGATTATCGCGACGTGGCCGGAGTCAAGGTTCCGTTCACGGTCCGGGTGGCCACCGTCAACGGCGGCCAAAGCTCGACGCGGAAGTACACGTCGATCGAGTTGGGGGCACCAGTGGACGAGAAGATTTTCGCGGCGCCGCCGGCAGCATCAAAGTAGAGCTTCTTCCGGGGAGTAGGGGGTGGGGGTGGGAGATGAGAAACATGATTCGAATACAATGGATCTCCCACCCTCACCCACCCCTACTCCCCACTCCCCGCCCGCAAACCCGTAGAATGAGCGGAATGAGGGGCGGGCATATCAACCGGGTGAAGCGCCACGTGCTACGGCAAGCGGTGGCGGACAACCTCGACACGATTCGAGGATTGCCACCTCGCGCTCTTCGGTCCCGAAGCCGTTTCGTACGTCTTTTCCTGCGCCGCGCACCGCTGGTCATCATCCCGCTGATTCTGGCTGGTTTCGCCTTCATCAGCAGTACCGGTGTCACGCGTCATGCGAACGCGGTAACCGCACCGGCGACGCCGAAGTCGCCACACATCCGCGTGACTCAGGCGTCGGTAACGCCAATGATGATCACGGACACGCTGGAGCCGGTCAGCGCGTCGGCGTTTCCCCTCTCCGTCCACCGCGTGGTCCTCGATGCCGGCCATGGCGGCACCGATCCGGGAGCGTCGTCGATCTCGAACGTCAGCGAGAAAGAGATCACGCTCGACATCGAGAAGCGGCTCGCCGCGCTCTTGCGCAAGAACGGCTTCGAGGTCGTTGCCACACGCGACGATGACCGGCTCATCCCGTTGCGCGAGCGCGCCCGGCTTGCCAACGGCTCGTCATCAGACATCTTCGTATCGATTCATGTGAACTCGATCCCGCATCCGAGCAATCACGGAGTAGAGACGTACTACCTCGGCCCGACGAACGATCCGACGCTCACACAACTGGCCGCGGCGGAGAACCGGACATCCGGCTACGCGCTGGCCGACCTTCGCAAACTGCTCGACCGAGTCTATGCCGACGTCCGCCGCGATGAGTCCCAGCGCCTGGCCAATGCGGTCCAGCTCCAGATGTTCAGCGGACTGCGCGGCGTCGATCCGGGCCTCGAAAACTGGGGCGTCAGACGCGCGCCGTTCATCGTGCTGGTGGCCACGGAGATGCCGGCCATCCTCGCCGAGGTTGGGTGTCTGTCGAATGAACGCGAGGCGGAGATGCTGCGCAGCGGCGCATACCGCGAACAGATTGCCCAGGCGCTTTTCCACGGAATCCATGCATACGCAAGCGCCAACGACGCGCCGCAGAAGAAAGGAACCTAATGTCTACTGAACCCGAGATCCTCCACGTCGGGATCGACCTCGGCACTTCTCGCAGCGCGATCTCCGCGTCGAACGGCGAGCGTTTCGTCGTCGACAGCTTCGTCGGCTGGCCGGCCGACATGGTGGCGAAGAAAGTCCTCAAGCGCGACGTCCTCATCGGCCACGAAGCGGTCACCAACCGGACCATGCTCGACCTTCATCGCCCGCTCGAGCGCGGCCTGTTGAAGGAAGGCTCGGACATCGGCGTCAGCTCCAACGGAAAGATCGAGAGCTCCAGTGTGCGGGCCGTGGTCGGGGTCCCCGCCGCGGCGCTGCGCACGAACAAGCAGTATCTCCGCAACTCGATGAAGGGGATCGTCGACAGCCTGATGATCGTGAGCGAGCCGTTCGCGGTCGCCTACGGCCTGAACGCGCTCCTGCACACGATGATCATCGACATCGGCGCCGGCACCACCGACTTCTGTGTGATGAAAGGCCGCTATCCCGGCGAAGAGGATCAACGGACACTGACCATCGCCGGCGACTCGCTCGATACGCAGCTTCTGAAGCTGATCGAGGAGCGTTATCCGCAGGCGAATGTGACGATCTTCATGGTGCGGGAGTGGAAGGAGAAGCACAGCTTCGTCGGCGATCCGCCGAAACGTGTACTGGTCACGGCGCCGGTCAAGGGAGTACCGACGGAGCTCGACATCACGAATGAGATGAAGGCGGCCTGCGAGACGCTGCTCCCGCCGACGGTCGAGACCATGCTCGATCTTCTTTCGCGCGTCGAGCCGGAGTTCCAGGAGCGCGTTCGAGGTAACATCATCCTCTCCGGCGGCGGCGGCCTCATTCGCAATCTGGCTCAGGCGCTGGAAGATGCCCTCAAGCAGGTCGGCGGCGGCAAGGTCACGCACATGCAGGACCCCGTCTTCGTCGGCTCCGACGGCGGCCTGGCACTGGCGCTCGATGCGCCGGACGAGGATTGGGAGAAGCTGACGGCGTAGACAAGGGCGTCATCCGAAGATGACGAAGATTAGACGCAGATTACGACGGCCCTATCTGCGTCTAATCTGCGTCATCTGCGGATGAGCCTTCTGAGAGTTGAAGCAGCGCGTTGACCGTGTTCCAGTTCCGCGCGGTCACATTCACGCCGAGCTTTTTCTCGGTCAGTGCGTTGGAGAGTTTCGAGCCGGCGATGCCGTCGGGGAGATAGAGGTACAGCTCACGAGCGCCGATGTGAAGCTCCTCCGAGTCGACCTTCAGTTTCGATAGAAGTGCTCTCGCTTCTTTCCCGATCTCGCCGCCGAGGAATGCCACCAGGAGGGCTCTTGGATCCCGTTGCGGCCCGGTCGTAAACGGATTCGCGGCGATGACTCCTCGCATCTCGCTTGCGGTTCGCAGGATCACCTTCGCTTCGAACCCGGTCGCTTTGCGGATGCCATCCTCGATCCGTTTGGCGAGCACGCCGCGATCGAGGCTGCTTCGAAAGACGACGTTCCCACTCTGGAGGTACGTCTTCGCGCCGGTGACGCCGATCGCCTCACACAGCGCCCGCAGCGCGTCCATCTTCAGCAGCTTATTGCCGCCGACGTTGACGCCGCGAATCAGGCAGATGAACGACTGGACGCTCGGCATTCGAACATTATGCAGCTCAAGCCCGCAGCGCTTCGACCGGCTGCATCCTCGACGCGCTGATCGACGGATAGAGACCGGCCAGCAATCCCATCGAAACGGCGAAGCCGCTGGCGACGGAGAGGCCGAAGAACGATACAGGCAGGCCGCCCGGGAAGAAGCCGGAGATGAGTTTCACGAAGCCGATGCCGAGGGCTACGCCGATGGTGGCACCGACGGCGGAGAGCGTGACCGCCTCAATCAGAAACTGCATGAAGATCTCGCCGTCGCCGGCGCCGATGGCCTTGCGCAGGCCGATCTCGAAGAGGCGCTCGGAGATGGAGATCTTCAGCACCGAGAAGATGCCCACCCCGCCGATCAGGAGCGAAATTCCGGCGATCGAGAAGAAGACGATGCGCCAGTTGCGCAGGATCCGGACGATGTTCCCGCGCTCCTTGAGGATCTCTTTGCCGGCGTTCTCGACGTGCACGTCGTGGATATTGCTGTGCGCGTGCGCCACGATCCCCGCCGCCTCATCCTCGGCATCGATACTCTTCTCCGGATCGTCGGTTTTGGCGATCATGTAGGAGATGGCGTTCGCGCGGCCGAACATGTCCTGATAGACCGTGAACGGGATGTACGCGCCGCCGGTCTCTTTGCGCATGTCGTCGTCGTTCACGAACTCCATGTTGAACTTCGTACCGACGCCGATCACGGTGAGTCGCCGCCCGCCGATGCTGACCTGCTGGCCGACGGCGTTATCGCCGCCGAAGAGCTGCTCTTTCAACTTGAAGCCGAGCACGCAGACCGGCTTCTTGGCCTCGACGTCGCTCTCGCCGACGAAGCGGCCGGCGATGGTCTTGCGGCCCTTGATGGCCACGAACTCGGGAGTGATGCCATAGACGTTGATGCGGCGCGTGACGCGGCCGGCGGTGACGACGGCGCGCGACTCGCCGACAGGACCGACGGAGCTGATCAGAATGCTCCCCTCGAAATACTTCTGATCCTCGACGCGGAGTCCATGGGAGAGATATGCCTTGGCGCGCTCCATCGGGTCGGTCGGCGTGCGCTGCGAGAGGACGAGAACACCGTCCATGCCGAGGTCCTCGACACCCTGCCACACGCCGTGCTCCACGCCGTCGAGCACCGACATCACCACGACGATGGCCAGCGTCCCGAGGATGACGCCGATGAGCGTGAAGAACGAACGGAGTGGATGTCCTTTCACTTCCTCGAGGCTGGTGCGGACGGATTCGAGCAGTTGCATGACTTACTCCGCCCTCAGCGCTTCGATGGGGTTCAAACGGGACGCGCGGATTGCCGGGTACATGCCAAAGACCAGGCCCGTGCCGGCGGCGAAGACGATGGCCCATACCGCGGTGCTGACCGTAATCACCGCCGGATCGCGCGTCAGGGCGGCGATGCCGTCGGTGAAGAACTTGCCGACGACGATGCCGAGGAACCCGCCCACCACCGAAACGAGGACGGTCTCGGAAAGGAACTGGAAGAAGATCTGCGACGGCGAGGCGCCGACAGCCTTGCGCGTTCCCACTTCGCGCACTCGCTCGTTGAACGACGCCAGTTGGATGTTCATCACCACGATGCCGCCGACGAGGAGCGAGATGATCCCGCAGATCATGAACGTCATGTCGTACATCTGGTTGTTTTGTTCGTTGCGCTTGAGGTTGGCCACACGTGAGAAGACGTTGAAGTCCTTCGTACCGTGCTCGCGGAGGAGAATGCCCTTGATCTCATCGACCGCTTCCTGATTGCGCTTCACGTCCTTCATGCGGACGTGCATGAAGGAGACCTTCCCCCGCTCGAGGGTGTCGCCTTTGCGTGTAACGAAGGTGGTGAAGGGAATGTAGATCTGGCGGTTCATCCAGCGCATGACGTTGCGCTTGTGGTCGAAGCTGAAGTACTTCTCTTCCATGACGCCGACGACGAGGTAGCCGGTACCGTTGATGGTCAGCGTCTTCCCGATCGGATCGTCGCTCCCGAAGAACTCCTGGGCGCGCTCGGTGCCGAGGACGACGACGCGCGCGGCGGTGGCCAGGTCGTTGTCGGTGATGAAGCGGCCAGCGCCGGAGTGGAAGTCGTTCATCGGCGAATAGGCCGGCGTGACGCCCATGATGCTGCGCGGCTTCTCGATGTCGCGGTACCGAAGGGTCATGTTCTCGTTGGCGACCGGCGAAACGAGATCGATCTCTTTCGCATCGCGCTTGAGAACGAGGGCATCGTGGTAGGTCAGGCCCTTCGAGGCCAGTGCCTTCGCGTCGAGAGTCACTTTTCCGGTCGGCTTGTCGGAGACCCAGATTTTCTGGATGCCGCCGGAGACGCGGTAGTACTCCATGGCCGCCGACTTGCCGGCCACGGAGAGCGAGAAGGTGGCCACGATCGACCCTGCGCCGAGGATGATGCCGACGAGCTGCAGCATCGTGCGGCCGAAGTGGTCCTTGATGTCGCGGATGCCGTCGATGATGGATTCGAAGAGGATCATTGCTTGCTCGCTGCGCTCGGTTGTCGGTTATCGGTTATCGGTGTCAGAGGATCGGGTGACAACGCGCGCAGCGCAATCAACCGACAACCGACAACGCGGCAACGCCGCTATTCGTTCACGATCTCCCCATCGACCAACGTGATCCTTCGCTGCGTGCGGGCGGCGATCGCTGGGTCATGTGTAACCAGGACGATGGTCTCGCCGTGGCCGGCCAGCTCCTCGAAGATGTTGATGATGTCGGAGCCGGTCTTCTGGTCAAGATTGCCCGTCGGCTCGTCGGCCAGGATAAGGGACGGGGTATTGACCAGCGCCCGGGCGATGGCGACGCGCTGGCGCTGCCCGCCGGAGAGCTCGTTGGGACGATGCTTGGCCCGCTTCTCCAGACCAACGCGCTGGAGCGCTTTGAAGGCACCCTCGCGCCGCTCTTCGCGCCCGATGCCGGCGTACAACAGCGGCAGCTCCACATTCTTGAGGATCGACGCGCGGGGCAAAAGGTTGAAGGTCTGGAAGACGAATCCGATCTTCTGATTGCGGACGCGGGCCAGAGCGCGCGCCGTCATCTCGGCGACATCTTCACCGTCGAGCCAGTACTTGCCGGTGGTCGGCGTGTCGAGGCATCCGAGGATGTGCATCAGCGTCGACTTGCCGGAGCCGGACGGCCCGATGATGGCCACGAACTCGCCCTTCTCGATGGCCACGTCCACCCCGCGCAACGCCTGCACCGCGTTCTCGCCGGAGTCGTAGGTCTTGGAGATATCGTCGAGCTGGATGAGAGCCTTCGTGGCCGGCTCGGGTTGCTCGTATTGAAGTAATGCGCTCATCTTGGCTCGCTTCGCTCACGTTGTCGGTTGTCGGTTGTCGGTTGGGGTTGCAGGGTTGCTGAGTTGCTGAGTTGCTGGGTTGCTCTACTCAGCAACCATGCAACTCAGCAACCGAGCAACCCAACAACCGACAACGCGCCGCAGGCGCCATTAATCGTCGTTTTCGTCCTTCTTCTTGTCTGCCGGCAGCGTCGGATCTTCGAGGGCCACTTCTTCCCCTGTCTTGAGACCCTTCACCACTTCGACGCGGGCGTTGTCGGAGAGGCCGGTAACGATCGTCCGCTTTTCGAAGAATTGCTTCCAGCCGTCCTTGTCCGGCGCCACACCCTCTTTCTTCACGGACTTCGTCGGGACGGTGTTGGGATCGAGGTTCTTCTTGACGAAGACCAGCTCCACGCCATCGCGTTGGAAGACCGACTCGACGGGAACGGTGAGCACTTTGTCCTTCCGCTCGCCGTTGACTTCGATGTTGGCGGTCATACCGGAGCGCAGCTCGCGGCCCTGCGCGTCGAGACGGATCTCGACGTCGAACACGCGCACCTTGTCGTCGATGCGCACGGCCGGGGCGATGCGGTCGATGCGTCCGGCGAAGGCGATCTTGGAGTAGGCATCGAGCGTGACCTTGACCGGCATGCCGACCCGGATCTTGCCGATGTCGACTTCGTTCACACCGGCTTTGACGATCATCTTGGAGACGTCGGCCACGCTGAAGAGCACCGTCCCGGCGTTGAACGACGAGACGCCGCTGGTGATCGTGTCGCCGATCTCGACGTTCTTTGTCAGCAGAACCCCGTCCATCGGCGAGACGACGTTGGAGCCCTGAAACTTGTTGGCGGCCTGGGCGATGGGGATGCCGCTCCGCTCGACGATGTTGTACTTCTCTTCCGTTTTCTCGTACTCCTGCCTCGCGGCAAGGTACTCGGCCTCGGAATCACGGTTCTGTTTGCCGGCCAGGAGCCCGGATTCAAAGAGGCTGTGATCCGATTCGTAGTTCTTCTTGGCCTGGTCGTAGCGGATCTTCGATGCCGTCAGGGCGTTCTTGACGTCGGCGATCGACTGGGCCTGGTTGAGGTCGGGCTCGATGCGCGCCAGCATCTCGCCGCGCTTCACCGAATCGCCGTCACGATGAAAGATCTCGGTGACTTTCCCCGAGACGACGCTCTTGACGTCGACCTTGACCTCGGGCTGCACATTGCCGACCTCGGTGACCTTGACCTGGATGTCCGCGACCTCGGCCTTCCCCACCTTGACCGGCAGCTTCACTTCCTGCTTCTTCCCGGCCGCCTTCATCGCCACGAGGGTGACAATGATGGCCACCACCAGGACGATGACCGACCAAACCGCAACTTTCTTCTTCCGCTTGCCGCTCATAGAACGCTCCTCGAACTCGTTGCTGCCAGCATTAACGTTCGAGAAAGCCGAAGGTTTCAGGATGTGACGGCATTGGGAGTGAGCCGCGAAGGCGAAGGATCAATCCGCAGATGACGCAGATGAACGCAGATAAGACACTTCAAATCTGCGTCCATCTGTGTCATCTGCGGATGGTCGTTCGAGTGGAAACCGACGCACTCAAAAATATTTGAGCGTCAACTCAATCAGCTTCTTCTTGAAATTCGTGTACGGCGGGTAGAGAAGCTGGATGGCGCTGAATCGCGTCGGTTGCTCCAGTACGCCGCGGGCGTTGGAGAAGGCTTCGAAGCCGAAGACGCCGTGGGCTTTGCCGACGCCGCTCTCCCCCACTCCGCCGAACGGGAGATTCAACTGGTAGAACTGGATGAGCGTGTCGTTGACCGCGGTGCCACCCGCCGTGGTGCGGCGGATGACTTCGTCGATGACCTTGCGGCTGCGGCTGAAGAGGTAGAGAACGAGAGGCTTCTCCCGCGCGGCGATCACGCGGAACGCATCCTCGATCGTCTTGTACGTCATCATCGGTAGCAGCGGTCCGAAGATCTCCTGCTGCATGATGGGAGACTCGGGATTCACGTTCGTGAGGACGGCCGGTGCGATGGCGCGCTGGTCGAATTGGCCGCCGGCGACAACCTCCGCACCGCCGGCAACGGCATCGTCGAAGAGACGTTTGACGCGCGCGGCATGACGGTCGTTGACGATCACGCCGGTCTCGGGAGCGATCGCGGCGCGAAGCTTTTCGACGAACGGATCGCGAATGGCCTCGTCGACGAGCAGGTAATCGGGCGCGATGCAGATCTGACCGGAATTGAGAAACTTGCCCCAGGCGATTTTCTTCGCCGCTTCGTCGAGATTGGCGGTGCGGTCGACGATGACCGGCGACTTTCCACCCAGTTCGAGCGTCACCGGCGTCAGATGTTCCGCGGCGGCTTTCATGACCACGCGGCCGACCGCCGGGCTACCGGTGAAGAAGATGTGGTCCCACTTTTTCCGCAGCAGCGCCTCGGCCACTCCGGCATCGCCTTCGACGACGGCGACTTCGTTCTCATCGAACAGCTCGCCGAGAATCTGCTTCATGCACGCGCTCGTGTGCGGCGTCATCTCCGACGGCTTGATGGTCACGCAGTTCCCCGCGGCGATCGCGGAAACGAGCGGCCCCAGGGTGAGGTTCACCGGGAAGTTCCACGGCGAGATGATCAGAACGACGCCTTTTGCCTCATAGACGATGCGCGATCGTGACCCGAGCAGCGCCAGCGGCGTGGCCACTCTGCGCGGCCGCATCCACCGGCGCAGGTGGCGGATGGCGTGCCTGGCCTCGCTGACCACCGGATAGATCTCCGACATGTCGACCTCCGGGGCCGGCTTCTCGTAGTCGGCGAGAAGCGCGGCCTGAAGGTCGGCGCGATGGGCGAACATCGCGGCGTGAAGGCGGCGAAGCTTGTCGATCCGCTGGTCTGCCGAGCCCGCGGCCACGGCGTCGCGGTTCTCCCGCTGCTTCGCGTAGATGCGCTCGATCTCCTCCGAGGCGGACGCAAGAGCAAAGCGAGGATCGATACTCACCACGGACCGCAGTCTATCCGATTGCTCCGGCTCGCCGCCTAGGAGTCTGCGGGGCAGAACGATAGAGCGAAGGTGGTGGCCGAGCCTTGGGCAACCAGCGCAGCCGGCCGTGCCGGCTTACGGAAAGTCAATCTCGGCGATGTCGGTGAACTTCACGTACCTGTAAAGCCCGGTCGATTTCTCGCGTCCGACAAAAACGACGTCCGTGCCGTGGCAACTGTCCCTGAAGAAGACAGGAGTGGTCGTGCCCGATTTCAGCTCCGCGCTCGCGGTGAGCAGAGACCCTTCGCAGCAGGACGCCAGCGTCGTCGGCGTCGCCGGACCGATGATTTTCCGGAGTTCGGTCTTGCTCGGCGTGAATTCAGAGCCATCCGGCTTGCAGAAGTTTCCGTTGTCGTTGGTGACGTAACTGCTGAAGGGCATGGCGTACGCGAACTGTGCGGTCCCGATGTCGACAACGTAGGCCGTACCGGTCGTGGTCCTCATCGTGACGGACGGCAGCCCCGTTAGTGCGAAGTCAACCTTGGTCCCGATCTGCGCCGTCACGGCCTTTTGGAACGGAAGGAACCCGGGATGCAGGATACTCACCGTAACCGGCGAACCGGTCGGAAGGTTCAGGGTGAATTCGCCATTCGCGTTCGTGTGCGCCGTCTGCTCGCCGTAGGACGCCGTCGCCAGTTGGACAGGCAGCCCGTTGGAGACATCCTTCACGACACCGGTGACCGGAATGGCCGGACCGGCCACAGGCGGGGCCACCGCGCGCCGGCGGCTTTGCGAGGTTTGGGCCGCGCAGGCCGAGGAAGCGATCAGAACGCCGATCGCGAGCACGCAGGTGCTGCCGGTAAAACGGGAAACATGAGTCATGAACAGATCTCCTTTGTTTGATCGCACCGCGAGCTCGCGGCTTCAGGCATGGTAGCCGAACGGTATACGAACGGGCACCGCAAAACGTCTCATATACTGCGCCTCCGGCGCGTTGTCGGTTGTCAGTTATCGGTGGTCAGCGGCCGGGCTCGGCTGCCCTTCCACACGGCGTCACGCCGCAGACAACTGACAACCGATAACCGACAACGCGGCGAAGCCGCATCCCATGCACCTCTTCGATCCATACTCGATCCGCGAAGTCACATTCCGCAACCGCGTCTTCGTCTCGCCGATGTGTCAGTACTCGAGCGACGACGGGATGCCAAACGATTGGCATTTCGTCCACCTCGGCAGCCGNNNATGGTCGAGGCCAGCGGTGTCTCCCCCGCCGGCCGCATTACCGCCTGGGACAGCGGCTTCTGGTCCGAGGAGCATGCGGCCGCATTCCGCCGGATTGCCGAGTTCGTCGAGGCGCGCGGCGCGGTCTGCGGTATTCAGCTTGCGCACGCGGGACGGAAAGCTTCGACCGACGCCCCATGGCGCGGCGGACACGTCATCCGCGACGGCCCGAGCTCCTGGAAGCCTGTCGCCCCCAGCCCGATACCGTTTCGCGACGGCGATCCCGCGCCGCGGGAACTGACCGTTGGCGGAATCGACGAGATCGTCGAGCAATTCGTCCGATCGACGCGGCTCGCTTACAGCGCGGGATTCCGCGTCGTCGAGCTGCACATGGCACACGGCTATCTGCTGCACGAATTCCTCTCCACGCTCAGCAACGAGCGTACGGACGACTACGGCGGGTCGCTGGAGAACCGGATGCGCTTTCCGCTCCGTGTGGCGGAGTGCGTGCGGCAGGCATGGCCCGATGAGCTCCCACTCTTCGTGCGCATTTCTGCCTCCGATTGGGCCGCCGGCGGATGGGATCTGCCGCAATCGATCGAATTCGCGAAACGCCTCGGCGCACTCGGCGTAGACCTCATCGACTGCTCCAGCGGCGGCGCTGTGCTGGGAGCGAAAGTCGAGCTCGGGCCCGGCTATCAGGTGCCGTTCGCGCGGGCCATCCGCGCCGAGGCAGGGATTGCCACCTGCGCCGTCGGGCTGATCACGGAGGCGAGGCAGGCCGACGACATCATCAGCAGCGGCTCCGCCGACGCCGTCCTGCTGGCGCGGGAACTGCTGCGTGATCCCTACTGGCCTCTTCACGCCGCGAAAGCCCTTGGCGTCGACGTGTCTTGGCCGGAGCAATACCAGAGAGCGAAAACGTAAAATCCGGGCATCGGGGATTAAGGAGCACCATGACAACAGAAACTCTCAACGCATCCCAAAGCGGGACGTTTCTCCTCGGCGGCGACATCCCCGTCCACCGCCTCGGATTCGGCGCGATGCGCATCACAGGCAACGGCGTCTGGGGGCCACCAAAGGATCACGAAGAATCGCTTGCCGTCCTCCGCCGCGCCGTCGAGCTCGGCGTCAATCTCATCGACACCGCGGAGTCTTATGGGCCGCACGTCAGCGAAGAGCTGATCGCTGAAGCGCTTCATCCGTATCCGAAGGGTCTCGTCATCGCCACGAAAGGCGGTCTCGAGCGCACCGGTCCGAATCAGTGGCCGGTCAACGGCCGGCCGGAGCGGCTGCGGAAAGGACTCGAAGGTAGCCTGCGCCGGCTGCGGCTGGAGCGCATCGATCTATGGCAACTGCATCGGATCGATCCGGACGTCCCGGAAGACGATCAGTTCGGGACCATCCGCGAGTTTCAGCGTGAAGGCAAAATCCTTCACGCCGGCTTGTCCGAGGTGACCGTCGAGCAGATCGAGCGGGCCCGCAAATTCTTCGACGTCGTGTCGGTTCAGAACCGTTACAACCTCGCCGACCGCGAATGGGAAACGGTTCTCGACTACTGCGACCGCGAGAACATCGGCTTCATCC
>WNFG01000677.1_pt1 | contig 38656 bp, 29 predicted proteins | sample 5400431 | NCBI WGS metagenome assembly WNFG01 (sample SAMN13153346, study PRJNA577476) | soil metagenome | isolation source: 120 cm saprolite under Douglas fir tree site 2 hole 3 replicate 2 | place: USA:California | collected 2015-04-18
CTGAACTGGATCGAGAAAAAAGAATTGAAGAAAATGGGGCGCTTCATCCAGATCGCTCTCGCAGGCGCGGATTTTGCCGTCAAAATGTCGGGTTGGTCGAAGGAAACCGAGACGGACTTGGACGAAGTCGGCGTTTACGTCTCCTCAGGCATCGGTGGATTCGACATTATCGAACGCGAGCACTGGAAGCTAGTGCAGGGCGGCCCGGGCAAGATCTCTCCATTTTTCATACCTTCCGCGATTGTGAACCTGGCTTCGGGAAATATTTCGATTCGTTACGGCGCGCGCGGGCCCAATTCGGCCACCGCCACGGCGTGCTCCGCTTCGGCGCATGCCATCGGCGATTCGTTCAAGATTATCGAGCGCGGCGCGGCCGAGATGATGATTTGCGGCGGCACGGAAGCGACCATCACGCCGATGGGCGTGGGCGGATTTGCCGCCATGCGCGCTCTATCCACCCGCAATGACGATCCGGCGCACGCCAGCCGGCCATTCGACGCTAACCGCGACGGATTTGTGGTCGGCGAGGGCGCGGGGATCGTGATTTTGGAATCGCTCGAGCACGCACAGAAGCGCAACGCTCCGATCCTGGCGGAGATCGTCGGGTACGGCATGTCCGGCGACGCGTATCACATCACGCAGCCCGCGGAAAACGGCGATGGCGCGTTTCGCGTGATGAGAGCCGCTTTGAAGGACGCGAAGCTCGACGCAAGTACGATTGGCTATTTGAACGCTCACGGAACGTCCACCCCGATTGGCGATGCGATCGAAACAACAGCCATCAAGCGCCTCTTTGGCGAGCGCGCCAAGCAAGTTCCCGTAAGCTCCACGAAATCCATGACCGGACATTTGCTGGGGGGCGCCGGTGGTTTGGAAGCAGGAATTAGCGTGCTGGCCCTGCGCGACCAGATTTTGCCGCCGACCATCAATTATGAAACTCCCGATCCTGCTTGTGATTTGGACTATGTGCCGAACCACGCGCGAAAAGCTTCGGTCGAGTACGCGCTCTCGAATTCGTTTGGCTTTGGCGGCACCAACGCCGCGCTGATTTTCAAGCGCTGGTCCGGCAAATAGTTTCCCTTCCGTGCGCCGCAATTAGGTTTTAGTTTCAGTAGAAGGAAAAATCTCGTGAAAATTATCGTGTGTATCAAGCAGGTTCCCGCGAAGGACGCGCCGCTGGCCATTGCCGGAAACTGGATCAAGGAATCCGATATCGGCTTCGAAATGAACGAGCCGGACAGTTATGCGCTGGAAGAAGCTCTGCGCTTGAAGGAAAAGCACGGCGGCGAAGTAATCGCTCTCTCGATGGGCCCAGAACGCGTGAAGCAAACGATCAAGGAAGCGCTCGCCAAGGGTGCGGACCGCGGCATTCACATCGCAGACGATAATTTCGCGCAACTCGATCCCCTGGGTTCGGCCAAGGCGCTGGCGGCAGGCCTCCAAAAGGAAAAAGCGGACTTGGTGCTGACTGGGCTGCAGAGCGACGACCACGGCTTCGGGCAGACCGGCGTGCTTCTGGCCGGCCTGCTGGATTTGCCGCACGCCACGATCATAATGGCCATCGAAGTCGCTGATGGAAAAATGAAGTTGAAACGCGAATTGGAAGCCGGGTGGTTTCAGCACCTCGAATGCCCGCTACCTGCGGTGCTCTCGATTCAATCTGGCATCAACAAAGTGCGTTACGCGACGCTCAAGGGCATCATGACCGCGAAGAAAAAAGAGATCGCCGTGGCCACGCGCGAGTCTCTAGGTGTTTCGCATGAACCCACGCAAAAGATCGAAAGAATTTACGTCCCAACCAAAACCAAAAAAACCGAATTCCTGACCGGCCCGCCGAAAGAAGTAGCAACGAAACTCGTCGAAAAATTGAAGTTCGAAGCGCGGGTGATCTAGCCATGAAAATTCTTGTCATCACCGAGCTTCGGCAAGGCAAATGGAACAACGCCAGTTTCGAGACCCTGGCAGCCGCCCAGCAAATCGCGAAAGACACTGCGAGCGCGGTCAGCGCATTAGTGATCGGAAAGGGCATCGCCGCGTTCGCCGACGAACTCGCTGCCAAAAATGTCGCCGAAGTTCTGCGCGTCGAGCATGAGCTGCTCGAACCTTACACACCAGATGGCTATTGCCTCGCGCTGAAGCAGGTAATCGAAAGCGCCAAGCCGGATTTGGTTCTGTTTCCCCACACCTACCAGGTGCGCGACTTCGCGCCAAAACTCGCAGCTATGCTAGGCAAAGGCATGATCGGCGATTGCATCGGCTACCGCAACGAAAGCGGCAGGCTCGTTTTCGTGCGCCAAATGTTCCAGGGAAAAACTGCCGCGGACGTCGCCTTCACCGGAGCGCCGCCGTGGTTCGCCTCCTTTCAATCGGGCGCGTTTCGCGCCGACTTGCTCGCCGCGCATCCCTCGGGAAAAGCGCCGGTAAATTCGGCGGTTGTATCCTTGAGCGCGGCGCAGATTCGCACCAAGCCGCTCGATCTTTTCAAGGAAGCGAAATCCGCGGTCGACCTGACGCAAGCGCCTCTGATCGTGGCCATCGGTCGCGGCATCAAAGCCCCCGAAAATATTCCCCAAGCCGAAGCGCTAGCCAAAGCCCTGGGCGGCGAGATCGCCGCGTCCCGCCCGATTTGCGACGAAGGCTGGCTCCCTATGGAACGCCAGATCGGCAGCTCCGGCCAGACCGTCGCGCCGAAGCTTTATCTTGCGTTAGGCATCAGCGGCGCCATCCAGCACGTCGTCGGCATGAAAGGCGCGCGCACGATTGTTGCAATCAATAAGGATGCGAATGCTCCGATCTTTGAAATTGCGGACTACGGCGTAGTCGCCGACATTTTCGAAATCATGCCCGCCCTCACCGAAGCCCTGGAAAAAGCGAAGACCTCTTAACGATCTCTGGGGACGGACGTTTGGCGTATACTTGGCGTATCGGCATGAAACCGGAAAATTACAAAACGATTCTTTACCGTCAGGAAGATGGTTCCTGGGTTGCCGAAATCCCCGCGATTCCCGGCTGTTACGCATTGATCCAGATGATTGCCGACGAATATCGCGAAAAAGGCTGCAACTCCCCGCCGACACCACCGAGATCGTGAATGCCTAGCGCCACGGCGCGTGGAATCTCCGAACTCGTAGCTGCCCGGACAGAAGAACTGCAAAGACCATGGCAAGCTGAACGCAAACGGAGGTCTACGATGACTACGCTGAAATATGTGAAACCCGAGGTCCTAAACCTCAAGAATTCGACTGACTTCACTGAGGCGTGGGTTCGAGACCGCATCCAAGAAGATCCTTCGATTTTAGGATTGGGAGACGTCGAAGTCAGGGATGTCGAAAGACCACAGCCCAAGGCAGGAAGATTGGATCTTCTCCTTCAGGATCCCGAATCAGAGCCAATTCGCCGATATGAGGTTGAACTGCAACTCGGTGGTACCGACGAAAGTCACATAATTAGGACGATCGAGTATTGGGATATCGAGCGTCGACGATTCTCAAACTATGAGCATTGTGCTGTGATAGTCGCCGAAGACATTACGACGCGATTTCTAAATGTCATAAGTCTCTTCAACGGCCATATTCCAATCATTGCCATCCAGATGCGAGCGATGAAAATTGGTGATCAGATACTTCTGCAGTTCACCCGCGTGTTGGACAAGCTGGAGGTTGACGATGAAGAGGAAGCTGCCTCCGGGGTGATCGTGGATCGCAATGCCTGGAAACAGAAGGTGCCAGAAACTATGCTTGCATTGGTTGACGATTCACTCCGTCTACTGCACGATCTCAACCCCGCTCTATTACTCACTTATAAGAAGCATTTTATCGGCCTTGCGCTAAACGGAGTTGCCAACAATTTTATCTATTTCAATCCCAAGAGACATTTTGTGCGATTTAGCGCACGAGTCTCGAACGTCCCTGAATGGGTTAAAAGGCTGGACGAAAAGGGAATTGATGTTTGGGCTGATGGTGATCGGAGGGTTCGCCTTAGATTGACTCCAAAGGAGTTTGAGAGTCAAAGAGAAGTGGTGCGAGAGTTATTCAAAGTGTCTTATCAAGAGAACGGTGATTAATATGCCGTTCCGACGTCAGAAGAATGAACTTGCCGTACGAAATGACCGTCCAACGAGAACAACTTGAAGCGGATGTATTGATCGTGGGTGCCGGGCCGGCGGGGCTGGCTTGCGCGCTGCATCTGGCGAATCTCATCAAGAAGCACAATGAAGCGGGCGGCGCCAGCAAGAGCGGTCCGCCCCTTTCGACGGAAAACATTTACGTTCTCGAAAAAGGGCGTGAGATCGGCGCGCACCAACTTTCGGGCGCGATCATGAATCCGAAGGCGCTGGCGGAGCTGGTACCGGATTTCGAGAAGAACGCACCGCTGGATACGCCGGTGACGGATGACGCGGCGCTGCTTTTCACGCGAGGATTGTCGTTCCGGTTTCCCATCACGCCGCCGCCGTTCAAGAACAAAGGCAATTACGTTGTGTCGCTGAGCAAAGTAACCAAGTGGCTCGGCGGGCTGGTGGAAGCCGCGGGCGTCAACGTGTTCAAGGAATTTGGCGGGGCGGAGCTGGTGTATGAAGGAGAAGGAATCGGCGGAGTCGTTACGGAAGACAAAGGCGTCGACAAAAACGGCAAGCCGAAAGACAACTACACTCCCGGATACGAATTGCGCGCGAAAGTCACCGTGCTTGCCGAAGGCACGCGCGGTTCCCTGACAAAAAAACTGGTGGAGAAGAAGAAGCTCGACAACATCAATCCGCAGAGCTACGGAATCGGCATCAAGGAATTGTGGGACGTGCAGCCCGGACGAATCGCGCCGGGTTACGTGGCGCACACGCTGGGCTGGCCGGTTTCGACGGACATGTACGGCGGCGGCTGGATTTACGGGCTATCGAACAATCGCGTATCCATCGGGCTGGTTCTTGCATTGGAATACGCCGATCCGCAGTTCGATCCGCACGCGGCGTTTCAAACCTGGAAAACGCATCCTTTCCTGAAGAACATTCTCGATGGCGGGAAGCTCGTGCGCTACGGAGCGAAATCGCTGCCCTATGGCGGGTGGTACGCGATGCCGCGGAATTACGTGGATGGCGGGCTGATTATCGGCGATTCGGGAAGTTTTCTGGATTCGCAGCGGCTGAAGGGCATTCACCTGGCGATGAAGAGCGGCATGCTGGCCGCAGAAACGGTTTTCGACGCGCTGAAAGCCGGCGACACCTCGTCGAAAACGCTGAGCGCGTTTCCAAAAAAGATCGAGCAAAGCTACATCAAGAAAGAGCTGTGGCAAGTCCGCAATTTTCATCAGTCGTTCCAGCATGGAATGCTCCGCGGATTTTTTCACACCGCCTTCCAGCAAATCAGCGGCGGCCGCGGCCTGATCAATCCCATGCGCGCCCACGCGGGGCACGAGGCGTACAAGAAAATCAACGGGCGGCCGGCGCCGGAAAGATTCAAGGGCGACGGCAAGCTGACGTTTGACCGCCTAACGGACGTGTATCACTCCGGGACGCGGCATGAGGAAGATCAGCCGTGCCATCTTCACGTCGCGGACACGAACATCTGCGCAACAAAATGTGTCGAGGAGTACGGAAATCCCTGCCAGTATTTTTGCCCCGCAGCCGTGTACGAAATGGCCAAGGAAGCGAACGGCGCCGTGAAGCTGAAGATCAGCGCCGCGAATTGCGTGCACTGCAAGACCTGCGATATCGCCGACCCGTACCAAATTATTGATTGGGTAGTCCCCGAAGGCGGCGGAGGCCCCAACTACGAAGGCATGTAGTGGCGCAGCACCCGTCTCGACCTTGTCGGGATGCTGCGCCCCAGCCTGGCAAGATCGCTCTACCGAGAACGGTCGCGCATTCCTTAGTGGCCGCTCGAAGACTCTTAATCTTCCTGAGATCTCAGCTCAAGAACTGCTAGACCACAATTTGCGCACGAAGTTGCGCACGCGTTTGACGAAGGAGCCGTCGGCGGGGGCGCCTGCCTTCGGAGCATTTGTGGCAACGGCCGGTGCAGGCGGCTTCAACGGCGCCGCGGCAACCGCGGCCACGCCTTCCACGCGGCCTTTGAAAATGAGCGTCGGCCGCACGCGCACGCGGCGTACCACAATAATCATCCTGGGATCGACCTCAGGCTGGACTTTGGCTTTGGCGTCATAAATCAGCGGTGGCATGAACACATGATAGACGGGCTCTTCCGTGGCGGGAGCCGGTTCGCGGACTGCGCTTGGCGCGTTCGGTTTTGTCTCGGTGGCTTGTTTGCGCGCTTCGTCGGCGGTGACGAGCTGGCCAACCTGGGGCGGCGGAGTTTCCTTCATGGTTTGCAGCTCGCAGGCACAGTGGCCGGCGCTGCTGCGAAGATTCTCAAGTTGCCCGTTGAAGATGAAAACGTCGCCAGCCTGCGGAAGCAGAACGTTCTGACCCGTCAACTGCTGCTCGAGTTGAATGGCGCCCCGATTGGCGCGCACGCACATGGCGCCTGAGGAATCGAATCCCACAAGCGCATCCCGCGGACCGCCGCCAATGGCGACGGTATGCGCCTGAATTTGGGGAGTATAGATGTTCACCGGGAGATCGCGCTCGACGAGCACGTGAATCGTCCCGGTATCCAGCGCAATCGTCAGCGAACCTCCCGACTTCAGGACGGAGAGATGCGCGGGACCGCAAATGCTGATCTGGCCGCCTTCGACCAGGTCGATGCGCGCCGCGCCGGACTTGACGCGCACGTCGCTGCCGCTGCGAAGCACGGTCTTCGTTTGGCCGTTGACGACCTCGAGGCTCATGGGTCCACTGACGCTGACGGATTCTCCGTCGATGATGCCCACAGCGTCGGAACGTGGTTCATCGGGACGCGCTGCGGCCGCCGGAATCAGCGCCGCGCAGACGATCGCTAGGCACGCCGCGAGAACCGCAGTGCGCCGCGCACCCGCATTCGAATGGAAGACGGCCGTCACTGGTTGAACCTCCCTCGCCACGAGAGCGGAAAGTTCTCGCCTATACTATACGTCGGGTGATTTGTACTCGCCTATAGGGATGATGACCACACGAGACGCAGCGGCGGAGGCCACGAAGCAGGCCGAGCCGGAAGCGGTGAACGCGCATTACGACACGCGGCTGCCGGATCTGCCGTGGTCGCGGCGCATCCAGATTCCCATCATCGCGGCTGCGGTCTATGCCGTGATTCGAACGCTGGGTCCGACGCTGCGCTACGAAGTGCTGGGCTGGCAGCACGCCGAGCGTGTGTACGCGGTGAAGAAGCAGTGCATCTGGGCCTTCTGGCACCGCATCATTATTCCGATTGTGTGGTGGTACCGGAATCACGGCGTGGTGGTGATGAATACCACCGCATTCGACGGCCAATGGACCCGCAAAGTCATTGAGTGGCTGGGATTCGGCACAGCGCAGGGAAGCTCTTCACGCGGGGGACTGCGCGGACTAGCGGTGATGGCCCGGCGCCTGGAAAAAGGAGTGGACTGCGCTTTCACGATTGACGGCCCGCGCGGGCCCCGCTACGTTGCCAAACCGGGACCGGTAATGCTGGCGCGCAAAACGGGCTGCCCGATCATGGTGTTTCACATCGGCGTGGAGCGCGGGAAAACCTTTGAGAGGACTTGGGATCATTTTTTGATGCCCGCGCCTTTTTCGAAAGCAATGATTTTGTTTGCGCCGCCGATTCATGTTCCGGCTGATGCTAATGCAGAGGCGATGGAAGCCAAGCACGCCGAAATGCAGCATGAGCTGGAACGGGTGCGGGATATTGCCGAGAGCTGGTATTCGCTGAACGAAGAAGATCGCGCCAAGCATCGTGCTGAGCTCAATAAATAAGGCGCGCTATGCGGGCGTGGTCTTGCCGGGCGGGGGCGCAGCTTTATCCTGAGCGCGAGCGAAGGGATGCTGCGCGCCTACAACTGTAAGGTCAATTTCCAGTGCGTTCGCCGAGCTTTACGGGGATATCCATTTTCTTGCCGCCACGATAAACGGTCACAGTGACGTTGTCACCGGGGCGCTTGTGATTCAGCGCGAGATTGACGTCGAGCTGGCTCGCGACTTTCTGGCTGTCGATGGCCACAATGACGTCGCCACCGATGGCGATCCGCCGCATGCCCGCTTCGGCCACGCGATTCCCGCCTTGAATGCCTGCCGCCGCAGCCGGGCCACCCTTCGGAGCTCGCTCCACCAAGAGCCCATCCTTTACGGGCAGGTCCAGCGCTTCGCTCAGCCACCCGCCGATCGGAAGCGTTTCCACTCCCAGATAAGCGCGGTGCACGCGTCCATCAGTCATCAGATCGTTGGCGATATTTTTCGCCGTGTTGATGGGAATGGCGAAGCCGATGCCCGCGGTGGTGCCACTGGGCGTATAAATCGCCGAATTGATGCCGATGACTTCCCCGTGCGTATTGATGAGCGGCCCGCCGGAATTCCCGCGGTTGATGGCCGCGTCGGTCTGAATGGCTTCGTCAATAAACGTCGTTTGGCTGGTTTGCACCGTGCGGCCGAGCGCGCTAACGACCCCGGTGGTGAGCGTGGACTGGAAGCCAAAGGGATTGCCGATGGCCAGAACCTTTTGCCCCACTTGCAGCTTTCCGGAATCTCCCAGCGAAAGCGCCACGAGATGCTTTCCTTTGGGATCGATTTTCAAGAGCGCGACGTCGTTGCGCTGGTCGGCGCCGACGAATTTTGCCGGGAAATGCGTCTGATCGCCGAGCACCACTTCGATGGACTGCGCGCCTTCGACAACGTGATAGTTGGTGAGGATGTAGCCGCGGGGATCAATCATGAAGCCGGAGCCGGCGCCTTCGACGGGGACGGGGTCCATGAAGAAATCATATTCGGTGGCCTTGGTGAGAATGTTGGCGACAGCCGGGGAGGCCTGGCGGTAGATGCGCACGTTAATGGATTCGTCGTTCGTGAGAGTGGCATCGCGCTGAGATACATCCGCGGGAGCGTTCGAACCGCCGAGAGGCAAAGCTTCGACATTGGTAGGCTGGCGGGCGCCGAATCGTGCGCCGGCCCAGTAAGCGCCAAGGAGGAGCACCAGCGCGGCGAGAAGGATGCGTGCGCGGCGGGATTTATTTGCTGCGGTCATTGTCGTCGTCCCTTCTGAATCTCTCAACGGGAATAGTATAAGGAAAAATTCGAATCAGGTCACCGCGCCGTCTGGCTGCGGCGGAGCTTCGCGGCGAGCGCTTCGACCTGCCGGCGGGTTTCGTCGAGAGATCCGGAACAGTCGACCTTGTCGGTGGCGAGGCGGAGTTTTCCTTCGACGGGAAGCTGGGCGGCGATGCGGCGGCGGGCTTCGGATTCGCTGAGGCCGCGGTCGAGCAGCCGCTGGAGTTGCTGTTCCGGCTCGCACCAGGCCACCACGAGGCCATCCAGTTTTTTGTGAATGCCCGATTCGATCAGCAGCGCAGCTTCCACAAAGGCGGCGTCGCGCGTGCCGGCGCGCTGCCATTCGTCAAACTGGTGGAACACAAATTCGCCGACGCGCGGATGGACGATGGCGTTGAGCCGGTCAAGCTTGGAGCGCTCGTGAAAAACGATGGCGCTGAGTTTTGCGCGGTCGACCCGGCCCCCGGGGGCGAGCACGTCCTGGCCGAATTCCTGGACGACTTCGTTGTAGGCGGGCTGGCCGGGCTCGATAAGTTTGTGGGCGAGGGAGTCGGCGTCGAGGACGGGAAAACCTTTTTCGCGGAGCATGGCGGCGACGGCGCTTTTGCCGCTGGCGATTCCGCCGGTGAGTCCGAGTCGGAGCATGATGAGGAATTATCGCGCGCGGGCGGTCGATTGCGTTGCGGAAAATTTCGGGGAGGCGCGGCGGAGGCGCGCGGCTTTGACGGTGTTGCTCATGAGCATGGCGATGGTCATGGGGCCGACGCCGCCGGGGACGGGCGTGAGCGCTCCGGCAACATTGATGGCATCGGGGTGCACGTCGCCGACGAGAGCAGAGCCTTTGGCGCGGAATTTTTCGAGACGGTCGGGAAAGTTTTGAAAAAGGCGCCCGGCTTCTTTGGGATCCGTGACGCGGTTGGTGCCGACATCGATGACGGCGGCGCCAGGCTTGATCCAGCCGGGTTCCACGAAACCGGCTTTGCCCATGGCGGCGACGACGATATCGGCGCGGCGGAGGACATCGGGCAGATCGCGCGTCTTGGAATGGCAAATGGTGACGGTGGCGTTGGCGTGCATGAGGAGGAGAGCCATGGGCTTGCCGACGATGTCGCTGCGGCCGAGGACGACGGCGTTGGCGCCTTCGATCTGGATTTCGTTGCGGCGGAGAATTTCCATGCAGCCTGCAGGAGTGCAAGCGACCAGGCCGGGGCGTCCGCTGACGAGGCGGCCGAGGTTGACGGGATGGAAGCCGTCCACGTCTTTGGCGGGATCGACGGCTTCGAGGATGCGCTTGGTGTCGACCTGCGGAGGAAGCGGAAGCTGAATGAGGATGCCGTCGACGTCGTTGTCGCGATTGAGGTCTTCGACGACGGCGAGCAAATCGAGGGTGGTCGCCGTAGCCGGCGGCGTGAGGAGGGCGCTGGAGAGGCCAATCTCTTCGCAAGCGGCGATTTTGCTTTTGACGTAGAGCTGCGAAGCGGGATTTTCGCCGACGAGGACGGCGGCGAGTCCGGGGCGAACGCGGGCGGCGGTGAGGAGGCGGACTTCATCCTTCAGCTCGGTGAAGATCTGGTCGCGAATCTTGGCGCCGTCGAGAATGCGTGCGGTCATTCGTGGCTCGTTTTTTCCGCCGAAGGAGAGGCAGGAAGCCCGATGATAGCACGGAGATGCGTGCTGGCTCCGACGCCGCGAGAGGAGTTCCAAAGTGGGAAGAATACCCCCACACCCCCGGTGTTTGCGTAAGAGTGGCAAATGCTGGACTTACAGGATACGAAACTTGGAAGAGTGTACGGAGAATTGGAAGGGACAGGTCTGGACGTGCGAACGTTGGAACGTCGGGAAACGAGAGGTGAGAGAAAGTTATTTGGCTTGGAGGATGTACCCCCCGGTTTTTTGTAAGTGTTGCATCTAAAGGGTTTAGCGATGGCGTAAGTCTTTTGTTTGCAACACTTGTGGGGTGGTTCATAAGTGTTGCAGTTAAAGGACTTAAGGCGAGGGCGGGCGGTGATCCCGACAGGATCCCCGATCAGATCGGGGCAGGCGGGGGAGTGCAATTCGGGATAGGCCCTCCCCCCACTGTTTTTGTAAAAGATTGAGGTGACAAGGTTTAGGGGGTGGGGGCCGGCAAAAAGATTGAGGGGTAAGGATTTAGGGGAAAGGGGACAGGGAATAGAGGTTAGGCCATGAAAAGAGGCGCGAGATCGGCGAGGATGGCGTTCGATAAACACGGAAGAGAATAGCACACCTTAATGAGGATGTTAAGTGTTTTGCAGGGAATGGTCGAAAATGACGGTTGAATGGTTATTAGGGCGGGTGAATGGTTCCCGGGGGAGCAGACCGGAGCGACGAGTGGCTGATAGCGTGTATGAAAATCGCAACCTATAATGATCATCGCTCGGCTCCTTTCTTCCGAGCCCTGGTCGTTGAACAGCCGCCGAGTCTACTCGGTTGAAGGAGCCGACGCTTTCATCCAATCAAAATACGTTTCAGAATCTAACGTCCGGGCCACCCGCCCGCCAACTATTTCTTCGAAACCTCCACCTGAATCTTGTTTGACCACACGACCCCCTTCTCTCGACTCCAGAAATTTGGCCCCTGTCCAAACTCCTTTGGCACCGGGCTTAGGTATTGAACTTGAATAAAGTACTTCCCAGGCCTTTCGATCAGATCAGCCAAATGGTCAGCCCTGGTCGTACCCAGGTAATGGTTACGATTCAGAACCGCAAATGAATGGCAATCTTCCAATGTCGATGGCACGACCATGTCATCGTCAAGGCTCTTCGCGGGAATCTCCTTATTCGACGTGTCGTAAACATGGAGTACGAGTCCACCTGCGTATCCCCAGAGGAGCTGCCCGAAAACCGTCACTTCGGACCGGCCCGCGTTCGCGATGCGGACATCAAAATGAATATCCTCGCCGAGAGAGTATTCTTGTTTATCGGAGTTCAACGTCACAGTAATCATCGGCTCCTCGCTCTTGGCCTGTTGTGCAGCATCCGAGTCGCGCGCAGCGAAAAATAGAGTAAAGGCGATTGCAGCGAGCATCATTTTTGAGAGAAACACTGACCATTTCATTGCCTGTCCTCCTGGGTCCGAATCACGATTTCAAGGTGCCGCGTACATCCGCTGTCTACGGAGGCGTGTTGATGTATTTCTCAAGTTGGGCTGGATTCTGAATCAGTCCATTGAGGTATTTGACCTCACCTGCGCTCAGACCAAGCTTGGTGCCTACTTGGACTTGAAACTGCATTGCCTTCACTTCTGCGGGCAGGCCTCGGCTATTTCCGATACCTCCCGAGTTGTAGAGAGCAACGTGTTCCCCGTCGTGGGCTACTGACGAGGCGAGATACGGCGTGCTGGACTTCGTCACATCGCTCTGCGTCAACGTGAGCTTTCCCGTACTTTCCGTCAAATAAGAGCGATTTGCCGTTCCGCTCACATCAATGGCTTTGATGTTCTGGATGGTTGCTTTTTCTTGGTCGGACAGTTTGGACCAGTTTGAGTTTATGACGCCAACGGCTGCTCCCACCTTGCTCTGGTCCGCCGCCAAGTCTTTCGCGCTGAGGTTCTTGTCATACGTGATGGTGGGGTTGAACGGATTTTGCGCCTGCGCGGGCTGGCCCTGCTGCTGGCTCTGGGCCGCTTGCGCTTGCTGTTGATTGCTTGCGGTCTGGGTGGCGGGTGGCGGAGCGATCAAGCCCATCCCTTGCAACATCCGGTCTGTGCCTGGTGCCGTACAGTCCAGAGAACTGCACAGGAAGTTTATTTGCGCTGCCGCTTGCGCTGAAGTGGCCTGATACGATTCGGATTTGCCCGTAATCATGAGTTGGTTGGTGTCGTCGATAGTCCCAACCTCTAGGCCGTTTATCTCAACAGAAAGGAGCCCGTAATAGTCCACGTGGCTCAACGGATCGTTGTCGACGTATGCGTACTTATTGCCCGGTCCGGGCATCGGGTCGGGACTGATCCAGCGCCCCTGGCCATTATGGAGTTCGCGGGCAGAAAAATCGTACTCGTCGGGCACGATTTGATCCGGGCTGCCTGTGAAGCTGTCGACGTTGTAGGGTGCTCCCTTAACGGCATATCGCTCACCGAAGGGGGCGAACGCTAGGGACTCCGTAAACACTCTTGCGGTGCTGGACTCGGCGCGAATGGTGCCTTGCCAGTCCGGGAAGCGGAAACGCTGGAGCGTGCCTCCGGAATACAGTGCTTGCACACCACCGGGAAGGGCGACGGTTGTAGCATTTTCGGACTGCCCGGTCATCTGTGCGGACACACCGAACGCAGAGGCGTACTGGTGGATTGTCCCGCCCACGTTTTCTTCCACTTTATTTCCCATGGCGTCATACGTGATTATACTTGTGTCTATAGTCGCCACGTGGCCGTCAGCCAGCCAGGTGTAGGCGTGGTAGCTGTCATTTGTTAAGTCGCCGTCTGCGTCGTACGTCGGCACGAAATTTCCAGGCAATAGGGTGATCTGGTTGGTCGCGGCGGAGTAAATGGGCTGAAATGATCCAGTGCCGCTCTTGGTGATGTTGCCGAAGGAGTCCGAGCCGTACGTAAAAGTTTGATTCCAAATGTTCGCCGATCCGTTAAGGCAGTTTACGGTCGCGGCCCGCATTAGATCATCGTATAGATACGCACAATTTTGGGTATTTCCCGCGTTATAAGCATCTGAAATGTTGTTTTGCAGCAAGGTACCGTTCTGATTCCAGGTGAGCGCGCCCGAAATAACCTGGGGAGACGCGCCGACGGAGGCAGAGTAGCTAGCCATGCGCCCGGTGTTCGGATCGTAAGTGAAGTTCTGTGCGTCTCCCGTTCCAAGGGTCACCGTAAGCAGGGCGCCGATGGGTTCGTTGCTGTACGTTCCATTGTTGTAGGTAACGCTGCTCACGGGATTGGTGCCGGTGCTTGCAGTAACCGTGGTGACTCGGCCAACTCCGTCCAGACCTCCATAGGTGATTGTTGGTAAGCCCACGCCGGAGACGGTCTTTATTCCCCCGTGTTCCCAATAGGTTCCGGAAAGATGGTAGTAGCCGCCGGAGTTCGGAGAAGATTGATAGTAGTCCGCCATCGCCCCGCGCTGGTCGTAGCTAAAACCTTCATCAGTAATCTTGGAGGTGCAGGACCCGGAACAGGTATAGGCTTCGGCCAAATGCCCTTCCGCGTAGCTCATGGTGGTGCCGTTGACAGTCGCGGCGTCATATACGAAGAACTTGCTCACTCCATTGCTGTTTGGCCCGGCGTAAGTGATTTTCGTGTTGCGGTGCAACCCATCATAGAAGTAGCAGGTTGTGTTTCCGTTTGCGTCAATTTTTTGCACGAGGTCGCCAGCAGATGTGCTAGTGCAATTGGTTCCCGTCACCGAGTCGTAGGTATCGTGGGTCGTCCCGGACTCGGGATTGGTTTCAGTGAGCACCCGCCCCAGCAAATCATATGTGTAACTTCGTGTCTGCTGTGGAGATGAAACTTGGGCATTTTCAACAGTGTTGAGCAGGCGGCCGGCGGCATCATAGGTGTACTTCGTCAGGAAGCCTGTACCGCCGTTCGCTTGGCTGCAAGGGCCACTTCCGCTTGCACTGCTAATGAGGCAAACGGACTGGAGTCTGCCGAGGCCGTCAAACTCCCTCTGCGTCGCTTTGGCATTCTCATTTGCAGGAGCCGGGGTCAAGGTCGTGCGGACATCGTTTGCGACGTACGTTTTAGTGACGGCTTCTCCTCCGGCTGCGGTGTGAACCAGGGGACGATTTAGCCCATCATAGGTCTCAGTTTCCGCTTGCGTGGAGCAGGCAGCGCCAGCGGTGGTCACACAAGGAAGAGTCGTTTGGTAGGGTCTGCCGGAGCCATCAAACGTCCGAGACTTCGCATTCCAGTTCGTGCTCCCGGGCGCTTGTCTAAGCTGTGAAACTACCGGGCGTGCGATGGAATCCGTCGTTGAAAGTGAGTCAATTACAGACGACCCGCCGTTGAACGCAAAAACGCTCTCGACCGTGGTTGGCGTGTACGAAAAACTTGTGATGTTCCCGAGTTGATCCACACTCTGCAAAGGGCGATAGAAGGGATCGCTGGTAGTGTTTACGCTGAACAGCCTATGCGTCGTTTGACCGTTCGCATCCGTGGCTGAGGTCACCACGCCGCCGTTGCAGTCCCAAGCTTGCGAAGTCTGGAGGTTGCTGAAACCAGTAGGGTACTGGCTGGTAGTAAACATGTTGTTGCAGGAGGTCGTGGTGTAGTTCGTCACTTGGCCGTTCACGTCGGTCGCGGTCTGCGCGACGCCATTCGCGTAGGTGTACTGTTTCGAGAGGTAAGTCCCGCTGGAACCGCTTCCCGACACGAGGCTCCAGGTTTGGGTAAGATTCCCGTTGGAGTCGTAAGCATTCCAGGTCTGGCTGAGTATGGCGTTACTGTGCTGAGAATCGAGCAGGGTGACGCTGCATGGCTTGCCGATTATGTAGGTGCTGATTGCCGAACACGTCTGTGTGGAGGGATTTCCGCTACCGTACGTGATCTGCTTCTCATTTGTTGGATTCGTCGCGTTAAAATCAAACGTCTTGACATCGGTCGTCCGTCCGTAGGCGTCGTACGCGGTCTTAACTGCGGAGTACCCTGCCACGCCGGGGTAGGTCGTGTACACATCCTTTTCAGTGATCGGAAGGGCGACCGAGGAGGGATTGCAGTTCGTCGGACTGGAGCTTGTATTGTTGTAGCAAGTGATTATAGTTTGGAGCAGATGGCCTTGAGAATCGTACACCTGCCTTTCAGACTCCAACGGGTCGAGGGTGTAAATCATTCCGTGAATCGCTGCACCGATAAAAGTGTAGACGACGCTGTTGTCTTGCGGATCGGTAACCGTTGTCGTACCGGGCCCCGCGTAGCTGACATTAGGAGCGGGAACGTGGGTATAGGTCCATGTCCCGTCAGGTGTGGTGCGTCTCACTGTCGCCGGTGTGCCGTCAGCACAGTTTACGCCGTTCGTACCGCCGGAATATGCGTACGTGATTGTGCCGCCGGTCGGAAGAGTGATTGACGAAAGTCTGCCTGTGTATTGCGAGCCGTTGTTATACGTCTGCTCCCATGCGTAACGGACGGAAGAACCGTCCGGGAGACTGACCGACCCCGGAAAGTTCCAAGTCACAGGAGTATTCGGGTTCCAACTACAGCCAAACGTCGTATTGGCTGTCAGCGGTGTCGCATAGTACTGGACAGACTGATTGTTACCCAAAGCATCCGTCCAGGTATCTGTCTCTTGAGGTGCGCTGCTGGATGTAGTCACCGTCAGCGCTGTCTGTCCCAGCGTGTCGGTGAACGTCCCCGTGGCGCCGCCGGAAACCGACATGGAATTCCCGTTTGAGTCCGTGAATCCAGCACCTCCGAAAAGACTCTTGTTGCCATTCATATCTAAAGCGTAACCACTGAAGCTCGAAAAACCAGCATCGTATACGTAAAGTCCCGAACCATCTATTGTGTACGCTCCAGCGCTGATTGTGCCGCAAGAGCTATTGTTTCCGTCCAAAAGTGGTGGAATGGCCGTCGGATGGGTAGCTCCGCTCGCGTCGGTATACACCCAATTTTGGTAGTTAAAGTACTGGACCGAGCCACAGTAAAAATTGGAAGTCCGGGACGACGAGGTTGCCTTCGAAGCACTAGACCCGAGATGGGTTTCCATGCCAACAAGCGACGGCAGGGAGTAGAAGAGGACCTGCATGTGGTTGGGTGTGGGAAACGAGACGTGTTTCGTTACTTCGACGTCTCCGGTCAGCACGTACGAGAACAGGATATGTCCAGCTTTCGAGCGCACGGGAACGTTGAGCTTAATTCCAAGCGTTGCCAAGTTAATGCTGTCGTACTCGTGGACTTCGACTCCCGAAAAACCTGGAATCAGGCCTGCGGTTGGTTGGTCCTGCGCAAGGGCAGGTGAGGAGATGAGCAGAATGAAGGCTGTGAAGAAAGGAAGTGCGCCGACTCGCATAGGGCCTCCGGTATCCGTGTCCGCGGGCCGTTTGGGAGAGGACGGCGGGACGCGGAGAGATGGTCCGGCCGGTTCCGACCCGGTTGGGATGGGTCGATTGGCAGGATGGGCGACTTTATATATGGTAAGAACGAGGGAGTCAACCACTATTTGGAGAAGTGGCGGGGGGAAGGAAAGAAAACTAGAAACTAGAAAGTTGAAACTAGAAAGCTGAGGGGAGGAAAGCGAAGAGAGATTTCATCGCTAGCCGCAGCGATGGCGCAGAGTTCTCCCTTCGGTCCCTCAATCGCGCGGTGCTGCTCCCCGATCCGGTTGTTCCTAAGGCCTTTCCCTGCCAAAATTCAGGTCTTTCCTGTATTCCCTTCTGAGCCCAACTCCGTATTCTGTCGGCGACCGTTGGTCGTAATTCCTTGAGTGGAAAGCCTGTGAGCCCCAGTAGGTCAATGTGGAAATAGGGCGACAGTTGTATAAGGTATTGATAATCTGCGAGGAACCTTCGGCGCGCGACACCATGCGCGTCTTGTTGGGTAGTATGGGGTGTCAGTGCGTCGTCGCGTCGAGCGTCCAGCAGGCCATTGCCGTTTTGGAGCAAGAAAACCCGGACGCCGCCATTGTGGACCCGCGAAGCTCCGGCATTTCGGCCGCTGCGGTAATCTCAGGACTTGACAAAATTCATGCCAGGCTGGGCGGCCGTGTAGTTGTCCTCACCGAGCAAGAGAGGGAGCAGGAAGTCAAGGAGTTGCTTGAGCGTTACTCTCTTCCCAGTGTACCTCGGGACCGCCTCCTTCAAGAGCTTTGGGGCAACTTGGAATCTTTATTCCGGCCAAAAGAAGTCCTTCGCCGGGTGATAAACGCCGCGCGCCTCGTCTTCGACAGCTTTGTTCAACCCATGCCCGCAGGCGTCCGTGGCGTCTCTCAGGTTCCTGCCCGGCAGTTAGTCTATCAATCCGGAAGTCTCATGGCGGATCTCCGGATCGAGCCGCAAAATGATTTCCGCAACTTTGCTGTCGTAGGCCAAATCGTGGATTCCGACAGGCCCGACCGCCAGTTCGATTCGATTCCTGTGGTACTGCATGGCCGCAAGGGCCCCTTGGCTCTTGCGACGACCAACAAGTTCGGGGAATTTCACTTTAACTTCGATTTCGAGCCTAGAGTCACTCTGGAAATCGAAGTTCGCGGCAATCACTGGGTCTCGGTCGCCTTGCCGTCCCTGGAATGGGCCCAGCGAGCAGCTTTTGCGGGTTCGTAAATTCCCCGCACAAGGAGAACATTCGACCACCGCGCAGGTCCCCTTTGGAAGCAAAAAGGAGTACAGCCCATGAGATACAAGATGTTGGTTATCTTTTTCCTCGTCTTCGCTGCTTGGGCAGCCCCGGCGGCAGCCGACACGAGATTCATCGTCCGTAATCCCTCCGGCCTCAGTTCTCTTCAACAACTCTGTTTCACGCTCGGTTGCGGTGTGTCAGGAGGCCTGGATGGCGGCGTCGGCAAGCTTTTCCTCGTCACCGCGCCTGCTTTGGTCGATCCGAACAGCTTTCTGCAAATCCTTCGTGCCCAGACGGGAATTACCAACGCCGAACTCGACGCCCTGCTGAAAGTCCTACAGGCGACAGCCACAGCGCCTCCCAGCGGCCTCTCCGACACAACCCCCGTGAACTACTTCGGCGTTTCCGTCATGCACGGCTACGTCGCCCAGCCCGCTAGTACGATTATCCGTTTGCCGGACATGCAATCCGCTTTCAGCGTTTCCGGCGCAGGCATCGTCGCCGTCATTGACACCGGCGTCGATCCCACCCATCCTGTCCTCCAAGGCGTTCTTGTCACCGGCAACGATTTCACACGCAACATTTCGGGCCTGGGTTCCGAGCTTGCCGACGTCAACCAATCCTCCATCGGGCCCAACGCCTCGCCCCTGATGGTGAACCAATCCTCTGTCGCCGTCCTCGACCAATTGTCCGGCACCAACCTCTCGCAGCCGCGATACGCTGCGTTCGGCCATGGCACCATGGTTGCCGGCATCATCCATCTCGTCGCGCCTGCGGCCCAAATCATGCCTCTGAAAGCGTTTCGCGCCGACGGCAGCGGCTATTTGTCCGATGTCCTCCGCGCCATATACTTCGCCACGCAAAACGGCGCCAACGTCATCAACATGAGCTTCAGTGTCGCAACTTACTCCCAGGAAATGGCCAGCGCCATCAAGTTCGCTTCCCGCCACCAAGTGATTTGCGTCGCTTCGGCCGGAAATGACGGCAAGGATGAATCTGTCTATCCTGCCGCTATCGATAACGTGATGGGCGTGGCCTCCACGACGAACAATGACATGCTCTCGTCGTTTTCCAACTACGGCCAGGACCTTGTTTGGTTGGCTGCTCCCGGCGAAGGTATCATCACCACCTATCCTTTCGGCACCTACGCCGCCGGTTGGGGGACTTCCTTCAGCGCGCCCATGGTTTCTGGTGCGGCCGCGCTACTCCTGGGCGTCAACTCCCGTTGCAACGAATCTTGCGCCGAACAATCCGTCGCCCACGCCGCCCCCATCTCCGCCGACGTTGGCAACGGCCGCTTGGACCTCTACCAGGCCGTCTCCGCCTGGCGCCAAGCCCTCGGTTTACCCTGAGCTCGCCGAAGGACGTCCAGTGACGAGTGATGTTCACACTCCTGCTGGGCTGATGAGATGACGGCGTCGGCTCCTTCCTCCGACTAGACTTGGGTGCGCTAACGACCGAGGCTCGGGAAAAGGAGCCGACGCCGTCATCTAATCAGTCCCCCCACGAAATTGTCTCACTGTTTTAAGGGTGCGCTACCCGCCTGCCATCATAGGTGACGTTCCCATTGGAATCGTAAGTTGGCGTGGCCCCTGGGAAGGGTCGCGAAGCGGTTGGTGGCCGAGTTATACGTGGGCTGGAAGCTATAGGGACTGCCCGATTTGCTGATATTGCCGAAGGGATCGTAAGAAAAAGTTTGCGAGGCAGCAGTGCCGCAATTGGCGCTGGCTATATGTGACAAATCGTCATGGGCGTAGTTGCAGGTCTGGTTGTCGGCGTTGTTGAACGGATCGGTAATAACGAGCTTTTGCAGGCTACTGTTGGCGTTCCAGGTGAGCGCGCCGGTTGGAACGTTTGAACGTTAACGGAAGGAAGGGACGGCTGGTGGTAAAGTGGAAGACGCCGCTGCGACCAGCAATTCTTGTAGGGACGCAGCATGCTGCGCCCCAGCTTGGCGTGATGCTAACCACACGAGGGCCTGCCCCGTGCAGAAGAACTATCTCGAAGCCGCCGTCGAAATCACCCAGGCAGCCGGCAAAATCCTGGTCGAAGAACTGTCGCGCCCTCTGGACATCGCTTACAAAGGCGATGAGGTGGATCTCGTCACCCAAGCGGACAAGCGCTCCGAACGGTTCATCGTCGAGCGGCTGACCAAGTACTTTCCGGAGCACGCCATCGCCGCCGAAGAGGGAAGCGGGCATGAAAGCGCTTCAGCTTCGGAATTTCGCTGGCATGTCGATCCGCTGGATGGCACCACGAATTTCGCGCACGGATATCCGTGCTTCTGCGTGTCGATCGCGCTCGCCCAGGGCGATACGCTTCTCGCCGCCGCGGTGTTCAACCCGTTCTCCAACGAACTCTTCACCGCCGCGCGCGGCCAAGGCGCCGCCTTCAACGGCAAAAAAATCTACGTTTCCAAAGTCGCCACACTTTCCACCAGCCTGCTCTGCACTGGGTTTCCCGTGCGCAACCGCAAGGCCAGCCCGAATCTTCAATACTACGGCGACTTTACCCAGCATTCTCACGGCGTGCGCCGCGACGGCTCCGCCGCGCTGGATCTCGCCAGCGTCGCCGCTGGCCGCTTCGATGGCTTCTGGGAATTTGGCCTGCAGAAATGGGACACCGCGGCGGGCGTCCTGCTGATTGAAGAAGCCGGCGGAAAAGTCAGCGATTTTGCCGGAAATCCATACCAACTCGGCGGCCCGGTCATTCTCGCCACCAACGGCCTCATCCACGAAGAGATGCGCGCCCTTGCGCTAGAAATCTCCCGCCGCCCCCAGGGGCCAACTCGGCCATAAAGAAACCCTTCGCCCTGCCAGCGAGTTTGAGAATTGCAGACGGTCGCGAATGTTGGCGCTTTAGCCAAACCGGTACCTTAGATCTATGGTTCGATCTTGGCTAGCGAGAGAGCATTATGAGGGGGAATCGCGCCTTCCCGAATAAAATGGCATATCCACACGGAGGCCATCGTGTTGCGAAAAATGACTTTCCTGGCAGGTTTTCTATCGCTGCTGATTGCTGCGACGCCCGCGTGCGCGCAAGATCAACCGGCCCAAGATCAACCGTCGCTGGCCGACGTGGCGCGGCAAGCGCGCAAGGACAAAGAAAAGAACAGCGCGACGTCGAAGAAAGTGATCACCGACGATACGCTCCCATCGAGCAAGGGCCTGAGCGGAGCGGGGCTCGGCGACCTCGGCAGCGCTCAAAGCTCCGACGGTGGAAGCGCGACCACTCGCGGCCTGGCCAAACTAGAACAGGCCGAAGCCGCGCTGGAGAAATTGGCGCCACTGGACCGCGCTACCCTCGCAAAAGCCGCTCTTCTTGATAATGACGTGGACTTTCCCAACCGCCGCAATTGGGAAGACAAACTTTTTTCCGCGAAAGAGGTTTACGTATCGCATGGGCGGGAACTTTTTCAGGAGATGAGGCAGATTTTGAAGGAAGTAGAGTCCCTGCGATCTTCACAGGGTGCAGGCGGAAAATTGAGCCCCGATGATCCGCGGGCGCAACAAATGATGAAGAGAATTCAGGATCTGGTACAAGACGCGGTCCGCACCGACAGGGCTTACCAGGCGGTGGTGGTGGAGGGCTGGGACCTCGCCAAGCAAGCAAAGCGCTAGTTGGGCAGATTTTCCCGATTACCGACTTCCGTCACGGATCATTTTCCCTGCCACTCGGCGTAGAGCTTGGTGATGGTCGGACCGATGGTGAAGCCCCAGGCGTAGATGGGGAAGTTCTTGAACTTCTCCGGCACCGTGTAGCGATGCTGCGCTTCTTCCGCCGGAACTCCCGCGTGGTACATTTTTTCGGCTTGCCCGGCGATGTCGTCGAACACTTCGCGGAGCGTAGCGACGCCTTCCTGGCCGCAAATCTGGCCGTGTCCCGGGACGAACAGAGTGTCCTTGCCATAGGCGGCAAATTTTTTCAAGGTGTCGCGCCAGCCGGAAATGGCAGCTTTTTCGTCGAAGCAAACGGGATACCAGCCGCTGAATAACAGGTCGCCGGCATAGACAACATTCTGTTCCGGAACGCGCACGATAATGTCCGTTCCGGAATGCCCGGGGTAGGACTCCAGCACCGCAGTGAGGCCTCCGAGGTCAATCGACATGGGGAGCTTCGCGGGATCAATCGGACGATTGGGCAGGCCAATCACGGTGGCATTGGCGATTTGGAAGAGTCCGGTCGTGGCGTTCAGATCGCTCTGCGCGTGCGCCCGTTCCGCATCCGACTTGGCGTCCTTGACGCGCTTTTCGAGTGGCCCCAGCGCCGCCGCTTTGTCCGCGCCTTGCAGTGGCGCGTAATTATCGACGATGCGCTTGGCCGTTGTGGCGTGGGCCCAGAGTGGCACGCCATTCACGCCGTAAAACGAATTTCCCATCGAGTGGTCGAAATGATAGTGGGTATCCAGCGCACCCTTCACCGGCACCTGGCTTACCATGCGCAAGGCGTCCATCTGGAAGGAGGCGCCTCCCGGCGTACCGTATCCTTCGATCAACAAAGCAGCGTCTTTCCCGGCGAGAAAGCCGCCGTTGCAGATCGTGGTGAAGCCTTTCGAGGGGTCGGAAATTGTGGCGTAGAGGCCGTTCCCCACTTTGCGAACCGAGGCGAACCCTTTGTCCACAATCGGCGTTTGCGAAACGCGCGAGTCGCTGGCCATCTGCGCGGCCAGCGCCGGCAAGGGAATTAGCTTCGCTAACGCGTAAAAACCGCCGAAGCACGATGTCTTGATGAGAAAGTTCCGCCGGGAAAAGGTGCGGGAAAGGTCCGCTTCGTGGCCCAGGCCGAGATTGTTATTCATGGATCCCCCAAAAACGAAAGCCCCCATAAGATAACTGCCCTTGAGGATAGGTTACAGGAAAAAAACCGTGCGTCTCGCATTTTTTTTGCAAATTACATGAAACCATGCCGCAACGCGGCCGCATGGGACGCAACCACCTCCCCAGCCTGTTCCTGAGCGAGCGCGCCTGAAGGAAGGCTTGTCGTTGACGGCACGCGCAACCTGCATGTATTGGATAGAGGCAATCTCCCTTCCGTATCATAGAGTATGTCAGCGGCGATTCTTTTCGGACCCGCTGCGACGGAATTCCGTCACTCCTTGAAGGAGGCGCACCGGCATGATCAAGATTAAGGGCGCGGTGGTACTGGCAATTGGGTTGGTTCTTGTCCCCTCCTGGCCAGCGCAACAGAACTGGCGAGCGGAATGCATCCAGAAGTGCGTGTCTCAGCAGGGGCCCCGGGATCCCGAAATGGAGACGCAGGAGATCATCAGCCTCGAAAGAGAAGCCGCGCGCGCCATCCAACAGGGCAACGGGACTTTCTTTCAGCGGGTCTACAGCGACGATTTTGCCGGCACGCTTTCGCACGGCCAGCAGATAAACAAAGACCGGTGGATTACCACGATCCAATCTCCCACGGTGCAGCGTGAGTCGTTCAACGCTACGGACATCAAAGTCCGCGTGTTTCAAAACATCGCGATTGCCACGTGCCTTTGGTCGTCGCGTTTTCTTCGCAATGGCCAGCATATCGGCAACCAGCTCCGCGCCACGCATATTTATATCAATACCCCCAGCGGCTGGCGGGTGGTATCCGGCCAGATTACCAGCCTGCCTCCCGACGTGCAGCAGGTGCTGTAGCGTTTGCCAATTTCAGTCTGCCGGGCAGTGCGCCAGTCGTGAACGGCCGTGTTTTGTCCATGCGTGGTTCGGAGAAACTGAGGAGGCCACGGCAGATAGTTTCCGAGTGGCCGACAACCCACCCAGAACCTCGTCTTTCACTTTCCGCAACCCTGTCTTCAGGGGCCACACGGTGAAGGCCGTGAATACCGTTCCCCGGACCACCACCTAGAACTGCGCGCTGTCGCTCCGTCACTAAACGGGCTTAGAATTGACGACCAGCGAAGGGAGGTTCGCATGCCTGGAAACTCACGAGCAAAGTTTACGAGGCGCGAGTTTGTCAGAGGGGCCATTGGCGCCAGTGTCGGAGCCGAAGTGCTAAGGCCCATATCTCAAGTTTATGGCGCTCAAGCAGCCTCAGGTTCGACTCGAACGGCCGGCATTGACCAAAACCCCATCCGCCGCCGGGGCACGGGACTGCGCGCGTTAGACGCTGATCGGGCTTCCGCCGGCTTAACGCTGTTTTCGCCACTGGAGGGCGACGGCATTGTCTACCTCATCTCCCTTGACGGCAAGGTCGTCCACACCTGGAAAATGCCGTACCCACCTGGTCTTTACGGCTACTTAACTGACCAGGGGACTCTCTTGTATAACGGAAAAATCCCCAATGACACGTTCCTCGGCAAAGCACCGTTCAAAGGCGGCGTGACATTGGAAGCAGATTGGACCGGAAAGGTGCTCTGGGAGGTGCGTCACCCCAATCACCACCACGATGGCAGGTTGCTCAGGAACGGGAATGTCATTCTCTTGTGCGCAACCGAACTCCCAGATGATGTTGCAAAAAAAGTTCAAGGTGGGCGACCAGGCACCGAGGAGAAGGGGAAGATATGGGCCGACTACCTGGTGGAGATGACCAAAGATGGCCGAATGGTGTGGGAATGGCGCAGCTGGGAGCATCTCGACCCGGCAAAGGACACAATCACGGCTATACAGGACAAGCGCTCGGAGTGGACTCACGGCAACGCAATCGCGGAGCTTCCTGACGGTAACCTGCTCGTCAGTTTCCGCGACATCTCAACAATCATCAAAATCGAAAGGCAAAGCGGGCATATAGTGTGGAGCCTGGGCGCACCGCCGCTCTCAGGCCAACACGCGCCCACACCGCTGCCAAACGGCAACATTCTCATTTTTGATAATGGTCCCCACCGTCTGGATGAAAGCTTTCCCTTTTCGCGCGTCATAGAGGTGAATCCCCGAACGAACGACATTGTGTGGAAATACCAAGAGGGTGTTGCTTCGAATTTCTTCAGTCCTCGCATCTCCAACGCTCAACGCCTGCCGAACGGAAATACATTGATCAACGATGGGTGGTTTGGACGCTTTTTCGAGGTTACGTTGGCGGGTGATGTCGTTTGGGAGTATGTGAATCCCTATTTCGGTCCCGCGACCGAGCCTGCGAAGGCACAGAACAACAATGTGTTTCGGGTATACCGCTATACGGATAAAGAGATCGCAAGAGCACAAGCGGCGATATGAAGAGGAAGACACGCTCGAGTGCGGCAGCTTAAGCATCGCCGAGTACTCGACTCATCAGATCCATTGCACACCTCCTTCGGTCCTGGCCATCGATTGAGGGCGTATGACGAGCCACCCGGAAGTAATCCACTTGGCTGCAATCGCCCGGGGAGGAGATTGAACCATAACCATCCGTCGCATCGCGTTGACGCCCCGTGAAGCGGATGTTACGCTCGCCGTTCGCTTTCGAAACGCATGCGCGCCGTCGACCTGATCCGCAAAAAACGTGATTCCGGGGACCTTTCTCGCGAAGAAATCGAATTTCTGGTTTCCGGCTACACGCGCGGAGAAATTCCCGATTACCAGATGGCCGCGTGGCTGATGGCGGTGTGGATCCGCGGGATGAACGGTTCTGAGCTTGCGTCGCTCACCGAAGCGATGCTGTACTCCGGCGAAGTCCTGAATCATTCCGAGATTCCCGGCAAGAAAGTGGACAAGCATTCCACCGGGGGAATCGGCGACAAAACTTCCTTGATTCTCGCGCCCATTGTGGCGGCGGGCGGACTTACGGTTCCGATGATCAGCGGGCGCGGGCTAGGCCACACCGGCGGCACGCTCGACAAGCTGGAAGCGATTCCGGGCTTCAACGTGAATTTGTCGCTGGAGGAATTTCGCCGCGTGCTCGGCGAATGCGGCATGGGCTTGATCGGGCAGACGGCGGAGATTGCGCCCGCGGACAAGAAAATTTACGCGCTCCGCGACGCCACTTCGACCGTCGAAAATATCGGCTTGATTTGTGCTTCCATTATGAGCAAGAAACTTGCGGAAGGCATTGACGCGCTGGTGCTGGACGTGAAGACGGGCTCCGGCGCGTTCATGAAGAAGGAGGAAGACGCGGTTTGCCTCGCCGAAGTGATGGTGGAAACCGGCAAGCGCATGGGCAAGAAAGTGGTGGCGCTCATCACTGACATGGAGCAACCGCTGGGGCGCATGGCCGGTCATTCGAATGAAGTTGCGGAGTCCATCGAAGTGCTCAAGGGCCGCGGCCCCGCCGACCTGCGCGACTTGAGCCTGGATCTTTCGGCGTGGATGTTTTTTCTCGGGGAGAGAACGAACAGCGTGGAAGAGGGGCGCCGTCTTGCCGAAACCATGATTACCACCGGCCAGGCGCTCGAGAAATTCCGGCAAGGGATTCGGCTGCAAGGCGGCGATGAACGCGTCATTGACGAGCCGGAACGCCTGCCCGCCGCGCGCCTGCATTACCATGTAGCGTGTTCCGCTGCCGGTTTCATCACCGGAACAAATTGCGAGCAGTTTGGAATTGCGCTCGCGATGCTCGGGGGAGGCCGGGAGAAAAAGGAAGACAAGATTGATCATGGCGTCGGGCTCGAGTTCCACAAGCGCATAGGCGACCGCGTGGAAAAAGGAGAACCGCTGGCCACGATTCATTACAATAGCGACGCCAAACTTGCCGAAGCGAAGAGGCTCATTGCGGAGAATTACCATATCGGCGAAGAAGCTCCGAAAGAAAAGCGGCCACTGGTGCGGCGCCTGATTGGCGCTTGATCCGATTTTTGGAGAGGGGTGTTCATGGGACGTTTCACCGGAGTGCTAGGCATGGCCGTGATCCTGGGAATGGCTTGGCTGTTTTCCACCAATCGCCGCTCGATCAAACTCAAGACCATCGCTTGGGGTCTCGGGCTCCAGTTGGCGCTTGGCTTTTTCGTGTTGCGCTCCGGTGTGGGCGGTTCGGTGTTCGGTTTTCTCGGCGCCGGCGCGAACAAGCTGTTGAGTTTTTCCTATGCGGGGTCCGCGTTCGTTTTCGGCGACCTTGGTTTGCCGAAGGAACTTTCACGGCTTGGCTTTTCGTTTGCCTTCCAGGTGCTGCCCACGATCATCTTTATTGCCGCGTTCTTCGCGGTTCTCTATCACCTCGGCGTGATGCAGCTTATCATCCGCGCGGCGGCGTGGATTATGACGCGCGTGATGGGCGCCAGCGGCGCGGAGTCCCTCAACGTGGCCGCCAGCATCTTCATGGGACAGACGGAAGCGCCGCTCACTATCCGGCCATTTCTTCCCAAACTTACAAAATCGGAACTGATGGTGGTGATGACCAGCGGGATGGCGCATATTTCCGGCGGGATGATGGCGGGGTACATTCAAGTGGGGGGCGCCGATCCGAAAAACCTTTTGACCGCGGTCATCATGACGGCGCCAGGAACGCTGCTGATGGCCAAGATGCTGGTGCCGGAAACGGAGCAGCCACTCACCGCCGGGCGCGTGGAAATGCCGCCGATGGAAAAAGAAACTAACCTTCTTGGCGCAATTTCTCGCGGCACGGTGGACGGGTTGCATCTTGCGCTCAATGTCGGCGCGATGCTGATCACGTTTATCGCCTTGTTGGCGTTGCTCAATGCCATGATGGGCGGAATTCACAACTGGCCGCACATGGCCTGGTTCCCGGAAAGTTTGCAAACCGTTTTCGGCTGGATCTTCGCGCCCGTCGCGTGGCTGATCGGAGTGCCGTGGCAAGACGCGGCGAAGATCGGCAACCTGCTCGGGACGCGCATGGTGATCAATGAGTTTGTGGCCTTCGGGCAACTGGGCCTGATGAAAGGCTCGCTCGATCCGCGCACGTTTGCCATCGCCACGTTCGCGCTTTGCGGTTTTGCCAACTTCAGCTCCATCGGCATCCAGATTGGCGGCATCGGGGCGCTGGCGCCGGAGCAGCGCACCCAGCTTGCAAAATTCGGCATCCGCGCCATGCTCGCCGGCACCATGGCAAACTTGATGTCGGCGTCCATCGTTGGGATCCTTTCGTGAGCGCAAAAAAGACCGCGAAGACCAGGGCCCCAAAAGCGATTACATCGTCGACCAGGGGTTCGGCGGTCGGCGAGTTTGAGCGCGCGGGTAAAGCTGCTGACTTCATTTTTTCGCAGACGGCTTACCGGCCGCGTATCGCACTGGTGCTTGGATCGGGCCTCGGGGCGTTCGCGGACGAATTCGAGCATGCCCAGAAAATTCCGTATGCGAAAATTCCGCACTTTCCGCAATCGACGGCCATCGGCCATGCGGGGAAGCTGGTCATCGGAAAAGTGGGAGCGATTCCTGTGGCCGGGATGCAAGGGCGCGTGCATTTGTATGAAGGATATTCGGCGAAAGAGGTGGTCTTTCCCATACGCGTTTTCGCGCGCATGGGCGTGAAGGCAGTGATTCTCACCAACGCTGCGGGCGGCATCAAACGGGAATTCGTGCAGGGCCGGCTGGTGGTGATCAGCGATCACATCAATTTGCAGGGCGTCAATCCGCTCACGGGACCGAACGATGAACGCTTCGGCTTGCGGTTCCACGACATGACCGCTGCCTACGACAAGCGCTTCCGCGAAATGACGGTCGGCGAAGGAAACCGCCTGGGCATTGGGATGTATGAAGGCGTGTACGCGGGACTTCTCGGGCCGAGCTATGAGACGCCGGCGGAGATTCGTTACTTGCGCGCAATTGGGGCCGATTTGGTGGGCATGTCCACGGTTCCGGAAGTGATTGCGGCGCGGCATAGCGGCCTTCGCGTGCTGGGCATCTCCTGCGTGACGAACGCGGCGGCGGGGATTCTGGACCAACCGCTCAATCACCTGGAAGTGCTAGAAACCGCGGAGCGCGTGAAAGGGCAGTTCATCGGCTTGCTGAAAGCCGTGATTCCGCGGATAGCGGAGGCGATTGCATGAGCGAATATGAGACTCTGATTTCGGCGGCCCGGCAGGCGAGGGAAAACGCGCATGCGCCTTACTCGAATTTTCGGGTCGGCGCCGCGCTTCGCGCCACTTCCGGCAGAATTTTTGGCGGGTGCAACGTCGAGAACGCCACTTACGGCCTTACCGTTTGCGCCGAACGCATCGCCATTTTCAAGGCCATCAGCGAGGGCGAGCGCGGCTTCGACGCCATTTCCGTGGTGACGGATACCGATGTGCTCACGCCTCCGTGCGGCGCTTGCCGCCAGTTGATCTGGGAATTTTGCGGCGACGTTCCGGTGATCCTGGCGAACCTCAAGGGCAAATCCGAAATATTCCAGATGCGCGAACTGTTTCCGAAGCCGTTTGATTCCCCGAATTTTTAGAAAATGGAAAATCGAAAATGGAAAATAGAAATCGGACTGGCAGTTTCCATTCGGCACCGGTTGCTGCGCTAATTCTCATATTCTATTTTGTCTTCGCTGCTTGCCTTCACGCGCAAAACACAAAAAAGGAAAAAGCCGACTTGCTCGTGGCGGGCGGCACGGTCGTTACGATGAATGCGGAACGCCGCATCATCGAGGATGGCGCGGTGGCGGTAATGGGCGACAGCATCGTGGCGGTAGGATCGCGTGCGAGCATCGAGGCGAAATACTCCGCGGCCCAGACCATCAATGCCGGCGGGAAACTCGTGCTGCCTGGATTCATCAACGGCCACACGCATGCGCCGATGACTTTGCTTCGCGGGTTGCATGACGACGTAACGCTCGACGAGTGGCTGGGGAAATACATCTTCCCGGCGGAGGCCAAAAATGTGACGGAAGAATTTGTCCGCTGGGGCACGCGGCTGGCCGCGGCGGAGCAGATTCGCGGAGGCGTGACGACGTTTGCGGACATGTATTACTTTGAGGACGCCGTCGCCGAAGAAACCAAGGCTGCGGGAATGCGTGGCGTACTAGGCGAAACGATTCTTGATTTCCCAGCGCCGGACAATAAATCCAACGGCGCCATGCTGGAGTACACGGAGAAATTTCTGAAGCGCTGGCAAGGCGACGCGCTGATTCACGCCGCGGTCGCGCCGCATTCGATTTATACCTGTTCGCAAAAGACGCTTCAGGATTCGGCGGCGCTGGCGCGGAAGTACAGCGCGCCGATCCTCATTCACGTCGCAGAAATGAAAAAAGAACTGGACGATAGCCGCGCGCAGAACGGCACCACGCCGGTGCAGTATCTCGACAAGCTCGGTATTCTCGGGCCGGACATAGTCGCGGCGCACTGTATTTTTGTGGACGAGACGGACCGCAAAATCCTCGCGCAGCGGCAGGCGGGATGCGTGCACAATCCTTCGAGCAACATGATGCTGGCGAGCGGCGTCGCGCCGGTGATTGAAGAGCGCACGGCGGGGATTGCCGTCGGGTTGGGCACGGATGGCCCGGCGGGCAGCAACAACGACCTGGACTTGATGGAAGAGATGGACTTGGCGGCCAAGCTCCAGAAGATCACTAAAATGGACCCGCGGGCGCTGGGCGCGAAGACGGTCGTGGAAATGGCCACCATCGAAGGGGCGCGCGCGCTGCACATGGAAAAAGAAATTGGTTCGCTCGATGCAGGGAAGAAAGCGGACTTGATTCTGATCGGGCTGGACGCGCCGAACGCCGTGCCGATGTACGATGTTTACGCGCAACTGTCGTATGCGCTGAAGGGAAGCGATGTGGAGACGGTCATCATCGGCGGGCGCGTGGTGATGCGCGACAAGAAATTGCTTACCGTGAATGAAGCGGCGGCGGTTGCCAAGGCCAGGGAATTCAAGAATAAGATCGAGGCGTCGCTGAAGTAGGCCAGAATGAAATGAGCGCGGAAAAAAGCGAAGTGCCGGCGCAGCAAAATGGAAAAGGGATGAAGCAAGGCTCCATCATCTCCGCATCGCTGGGTGCGATTGTCAGTTCGGTGGCAACGATGGCGTGCTGCCTGCCTCTAGGATTTGCCGGCGCGTTGGGGGCGGCGGGCGCGAGCGCGTTCATGCAGAGGTTCCGCCCCTGGCTACTCGGGCTTTCGATTGCGCTGCTGGGCGTTGGATTCTGGCAGCAGCGGGGCGCAAAGCTGTGCGCGGTGAAACGGAGCTATTTGAGCGCGGTGCTGCTTTGGACCGCCGTGGCGCTCGTGGTGGCGACGATCGTCTTCCCGCAGGTGAAGAAGAAAATCCTCGCGATCGGCGTTCTCACAGCGACCGTGATTTTTCTGGCGGCGTACTTGCGAATGGATTCCTCGACGCCGCCCGGCCAGGAACCTCTCGTCACGCTTACCGCCGCTGATTTCACGCCGTTCGAACAGGCCTTCGACAAATCGGTGGAGGGGCCCCGGCTGTTGCTCCTGCTTTCTCCCACTTGAGTGACTTGCCTGCGGGGGGCCTCCGCAGTTGAACAAATCTTGCAGCGCGATGCGGGCCCTTCGTTGCGCGTGCTGGTGGTGTGGGAGCCGATGCTTCCATCGGATTTGCGTTCACCGGTTCGTGGTACGCTCGGGAGAATCCCGGACCGGCGCGCGCGTCAATTCTGGGACCCGCAACATCTCGTCGCGCAAGAGCTTCGCAGGATTGCCAGTGAAAACCCGGATCAACCGAAACCCGAGTGTTGCACCTTCCGAGGGTGGTTTTGGGATGGGGCCATTCTCTTTGCGCCACATTCGAAATGGCGACAGGCGCCGGCGGCGGTTTTCTGGAACGGCACGGTGGTGCGCGTGGCTCCTGACCTCGAGAAAGTCCTCCAAAACCGGCCCTAGCGGCCGGCGCTCAGGACTTGGCGTAGCAGACGCCGCAGCGGAAGCGCCTTTCTTGTTTCAATTCCGCAACGTAGACAATTTGCCCGTGGACAAAAATATCGGGAGTTCCCGGTGAGTAAGGAGCAGCCACTTCGATTTCGGTCTTCGCGGTGTATTCCTTGCGGCTCTTGAAGCGGAGACCGCCGCGGGAAATGTCCTCGCACGTCACGATGTCGTCCCCAAAGGCGTGACTCCGGACGCATGCCTTGAAATTCACCTTGGTGCGCACATCCTTGCGCCTGTTCTCGGGGCGCGCCCAATCCCGCGACTCCGCAGGGAGGGTTTCCCGCGGCATGGCGCTTTGCTTGGTTTTCGAGAGGGTGGTTTCCAAGGAAACGGACTCGTCGGCGTCTTCCCCAGGGGCCCGCCTCCAGATCGTGGAGGAGCCGCATTTCCTGCAAGAGCGGACGATCTCCTGGTTGATGCGGTAGACGTCCGATTCCAGGTCGCTTTGCTCCACCAATTCGCGGGCCTTGCAACTGCTGCATTGGAGCAGCACGCGGCGGGCCTCCACCTCCGAGTCGGTCAAGGCCGGGAACTGGATGCCCCAGAGGTCCATCTCAGGGTCCAGGAAGGCGACGCCGTAGGTGTATTTTTCGCCCTGCGTGCCGAGCTTGCCCACCACACGGACTTCGGCTTCTTTGTCGGTATCCAGCCTACGGAGAATCAGTTCTTGTTCTGCGGAAAGCGCGTATTGTGAAAGAATGCCGGCGCCATGGCGGCTGAGCAAGACGGTGCTGGTTTGCTCGGAGAAGACTTTGCCCTCCATGTCGCTGCCTACCAGCAGTATGGCAATTTCCTTTGCGATTCGGCCGCTGCCACGCAAGCCTTCAGGAGGCATTCCCACCCCACTTTGGGATACCCTGGAACTTACGATGATGGTACTTGGATTTCTCCGCTGATGTCACTGATATTTGTGGCAGTGGTGCGCTCCTTGCGAGGCACACCAGCGGCCCAGGGGCAAAGGAGACAATGGGCAACGGCAGGGGTCGCAGACGGATCAAGAAGAGGAATTTTCAAGCCAGGAGAGATGCGTTGGGGCTAGAATAGGCGTCCATTTCGCCGAGAGGTTGAGTTATGGAGCAAGAACGGCGGCGAGCACCAAGATTTACCTTTATTGCTTCCGCGGAAGTATTTGCGGAAACCGCGGGGATGCGGCTGGCCGCGCGCATCAGCGACAATAAGGTTTCCTTGCGTTCGCAAGGGGTTGCCGAAGTTATTTCTGATCCGGCTTACGGATGACCGCCACCTTGGGCTTGTCCTGAATCGCCACGGCGCTTTGGCGAGCGGGATTCGAGGTATCGCGGACGGCAGCGAGTTTCAGGCTTGCGCTCGAGCCAGCCTTTGTGTTCTGCGCTTGGTACGAATTGTGCTGCGCTGCGGCCTTGGCGTTAGGGGCCACCGTCTTTCGAGCAGCGGCCTCCCACGAGTCCGTGCCATCGAAATGATCGGGACTTACTTCCGATTGCGCTTTGCACGCCGGGGCAAGGAATAGCAAAGCTCCTAAACCCGCCAAGAGCACCGGTATCTTCAACAAACTAAACGGTTTCATGCGCGACCTCCACTTTCTCTTTCTGCCAGAAACCCAGGGTTGATTGCTCCAAAGAAGGAGCCGTAGATCAGGATCCTCTGAATATCCCTGATTTTCTCGCGCGCTTTGGGAGAGGTCGATAGAACTGCGGTACTACCTTGTATGCAGTTCGCTAATATCTATGGCGTCCGCTCGTCTTGCCGTTTCCGAAGCCCATGCCCAGTTCCGAAATGGAATTCCTGACGATTCCGCCCTTGCGAGGAGTATAATGTTGGGGTCGTTCCCTCCCCCGACATTCATCCCTCCCAAGTTTGCGTAGGACCGTGGAGTGTCTCATGCAAGCGGTTGCCCGCCGATTGGAAGAACGCGTTCCCTTGGCTGTCAGAGTGGATCTCTGCAGCCTGGATGTCCGCCATCCAGCGAAGGAGGGCCTTACGGAAAACATCAGCGCGCACGGAGCGCGCGTCGTCTCCAGCCATCCCTGGAAACCGAATGATCGGCTGAACTTGTGGTGCATGCCGGGAGACTTTCGGGCTCGGGCGCGCGTGGCCTATTGCGAGCCCCTCGGCCGCCGTTCCTATGCCATCGGGCTGCAACTGCTGGCCTCCTCGGGAAAATGGAAAACGCTCCGAGCGAAAGCATCTTGATGGTTTTCCTGGGTTTTATGGAATTTCCGGAGAATTACCGAGACAAGGCCAGCAGCGATTCGTTTAATTTGGTCAGGTCCGAGTCCAACCGGTAGTAACCGGCTCGCCAGCCTGCAGGAGTCTCACCCTGCGGGAAGTTGAGCACCGCAAAATCGTTTGACGTTGCAATTTCGTTGCTTAGCTTCGGGAACTGATCGCCCACATAGGTAGCGGGGTGCAAGCTGACGACTCGTTCCGACTCATGGACGGAAAGAACGGCGCGAAGCATCCCTTGGTTTTTGGCGTGTGGCTGACAAAAGTAAAGGGTCGGCATACGTCTGAATCATCGGCATTTCGGCGAAAGACTTCAATGGTACTTTAGGACAGCGGCCAGGCGTTGGACGAGCGCCGCCTGCGAACTTCCCAGAGTCCTATAACAGATTACATTTCAATAGCTTAGAGAACTATTTCTGCGATCTTGAGACGAGGACGCGATAACCAAATAGAACGCTTCCCAAAATGAAACACGTCCCCGCCATACCCTAATTTTGACTCAACGCCCCGAACACGGCTGTCAGAAGAAGCAGCACCGCCGCTGTGTAAAGCTGAAAGGTAAGATAAGTTCGTCTCGTCCTTGATGCGTTCAAGGGTGAAGCATCTCCAAAGCCGTGTGCGCATAGATCGCGCTGCAATCGAGCACTTTTCGCATATCAACATATTCATTTGGCCCATGCGCAACGGAAAGCAAGCCGGGACCATAGGCATAAGCCGGGACGCCTTGCGCGGCGTAGAAGCGAATCTCCAGCAGTCCGGGACACATCTCAAAGCGTGGCGCTTCACCCGTAACGGCCTGCACGCTACGAGCCAGCGCTTCGCCGAGCGGTTCTTCCTCGCGGCACGCCGAGGGCGGTCCTTCTTGCAAGATCTCCCATTCGAGCGGGATGCCTTCGCGCTGGCAACTTTGCAGAACCTCGAGCAATTTCGCTTTTTCGGCCGCCAAATCCTCTTCCGGATTGATTCGCCGGTCGACGGTGAACCAGCATTCTTCCGGCACCACGTTGAAGTTTGCGCCGCCGCCGCTTTGACCGCCCAGCATCAAGATCGATTGGCGAGCTTGCTCTGCGCCGACGCGGAACTTGGTACTTCTAGGCTCCACTTCCTGCTTCAGCTTCTGGAGCCGTTCGACCACTCGCACCATCCGTTCGAAAGCGTTTTCCCCCAGGTGCTGCAAACCAACGTGCGCGGATTTACCGAGCACGCGAACGCGTAACGAAATGGCGCCGCGGTTCGCATTCCACACTACCCCGCTGGTCGGCTCCGCAAGAAGCATGCCGATGCCGCCTCGGCCCAGTCGTCCCTGCTCCGCCAGCCACGCCGAGCCGCCTTCGCCTCCCGTCTCTTCATTGGGGACCAGCGTTAGCGCGATTCTTCCGTCCAGTGCTGCGCCACATTCTCTCAACGCCAGAATCGCGTAGAGCATAGCGACAATTCCGCCCTTCATGTCGCAGGAGCCGCGCCCAAACAAGAAATGATCTTTGCGCAAAGGCTTAAACTGCTCCCGGGACTGCGCGGGAACAACATCGTAATGTCCGTGAAAGTAGAGAACGCGTTCTCCCCGTCCATAGTTGGCAATCAGGCAGACGGGCCTGTCGCCCGTAGCCTCTTTCGAATCGCCAGCCTCCAGGCGCTCGCATTCGAGGCCGCATTGTCGCAATCGGTTTTCGAGAAGCTCGGCGCAGGCGCGATAATTTTTTCCGGACCGGTTCGTGCTGCACGCGCGCTTGAACGTCCGCTCATCGGCCGACATTCTACGAGCCCACTGCGGTCACGCCAAGCGCCATATTGGTGCATGCCGCGTAAAGCCCGCTTCGAGCTTTGCAAAATGAGAACGGTGCCGAATCGCTCGGGCCCGTGGATCGATCTCAGTTCGGTTTTCCCGGCCTGCTAGAAATACAGCTTCAACGCAAGCTGCATAATTCTGGGATCGCGTGTGCTGATGATTTGCCCAAAACTGCCCGACTGCCTGGTAAGCCGGACTAGATCGAAGTTTGTGTGGTTGAAGATATTGAATGCCTCCGCTCTGAATTGAGCATTCATGCCCTCGCGCACTTTGGTGTTCTTGAAGAGCGAGAAGTCCCAGCGCTGAAGGCCCGGCCCGCGAATGGAACCACGCGGTGCGTTTCCCGGAGGTCCTGCGGCCGCTGGAAGGTTCACGAACGCCGCGGTATTAAACCATTGCGCAAACGTGTGCGGAGCGCCGCTATTTGGGTTGCTGACTTGATTTGGGCGCCGGCCGGCAAAACTGTTTGCATCCAGCAGTCCCAGGCCCGCGGGATCAATGCTTGTGCCACCCGTCGCTGTTAGTGGCAATCCGCTATTTGCGTAAACGATCCCTGAGACTTCCCAACCGCCGAGTACGTGCCCCGTCAATCCCTGTTGACCCCTGTAGAAGGGCAACTCATAAATATAGCTCGCAGTCAGAACGTGGCGGCGGTCCAGTTGGCTTTCGCCTCGCTCTGCGGAAAGGTTATAAGTATTCTGTGGAGTGCGGAAATCAGTTTGCGCGTTGGTGATCCCATGCGAATAAGTGTAATTCGCCGCAATCTGCGAATTCGCAGTGAAGCGCTTCTGAACGCTTACCTGTAGCGCGTGATAATCGGAATCAAATCGGGAAGAAAAAACGTTTATCGCGTCATAGCCCAGAAATGGCCGGACCGCATTCAAACGAGCCGTCCTGCTGCCGCGAGTGATGGGCGCCGGAATCCCCGCGGCCACGTAGGCCAACGGCTGGGGCTCGTTAATGTCGATAATGCCGACCAGATGGGTGCCTTTGTTGCCGAAGTAGCCGATGTCTACGAAGAGCCTCGGTCTCACCTCGCGCTGCACGTCCAGACTCCATTCCTGCACATACGGCTGTTTCCAATCCGATTGCTGCACCGTAAGCGCCGGCGGCAAAAGGTTCAAATTCGGGACCACGCTGCCGGGATTGTTCAGCACCGTGCCGCTAATGGTCACGTTCTGAACGAAAGGGGGATTGGAGAACTCACCATTCTCCTGTGTTCCGACGGAAGGTGCGTCATAAAAGATCCCATAACCCGCGCGTACGGAAGTCTTGCCGGTCTTGAAGGGATCCCAGGCCAGACCGATTCGCGGCCCGAAGTCTTTCGTGTCGTGCCGAGCCACCTGATCCCCAAACGGAGAACTTTGCCCGCCGACAATGATGCCGTTCAGCGCCGTTCCGGTGCCGGCCACGATTTGGCCGTTGCTGGAATTAATCTGTGGGGCCTTTGCCGTATCAAACCTCGCCGGATCAAAGCCGGTGGCGCGGCCGTTGGCGTCCGTGGGTTGGTTAAACCGGGAATATCTCACACCGTACGTGACTGTTAGGTTCGATTTCCAGCGAAAACTATCCTGTGCGTATAGCTCCCATTGGTGCTGGCGGATCTCCGCATGGAAATCGGAATTATTTTGCGTAAACGATGTGACGTTTCCTAGCAGGAAGTTCGCCCATTCTTGCTCGAGGGTTGCTTTTCCCGCCGTTCCCGTTGGAGTCGGACTTGTGTCGTCGAAAGAGAAGGTTCCTTCGTTACCCGATCCTGCATTCTCCGATTTCTGATACCAGTTGTATTGGAAGCCAAATTTGAAAGTGTGTTTGCCATGACTGAGGGACAGATTGTCGAACCAGCTGTGATTGCGGTTAAAGTCCCGGTAGGATCCGAATCCGAACAAGCCCGTGGAATCATTAAAGCTCAGATCTGGCACGCGGGGCACCTGCGCAGGGAACGCCAGCGTGATCGCTGTAATCACGTCAGGTGAGTTTTTCGCTGCTCCGAGTCCGGTCGGATCGCTGGTTACCCCGCCGTAAGAATAGTTGTATCCGGCTTCGTTGACGATGGTGGGCCTAATCGTAGATGTCGCGCGAATCGAAAACTGTTTCCCCGGAGAATTTGTGCTCGTTGTGGCCACTCCAGGCAACGCAGATCCCGTAAATAAACCGCCTGGCTCCACAGTCGGAATACTATCATTCTCAAATCTCCCCATCACGGCCAATTTGGGGCTGAAGATGTGGTCTATCTTTACAATTTCCTGCCGCAGGTTGAATGTGTTGCGCCCCACAAATGGCACATCGACTCCTGTCCCGTTAGCGTTCCCGAGGGCCGGCAGGCGCATCTTCATGTAGATATCCTTTATGTACGCCGCCGCCGCTGCATTGAATTGTGTGGGCGAGATTTGGGTCGTCTGTTGTGTGCAAGCCCCCGTGGTGGGGTTGTGCTGCGTGCAAACCGGCGTCAAGAAATTGCCGGCAATATTTGCCTGCGAAGGAAGAATTGGATCAAAATTAGTGTAGGTGATCACCCGGCGAACTTCTTCCGAGAAAAAGAAGAACGTCTTTTTCTTGTCCGCGTTGTAGACGCCCGGAATGAATACCGGCCCGCCGATGGTGCCGCCAAAGTCGTTGTACCGCGATGGCGGCCGGACAATGCCACTCCGAT